>Ga0308158_10002096_pt1 | contig 19531 bp, 21 predicted proteins | sample PhyBR2_FD_201038 | JGI IMG/M metagenome (GOLD analysis project Ga0308158, IMG submission 201038) | Phyllosphere microbial communities from UC Gill Tract Community Farm, Albany, California, United States - DLSLB.R2 | ecosystem: Host-associated > Plants > Phyllosphere > Unclassified | place: USA...
CCACGCTCCTCGCCAACTTTCACGGCGCGGCCTATCAACGAGCGTGCCGCAGTCGCACCCATGGCGATCACCAATTTCGGGCGGACCAGCGCTCGCTCCTGGTCGATCCACCAGCGGCAGGCGTCGATTTCGGTCGCGCCGGGCTTAGCGTGGATACGCCGCTTGCCGCGCATCTCGAACTTGAAGTGTTTGACGGCATTGGTGACGTAGAGCTGTGATCGGTCTATTCCGGCCGCAGCAAGCGCCCGATCGAAGACCTGGCCGGCAGGACCGACGAAAACGCGCCCGGCGATATCCTCTTGGTCACCGGGTTGCTCGCCCACGACCATGATCGACGCATCATGCGGCCCCTCGCCGAAGACGGTTTGTGTCGCCGGATCCCAGAGCGGGCAGCGTCTGCATGACACCGCCTCGTCACGCAGGAGGTCGATCGTCGCGGGTCCATGCCCCTTCGCCGGAAGCTCGCGCGCCTGTTCAATCATCCCCAGTTCGCGGTTGCGCGCACCGGCGATGAGATCGCGGATCAGCGCGGTCTCGGGCATGTTCTTCCAGTATTTCTTCGGCATCTCCTTCATCATCGCGTTCGGCATTAGTCGCGCAGGATTGAAGATCGCGCTGTAGTACGCCTTCCACACCCCCTCGACCGGGTCGTCACCGGGCGCTTCACCACGCTGCGCGGCCGGCCCTTCGCTCAGTGTCGTGCCGTCCCAATGAATTGACCCGCGCGGCGTCAGGATCGACCAACGCATGTTGGTGAACCGCTGCATGAAGAACGCGGCGTTGGCGCGAACGATATGATGTTCGGGCTCAAACCACGCGACGAAGCGTCTCCCGTCACCTTCCGACATCTCTCGAAAGCGCACGAAAGCGCGCATCTTATGCATGTCACGCCGGATGGTGTGGTAGAGTTGTTCAACCTTGCGTGTCTGCCGGTCGGACCGGTCACGCAGCACGTAGGGGCGATCGATCACCCTTAGCAGCAATCCATAGAGCAGCGAGAACCGCTCAGGATCGCTGTGCAGGATCGCGCGGCTGGCGAGATAGATGAAGTTCTTGGATACTGTGAGAGGCGGTCCCGCTGCGAGCGGCGCGACATCGGTCGCGAATAGATCGGTCGCACGATTGCCGACCTGCCATACCAACTCCTCGGCTGGAACACGCGCGGCCGCCAGGGAGCGCGCAGCCACACGCCAGCCATCGAAGTCGTCTTCGGCATCGAGACGGATCACACGCATCTTCAGGCGGCGAACAGTTCGAGCTGAACGGCCTTTGGCTTGACCAGCGGACGCAGGTCAGCGCTGTCGGCTAGCACAACCGGTCGCCAGTCTTCGGCGATGATGAAGGGCCGAAGCTTCTTCACCGACACGGTCATGCGTGCCACGTCATCCAGCCGCAGCTTGCGCCAGCGTCTGGCGGTCAGGATCGAATGCACGGCTTTGGGGCCAAGCCCCGGGATGCGCAGCAGCATCTCCTTGGGCGCACGATTGACGTCGATCGGGAAGGTGTCGCGAAATTTTAGCGCCCAGGCGAGTTTAGGGTCGATGTCGAGCGGCAGCATGCCCGTTGCGGCATCAGCGGCATCTCCGACTTCCGCTGCGCTATAATCATAAAAGCGGATCAGCCAGTCGGACTGATACAGACGGTGCTCGCGCATCAAGGGTGGACGCTGCAGCGGCAGAACAGCACTTGCGTCCGGGATCGGGCTAAACGCGGAGTAGTAGACGCGGCGGAGGTCAAAGCGATCGTAGAGCGACGAGGCGCGGGTAACGATATCGCGATCAGTTGCAGCGTCTGCGCCAACGATCATTTGCGTCGATTGACCGGCAGGTGCGAAAGCGGGCGCGGAGCGATAGCGCTTTTTGGCATCCGCCCCGTCCTCGATCGCTGTACGCATGTTGCTCATCGCGCCTTCGATCCGCGCCTCAGACTTTTCAGGGGCAAGACGCTGGAGGCCACTCAGTGTCGGCAGTTCGACGTTAATCGAGACGCGGTCGGCGTGAACGCCGGCCATCGTCACCAAGTCAGGATCGGCGTCCGGAATGGTCTTAAGGTGAATGTATCCGCGAAAGTGGTGATCCTCGCGCAGTGAGCGCGCGACCTCCACCATCTGCTCCATGGTGTAGTTCGGGGTGTTGATAATGCCTGAGGAGAGAAACAGGCCCTCGATGTAATTGCGGCCGTAGAAATCGAGCGTGAGGTCGACGACCTCTTTGGCGGTGAAGCGCGCGCGGCGGACGTTGGAGGATTTACGGTTGATGCAATAGTGGCAGTCAAAGATGCAGCTGTTCGTCAGCAGGATCTTGAGCAAGCTGATGCAGCGGCCGTCGGGCGTGTAGGCATGACAGATGCCGCCACCCCCCAACGTCGATCCGATGCCTTTGCTGCCGAGTGAGTCTCGCTTTTTCGCCCCGGACGACGAGCAAGACGCGTCGTACTTGGCGGCGTCGGCAAGGATCGTCAGTTTGTCCGCGGTATCGAGCTGAGCCATGACCGTTGATCCTCCGTCAAAGAGCATTGACCCGGCGGATCGTGCTGCCAAGCATTAAATGTAGGATATCGTCCATTTATTTCAAGTGAGCGCGTTCTCATCCTGTTCGCAATACGGGTGGCCTCAAAGTGACTTTTTGTAGATCTTGGTCAGCCCCCTCAAGAGGCAGCGGAGCCCGATGCGATCTAAAAGATCGTCCCAGGGCTCCGCTGCCGTTCGGCGGGCGGGTGTCTCAACGGGGCAGCCACTTGGTGAGCCAAGCCGTCACCGCTCCCGTTCCGTCACCACAGGAGTACGAAGTTCAGGGCGTGACGACGTAGTTAGCGAACCCGCCCCGCTTGGGATCAGGTGCTGCAATCGCCTCATTTACCTTCGTAAGCGGAAACGCCTCCGTCTCGAAAAACGTTAGATCAAGGCGCCCCTGTTGAACCATGTCCGCCATTTCCTGTGCCTCAGCGGTCGTGAACCAGCTCGAGCTGAGGATGCGGATGTTGTTCGACATTGCCCACATCAGGCTAATCGGCACCTCGTCCGTCATAGCGCCGATGTTCACGAACGAACCGCCGCGATTGAGACTGTAGAGCGCCTGCTGAAGGGGCTCGACGGGCGATCCTCCACCCAAGGCGTCTACAGCAATATCAACACCACGTCCGCCGGTTACGTCGCGCGCCCACTCCTTTACATCACGCGTACCAGACTCCAGTATTTCTACCTGGCCTGGCTCGCCCAACGCCTTCACCTTGGCGAACAGATCAGTGTTGCGGGCCGCACCCAGGACTTTGTCCGCACCAAGCGCCAGGGCCAACGCGACAGCGCCCAAGCCAAGGGTGCCGGAAATCCCATCAACGTAGACGATTTTACCCGGACCACAGTTACCAAGCTTCAGTGCACGATAGGCCGTACCGAGATAGCCAAGACGTGCTGCGGTTGGGAAATCGAGCTTATCCGGGATACGGACTACGGAGCGCTGCGGGGCAGGCATCATTTCAGCGAAACCGCCAACTGGATATTGGTCGAGCGTCTGCTGCCCCTTATCCGACATGCTGAAGTAGCCGCGTAGGGCGAAGGCGTCGCAGTCAATCTCGCGACCGGTTCGACAGGCCTTGCATCCGCCACAGCCGAGGCCCGGGTTGATATAAACGCGGTCGCCTACGGCCAGTCCGGTCACCAGCTCGCCGCATGTCTCGATCGTCCCAGCAACGTCGAGACCGAAGATTGCCGGGAGGGTCGGGTACGCCATAGCGCTGTCCTCATCCTTCATGCTCTCAAGAACATTGGCGAGATTCTGGACGACACTGCACGCCTCTACCCGGACCAGGACTTCGTCAGTCCGCAGCGAAGGCCGGTCCACCGTTTCGATCTTCATGTCATCGCCAGCGGCGTGCAGTCGAGCAGCATGCATCGTATTCTTAGTCATCGTTTTGGTTTCCTGGGTATGGTTATGAGAAAGCCGAGCTAGTTCTAAAACAGGGGCCTGCCTCGAAGGGTAAAAGAGGTTGTGGCACGAGAGACCTAAGGCTTCTATCGCCGCAGGCCGGCCTCGTTGATGAAGTCAACAAGAGGACGGATGGCATTGAAAGCTTCAACGGTCAGCGCAAAACCTTCGTCGCTTTCGATCTGACGATGCGTAAGCGAACGATTGGCGCAGAAGCCTTTCATGCGAAGGTAGTCCGCGGACGGATCGTCTGCGTCGTAGCCTCTTGGCTTTGTCTTCAGAGTTTCAGGCGAGGTTAGCCCCCCGTCGATCAATTTCAATAGATCGGGGTTCTCTACGATCCTGCGCCATTGATCATAATGGCTGGAGATACGATCACGGATATGGCCAAGCAGCTCGGGTGGAGGAGAAAATATGCCGCCCCCGACGTAGCAATTTCCAGGCTGAACATGAACGTAGTAGCCGGCAGGACCACGGCTTTGTGCATCCTCGCCGATTGTGACGAACCAATCCGTCTTGTAAGGCGGCTTACCTTTCTGGAAGCGCATGTCTCGGTGCAGTCGAGAGACCGCCTTGGCCGGATCGATCGCATTCTTGCCGATTCTGTCATCAAACTGATCGGCTGCGCCGAGTAGGCGTGCGGCGAGTTGGGTGAGGTCTTCGACCGCGCCATCATAGGCGTCACGGTGATCGTCAACCCACTCCTTCGTGTTATGCTTCGCGAGATCCCGGAGGAACGTCAGGGTTTTGGCAGCGATCATGATTGTATCCCGAAGTCAGGCGTCACGGTTAAGGAATTCGAGGAGTGGTCGCGCGGCCACGAACAGGCCGATTACGTGGTCCAGTCCGCCGGATCCGGTAAGAGCGGCATGGCTGACGTGGGCCGCGACGCCGTAGCCCTTCATCTTCAGCCACGAAGCAGCTGGACTGTCGCTGTCGAAGCCTGACGGCACATTCTTCAACTCGTCGAGCGCGATTACGCCGTCCGGATATGCATCGCGAAATGGCTTCGCATCCTGAATTTCGTCCCATTCCTTGGGGTTGTCAGCGATCGTTCGGCGCATACGGTCGAGCGCTGGCTTGGACGGGAGAAACAGAGAGGCACCAGCGTGACAATTCCCTGGTTCGACATGCAGGTAGTAGCCAGCTTCCTCTATCGGATTTCCCGCGTTGAAGATGATAAGCAGCTCTGTTTTGTAAGGTGGCTTGCCCTTGTTGAAGCGGGGATCCCGGTGGATGCGCTTAACGCACTTTGCAGGGTCGAGACCTGCTTGGCCAATGGCTGGATCGTAGCGCGATGACGCCTCGATCAGCATACTGGCCGCATCAATGGCGTCAGCTTTTGCAACGTCGTAAACGTCACGATGGTCCTCGAACCACGCCTTATCATTGTTCTCGCCCAAGCTTCTAAGGAAGCCGAGCGTGGCCTTTTTTATCATGACGCGATCCGTGGGAGGGGAGGGGAATGACACTATGGACGACTTCGTCCGTTGTTGTGCTAACGTGGTGAACCGCAAAGAGTTCATTAATTCGATCAGAGCCCAGGAGTTTTTTGGCATGACGGAGCAAAAGCAGCTCAACGCAGTAAAGAGGGGGCGTCCCCGCGCGGAGGACGCAGGTCTTGTAGATCAGCGCGTGCTCGACGCCGCGACGGAGCTGTTTCTCAGTCAGGGCTTTGGGCGCACGACACTGGATCAGGTGTCCGAGAAATCCCGGACCGGTAAGTCGTCGCTGTATGGGCGGTATGCCAACAAAGAGACATTGTTCGCAGCGGTGGTGACCCGCTCGATCGAAGAGATGTTCGCTGATCTTGGTCACGTTCCTACAGGCAGGGGTCGTAAGGATCGGCTACGTCACCTTGGTCTGGAATTGGTTCGGGTGCTACTCACCAATCGGTGCGTCGCCCTTATGCGGATCGTGGCGGCTGAGGCGGCAACCTTCCCCAAGCTTGCGACCCTCGGCTATCATATGAGCTTCGAGGGATCGGCGCAGGCCATCGCGCAGACACTGGCCGGCAGTGGCAGCGAGGAAGATATCAAAGCGATGCTTCCACCCGCGTGCCGCTTTATCGAACTGGCTCTTCAGCCGATCTCATTCCAGGCAACTTTTGGCAGGCCACCAGAGGAGTTACTCGCCAAGGCGCCCCGTGATGTCGAAGAAGCGATCACCCTCCTTTATGTGACTGGACAACTAACGGACGACTGAACCGGGCTAGCGGCGTTTCGGAACCAAACAGCAACCTTCTGCATTCTGCGATTAATGGACGATATCGTCCTATGGAGCTTGCAGATGAATTTCGAAGGTCAAACCGTGCTCGTGACGGGCGCGTCATCCGGGCTCGGCCGGGCAACAGCACGCGCTTTTGGCGATGCCGGCGCGGCTGTCGTGCTGAATTACCGCAGCAATGATGAGGCCATCGACGCTCTTGGAAAGGAGCTGGACGGGATGGGGGCCAGTTGGCGCGCGGTTAAGGCCGATACCGGTGACGAAGAGGCCGTAGCTGGCATGTTCAAAACTGCAGTGACGCATTTCGGTGCCATTGACGTCGTGGTGGCAAATGCCGGCATCCAGGCCGATGCCCCGAGCGCGGACATGTCGCTCGACGACTGGAACAAGGTGATCGGGACGAACCTCACCGGTCAGTTCCTGGTCAGCCGTGCGGCAGTGCGGCAATTCCGGGCACAGGGCGTTCGTGGAACATCGCCGGCGATGGGAAAGCTTATCCTTATGAGCTCGGTGCATGATCGCATCCCTTGGGCAGGGCACGTCAACTACGCAGCCTCCAAGGGCGGCACGGCCATGCTGATGAAGACATTGGCTCAGGAATTTGGACCGGAACGTATCCGCGTCAACGCCATTTCCCCCGGCGCTATCCGTACTGGCATCAATGACGACGAGCTGCAGGGCGAGAACCTACGGCAGACGATCTCACAGATCCCCTACGGTCGCATTGGTAAGCCCGAGGACGTCGCGTCAGCGGCGTTGTTTTTGGCTAGCGACATGGCTGACTACATCACCGGTGCGACCCTCGTCGTCGACGGAGGCATGAGCCTTTACGCCGCCTTCGCAGATGCCGGCTGACCTTCAGTCCTTTCTCTCAAGTCGACCCTTCCACCGCTACGATTGGACGCCAAGAATGCCGAGCCTTTTCGATCCCATTACCCTTGGGAGCATCACCTGCAAGAACCGCATCCTGATGGCACCGCTGACCCGTGGTCGCGGAACGCACACCCACATCCCGAACGACCTGATGGTCGAATACTACCGGCAACGTGCGAGCGCCGGACTCATCTTCAGCGAAGCGACTGGGATTTGCCAGCAGGGTCTAGGCGTTCCATACGCCCCCGGCATCTGGACACCCGAACAGATGGACGGATGGAAAAAGGTGACACGAGCTGTGCACGACGAAGGGGGCAAGATCGTAGTTCAGCTCTGGCACATGGGCCGGGTGGTGCATTCATCGTTTCTGTCAGGTGAAAAACCAGTCTCGGCGTCGGCAACGACCTCCCCGGGCCATGGCCATACTTATCATGGCAACGAAGAGTATGACACGGCGCGTGCGCTCAGCGTCGAGGAGATCACAGGGATCGTCAACCAATACGGCGTGGCTGCTCGCAACGCGATGGACTGCGGCTTTGACGGTGTGCAGGTCCATGGCGCTAACGGCTACCTTGTCGATCAGTTTCTTCGCGAATATTCGAACTTCCGCAAAGACGAATATGGCGGGAGCATCGAGAACCGGATTCGCTTCCTGACCGAAGTCGTTTCGGAGGTCGTCGAAAAGGTTGGCGCAGAGCAGGTTGGTGTCCGCCTGTCGCCCAATGGCGAGATACTTGGTGTCAACGACACCGATCCGATCCCGCTCTTTACCGCTGCGGCAAAGCGTCTCAGCGAAATCGGTATCGCCTATCTGGAGGTCCGCGAGGCGGCACCAGGGGCGGACATGCTGCAGTCGGACTCTGATCCGGTTCATCCGTCGATGCGCGAGGCATTCAGCGGTCCATTCATCATCAACGGCAGCTTTGACTACGCCGCGGGAATGGACGCGCTCAGCAACGGCGATGCCGACGCGGTTTCCTACGGTCGACCCTTCATCAGCAATCCGAACCTTCCCAAGGTATTCAAGGAGGGCAAGGTTCCGGCCAAGGCTGATATGAAGACTTGGTACTCGCAGGGGCCTGAAGGCTACACCGACTACCCGGAGATCTGATCTTGATACTGCCGCACTCATGTGCGGCAGTATCATTCCTCTTGCATGATCGGCCGATCACATTGTTGAACTCGTTGCTCCAACTGCTCCCCACCCGGACGCAGGCCTTGGCACCCCATGAGCCGGGCCACCGCCTGGATGGCTACCTTGCTCTTGAGGACTACGGTGCGATCGGCGACGGTCGTTCGGTTGCGCTCTCGGGTGCTGATGGGTCGATCGATTGGTGGTGCGTGCCGAACCTCGACTCCCCGCCTCTGTTCAACCGCCTGCTTGATCCTGAGGAGGGTGGACGATTCACAATTGAGCCGACTGGGCCCTTCACCGTGGAACGCTCCTACCGGCCCGGCAGCAACGTCCTTGAAACAGTGTTCACGACTGAAAGCGGCCGCGCGCGGCTGACGGAGTCGCTCAACAGCGGCACGGCCGGGCGACTGCCATGGTGTGAACTTGCCCGTCGGATTGACGGGATCGAAGGACATGTTGAATTCAGCTTCGAGATGCGGCCTGGTCGCCGCGCTAACGCCGTTAGCCCGTATTGCACCACGGTCGATGGGCATTCCGTCTTTCACATCGAACGTGTCTTGGGGCTGGTACTGTGCAGTAAGGAGATCACCCCCTTACACACCGACGCCGGCGTCACCGGCAATTTTAGCGTCCTCGCGGGCGAGCGGCGGATTATCGCGATCGTTGCAGGTGAGGACGAGCCCCTGGTCGTCCCGATGATTGCCGACATCGACGAGCGGATCGATATTTCCGATGCAGAGTGGCGTGCCTGGAGCGAGCGGCTTGAGTACGCCGGGCCCCATCGATCGTCCTTCGTGCGCAGTGCGCTGGCTCTAAAATTGCTACTCTTCTCGCCGACCGGCGCCATCGCGGCTGCGGCAACGACGTCGCTGCCAGAGGGCATCGGTGGCGAGAAAAACTATGACTATCGATATGCGTGGATCAGGGACGCCGGCTACACCATTAAGGCCTTCCTAGCCGCGGGAGCCCAGCAGGAGGCTAAAGCCGCCTACACCTGGCTACTGAAGCGCATTGGCGAACATGGTGCCCTGGTTTGCTATACACTCGACGGCGGGTGCGTCCCGGACACGCTCGACTTGGATGTTCCTGGATACCGTCGATCGCAGCCGGTTCGGATCGGCAACACGGCGACGGGTCAGCATCAGCACGGTATATATGGGGATATTTTCGAGACGACGTTGCGGTTCGTCAACTGCGGCAATGTCCTGGACGCCGCCAGTGCCGAGTTGCTGTCACGCCTTGCCGATCGCTGTGCCGACGTATGGCGGATGAAGGATTCCGGGATTTGGGAGCTGCCGGAAGAGCAGCATTACACCAACTCCAAAATCAGTTGCTGGCAAGCTCTAGCGCGCGCCGTTGAGCTGGCTGATCGTGGACAGTTGCCTACGACCTGTCGCGACAGGTGGTCGCGTGAGCGCGACCGGATCGCCGAGTGGATCGAGACGCATTGCTGGTCGGATCGTCAGCAAACGTATCTTTTCTACCCTGGCCAGGATGGTCTGGATGCATCCGTCTCGTTGGCAGTTCGCTTCGGCTTCGGGAAACCGGAACGTTTGGCCAGCACGCTCGACGCTCTTGATCGCGAGTTGGGGGTCGGCCCTTACCACTATCGCTACAGTGGGGTGCACCGGGAGGAAGGATGTTTCCTGGCCTGCACGTTCTGGATCGCGGAGGCGCGCGCCCTACTTGGTCAACGTCAGCGCGCCGAGGCAATGCTCCGTGAAGTAACCGAGGCGCTAGATCGAGGTGTCGGTATATTCAGTGAGATGGCTGACCCTCGAACGCGTCGCTACCTTGGAAATCTACCCCAGGGCCTCAGCCATCTTGCCCACCTCATGGCGCTCGATACGCTGGCGGGCACCGATATCTGTTGAGCGAGGTGGCGGCGGTCCGTTCGATCGCCGCCAAATCACTCAGGTTACGCTGATGCAGTCTCGGTCTGCATGGCTCGGTCGAGCGCATCTTGCCCGGCTGCGGCAAGACGGTCCTCGATCTCATGCCACTCGTCCGCCATCTCTGCCCAACGCGCAGCCTGATCGTCGAGACCCAATGCCTTAGCGGTTGCCGGCTGCCCCATGAAGGCGTTGCGATAGTATTGCGCGCCCGTCTGCGAACCCGAAATGACGCCAAGGTCAATGACGTCGTCTGATGCGGCCTTCAACATCTCATCGGTGCCGTTGCCGACCCCTTCCATTACGCGATCCTTGAAATCATTTGGCTTCAAATCCAGCTCCTCCAAGAACGCGACAATCTGTTCCTCATGCTTGGCGGCGAGCGTGCCATAGTCCGTCACAAGAGATTTGAGTTCCGGGTCCTTCGCATAGGCCTCCAGCTTCGGAGCCGTTGCAGCGCCCTGCTCGCTTGCCGACCGAAGCGCATGGAATGCTGCGATATAGTACTTTTTGACGTTTGCCTCTGACATCTTAGTCTCCAGTTTTGGACGCAATCGTCCATTGAGGTACAACCGAACGGGTATCTCATTGTTCCGCTCCGACCTGTGAGGCAGAGTCACGATAGTATCAGAAGGGAACGAAGCTTGTGACGGTCACTGCAAACGCTGGGGGCGTGCCGCACGGCTGCGAACGACTGGTGCTGGAAAGGGCTGTCAGCGAAAGCGCCATGAAGCGATCGGCGATCAGAGCGGGGGGCGAGTACTCCTGTTTCTCAAGAAGGATGCCGTTGCCCGCGACCACCTCGCTACATGCAGCGGTGGAAATCTGATCCGGCGCCGGGAGCGGCATAACAGCCGGGACAGGGAGAACCCGGGAACAATAACAGTGGCGGCGCGTCTTAATGGACGAATGCCTCCTTTATTGTGGAGGTGATCGTGACCTATCAATCGATCCATGATAACCGCCGCTCTTCACTTCCCGCGCGCACGTGTGCGGGGGCAAACAGCCGGCAGTGCCAGCCTTCATCGATCCACAAGGACGAATTTATGGTAACGCCGCAGAAAATGCAGGCTGCTCGGCTATACGATGTCGGATCCGACATGCAGCTCGAGGAAATCGCGGTTCCTGACCCCCGACCCGACGAGGTTTTGATCAGGGTCGAGGCCTGCAACGTTGTTCAGAACCTGAAAAATGTCCTCAAGGGCATGGACGAAAGCCCAGTAGCCTTCCCGTTCCCGCATCTTCCGGCAGTATTCGGGCTTGATGTGACTGGAACGGTCGAGCGTTGCGGTTCGCTCACCTCCGGTTTCGCCATCGGCGACCGGGTCTATGTGAATCCCGGGCTCTCGTGCGGGGGCTGCAAGGCATGCCGTTCCGACCGTTCGATCGATTGCGAGGCGTTTGCGTTGCGTGGGTATTTCGGCATTGGTCCAAAAAGCCAAAAGTCACTCGACGATCATCCTCAAGGTGGCTTTGCCCAGTTCATGACGGCACCGCAGCGGAACCTCGTTCGCTTGCCGGACGGGCTGGATTTCGAAACCGCGTCACGATTTGGCTATCTTGGGACGGCCTTTAGCGCGTTGCAGCAGGCTGGCTGCGGTCCCGAGAAGACCGTACTCATCGACGGGATCACCGGAACGTTGGGCCTTGGTGCGGTAGCGATCGCAGTTGCGATGCGGTCTGCCAAGATCCTTGGCACGGCGCGTGAGACCAGGCTGTTTCCTCGGGTCAAGGCGCTGGGGGCAGACGGGCAGAGCGAGATCCTGGAATTGGGAACGGCCGACGCAAAGGAATGGGCTTTAGCTCAGACCAACGGTGAAGGTGTCGATATCGTGATCGACGCGCTTGGAAACGGGGCGCCTCCAGAGGCCTTACGCGATGTACTCTTGACGCTTCGGCGTGGTGGTTGCCTGGTCAACATCGGTGCCATCTCGGGCGATGTCCCGATCGATATGTTCTGGGCACTTTCGAACAACATACGGATTATCGGATCGAGCTGGTTCACCACCGGCCAAGGCCAGCAAATGGCAGCCCTGGTAGAGCGGGGACTCCTTGATCTGTCGTTCTTCGAGAACCAGAAATACCCGCTGTCCGCCGTCAACGATGCGATCAACGGCACCGGGGAACGCAGCGGAGGCTTTACCAACTTCGTCGTCAATCCGAACTGAGGGGCTGCCGACGATGCAAACGTCCTTGCGTGGAAAAGTCCTCGTTCTGATGGCCGAGGATTTGCGGCTGGAAGACAATCTCGCTTTTTCCATCGCGTCGGACCCCAACGGCGATGGGCTGGCCGTCCTGCGCATCCTTCCCGAAGCGCGGGGGCGGCCACCCCGCACCCAACACCGACGCGAGGTTGAGGACGCAGCTGAGCGTCGCCTGAGCGAACAGCTAAGCCACAAAGGCATCTCCTTTGAGGTCTTGGGTCTAGAGGACGATACCTCGCTTGTGCAGGCCTGCCATCGGCTGGGATGTGCATCCGTCATTCGAAACGCAGCTGATGGCATGGCAGTTGAGAATGCCTACCGGGCCGAATGGGAACAGGAGCTGGCATCGGCCGGCATTCCGTTCCTGACGGTGAACGGCGAGATGATCCGTCGTTTCGGTCCGGGAGGAGCGAAGCCGGAGCGACCGTTCCTGTCGGAGGATGAGATCGTGGAGTTGGACAGCCTGCCCGCCGATCATCCCCTGCTGCTGCTGCGGGCGTTTCTGCTGGAATTGCCGGGGCGCAACTACCTTGCCGATATGTGGATACCCGGCCGGGATCGGACCAGTTCCAGTCAACTCTCGACCCATTTTGCGGCCGGTACCCTGTCGAGTGACCGTGCAGCATGGGAAACCACGAAGGCCGAACGGCGCTGGAAGGAGGACAATCCGGACGAGACAGGCTCAGTCGCGGCCGCTTCCTTCCGGCACTTTCGTAGCAGGGTGGGCATGAGAACGGGGTTTTTGACCGTGTTTTCTCGCTTTCAAGATACGACGATGCCGATCGCGATGACCGACGCTCAGCACGACCGTGTGCGTGCCTGGCGGGAGGGGCGAACCGGCATCCCGATGCCTGACGCGGCGATGCGCGAATTAGCAACGACCGGGTGGATCAACTTCCGCCTGCGTCAGCTCGTTACATCTTACGGGGTCCAGCTGCTGGAGCTGCCGGCTACCGAGGTTGGTAGCGCACTTGCCGAGATGTTCGACGATTACGAACCCGGCATCACGTGGCCACAGGTCGGACTGAACGACGGAACGGTCATGCAGGAACGTGGCCCTAGGATTCTCAACCCGGTCAAGCAGGGGCATGATCTGGATCCAACCGAGACTTATGTACGCCACTGGCTACCCGAGTTGGGGACGGTCCCGCCCGGTTTTGCGCATGAACCCTGGAACTGGCTCGACAATCCGTTACCCTCTCCCATCGTCGATCATAAGGTCGCTTTCCGAGAGGCGCGAGCGCGGTGGGGGAACCAGAAGCAGGTTCTCCGCCCCCGGGAAGACGTGCTGCTGACTCACGTCTGAGGCATGCATCTGACGGCGAAGAACGACGCCATAAGATGACGTCACACAGCAGCCATAGGTTTTCCGACACCTCGATCTGAACCGAATTTCCGTTTGGTGAGGCTGTTGCTTCACTTCCGTCGGTCGATGCCGACAAACAGGTGTTTTGCGACGCCTGAGTGAACCTGCTGTGGCTTAGCGTATCTGAGTCCGTTCAATGCACCGCCCTCCAAATGCAGCTTCAGCGGTGCCGTTTGAATGGATGCCGTATGGTCATGTTTGGTTAGGGCTTCAGCCGGACTAGGCGAGCAAATTGACTAAAATTCCATACGCCGTTTTTTAACGTAAAACAGACCAGCCTGAAGCGGTGAGCTAAGGGCATACCTATAAAAACACCGGCTATAAATCGATCAATGTCTTTATCTATAGCGGAGAGGGCAGGGGGGAGGCTGCCGAGCGTGGGTGCCCGACGTGGACCTATCGCAGCCACTTTGGCTTTCCCGAAACTCTATCTCCGCGAGACCATTTCGGGAAAACGATTTCGGGAACAGATTTCGAGAAAAGCGCCGTAGATGAGGGCGGGGCCGACTGAACGACGCCAGCTATCCCACTAGCCCTTCCTTTTCGAGAACGGCGGGATCGACAGAAAGCGCCCAATTGTCGTGGTTCGCTGGCAGCTGTAGCATGCCCTAGAGCGGACGCTGGGATTAGTGGAGGCGTGGGATGCGCAAGCGGCGGGTCGCGGGGATTTTGGCAGGCGTTGGACTGACCGGCTTTTGTCTGTTCAACGCATCATGGATCGCCGCTGCACCGGAAGGGCGACCGAACATCCTCGCCCATCGGGGCGTGCATCAGACGTTCGATCGGACAAACCTCAAAGAGAGTGATTGTACCGCCATCCGGATGCGCCCGCCCACCAATTCGTTCGTGGAGAACACCATCGCGTCGTTGCGAGCGAGCTTCGATTTAGGCGCAGATCAGATTGAATTGGATGTTCATCCCACCACGGACGGCGAGTTCGCCGTCTTCCATGACTGGTCGGTCGAATGCCGTACGAACGGCAAGGGCGTGACAAGGGAGTTGAGCATGACTTACCTCCGCACGCTCGATCTTGGTTTTGGCTATACGGCGGACGGTGGCAGAACCTACCCATTTCGTGGCAAGTTCGTGGGGCAGATGAAAACGCTTTACGAGGTGCTGGCCACGTTTCCGAACAGGCGTTTCCTGATCAACATCAAAAGCAACGACTCGACCGAAGCCGACCAGGTTGTTGAATACCTCAAGGCGAAAGGCATCGAGACGGATAAACACCTGAGCATTGTCGCGAGCGATAGGGTTCTGGATCGGGTTGGAGCTATCGCTCCACAAATCAAGGTGCTTTCAGTCGATCGTACGAAGGCATGTTCCTTGAAATACCTCGCAGTCGGCTGGAGTGGTTATATTCCTGAAAGCTGCCGCCACGGCACGATCGGCGTTCCTATCAACTTGCGCTGGGCGTTCTGGGGATGGCCGAACCGCTTCCTCCAGCGAATGCGAGATGCGGGCGCCGAGGTTATGATGGCGGGGCCGCTCGGCAGCAAAAGCGGCGATCCCGGCGTAACCGACCCTGTTCAACTTGATGGCATTCCCGATCGATTTGACGGCAGTATAATGACCGATGACATTGAAAGGGTTGGCCCTGCCGCATTGCGCCGCTGGCCGCGATAGCCAGCCAGCCGATCCCAATTGCCACATAGGCTTTCTCATAAGCCCTATAATCGGGTTTCGGGAACGCTTCCGACTTCTAGCTATTCGATCACAACCGGGAATGCGATGACCGCCTCCGTCTCATTGCGGTCGCCCATCGAATATGAAATGCTCGGGTTATGACCAGTAAAGGAGGATGTCAGTGCGGAGCGGTGCGCTTCAGCGTTGAGGGCGCTCTCGAAGAAGCCTCCATCTGCCACTGTCGAATGTGGCAGAAAGCAACTGGCGGATTATTTAGACCTTATGTCGGCGCTCCATTCGATGCTGTGACCTGGACCCGAGGCCAGCCCAGCCATTTCCAGAGTTCCAACAAGGTGCGTCGTGGATTTTGCCGGGATTGTGGAACGCCTCTTACCTTCGAGTATGGTGAGGGGAATATCAGTTTCGCACTCGGTGCTATGGACCAACCGCGATCGGTAAATCTGAGCGAGCAACTTGCTTCGCCTAGGCGCGTCGCTGATTTCGAGGCACTAGCAAACTTGCCGGAGCATCCGACTGATGAGCCCCGAGCTGCGGCTCATCTGGCGAGTATTATTTCCTTTCAGCACCCTGACTTCGACACCAGCGATTGGCCCCTCAGACATGAGTAGAGGGTTGCTTCCTCAAATGCGGCCATTCCCGAAATCCGATCCTCGCGAGAACGCGACTTGATGCGCGAGCTTCACAACTTACTACGCCAATTCGATAATGTTCCGTCCCGCGTGCTTGGCACGATAGAGCGCGGCGTCAACACGGTCAAAAATCGCCGACGACTGTTTAGGCCCACGGAAGATCGAAAGGCCTATGGATGTCGTTACCATGTTGTGCGGTGGATTGCCGGTATGGGGCAGTTGCATGTTGAGAATACCTGTTCGCAAGACTTCAAAGAACGCAAGGGCGTCGCTCGCGCCTTGCGTCTTGCAGGCCAGAAGAAATTCTTCACCACCGATCCGATAAGCCCGTCCGTCCTGCGCTACGGCAGAATGACGAAGTAATGTTCCGATTTGACGTAAAACCATATCACCTGCCGCATGCCCGTACTGATCATTATACGCTTTGAAGTTGTCGATATCCAGAATGCCTACGGAGCGCATGAGGCCGTCGTCGGCGCCCTCTACAAACTGCGGGTATTCACTCGCATAAGCTCGACGATTCGAAATACCGCATAACGCGTCCGTTCGGGCGTATTCTGTTTCTGTAACGTCGGTAAATATCCACAATCGTGCGGCAAAAGCACCTGGATCTTTCAAAGGCACACTGCGGCGTGACAACAGACGCCCATCCTTTAAGGAAATCTCATCCTGAGACGTTTCCGATGTCAGGTTGATCCGTTCTACCTCATGCACAAACGCTGCCGGGTCGAATAGTTGGTCTTTAACGTAGCGCAGCAGCAACGTATCGTCCGCGACTTCCAATAAATTGGTCGGAATGTTCCAGTGCCTGGCAAATGCGGGGTTGCAGTATACGACCTGTCGTTCGGCGTTTGTCAGCAGAACGCCATCAGGAAGCGCGTCCAGGACGCATTCGAACGTTGAGCGGTAGCTCGCCACCGGGCTACCTGGGGAGCTGCGATGCTGATCATTCGCCAAGGAATTTGACTCCTATTCAACGCAAATAATGAGTTTTTTGCGTAAAATACTTAACTTGTGTCGAAGAAACAACGGATATCTGATCCGGCAATCCTGCAAGCGCATCGATTCCGCGAATGTGGATGTCTTCTCGACCGCCGATATCATCGGGAAAGCCGACCCATCACACGGCAGGTTAAACCATTTTAATTGTGGCAGGGGTGCAATCACTGTATCGAAGGCCGCAAGTGTGGATGAGAACAGCACCGTCCCGCAGGCAGACATCTGAACGCAGTCCGAGATTGCCAGATACCAATCCACTACCTAGATGTGCATCTAGAAATGGAGACTTCTATGTCCGACGCTACCCTCGACCTGAGCCCCGTTGAACTCGCCACGGAATTGACAATCGCCTGGTTAGCCAATCCCAGCACGCGTACAAATGCTGACGACGTTCCGGCATTCCTGAACAAAATGTACGAGACTGTTTCGGTGCTGGTCGGCGGTAACGCGACGGCTGCTCAGCAAGAGGCCCCTGCTCAAGAATACATTCCGGCAGTGACGGCTCGTAAGTCGCTTGCTAGTCCCGATCACATCATCAGCATGATCGATGGTAAGCCGTACAAGACGCTGCGTCGTCATCTCGCCACTAACGGCATGACGCCAGCGGAATATCGGGAGCGTTATGGCTTAAAGGCCGATTATCCCATGGTTGCTCCTACCTATTCAGACGCACGTCGCACAATGGCCAAGAGCATCGGCCTGGGTCGTAAGCCTGGTCAGACGAATGCGGTTAAGGCGGACACCAAGCCCACCCCGGCTCCTCGTAAGCGCAAGGCCGAAGAAGCAGCAGCGGAATAATTTAGACGCCTGGCTCCCTGGAACAGGGAGCCGTTGACATGTCCCCGTTTGCGGCCGCTGATAACTGACTCGGTGTCCATATGCGGTCCATAAACTCGGCAAATGTATAGTGGTAAGCGACGGAGGGCCGCGACCTAGCGCCTCAGTCGGGGGGATAACGTGTCGATAGCGTTAATGATGTACAAGGCCACTAGGTCGCAGCCTAACTCTTCGGCCACCTGTAGCGCCTCCAACAACAGTTTTTGGAGTTCGTCCTGTTTGTCCCCAGCCGTCACGCAGTTGCCCCCGATCATGTTACCGTGGGCTTTTAGGTACCATACCAATCACATGCCACATCTAAGTGTGGAAGCTCCTTCCCGTCCCGAATATTTCCAAAATTCGATCCCAATCGAGAAGGTGCCGGGCGTCCTGATCACCGTTCCTTTGAGAGAACGTCGTGTCAGCGACTTCTTGGACGCGGATCATTCCAAGTGAACGCCTTATCTCTCACCACAACGTTTAGGCGTTGGCCCGTTAGGTGCACTGTCGTGCGATTGCCTTGGGTATCTAAAACGGTCCAACCTTCCAGCATCAGCCCCGCCGGCGATGTTGAGGATCGTGAAAACGAAAACGTGAATGTTCCACTCTCAGGATGCTTTGGATCGCGGACCTCAAGCGCCACCTTGTCGCGGTTGGTCAACGGGGACAGCCGAGCGACCCGAGATAGATCCTTGCTCGGGTCAAGTAGCGCTGAAAGCGGCGAACTGTTGATAGGTACGCGCGATACCTGACGAACCTTGTAGTCGATCATTATGAGCGAGTTACCGTCTCCAACGACAAGCAAAGGTACGCCACTTTGATACTGGAAGCGGACCTTTCCCGGCCGCTTGAGCGTAAGCTCGCCAGCCAGTGAGCGGCCATTGCGATCGACCTGCGTGAACTGCGCTGTCATCGTATCAACGGCACGCAAATGTTGCTGTACCTGTACCATCGGAGAAACTTGGGCCAAAACCGATACTGGCGCTGCAAATGGAATACCGAGCGCGAATGCGCAGGCCACTTTGCTCAGAAGAAAGCCTGCCCGTAGTGACCTCCACGAACTTGCGGGCACTAATTTCTTGCCTTTTTACCTGCGCTGGTCAGGCTAGCGGGACCCGTCAGCTTATCCGAAGGTGGCAAAGAGCAGACCACACCGAGCGGGGTCGTATTGCAATGCTTCGTCGGTTTTTGCGTCGCTTGCTTACGACAAGTCACGTCAAATGGTGTTGTTGTACAACCTTTAGCCTCATCCGACGCTTGAGTGGGTGCAAGGGCGAGGGCGGCAAAAAGTACGAGCATAGGCATCACCTCGAATATGAGCCCTACGTGATCCGGTTTTACGGGCCATCGTAGCAAACCAGAGATTTACGGAGCATCACATTAACGAAGGCGGTACTGCCCGCAATGAACCGCCCCGGGTTTGTCGGAGGCTCCAACTCCTGAGAAGGTGGAGCCATGACGAGCAAGACGACGAACAAGTTTGCGCCGGAAGTCCGCGAGCGAGCGGTACGGATGGTTTTCGATCACGAGCGGGATCACCCGTCCAGATGGGCGACCGTGGTATCGATTGCCGAGAAGATCGGCTGCGTTCCGCAGACGCTACATGAGTGGGTGAAGAAGGCCGAGGTCGACAGCGGCAAGCGCGGCGGTGTCCCGACCGAGGTGGCTGACAAAGTGAAGGCGCTGGAGCGCGAGGTCCGCGAACTGCGGCAAGCCAACGAGATCCTGCGCAAGGCATCGGCATATTTCGCGCAGGCGGAGCTCGACCGCCCGTTCCGGAGATGATCGCTTTCATTGACGATCACCGCGATGCCTATGGGG
>Ga0308158_10002097_pt1 | contig 19529 bp, 16 predicted proteins | sample PhyBR2_FD_201038 | JGI IMG/M metagenome (GOLD analysis project Ga0308158, IMG submission 201038) | Phyllosphere microbial communities from UC Gill Tract Community Farm, Albany, California, United States - DLSLB.R2 | ecosystem: Host-associated > Plants > Phyllosphere > Unclassified | place: USA...
ATTTCGGACGCGGGTTCAACTCCCGCCAGCTCCACCAAAATTCTTCAAAGATGGTTCCAGTGCCATCCGCAGAAGTCCTAAGAGCCCGCACGGCACAAGCCCTGCGGGCTTTTTTGTGTCTGTAACCTTCCGAGACGATCCGCCTGAATCCAGTGATGATTGGTATACGTATTGGTATACGGTAAGATGTATCCTAAAAACGTATACCAATTTTCGTAGGTAAGCCCCGTATGGCAAGGACAACGCGCCCTTTAACCAACACTGAAGTGCTTCGCTCAAAAGCCATTGATAAAGATTTAACGTTGCATGATGGCGACGGACTTTTTATGGTCGTAAAGACCACCGGCAAGAAGCTATGGCGCTTTCGCTATCAGCGGCCAGTCACAAAGCAGCGCACCATGATGGGCTTGGGTGCCTTTCCTGCTCTATCGCTGGCCGATGCCAGACGCCTGCGTGCTGATTACCTCTCCTTACTCGCTAATGGTATTGACCCACAGACCCAAGCTGAAAAAGTCACAGAACAGCAGCAGATCGCTTTAGACAGTATTTTTTCAACTGTAGCCTCTAACTGGTTTACCTTGAAGCAAGCAAGCGTTACCCCGGATTACGCGAAAGATATCTGGCGTTCTCTTGAGAAAGATGTTTTCCCTGCCATTGGCGAGATTCCCGTGCAGGAAATCAAAGCACGTAAGCTTGTAGAAGCGCTTGAGCCGATTAAGGCTCGTGGTGCTCTTGAGACAGTACGCCGACTGGTACAGCGTATTAACGAGATTATGATTTATGCTGTTAACACGGGTTTGATTGATGCTAATCCTGCTTCTGGGATCGGTATGGCTTTTGAAAAGCCTAAAAGGCAGCACATGCCAACTTTAAAACCTGATGAACTGCCTATGCTGATACGTTCTTTATCTATGTCCAATCTATCGATTCCGACTCGCTGCCTGATTGAGTGGCAGCTTCTTACACTTGTGCGTCCCTCTGAGGCATCCGGTACACTTTGGTCAGAATTAGATTTTGATGCAAAACTATGGATAATCCCTGCAGAACGGATGAAGGCTAAGCGACCTCACATGGTGCCGCTCTCGAACCAAGCATTAGACATTCTTGAGATAATGAAGCCCATAAGCTTTCACCGGTTACATGTTTTCCCGAGCAGAAATCACCCTTTGCAGTCATTAAACAGCCAGACTGCAAATGCTGCTTTAAAACGTATAGGATACAGCGGAAAGCTTGTCGCGCATGGCCTCCGGAGCATTGCCAGCACCGCTTTAAACGAAGCTAATTTCGATAAAGATGTAATTGAAGTTTCTCTCGCTCATGCCGATAAGAACGAAGTGAGGAGAGCCTATAACCGTTCAACTTACCTTGAGCAAAGGAGAGTAATGATGGATTGGTGGGGCAGCTTTGTTTATAAAAGGTGAAGCTTAAGGAGATGAAATGTTACGTGATATGATAGATTGCGCCGATGATAAAAGTTTAACTCAAGGTACAATCTTCAACTGTGCTTATTGTGCCTCATATCCCAACCATGAGACTTTAGGCTTAGTAATTACAGCGCGGTGTGATATTGCAAACAAGGATAAAGTAAAATTTTATAACTTCCTGACAGCCGTTCCATTTGATATATGGAAGAACAAAGATTTACTTCCTTTAATTAAGAAAAAAAATTTAACTAGCCTAATTGCCCAACTATCAAATTTGATTCTAAGAGCTGGCTTTTCTAAAGCAAACCTCGATACCTTCGGATATAAAAAAGTATATGAATTCATAGTATCTAATAAAAAACTCAAACCAAGAGAAATAATTCAACTTGATACATTGCAAGGTAAAGTTGACTGTTTAACCAACGAGTCATGCTATAAAGACATTCACATTCACTTCTCCGATGAAATCAAAAGGGAGCTGAATGATATAATTCAAAATAAAAATTCGGACTACTTTTTCATTGATGAGATCCAAGGTTATAGATCAGTGATTGTGAATTTGCGAGAAATATATGAGCTTGAAGTATCAATTGCATCAAAAATACCGTATGGGATTGAGCTTGATGATGGGAAACAATACCCGGGACTAAACCTTAACGTTTCAAATAAATTTTGCAGCATCGTCGGTCAAGTGAAATCACCTTACATTGAGCTACTTCTACAACGATTTGCCAATAACTTTGTAAGAGTGGGTGTAAATAATCCACATCCACTTTTATCTTCTTCAATCATGGAGGTTGAGAAATGAATTTCATTGCTATCGATAGTAATGCAGCAAGAAAAATAGTATCTGAAAGGATGCTTCAGTCAGCTGATTATGACAAAGGACTTCTCTTAGCGAACCTATTGAAGAATGGGGTCATCAGTGACTTCAGTAATGAGATAAAAGCTGTAATTGGAAGTTCTGGCATATATTTACTAAGTAAAAACCCCTCAAAGAAGAACTTCTTAATATTTGATACAACCACCTTTAACGGGTTTCAAAAAAGTAGTAATGAAATAATAACCATTATACAAAAATCATGTAGATTAGCCATTAAGCTTTGGGACAAAATCGGGCATAGCCCATGCGAAAAAATAATAAGCGGCACATCATTAATTGCTTTACTGCCTTTATCTTTTACAACGGGGAAATCTTACAAGATCTTTCTTGATAAATCCCCTGATAAAGATAGACAAGAAAAACGCAATGAAGCCAGCTTCCTTATCTTCCATGATGGTTATGAAACAGCAGGAATTGAGCCTAAGCTTTCAAATTTCCGCAAGGCAAAAGAAGGCATTCATGATTTAGATACCATCACTTTATTTACCGCAAAAGATAAAAAAGAAGTTACTACCACCTCATATTTAAATATCAATGAGGTTGACACTAATAATACACTTTCAAACCCTCACATGGGATTAGATTATTGGTCAAAGAACTTAACTGAAAATCAAAAAAGATTTGTTTATAGCGAAAGCTACGGCCCCGACATTTTAAAAGGTGCAGCCGGAACAGGTAAAACCTTGAGTTTAATTCTGCGTTGTGTTGTTCAGCTAAATAATGCAAAAAAACTAGATTCACCTTTGCGTTCTATTTTTATAACTCATAGCATTGCTACTAAAGCAAACATTGAGAACCTGATCACCTCAAATGGTGGAGCAGAGTTTATCAATTCTGAAGATCAGCAATCTGTTGTTGTAACCACTTTGCAAGAATGGTGTATTCAAAATCTTGGAAACCGCATTTCAGCTACTGAATATTTAGATAACGACGCTCTTGAATCTAAACAATTGCAATTGTTATATATCAGTGAAGCATTAGATGAATTTTTAATAAATGACTATGCTGGGGCAGTTAACTTCATTTCGAACGATTTGAAAGTTTTCTTTGGCAATAACGACCCTTGGTCCATTTCAATGCTATTACAGGAGGAAATATCCACTTATATCAAAGGCCGCGCCAGCGACGATCTAAAGACTTACATTGCCCTTCCAAGAACTAAAAACACATTACCTTTAAGTACTGAGGATGATTTTAAAACAATATTCTCTATTTATAGCAAGTACCAAGATAAACTCATTTCTTTAAACTTATTTGACAGTGATGACATAACATTATCTGCACTAAAGGAAACTTCGACTCCTATCTGGAAAAGAAGACGAATGAATAGCGGCTTTGATATAATGTATATCGATGAAACCCATTTATTCAATATAAATGAATTAAGCTTATTTCATAACCTCTTAAAACCAAATTCCAATCATATTGTTTTCACCATGGACAGAAGTCAGGCGACCGGTGATACCGCTATTACTAAAGATGATGTTACTAAGGAACTCGACGCCAAGTTAGCTAATGAGCATGGATTAAACGCGGTATTCCGCTCATCTGAACACATTATAAACCTGGCTAGCTGTGTACTAGCTTCAGGAGCAACTCTCTTTCAAGAACTTGAGAACCCTTTATCAGAGTCAATGACAGGACATACTTCACTCATCGAAGAAAAATGTAATGTCCCTTATATAATTACCAAACAGACTTCAGAAGAGGTTTATAAGGCCGCTTTTTCATTAGTTGACTACCTATCTGATTCACATAGCATTTCACGAAGTGATATCCTTATCGTACCGTGTACTGATAGTTTATTGACTGAACTCAAAAAACATGCTGATTCAAACTCGAAAGATTATATTTCAATTGAAAGGCGAGGGGATAATCTAGCCGTTAGTAATGCTGCTAGAAATAATCAGTATATCATTGGCGGCATGGATTACATCGGAGGCCTTGAGTTTTCGGCTGTAATAATCATTGGAGCTGATGCTGATAAATTCCCTGAGCAGTCTACATACTCTGGTGAGTCACCTCATTTTATTAACTATTCATCGTTCAACAAGCTCTATGTTGCTATAACTAGGGCAAAGTACCAAGTTGCCTTTATCAGTGAAAAGACACAAAAAATATCCCCATTGCTTGAAACGGCTCTTGGTGAGGGACTTCTAATTCATGATGATGAGTTAACTGAAAAAATATAAAAATAGTTTGTGCGTTAACACCTCTTCGTTTAGCGCACATTCTTTATTCTGCAGAGCGTTGGCGCGCGCTCGTAGCCCCGCCACGCCTGCCCGCTTTATGCAGCGGTTTTCATGCACCTGCATGATTAGCTCTGAACCGCGCCGCTGCTGGCCTTGTCTGCCGTTCTGGGGTGCCGGAGACTCATGCGTTTTCATGCAGCATAGACATGCACTCACGCAGCGGACGTAAAAAAGCCCGGCACGGGCCGGGCTTCGGTGAGTTTCTGTGTCTGCGGCTCAGAAAAGTTTACGCTTGCTGCGATCGGTTCTGGCTCCCCGGAAAGGATGCGCACCGCTGACGCTCAGCACGTCATCCCGGAACATCAGTGGCTGATTTACACCCGTCCATTGCTTAATAAGGTTTAGGACATATCTGCGGTACAGCGTGTCGGCATCATTCGCGCCTTCGATAACCCCCGGTGCATGCGTTGAGCCATTCCGTTCAAACTGGCTATACTTCATTCTGAGCAGGCTGCTCAGCTCTGCGCCGTGAATGATAAAGAAGTCATCAATAAGCGTATCAATGCGCTCATCCGTGATGCCCTCATGACAAAACACGTAAGCATTAGCTTTGCGCCCGGTCACGTCGGCCAGCACCGGCAGCTGTTTTTCCTTTTCGGCAATCAGCCCGGCAAGGTCTGATGCCGTTTCCTGCTGCTCCAGATACTCCGCGCGCAGCGTCTTCATCTCCTGCGTGACGTTACCGCCATTCTGTCCCAGCAGTTCACGGAAGCGTGCCCGGTTGTCCCGGCTTGTCTGCTCCATTTCGGCCTTACGCTGGCGCAGCTCGCTGAGATTTTCAGTGGCGGCGTTTTCGGTCTGCCTTGCCTCCAGCCAGGCCAGCATCTTTGTATTGAGGTCTTCGATACGCAGCCGCCATTCAGAGGACAGGCTCTTCACCAGCTCGGTGGTGTGGCTGATAACGTCGGCCTCGGGTAACCGCAGGACCCATCCGGCTTCCTTAAGTGGCCGCTGTGCTCTGGCCTGCGCCGTGCCGATACGGTTGCCGGCGGCCTGAATCTGTTCGTCGGTCATCTGCTGCTGTGTCATGCTGTTTTTCCTCTCTGTCAGGGCTGTGCGTGGCGGTCTTTGCGGGTGCTGGCTGAACCATAGCGGCCCAGCGTCTGCGGCTGGCGAACCGGCACGTCATTCTGCGGTTCCGGCTCTGCCGCTGCTGCGGGCCTGTGCGGCTTCATGATGATTTTCTCGACGCTCTCCAGCGCGGTGAACGTGCAGGAGCAGTCGAGATTCTGGCACTGATACCAGGTGCGCTTTACGGACGGTGCCTCGTAGGCGCTGGTGCGGGTGTGGGCTACCTGACCACATTCGGGACATTTCAGTGCCATCTCGTTTCCTGTCGGCTGGTTTCAGTAAGTCAATTGTGCCGGGTCTGGTACAGCTGCTTCTACCGGAGGGCGTTGTATGACGGACCAGACAAAAGCATTACTTCTGGCGAGCCAGGAAAAGGTCTCACTGAAGCCTGTTATCACCTTTCAGTTTTATATAAATCCTTCACTATTCTTCATTAGAGAGAAAAAAATAGTAAATACAGTTAATTAAGAGGTGAAGAGTGAGAAAACTATCCTTCACCTTCTGTTCACCATTGTTCATCAGCAGAATTTTGGCCTTATTAGCTATTTAGAACGATTGGTTTTAAAAGCTGAATAATAATGGATCTAAAGTTATTGGATAAAACCTTATCAGTACTTTCTGGTGCTATCTGGTACTGTTCACATACACGTACATTTTATGTGGTTTTTATGTGGTCGTTCAGGCAGATTTCTGTTGTTGTCACCGGCAAAAATATTCGCAAAATAAAGAGCTACCCGATGCCGTACACATCTGTGCGGCGCTTCACGGACACGTAAGAGGTAGCTCATGCACACGACTTTAAACGCTCATTCATCCGCCCCGGCGGTCCCTGCCATGCCGGTATCATTCCCGGTCCAGGAACGCTTTATGCGCCTGCCGGAAGTGATCCACGTCTGCGGCCTGTCCCGCTCAACCATCTATGACCTCATCAGCCGCAATGCTTTTCCGGCGCAGGTATCGCTTGGCGGCAAGAACGTCGCGTGGCTTGCCAGCGAGGTCAGCGCCTGGATGAATGCACGCATCGCCGCACGCGGTCAGGAACGTGCAGCATGATCTCCACCAACTCTTGAGATTTTCCGCCATGCTGCATTTTCCTTTGTTCCCCGGCTTGCACGCCGGGGCCATTCCCTGGTACAGTCTTTCTGCTGTCGCAAAATCGGCAGCCGGGCGTAGGAACCCGAGCGAAACAAAGGCGACACCAGACGCGCCATGCGTCTTTTTTTGTGTCTGTGCCCATGTGCACCCATTTTTCGGGCAGCGGTTCTGTTTCCGCTGTGCCGTCTGCGTAATGGTGGCCCGGGCGGGGCAGCCTTCGGGCTGGCCGGTTTCCTTTGTTGCCGGTATTCCTACCCCCGTCCGGGCTGCCACCCTTGAGCGTAGGAACTCTGGTGGTAGCTGTAGAAAGCTAACAAAGGAGTTTGCCCCTATGGCTGCGGTCCTTAATTCCCCATACCCTCAGTTTGTTTTCGTCTTTGCCGCCGTGCGCCGTACCGAGCGCCAGCAGCGTATCCATATGCTCCGCACCGTTGCCGCTGACGAACGCGCCGCCCGCCTGACGCTGGCCCGCGATTACGTACTGTCACTTGCTGCCCGCCTGCCGGTCCGGGAGGTGCGCGCATGACTCACGCCACCATTTCCCATGCCGACCTGTTACGCCTTGAGCACCTGCGTAACGCCGGACGTTTTATCAGTGACATGACCCTGCTTCAGGAGTGCCACGAGCAGCCACCGGCCACACAGCAGGCGCAGCTGAACTCGCTGATTTTCATCATCGCCGAACAGCTGGACGGGGTGGTTAACCGCTGTCAGGACGGCTGGATGAACGGGGAGGTCGAGCCATGAGCATACGTACCCTTTCTCCCGAGCTGAGGTCCGCGCTGTCGCGTCGCGCGGTGGCCTGCGCCTGGCTGACCGTCTGTCGCGAACATAAGCGCTATCCCGGCCTGACGCTGGCGCGTCTTGAACACGCTATTGAAACCGAGCTGGAGGGCTTCTATCTGCGCCAGCACGGACGCCTGCGCGGTCAGGAAATTGCCTGCGCACTGCTCGACGACCTGCTGGCAGCCGGGCCGCTGAAGTCGGTTCCATGCCTGAGCTTTCTTGGACAGGTGGTGATGGATGAACTCTGCGGGCGCCTCAAAGACGCGCCGGTGCTGCACTGAGGGAGAACAGAATAATGAAAATGACCGTATCAGACGCGGCAAAGGCTGCGCGGGGCCAGTGGCCCCGCATCCTGCCTGCGCTGGGCGTGAAGGTGGTAAAGAACCGCCATACCTCCTGCCCGGTATGCGGCGGAACCGACCGCTTCCGATTTGATGACCAGGAGGGACGTGGCACGTGGATTTGTAATCAGTGCGGTGCCGGTGACGGCATGGACCTGGTGAAAAAGGCACTCTCACTGAGCCTGACCGAAGCCGCTGCGCGGGTAAACGGCCTGACCGGCTGCCTGCCACCGGTAGACAACACCTCTGCCGCCAGCGGAGACGAAAATAACGAAGCCGCCCGTGCCGCCGCCGTGAAGCAGGCACAGCAGCTGGTCAGTAGCGCGCAGCAGACAACCGGCAACGCCTACCTGTCCCGCAAAGGCTGGCCGGAGCAGTCCTGCCTGACGCTGGCGAAGCCGCAGAAAGTCGCGCTCACTGTCTATCGTGCCGGTGATGTTGTCGTTCCCCTGCACGATATGGGCGGCCAGCTGGTGAACGTGCAGCTGATTAACGCAGCGGGCGAGAAACGCACGCTGAAGGGCGGCCAGGTAAAAGGCGCATGTCACGTTCTCAGCAACGGCAAACCGGCAACGCGCATCTGGCTGACGGAGGGCTACGCCACCGGCCTGACGGTGCACAACCTGACCGGTGACGAGGTGTGGATAGCCCTGTCGTCCGTTAACCTCCTTTCTCTGGCTGGCCTTGCTCGTGAAAAGCACGCCACGCTGCCGCTGCTGATTGCCGCTGACCGCGACCTGAATGGCGACGGTCAGGTGAAGGCGAAGCAGGCCGCCGAAGCCAGCCGCGCAGCCGTGGCCCTGCCGCCGGTGTTCGGTGACTGGAATGACGCCTTTATGCAGCACGGTGAGGAAACCACCCGGCGGGCGCTGGCCGAAGCAGCCACGCCGCCCGTCGCCAGTCCGTTCGACGTGATGAGCGAGGCGGAGTTTTCAGCCATGAGCGCCAGTGAAAAGGCGGAGCGGGTTGCGGAGCACTACCGCAGCGCGCTGGCCGTGGACGCCAGCGGAGAAATTCTGTCCCGCTACCGCTCCGGCGCGTGGAAGGTGATTTCCGGGAAGCAGTTTGAGCGGGACGTGGCGAAGCTTTTCCAGCGCCTGCGCGCGCCGTTTTCGGCGGGCAAGATTTCGGGCGTGGTGGAGACGCTGAAGCTGATGCTGCCGCAGCAGGCCGACCCGGCGCGCCGCCTGATTGGATTCCGTAACGGCGTACTGGATACCCGCACCGGCGGCTTCAGCCCGCACAGTAAAGACTTCTGGCTGCGCACGGTCAGCGAGGTGGATTACACAAAACCCGTTCATGGCGAAACGCTGGCAGACCACGCGCCACACTTCTGGCAGTGGCTCGATCGCGCCGCCGGACGTGACCCGGCCAAACGCGACATCATTCTGGCCGCGCTGTTTATGGTGCTGGCGAACCGCTACGACTGGCAGTTGTTTCTGGAAGTCACCGGTCCCGGCGGCAGTGGTAAAAGCATCATGGCGGAAATCGCCACCATGCTGGCCGGAACGGACAACACTACCTCCGCGACTATAGAAACGCTGGAGTCGTCGCGCGAACGCGCGGCGGTGATTGGGTATTCGCTGATTATCCTGCCCGACCAGGAAAAATGGAGCGGCGACGGCGCAGGCATCAAGGCGATTACCGGCGGCGATGCGGTATCGGTAGACCCGAAGTACCGCGACGCCTATTCAACGCACATTCCGGCGGTGATTCTGGCAGTGAACAACAACCCGATGCGCTTCACCGACCGCAGCGGGGGCGTGTCGCGCCGCCGGGTAATTCTGCACTTCCCGGAAATCATCCCGGCAGACGATCGCGACCCGCAGCTGAAGGAAAAAATCAGCGGTGAGCTGGCCGTTATCGTACGCCAGCTGATTCATCAGTTCAGCCAGCCACAGCAGGCCCGGTCGCTGCTTCAGTCGCAGCAGAACTCCGACGAGGCCATGCGCATCAAGCGCGACGCAGATCCGATGGTGGACTTCTGTGGCTACTTGTTCACGACGCCGGAGCCAAACGCCCTTTACATGGGGAACGCCAGCATCAGGCCGCTTCAGCCCAGGCGTTACCTTTATCACGCCTATCTGGCTTATATGGAGGCAAACGGCTACAAGAATCCGCTCAGCATGAAGATGTTTGGCCTGTCACTGGAAAGCATCATGCGGGAATATGGACAGCACTACATGAAGCGGCGGACAAAGCTGGGGGTGCAGACCAACCTGGACCTGACGGAAGAGAGCAGCACCGACTGGCTGCCAAAGTGTGATGATCTCACCGCTATATAACTAACCAAGACCGGCGAAAGCCGGTTTTTACAATCAGAATTCCTGTAGTTAAGGAAACTCGTCTCCTCAAAGCACCGTTGATCACTTGACCGCATCCATTTTTAATGAAAACAAAATGGATGAAATTAAGAAATTCATTCTGATAGAAAATTAATTAATTTTAAAATAACCTTCACTCATCCAAATGAAAATTTACAGTTTCAAGCAGATCTTCAAGATATTTACTTCTATCTGTATAAATTAAGCAAGTAGCATGAGCTTCTATATTCCTCATGGAATTTCCGGTTAATAAACCATGCAACTCGAGCCGAAGATTATACTCCGCCTCATGATAACTCTCAAAGCATTCAACTGATTTATCAAATAAGGCTTTTAATTTAACCCCATCTTCTCTTACCAAAGTTATTTGTCACCAATAACATTTTGTAAATCTTGACATGCAAAATAAATTTTACCTGCTTCAATCTTATGTTGAATTGATGAATTAATGCTTTGCCTTGAAACACCGGGATTAATTATTTGCTCTACCACTTCGAACAAAGCATCTAAAAACAACTGAGCACTTTGGATGTAACCCTCTAATTTCTCTTTATCAACCACATCAAAACTAGCTTCATGAGCAACAATATGTCTAGTCTCGAAAATATTGCCAATATCATTGAGGATCTTAACCGGATCAGTAATTATAAAACCTCTTTTTTCATTGCGCTCATTATCTTCATCACTATTTTCATCAAAAAGATCAGGCTCAACAAACGGTTGGACCCCTGAAATAATCGAGTCAAACTTCAATTTAATTTTATCAGTTGATAGTAGCTTTTCGAAATGGGATGATATATTTTCCAACTTACTGACAGACACTGAATGAGATACCAAATCCCCAAAGGTTATATAGCCTTTACTTAATGCTTTAGTTAATGAGAAATCAAACCTCTGAATTAAACCTTCAGAGTTTGAAAGGTATGGCTCCCCTGAATCAACTAATTTTTTTATAGCCTCCCTCACACTAACTTCAATACATGACGCAATACCTATGATAATTAATGAAAGTGCTGTTGTATTATCCGTTGAATTCAGTAACATCTTTAGGTTGTAAATTTCCAAATGTCCGTGAAGATACTTATCGTTGGACCTTTCATTTTTTTCCCTTATTTCAGAAATCAAATCTCTCTTACTCATACATACTCCAAGTTATAATTAAAACTCAATTCAACACTTTCTATAACCGGCACTACCGTTTTTAGGCCCATGCTTCACCCACAGTGAATGATATTACTCTCCCTACATTGATTCATCACCAGTCACCCCCTTGTATAATATGGATAAATAACAAAGGTGAACAGTGTGAACGATTAATCTCCAAAAAAATTTTTTTTCCGTATCATGAATGCATGATTCGAAATGGAATAACTCAGATGGAAACTACAAAGAAATTTATCTTAGACGGGTTAGCAAACTTCGGTTTGAGTGATCTGCCGGGAAGACCTTACGATAGTTCGTTTCAACTTTTAGCCTCTCCACCACAAAGAAAACGCGTGATTATGATGGGATTCAACGGCTCACTCGTTGATGCCCATATCACCAATGCCCAATCCATCGAAAAGGATTTCGAATCACCCTACATATCTAATGTTCAAAACGGGATCGAAGGGGCGTGGGGGATAACTCACCTTGCTAAGCGGTTGCAACAGATCCCAACGGGGCTTGGCTATGATTGGCAAGATGTCCTTTATACCAATGCTCTCATGATGTGTTCAAAGAATGCAGCATCACTAAAAGTAGAAGCGCTTGCGAAAAATCAATCTTTAGAAGAGATTACGATAAATTCTATGCGATTCTTTGAGAATGTAACGCTGCCCCTTTGCAATCCAGAAGTAATCATCGCTTATAGCAATGGTTTATCTTCATTGTCCGCTGCCAGCTTATTGCTCAAACATTTTGGCGACGTAAGTACATTGAAGTATTCACATCCTAAAGGGTATTACACCACTTACGCCTTTTATGCTAAATTCCACGGCCAACGGGTTCCTGTTGTGTGCGTGCGGCATATGTCGAGGTTCAAACCGCATGAAGAGTACATAAAATCAGCGATTTCGCTAATGAAATAAGATGGATAGATTTCAAGTTTAAACCTGTTACATTCCTGAATTGGTATACGTTTAGGTATACGAAGGAAACTTGAATTGAATAAAACAATTTATTTTCATGATCTTATATTTCTTATTCAGACTCCGCCAGCCCACCAAATTCTTGGTTGATGGTTACCAGAGCCATTATCGAAGTCCTGAGAGCCCGCAAGGTAAAAGCCTTGCGGGCTTTTCTGTGTTTGTGATTTTGCAAGACGCTATTAATGGCGCTGGCAGTGCTGGGGCAACAGCACCTCTGCGACCATCCAAATGCTGGAATCGCCGCACAAACACGCTGCGGTAATTGGCTACTCGGTTATTGGCCTCGCTATCCTGTCTGACCATGAAAGTGGAGCAGCGGTGACGCGGGCATGAAGGCGATTATCGGCGGCGATGCGTTTGCCATCGCTCCCAAATATCGCGACGCCTATTCAACCCATATTCCGGCAGTAATTCTGGCGGTTAATAAAAACCCGATGCGCTTTACCGACCACAGCGGCGGCGTTCCGCGTCGCCGGGTAATCCTTACGTTTTCGGAAGTAATACTAATAATGGCGAAGAGCGCGACCCACAGCTGTTGGATAAAATCAGCGCCGAGCTGGGCGTCATTGTTCGCCATTTGATGCAGCGCTTCACGTTAACTGATGAAGCGCGCGAGCTGTTGCAGGTACAGCAGTCATCCGGCGAAGCGCTGGAGATAAAGCGCCAGGCCGATCCGCTGGTCGATTTCTGTGGCTACCTGATGCCGCTGAGCACGCCGAACGTGCTGTTTATTGGTAACGCCAATATTCGCCCTATAAACCCGAAACGCTATCTCTATGATGCGTATCTGTCCTTCATTGAATCGCGCGGACATCAGCATCCGCTCAGCCTGACAGCCTTCGGCCATGCTGTGCCACAGACGCTGAAAGAGTATGAGTGAGTTATTACTGAAGCGCCGTACTAATAAGGGCATACAGACCAATCTTACGCTACATGAAGACAGCGAGGCAGATTGGCTGCCAGCATGTAGCGCCTGATAACATTAACCCACAAAAACCGGCTTGAGCTGGTTTTATATTTGATGCTAATAATATTATCAGCAAAGGTGGGAAATGAGTGAATAGTAGAAAATAAAGATGTGAAACCAAATTTATCGCTCAATAATGAAACACATCCCAATAAAATTGGTTTACTGCCTAACAGGGATGACAATCATCTCAGCACTTACCGCCCACAAGGAGAACAAGCCAAAAATATTGGGATCTTTCATTTTCTCCAGTGAGCTCATTCTGTGACATACTGTCCTATTGAGATTAGTTCTTAATTAGCAGCGCATTTTATGAGATCCAAAATTGTGGGAATATAGAGTTCCTCTTCAACTACTTTAGTTTTCTTAAAATGCTCAGAATGAAAATTTAAATGTTTTTTCAGCGTTTTTTCCCAAGATACATCTTTAAAGTTTCCTTCAACCTCAATTATTTTCTCAAAACAAAATATCATTCTAGCCAAGTACCAAACATATTGGTCATACATAGGATCTCGCTCATGTCTACAATCTGCACTGTAGCCTTTAGAAAAATGTGGGTTTTCCATGGCTAATTGTAAATATTCCTGATAGGCCGTATCTGCAATAGTTTTTTTTGCAATTTCTTTGCTCTCACTGATAGTTGCTTTTGCAACTAAAATAGCCCAAACAGCCACCCCAGCACTTACTAACGGAGAAACAATTGTAGCCAAGTTAACTAATATTTGCATATAAACCCTTAATGTTTACGATTGAATCCAGCAGGCTGGGTTTTTGTCTTTCTATATGATTTTAGCTTTCGCCTAAATGCTGCTAAATCTATATCAGCAGTACTAATTGCTATTTGACCAGTCCCATGAGCATGAGAGATAAGTTTATGATGTTTCTCTTTGTATGGGGCTTGTATAGTTGAACCACCATACTCTCCCGTATTTGTAATAACAACATGTTGATACATATGCCACTGAAGCGCTGAAGCCATATTATCGAATGTATCTATATCTCTATTGTACGCTGCAATGACAAACATATCAGTCAAATCTCTCAGATCTGCCGCAAGTTTTATATCAGTTGCATCGTAGCAAATCGCACCAGTTATTTTAAATGGTCCTTCTGGGTGACCTTCGATAGAAATAATATGTTGTGATGGTCTATATCCTTGAACACCAAGAGTCACTTCATCACTGGTCATATGATATTTACCTTGGTCACGTACACGCCACTGAGTTCCTGAGTCGGTAGAGTCTGGAATAATCCAACGAGCTTTGTTGACTATTCGACCATCATGCTCACAGAAGACAAATCCACAAAAAATTATGGCTTTAGTTCTAAATGCCAACGCTCTCACTATGTCTTCGTCGTCTGGGTGAACAGCCAATTCAGAAAAGACAATCAGGTCAGCTGTACTTGTATGATGCCTAAACTCAGTTTTAAGTTTTGCATTTAAAGTCTGCTCCGTTAGCTTACAGATTTCCGCAAGGTGCTCTCTGTGCTTCCAACGCACATCGGAATTATCCAGTGTCACGTCAGAAGGGTGAAAATGTTTATCCTTTGGAAATAATTGCTGAACCGTAACAATTCTAAAATGGTTTGATACCAGCTCAGGCCTGCTTACAACAGTAGGTAAGGTTGGAACATTCGATGAAGTACATATTTGTGTTTTTAAGTAGCCTAGCCTATCTAACATACATTTTCTAAAATCACCAAGGTTGGTAATTGACAATATATCTTCTTGGTTTATATACGAAGAAGAAAAACCGGGCCATTGCAATCCATGCTGGAGAAAGCTCGCGAACCAATCAGTTATAGTTCCATATGAACCAACAATTGATTCTGGTGTATGTAACATTCCCATGCGCCGCTTGTAAAACTGAGAACGAATACCATCATATTTTACTCTATCGAGCTTTAAATCATTTCGCTGAGTATAATCTACATTACCTAGAGCTGCACTTCTTAGCACACTGCACACCCAATAAAGCTTTTGCTCATCACATTGATTTTGCTGGGGTTTGACTAACCACTCAGGGCTTTCATATCGCGGGTCTTTAGCTGTTTTACCTATTTTATCTATCGAACATGAAAAATTAACATCTGGACGCCATAGTTCAGTCCATGAGGTTGAGATATCGTCTAATTTTACCTTTATTTCATGTGGGGAATACTGCTTTCCATTTTTTTGCCATAAGTTTTTCTCTTTATCATCAAAAAGATCAACTAATGCTACACCTAACTTCAGAAGCGCATGCTCGTATTTAAATGGGTTTTCCTTGAAGCTGATCACTGATGAAAGATAATGCTCCGAACCATTTGGTCTTGACTCATTTTTTGGTATGGCCCATCTAAATGCGTTAATTCTGTTTTTATTTTTATCTTTTCCTTGGTCTTTCGCTCTAACAATTTCTTTCCAAATGGCGCTCCAAAACTCCCCGCCCCGGAAAGCAAATTTGTTGATAATTGAATCTAGCACCTCATTATTATTTGTATGAGAGAGTAGAAAAGCTGCATTTGCTTGGTAGTCTTTACTAATTTGAGCCGATAATTCAAATAGATAACCATCACTGCTATTTAATGGTTCTAAATGCTGTTTAATTAATACGCTTTGAAGCCTAGTAAGATTAGGGGAAGCTTTATTACTAACTATAAACGGCTTATTGATCACTGAAAGATAAAGTAGTGCTTGCTGATATGCATAGCTTGGAATTTCAGATTTACATGAAAGTAGTTTTTGGGCAAATGATATAACTTCACTCATTAACTTTTTATAATTAGAGACACTCTCTGGATGTAAATTTCGATATATATCAACAACACTACGAAATATATCAGAAAGAAGATATAACATGATATACTTATCACGTTCATCACGATTAGATTTTATTCTAGAAAAAATAATGTCAAGAATAGTGCTATAAGCATCTAGGTTAGGATTTATGGTTATCGCTTTGCGAAAGATAACCATAATCGATGGATCTTTTAGCCAAGCCATTACTAATTTTTTTGCAATCAGTGAAGATTCATTATCAAATTGCTTTCTCTCTCCAGGTGAAATTAACCTATTCTTTTTAGCTAAACTTGTTTGCAGTCTGTGGGCAGAGAATCTACGCAAAGATTCAATTTTAATTGATTTATCATTGCTGAACCCAGGAAATAAACCATTGGCATCATTAAAAAAACCATCTTGCTCAGTGAGTAATAATTGTTGAAGTGCTGGAATATTATTATCAAGTCCATTACGTTCTGGGATACTTGAAGTTCCTATCTCACGCTGAATCTCATTGATTCGATTTGTAAGACCACTTTCGTTATCAATATCTGAAAGTATCAAAATAGAAGTTTTACTATTATTAACTTCTAAATATTGCTTTTTATCTGGCTTATTTTGTTCCAACGTATCATCGAGAACACTCTGAATTAATTCATGAATAGAATTCTTTATCTCTTCACTTTCAAGCGCCTCTCCAGAAATCACTAACCTAATATCATCGACATATCGACAATAGTCATGCAGTATAATTTTGCTACCTTCTATCTCTTTACGAAGTTTAGAAATTAAAGATTCATCAAAATCAATGAGATAGGCATTCGCTAGAGCTCCAGCCGATGCCAAACCTTGAGGAAGTCCAACAATTTCTTTTAAATCTAAACTTTCAAGTAAAGATAAACAATCCTCAGGCCACTTCCAATTTAAAATTTCACTCGCCAAATCCCAAAAGCTATCATTATCTAAAAAACCATGACCGTAATAGTTAGAAGATATTTTTTTAAGCTTTTCTAACAGAATATTTATTTTTATAGAGCCGAAAAAATTTTTTAGATCTAAGCTGATAATATAGACATCATCTATTCCACTAACTTTATTTACTGTTTCTCTTCCAACGTATATAGGTCTTTGTAGAAAGCTTCTATAATCGGCAGAGAACTTTCTATAATATTCGCTCCCTCCCCACCTAAACCTTGCATTTTCATTTACCCAATCACATACAAGCCTATTACCGTAACTAACTACTTTATTTTTTACATGCTCAGCATAGCCAAGATTACTTAATGAACAATCCTTTTGTCTCGTTTCTAACGCGTCAGCAAGACACATCATCACAGCTGTTGCAAAAGACTGATCTTTAATAGATATATTAGCCAATGGCCTTAACTTTCTATCATCTTTATTAGTAATCCATTTCCCTTTACTAAAGAACCAGTTCGCTCCTTTAGGAGCAGGTATCAATTCAATATCACTTTTGGACAGATCCCCATACTCGACCTTACTTGCCCAACTAGTGACTTCATCATTAATATCAAAAGCACACCTGTCTAACGCTAAAAGATCTGCATACCAATTGTGAGTTCTCACAAAACCATCTGTTTTTTTCCATGCTAGTCCTAAAATAAATGGGTCCTTGAGATAATCTGATTTAGGCTCGAGGTTGTAATACTTTCTATCCAGTAGTTTCATTTTTCTCAACTTATTTATGTGTTCTTATTGACTTCAAATACAGAATTGAAATTCACTGCTTTTAGCACCCAAAAAACTATACTTCCGTTCCTTCATCGAATCATCCAAGGTAAGTGTCGAAGGTTTTGTCGTTTCAAATGGCGGCTCTCCTAATACCTAATACATTGGGCAATGCTTCTAGGCCCTAAAGTGAGTTGTACGGGAAGGAGCCTTATAGTGGTCAAAAAAAGCCCACCGCATCAGAGTTTTTCCAATATCGCTTTTCCGGTTAGTTTGCCGCTAAGGTAATCCTCCCCGAAAGATCGATGCTGACATAATTATAATGTTCTCTTGATCGAAGATTCTCGTGGTATTTGATGAAGTGATCGACTTTTACTTCCCCCCAGATCAATTCCATTCGCATACAAGTCTAGGTTAACACTTAAATTTCATCATTAACTTTTTCTTTTGGCACAGGGCTGACCACTACCTAACGCCATGAATTTATTAAAATAATAATCAAAAATGAACAGTGTGAACTTTTTTTCCCTAAAATCATTTTATTTTGGATTTTAGACTGGCCGTTGGTTATCCTAGCGCAACCGTTCCGGGGTATGTGATCCCATATTTCGTACAAGTTTAGGTAAACGGATCAAAGTTGAATTAGATAAAAACTCAATTATACATGAGTTTGCGTGATTTATTCAGACTCCGCCAGCGCGGATTTTCCTATGTCTGCGATCTTCCTTAAAACATACCTTCCGACTGACGCAATGCCCGCTTCATCGTCTGACTAACTTCATAAACTAACGAAACTAGCTTGAGCTTGGCTGTGCGAGTCAGTCCCCATAGTTAGTGACCTGAGTATATTATTTTAAAAACAAAAAATGAATAATTCAGATAACGAAGATTTAGAGAAACAGTGTTTATTTAAGGTAGATCTGAGCAAGGCACGTACCTGCCTGTTTTAAAAAGGATGTCGTTCACACAGATGGAGTTGAATCATGGATGATGGGTTAAAAATTGTATTGTCTCCTGTCCAGCTGGCTGCTGCCCTTTCTGACAAGTCAGTAACCGAATCAGAGACAATATCTAACCGTCTTATGGGCGGGCTGGGGCTGGTAATGGGAACGCTTGAGCTGGCCGGAGCAACTGCGCTTTGTATGGCACCCGAGCCTACAGGCTTAACTAAGGCGGCCTGCGTCGTTGTTGGTACGCACAGCATGGACAGTATTCATACCGCAGCAAATCAGGTTCTGAGCGGCAAGAATGTTCGTAGTGCAACATATCGTGCCGCCATTGAGATGGCAAAACAGTTTGGCGCTGATGAAGATACAGCATGGAAAGTAGGCCTGACCATAGATGTGGGCGTGCCAATAGCTTTTTCTCTTGGACTTGGCGCGGCGAGAATTGCTGCCGTTCGTGTTGGGCGAATCAAATTAATTGAGCATGAATCTGTCTCTGGATTAAAACCGGGCGGGCATACGCTTTTAAAGCATATTGGAAAATCACCCCAGGAACTTCATGAAAGAATTATCCAATCCAATGGGGTATTGGATCTATCTGGTTCGTTCTCATCGCTGGAGATTGCCGAAGCAGCCATATCAAAGGCACTTCATAATAATCGGGAGTGGATAAAACTATGGGCTGCAAGTAAACCACGACATAACATGATGATAAGTTACGATGTGGGTAAAACCGTTGGTTATGTTGTTCAGAAAGGGAACAACACTGCGTATAAAGCAACTAAAATCAGAGTTGCGCTGAAGTATCAGACTTACAATAACAAACCTTATTATATAATTACTTCTTTTCCAGATAAGTGAGT
>Ga0308158_10002098_pt1 | contig 19504 bp, 16 predicted proteins | sample PhyBR2_FD_201038 | JGI IMG/M metagenome (GOLD analysis project Ga0308158, IMG submission 201038) | Phyllosphere microbial communities from UC Gill Tract Community Farm, Albany, California, United States - DLSLB.R2 | ecosystem: Host-associated > Plants > Phyllosphere > Unclassified | place: USA...
TGTATTCACCCAATTCTTAGTGCAACTTCCGTGGGAGAGAGGAATGATTACCCAATGATCAATGTGTTAGTTGTCGATGATGACGCTATGGTAGCCGAGCTGAACCGCTGCTATATCGGGCAGATCCCAGGCTTTACCTGCTGCGGCACCGCCTCAACCTTACAGCAGGCTAAGGAGCGGCTGGCGCTGGATGAGCCACAGGTTGATTTGATCCTGCTGGATATCTATATGCAGCAGGAAAACGGGCTCGACCTGCTGCCGGAACTGCGCAGCGCAGGTCGTCCGGTCGACGTGATTATTATCTCGTCAGCCGCCGATGCCGCCACCATCAAAACCTCACTCAACTATGGCGTAGTAGATTATCTGATCAAGCCTTTCCAGTTTGCCCGCTTCGAAGAGGCGCTGACCGGCTGGCGACAGAAGAAATCGCTAATGGATAATCATCAGTTCTACCAGCAGTCAGACGTTGATCAGCTGTTACATGGTAATCCGCCAGGCGCCAACGAGCAGAAACGTCTGCCGAAAGGATTAACGCCACAGACGCTTCGCACACTGTGCCTGTGGATCGATGCGCATCCGGGCAGCGAGTTTTCTACCGATGAACTGGCAACGGAAGTAAATATCTCCCGCGTCTCCTGCCGCAAATATCTGATCTGGCTGGCGCAGATTAATATTCTGTTCACCAGCATTCACTATGGCGTCACGGGCCGTCCGGTTTACCGCTATCGGCTGCAACCGGAGTATCACACTCTGCTCAAACAATACTGTCAGTGAACCAGCTGGTAATCGGTGTCCAGTAACTGAAATGAAAAGTGACGTTGTGACGAGCAGATCACCTGCCTGTCACGGGTCACAAAAATCGCTTCAATGCCCCGTTTATCAGCCAGGCAGGCAATCCCCTTTTCGACGCCCAGGCCATAGAGCAGCGTAGTGTAGATGTCGCCATCCAGTGATCGATCAGAGATCACGGTGACGCTCAGCAGATCATTATTCAGCGGATAACCGCTATGGGGATTGAGGATGTGATGATAACAGACGCCCTCAAGCTCGAAATAGCGTTCATAGATACCCGACGTCACCACCGAGCGATTATTCACGCCAATCACCCCAATCAGCTCATCAGCCTCACCAAAAGGTTTTTTCAGGCCGATTGCCCAGCCCGCTTCATCGGGTGGCGCGCCCACCGTCTGCACGTTTCCACCCAGATTAATCAACGCACTACTGACCTGCTGCTGGCGTAAAAACGCCTGAACAAGATCGGCGATATACCCTTTGGCGATGGCACCCAGGTCAATTTCCATCCCGGGCCTTGCCAGCATGACAGTGCGGTTTGCGGCATCCAGTATCACTTCATGCGGATTCGTCAGCGCCATGCGCGCCTGAAGCTCGGTTTCCGAGGGAACGCTGTGGCCCTGAAAGCCAATCTTCCAGCACTTCACCAGCGGGCCGATAGCCAGGTTGAACAGGCTGTCCGGGAGTAAGCTCACCGCATGCGCGCAGGCAATCAAATCAAAAACTGGCTGGCTGACGATGACCGGATGCTGCCCTGCCGCGTGGTTAATTTCCATCACTTCAGACGCCGCGCGGTTAACCGTCAGGAGATTTTCCTGCTGTTTAATCAGGCGGAAAACCTGTCCGGCCAGCGTCTGGTTGTCATCGAAAAGTTTAAGCAGAATGGGCGACCCCATTAAGACAGCGGAGTAAGCATAGACACGCGCATCAGTTAACATAGGCGACTCTGCTTTTAAAAGGAAAATACCGGCACCCGCAGAATGCGGATGCCGGAGACTGCCGTTAACGTCGGGCGTAAGCGGCAGCGTTACCACCGGCCAGAATACCAAAGATGATGATATCCGCGACAGCGTTACCGCCGATACGGTTCGCACCGTGGATGCCGCCAACCACTTCACCACACGCCCAGGCACCGTTGATCACCTGTTTCTGGCTGTCCAGCACGGCTGTTGTGGTGTCGATAGTGACGCCACCCATAGTGTGGTGAACACCCGGAGCAACACGAATCGCGTAGAACGGCGCTTCACTCAGCGGATGACGCAGCGCGGTCTGACGACCAAAGTCTTCATCCTTCTGCATAATGACGAAGTTGTTGTAACGTGCCAGCGTTGCTTCCAGGGTGTGATGCTCACTCATGTTGAGTTTCACCGCCAGTTCCGCCACGGTTGGCGCGCTGATGACAAAGCCTTTGGCGATGTATTCATCAGCCGCTTTGTTGTTCATGCGCACCTGCTCGTCAAATACAATCCAGGCACTCTTCTCTGGCAGCGCGATAATCTGAGCGGAAACTTTGTCGCGGGTTTCCATTTCGTTGTAGAAACGCTCGCCCGCCTGGCTGACAAGGATAGCACCGCCGCCACGAATGGATTCGGAGACCAGATAAGAGGTGGTCTGCTCAACCGTTGGGTGAATCTGGATTTCGCCCATATCCACGGTGCCGGCACCAATTTTTTCAAGCATCGCAATACCGCTGCCGGTGGCGCCTTTATGGTTGGTCGTCACGAAGCCATCAAGTTCAGGACGGTATTTCACCACCAGCTCACGGTTCGCACTGAATCCACCGGTCGCCACAATGACGCTTTTGGCGTTCAGAATACGGCTGTCGTTGTACTCATCAACCACTTTCACGCCCGCTACAGCCCCATTCTCATAGAGGATCTCGGCGACGGAGGTTTCCAGCAGGACTTCGATGTGGCGGCTGTTGATATTTTTTACCAGGCCGCTAATCAGGAACCCACCCACCGCTGAGCGGTCAGCCGGACGGTGAGTACGGTCGATGCTCATTCCGCCGGTAATAGTGATGTCGTTAAGCTCAATGCCTTTATCTGCCAGCCACTCAATGGCCTCAGGTGCCAGGTCAACAAACTCACGCAGCAGCACCGGATTGTTTTTGAACTGGCCTCCTTTCAGGGTCTCTTCATAGAACAACTCTTTGCTGTCTTCAATACCTTTGAGTTTCTGGAAGCGGGTTTCAGCGGCGTTCATGCCTACAGATGCTTTAATCGTGTTGCCGCCAATGGTCGGCATCTTCTCAATGATCACCACGCGCGCGCCTTCATCGTGCGCCTGAATTGCCGCTGCCAGACCGGCACCGCCGCTACCCACAATCACCACATCATAGTTCTGTGGTGCGTTAGGGTTACCGCCCTCCTCGATCACATGCTCTTTGCTGGAGGTGGTCATCGCGCGGGAAACCGCTTTTTTCAGCGCCTCACTCTGGGTGGTTGCGCCGGTAATTGCATCGACGTGTGGACTGTTCGCCACCAGGATGCGGCTGCGCAGGCTTTCAAAGGTGGTGGTGAAGTCCACATCCAGCGTGTCATCCGGCACCAGCGAGATGTCGGTGATACGGTCGGTATCCAGCGTAACGTTGATTTTCAGCTTCAGCGCTTCGGCTTCAACTTTTTCCTGATAGACGCCCGCTTTGTATTTACGTCCAGATTCGCTGGTGTCGCGGATCATCGCATCGACCAGTGAGAAGCGCCACAGCGGTTCAGGAATCTGAAGCTCTTCGCGTTTGTTGCTGTCGATGTAGAGTTCAAGGTGCTCATTGTTGATGATGCGATCGGTCCAGTTCGGATAGGCAATACAGGCTTTACCAATCGCCACCAGATCGTAGCCTTTCTCCAGCGCCAGTTCCGCATCGGCTTTATTTACCACGCCGCCAACACCAATCACCGGCACTTTTGCCAGCTCAGGTGAACGCATCGCGACAAATTTCTCAATCAGCGGCGTCGGGTCCTGAGTATCAACAATCGACGGGCGCAGCAACTGACCCACAGAGAAGTGAACGTAATCGAGTCCACGCGCGGCCAGTTTTTCCAGCAGATACAGCGTGTCATCAAAGCGGATGCCGGGGACTTCAATTTCTTCCGGTGAGAAGCGATAGCCGATGATGAAGGAATTATGAGCGAAGCGTTCGGCCATCTTGTGGGTGATTTCCAGCACTTCCAGCGGGAAGCGCGCGCGGTTATCACGACTGCCGCCCCACTTGTCATCACGCTGGTTAGAGTTGGGTGAATAGAACTGCTGAATCAGGTAGGTGTTGGCACCATGAATTTCAACGCCATCGAAACCAGCCTTAATGGCGCGGTTCACCGCATCACCAAATTTGGTGATCATGGTATCGACTTCTTCGGCACTCAGCGCCAGAGGTTTGGTTGCCCCTTCACGCGGTGCCGCGATAGCGCTTGGCGCAACCGGCGTTTTCCCGCCAATCAGTTCCGGCTCGACCATGCGGCCACCGTGATAAATCTGCAGGATAGCAGTAGAGCCTTCAGATTTGATTGCGTCCGCGATACGTTTCAGACCGGGAATTTTGTTGTCGCTGTCGATAGCAATGGCACCCGGAAATGCCGGGCCACGGTTATCAATAAAGCAGCACTCAACGATGACGGTTCCGATGCTGCCAGCACGTGCGCGATAGTACTCGACCAGCTCGCTGGTGACAGTGCCGTCATAAAAGCCGGTACAGGTGGTCATGGGTGCCATCACCAGTCGGTTTTTTAAAACAGCGCCATTAGGCAGGGTCAGTGGATTAAGGATGGGAGTGAGAGATTTCATTGCGATAAACTCCAAGATTTAAAAGTCTGGAAATTTTTTAGCGGACGCAAATTATCGCTTAATTAAGTGGTCCGATGTCATGCCGTTAATATACGCCTTTCTTTGCTTTCATAAGCGATAAATTTACTTTTTTAACTTTTAAACCATCTGGAGTTTTTTATTTGCCGTAAGGATAAAGTGAAGTTATATTGATTGTTAACTAAGCGTTACCAAAAATCAACCAATCATTTACATTAAAAATAAATCGTTTATAATCATTTAATTAAACAAGAAAATTCGATTTCCATGAACTGATGACTTATCGACCAGCTTCACAAAATCGTCAAAATACCAATACTGTAAATATAAATCAAAAATAAATGTTAAAAAACCGGGAATAATGATTTATTTTCTTTGATCTGGATCAAAATCTATATTTGCAGAAATCGCATCATATTTACATGGATTTAAAAAAGCTGCTCAATGGTTAAGCAGCTGATTATACAAAATCAGTGCATCGCGGTTTATTCACACTATTAAGAATAAGAAAGAAAGTCATCAGTGAAGGTCCGGAGCGCAAATCGCATTCTTCTTAACTTGCAGATAAAACACTATGAAAACACTCTCAGCTGTTACTGAACCCCCAAAAGCCGCTCCCGCGGCGCCCGGTAAAAAGAAAGCTATTATGCTGGCTCTGCCGGTAATCGTTGCCATATTACTGTTACTGGTACCGACACCCGCCGGTCTCGAACCCTACGCCTGGCACTTCTTCGCCATCTTCGTCGGTGTCATTGTCGGATTAATCTTTGAACCGCTGCCTGGCGCGGTGATCGGCCTGACCGGCGTGGTAGTCATTGCGCTGTTCAGCCAGTTCCTGCTTTTCAGCCCAGCCGAGCTGGCTAATCCGAAATTCAAAGTCGCCAGTGAGTCCTTTAAGTGGGCAGTCAGCGGTTTCGGCAACTCCACGGTCTGGCTCATCTTCGGTGCCTTTATGTTTGCCGCAGGTTATGACAAAACGCAGTTTGGTCGTCGCCTGGCCCTGATTCTGGTGAAGTATCTGGGTCGCCGCAGTCTGACGCTGGGGTATGCCATTACCTTTGCTGACCTGCTTCTCGCGCCGTTTACCCCATCAAACACCGCGCGCAGTGGTGGCACTATCTACCCGATTATCGCCAACCTGCCGCCGTTGTATGGTTCTAAACCGAACGACCCGAGCGCCCGTAAAATCGGTTCATACCTGATGTGGGTCGCGATTACCGCAGCCTGTATCACGAGTTCTATGTTCCTCTCAGCACTGGCGCCTAACCTGCTGGCGCTGGCGCTGGTGAAAAGCATCGTCGGTTTTGATATCTCATGGGGCATGTGGTTCCTGGCCTTCCTGCCACTGGGCTTACTGCTGATTCTGACCATGCCGCTGCTGGCTTACTGGTTCTACCCGCCTGAAGTCAAAATCAACGATGAAGTGCCGAAATGGGCCATCGCGGAACTGGAAAAACTGGGCCGACTGACCCGTAACGAATTCCTGCTGCTGGTGTTTGTGGTCTGTGCCCTGCTGATGTGGATCTTCGCGACATCCTGGATCGAGCCGGCGATGGCGGCGCTGCTGGTGGTGGTACTGATGCTGTGGACTGGCGTCCTGAACTGGAACGACATTACCAGTAACAAACCGGCCTGGAACACCTTTGCCTGGTTCGCGACCCTGGTAGCACTGGCCGATGGCCTGGCCCGCGTCGGCTTCATCACCTGGTTAGGTAAAGAGGGAGGCATGCTGCTGCAGGGTTATGACCCGCAGGTTTCAGCGGTAGTCCTGTTGATTGCCTTCTTCCTGCTGCACTATCTGTTTGCCAGTACTACCGCCCATACTACCGCGCTGTTACCGGCCATGCTGACCATCGCAGCCTCAATTCCAGGCATCAATATGCCGGTCTTCTGCCTGATGCTCTGTACCTCTCTGGGTGTGATGGGCATCATCACACCCTACGGCACCGGCCCAAGCCCGATTTACTACGGCAGCGGTTATCTGCCTACCAAAGATTACTGGCGTCTGGGTACGATTTTCGGTGCCATCTTCTTAGGTTCCATGATGCTGATTGCCTATCCGTGGATGGTGTGGATGTTCTGACGGATACAACATGCAGATCAACGCGTTATAAGATACCATTCCTGCACTTCCCCACCGCACCCGCGGTGGGGAAGCATAATAAACGATTAATTCGCCTATGATGTTGTGCCCCGCAGCCTGCACGCGGAGGTTCAGCCGGTCATTAAGTGAGAAAAAATGTCGAACAAATCTTTTGTCTATCAGAACCCTTTTCCGCTGTCCCACGAAGATACTGAATACTATTTGCTGAGTCGCGAGCATGTCTCCGTTGCCGAGTTTGAGGGTCAGGAGATCCTTAAAGTTGAACCTCAGGCACTGACGCTGCTGAGTCAGCAGGCTTTTCATGACGCCTCTTTCATGCTGCGGCCGGCCCACCAGCAGCAGGTTGCCTCCATCCTTGATGACCCTGAAGCCAGCGACAATGACAAATATGTCGCTCTGCAGTTTTTAAGAAACTCTGAGATTGCCGCTAAAGGCGTGCTGCCAACCTGTCAGGATACCGGTACCGCGATCATCATGGGCAAAAAGGGCCAGCGCGTCTGGACCGGCGGCGGCGATGAGGCTGCGCTGTCACAGGGTATTTACAACACCTACATTGAAGATAACCTGCGCTATTCACAGAATGCCGCGCTGGATATGTACAAAGAGGTGAATACCGGCACTAACCTTCCCGCGCAGATCGACCTCTACAGCGTGGATGGCGATGAGTACAAATTCCTCTGTATCGCCAAAGGCGGCGGCTCCGCCAACAAAACGTATCTCTATCAGGAAACCAAAGCGCTGCTGAGTCCGGGCAGGCTGAAAAATTACCTGGTGGATAAGATGCGTACTCTCGGCACCGCAGCCTGTCCGCCTTACCATATTGCGTTTGTTATCGGCGGCACCTCGGCTGAAAGCACCCTGAAAACCGTTAAGCTCGCCTCGACGCACTATTACGATGGCTTACCGACTGAAGGTAATGAGCACGGTCAGGCGTTCCGCGACGTTCAGCTGGAGCAGGAACTGCTGGAAGCCGCGCAGCAGCTCGGCCTCGGCGCACAGTTTGGCGGCAAGTATTTCGCCCACGACATCCGCGTGGTGCGTCTGCCGCGTCACGGTGCATCATGCCCGATCGGCATGGGCGTCTCCTGCTCAGCAGACCGTAACATCAAAGCGAAGATCAACCGTGAGGGTATCTGGATTGAGAAACTGGAAGCCAACCCAGGCCGCCTGATTCCGCAAGCGCTTCGTCAGCAGGGCGAAGGTGAAGTGTTGCAGGTGAATCTTAACCGTCCGATGGAAGAGATTCTGGCCCAGCTCTCCGCGTATCCGGTCTCTACCCGCCTCTCACTCACTGGCACCATTATCGTGGCGCGTGATATTGCGCATGCCAAACTCAAAGAGCGCATTGATAACGGTGAAGGATTACCGCAGTACATTAAAGATCACCCTGTCTATTACGCTGGTCCGGCCAAAACGCCTGAAGGCTATGCTTCCGGTTCACTCGGCCCGACCACTGCAGGCCGCATGGACTCCTACGTGGATCTGCTGCAGGCCCACGGCGGCAGTAAAATCATGCTGGCGAAAGGCAACCGCAGTCAGCAGGTGACCGATGCCTGTCATAAACATGGCGGCTTCTATCTGGGCAGTATTGGCGGCCCGGCTGCCGTGCTAGCACAGCAGAGCATCAAAAGTCTGGAATGCGTGGAATATCCTGAGCTGGGAATGGAAGCGATCTGGAAAATCGAGGTGGAGAACTTCCCTGCCTTCATCCTGGTCGATGACAAAGGTAACGATTTCTTCCAGCACATTGAACGCGCGCACTGCGCAAAATGCGTTAAGTAACCTATGCGTTAAGAAAGAAAAAAGCCCCGATTACGGGGCTTTTTTTTTAACCACGCTGCAACCGCTTCAACGCTACATCAATCTGCACCTCACCCTGGGTGAGTTCGATGATCTGATACTTAATCGCCGGATTTTCGATTAACCCGACCAGTGTCGCTGCAACATCTTCGCGCGGGATTTCCCCATACGCGATAGCCAGATCTGCATGTACCCGACCTGTACCGGCTTCATCGGTTAGCGTTCCCGGCCGCAGGATCACCCACTCCAGCTTACTCGCCACCAGCTCAGCATCCGCCAGACGCTTCACACGCATGTAATTTTCAAATCCTTCTGACGGCGTTTTACCACGGCCTGCATCCGGGAATGCCGAGACCAGCAGGAAGCGCGAGACCCCTGCCTGCTCTGCTGCGGCTACCGCCAGCTTTAGCCCGTCACCATCAATGGCATTGGTCAGCTCGATCCCGGCACCGCCCGCACCCGCCGTAAAGACAGCCACGTCATGACCAGTCATAAGATCTGCCAGTGCCGTCACGCTCAGCTGCTGAATATCCCCAGCAACAGGCTTTGCGCCTGCGGCCTGAAGCGTCTCAGCCTGTTCCGGTTTGCGGTGCAACGCCGTCACTGTATGGCCTTTACTACTCAGCTGACGGGTCAGCTGCTGGCCAACCTTGCCTGCCGCGCCGATAATGAAACATGTCGTCATAGGATGCGATCCTTCTTCACTGATTAGGTGCCAGAGTATAACCTCTGCCAGAAACATAACAGGCGCCTGATGCGGCGCCTGCTGGTTTTATTCCGGAATGACTTTTTCCGCTTTCAGCTTATCAAACAGCTGCGTAAAGGAGTCAAGCGTGCTGCGGTAGCCGATGAAGCCCGCTTTGCGGCTTTTACTCATATCGGTAAAGGCTTCCATCGGACGACCCAGGTCCGCATCGGTATGCCACCATGAAGCCAGCTTAGTCACATCAGCCTCCCGCAGTTGATGCTGCTCTGCAATCATCTTCCATGCACTGGCGGCATCCTGCATGCGATTTTCCAGCGGCATCATCTGCGCCGGATAGTCCGCGGCTTCAATACCAAAATAGTCAGCCAGTTTTGGCCACATCCAGTTCCAGCGGAAAACGTCGCCGTTTACGGCATTGAAATCCTGATTCGCGCCATTCGGTGACGTGGCAGCCCAGTGCAGCTGCTCAGCCAGCAGGCCCGCATCGGTCATATCAACAATACCATTCCACTGCTCAGGGGATCCCGGGAAGATAAATGGCCAGCCCTTCTCTTTACACAGCGTCGCGTAAACCGCCAGCGTCTGCCCCATATTCATCGCGTTACCCACGGCATGCCCGATGATGGTATGCGGACGGTGCACGCTCCAGCGGTAGTCGTATTTCTCAGCGCCCGCGAAGACTTCATCTTCCTGCGCGTAGTAGAAGTTATCGACCGGCTGACGGCCCTGCTCTTCGCGGAACGGCGTGACCGGCACTGCCCCTTTGCCGTATGCTTCAAACGGCCCCAGGTAATGCTTCAGCCCGGTGACCAGCGCCACATGCGAACCCTTCAGGCGATCGCCGAGTGCCTCAATGACATTACGTACCATGCCGCCGTTAACACGAATGTTCTCTTTCTCATTTTCCTGACGCGCCCAGACGCTGAAGAACAGCGCGTCCGGTTTTACTGTTTTCAGCGCGTCACGGACGGCATCTGCGTCGGTCAGGTCGGCTGTCAGGCTCGTCGCGCCTTCAGGAACGGCACCGCGTCCGCGTGACAAACCGGTCACCTGCCAGCCTTCGTTTTGTAATTTCTCTGCCAGTGCGCGACCAATAACGCCGCTGATGCCCACAATTAAAGCGTGCTTTTTCATTTGATTTCTCCTCGTTTTGCGTAATGCTTAGCCTAATAGAGAATTCAGTTCTTATCTCTGGCATTTATTCACAGCATTCTCAACCTGAGTTCATTAATCAATGCACGATCACCGCCTCAAAGATATTCTGCCGTTTGTTGCCAGCGTCGAGTGCGGCAGCTTTACCGCCGCGGCTGAGCGTCTGCACGTGACCGGCTCTGCGGTCAGTAAAAGCGTCAGCCGCCTGGAAACACGCTTAGGCTCGCGACTGCTGGAGCGCACTACCCGGAGCCTGCACCTCACCGACGCGGGCACCGCTTATTATCAGACCTGCCTGCGTATCCTGGAGGATTTGGCTGAAGCCGAAGCAGTGCTGGCGGCCCAGCGCACTATTCCGTCCGGACGCCTGCGCCTGGCCGTGCCCACCACCTATGGCCGCCTCAACGTCATGCCGCTGCTGATGCCCTTTTGCCAGCAGCACCCGGAACTGGCGCTGAGCCTGAGTTTGTCCGATCGTTTTGTAGACCTGTTTGAAGAAGGTGTGGATGTCGCGGTGCGCATCGGTGGTGCACCTGACCTGCCCGCTTCGCTGGGCTGCCGTAACATGGGCCGCGAGCAGATGCAGTTCTGTGCCTCCCCCGCCTATCTGGGCCGCGAAGGACGCCCGGAGAATGAGGCGGCGTTGCTTAACCACCGCGCCATCCTTTACGAACGCGTGGATGGCACCCCCAAACCCTGGCTGTTCACCACCGACGATGGTCAGCCACACTGGCGCGAGGTGCCGTTCCGGCTGGCACTGGGTGACGTCGATGCCCAGCTTCAGGCGGTGATTGCCGGATTAGGCGTGGCGCAGATGCCCTCCTGGCTCATTCAGCGCGCCGTAGCAGCCGGTGAACTGGAGATTATTTTGCCGCAGTTGCAGCCCGATGGGCTGACGTTGAGCGTGGTATGGCCCCGTCGGAAACAATTCCTGCCCAAAGTTGATGCGCTGTTGTCGACGCTGAGTGCCCTCTCTATTCGCTGACCTTGCTTAATTCCCTCTATCACGGTTGGGATATTTCATCCTGACCGTATTCCACTCCCTGACCCCGACACTATTTTCTGCCTCTTCTGCCCTGCCTGAAATGCGGCCAGCTCATCAATTCACTGAATAACCCGCTTAAATATAATACTTTTATTTTTGCTTTGATGGGAAACCATCAAAATAAAAAGGGCGAAAGGCTTGAGCTCACATAATGAAAACTAAGTTTCAAATATAATTTAACCCGAAATAAAAATATCAGTAGGGTGATGTCTTCTTCATGTTCTGACGTTTTGTCTTTGCCGTTATTACCAGGAGTATTCATGGAAAAAGAACTCTATATCTCGTCGAACCCGGCCTCCGGTCCAAATAGCGCCACTCGCACCGAGCCTTTTGTGAAGATTATTGCGCTGGTCGCCACCCTGGGTGGATTGTTATTCGGTTACGACACGGGTGTCGTCTCGGGTGCGCTGCTTTTCATGCGCGGCGATCTGCATCTCACGCCGTTTACCACCGGGCTGGTCACCAGTTCCCTGCTCTTTGGCGCAGCCTTCGGCGCGCTAGCCGCCGGTCATCTGGCAGATGGGCTGGGCAGACGACGCATTATCATTGCGCTGGCACTGATCTTCGCCCTGGGCGCCGTCGGGTCAGCCCTGGCACCAGACGTCACATGGATGATCGCCTCACGCCTGTTCCTGGGCTTTGCCGTGGGTGGCGCAGCCGCCACTGTGCCGGTCTACATCGCGGAAATCGCACCCGCTAACAAACGCGGCCAGCTGGTTACCTTGCAGGAATTGATGATCGTCAGTGGTCAGCTTCTGGCATACATATCAAACGCCACCTTTAACGACATCTGGGGCGGCGAAAATACCTGGCGCTGGATGCTGGCGCTGTCAATTGTGCCCGCCGTTCTGCTCTGGATCGGCATGATATTTATGCCAGAAACCCCACGCTGGCACGTGATGAAAGGCCGCAGTCAGGCTGCTCGTGAGGTGCTGGAAAAGACCCGCGCCGCTGAAGATGTTGAGTGGGAACTGGAAGAGATTGAGGAAACCATCGAAGAGAACCGTCAGCGTGGCAAAGGCCGTCTGCGCGATCTTGCGACGCCGTGGCTGATGAAAATCTTCCTGCTGGGTGTTGGCATCGCCGCCATTCAGCAGCTGACCGGCGTCAATACCATCATGTATTACGCGCCCACCATGCTGACCGCCGCCGGACTCAGCAACGATGCCGCGCTGTTCGCCACCATCGCCAATGGGGTGATATCCGTCATCATGACGCTGGTCGGAATCGGGTTAATCGGCAAGGTCGGCCGTCGCCCGCTGGTGTTGATCGGACAGATGGGCTGCACCTGCTGCCTGTTCTTTATCGGTCTGGTCTGCTGGCTAATGCCGGAATACATCAGTGGCACGGTCAACCTGCTGCGGGCATATCTGGTGCTGGCGGGCATGCTGATGTTTCTCTGTTTCCAGCAGGGCGCGCTGTCACCAGTCACCTGGCTGCTGCTGTCGGAGATCTTCCCGGCCAGGATGCGCGGCATTTGTATGGGCGGCGCAGTCTTCTCACTGTGGATCGCTAATTTTGCCATCTCTATGGCCTTCCCGCTGTTATTAGCCGCATTTGGTCTGGCTGGTGCCTTCTTTATATTCGCGGCAATCGGCATTGGCGGTTCTGTTTTTGTTGTGAAGTTTATTCCCGAAACCCGGGGAAGAAGTCTGGAGCAGGTCGAACACTATTTCTATGCGCTCTATAACGGCAAAAAATAATGCCTGACGCTGCGCACTGAAAAAATACGACCCGCGTCATTACGCTGACGACCCGATTGCTATTAACACCGACACCCTACGTTCAAGGAAATTGTTATGAGCCTGAATATTCCAAACGCGCGTTTTTGCATCAACCGTAAAATCGCGCCCAGCCTCACCCTTCCGCAGTTTTTTAAACTGGTCAGCCAGCTCGGTATTAACAATGTCGAGCTGCGAAACGATATGCCCAGCGGACGCGTGACCGACGACCTCACCGGTGATGAGGTCAAAGCACTGGCGCGTGAGTCAGGCATCCGGATTGCCACCATTAATGCGCTCTACCCGTTCAACCAGCTGAATGAAGAGGTGCTGCAGCGCGCCCGCCAGCTGTTAAGCGATGCGCAGGCGGTTGGGGCTGAAGCGCTGGTACTTTGTCCGCTCAATGACGGCACGCCCATCAGCGCTGCCGACACGATCCACGCGCTAAAAACCCTTGGCCCACTGTTCGCTGACGCGGGTATTCAGGGGCTGGTCGAGCCGCTGGGCTTTCCGCAAAGCTCACTGCGCTCAGCAACCCAGGCGCAGACGCTCATCCGTGAAGCAGGCGTGCCGTTCAGATTGCTGATCGATACCTTCCATCATCATCTGTTTGAGGATGCGGAGCAGACTTTCGAGCAGGAGATCGACATTCAGCAAATCGGTCTGGTTCACCTTTCCGGCGTCACCGACCCACGCCCGGTCAGTCAGCTCACCGACGAAGAGCGCATCATGCTCAGCGCAGATGACAGATTGCGCAGCAAACAGCAGGTCGAACGACTGGAGAAGCTGGGTTACACCGGTCTTTACGCCTTTGAGCCGTTCTCATCCGTGATGAACAGCTGGCAGGAAGCGGACATCACCTGCGAAATTCGCGACAGCATCCAGCTGTTAAACCACTCAGCTTAAGGGAACCATCATGACAATTAACATTGGTGTAATCGGCACCGGCGCAATCGGCCGTGAACATATCCGTCGTTGCAGTACCGTTTTACAGAATGCGCGCGTGGTGGCACTCAACGACATTAACCGCGATAACTGCCAGCAGATTGTTAATGAGCTGACGCCGGAAGCACGTATTTATGACAATGCGATCGATCTGATCAACGATCCGCAGGTTAACGCGGTGCTGGTCACCTCCTGGGGTCCGACGCATGAGGCCTTTGTGCTGGCCTGTATCGAGGCGGGCAAGGCGGTGTTCTGTGAGAAACCACTGGCGGTCACCGCTCAGGGCTGTATGAACATTGTGGAAGCTGAAATTAAAGCCGGACGTCAGCTGGTGCAGGTCGGCTTTATGCGCCCCTATGACAGCGGCTACCGTGCACTGAAAGCGGTGATCGATAGCGGTGAGATTGGCGAGCCTTTAATGCTGCATTGCGCGCATCGCAACCCGGAAGTGGGCGACAGCTACACCACCGACATGGCGATCACCGACACGTTAATCCATGAACTGGATGTGCTGCGCTGGCTGCTGAATGATGACTATGCCAGCGTGCAGGTGATCTTCCCGCGTAAAACCCGCAAGGCATCGTCACACCTGCGCGATCCGCAAATCGTGTTGCTGGAGACCACCAAAGGCGCACGTATCGATGTCGAAATCTTCGTGAACTGTGAATATGGTTACGACATTCAGTGTGAAGTCGTGGGTGAAAGCGGCGTTGCTCGCCTGCCGGAACCCGTTTCTGTGCAGACGCGCAGCGCGGCAAAACTCTCTACCACCCTTCTCACTGACTGGAAAAAGCGCTTTATTGATGCCTATGACGTGGAGTTGCAGGCATTTATCAACAACGTCATCAGCCGTGAGATGACAGGTCCTTCTGCGTGGGATGGCTACGCCGCTGCGGTAGCGGCGGATGCCTGCGTCGCGGCGCAAACGTCCGGAGAGATTGTGCCGGTTAAGATGGCAGATAAACCGGCGTTTTATCGCTGACAGAAACAGTGCACGGCGGGCTCCGCCGTGCATTCCCTTCTCCATTTCCCCGTTTGTCAGCAGCGCGTCACGCTTCGGGACACCCACCGATACGCACAGAAAAGGGCTGCTGGCCTATCACGGTGCCGTGATCACAATGGCTACACGCCGGTTTTGCGCACGCCCTTGCGCGCTGTTGTTGCTGGTAACCGGTGCACTCATGCCCAATCCACGCGTGACAATGTTTTCTCGCGGAATCGCCGCACCTTCCGCCCACTGCGCCGCTACCGCATTCGCTCTTTTAAACGACAGCTGCTGGTTATAATCGGGTTTGCCGTAATTGTCGGTATGTCCGTCGATGCGCACATGCTGAATGCCGGTCGACGCCAGATTTTTTGCCATCACCTGAAGAGTACTCTTGCTGGCAGGCGTCAGTTCTGATTCGTTTACCCCAAACAGAATCTTATCGGATAAGCCTAATCCCCAGCCTTCCATGTTCTGCGTGAATCCAGCACTTTTCATCGCTGCGATTTGTGCCTCACTAAAACGCTCTTTCGACTGACAACCCAACAGAGCCAGAGTAAGCAGCATCAGGGAAATGTTCTTCTTCATATTCACGCCTTATTTACGCCTTATTTGTTCGCTTATTCCTGTACATATCCATATCGGCACGTTCGAGAATGGACTCAACCGTATCACCGCGCTGTGACCACGCATAGCCGATGGTCACTGAGGTCGTAATCGGCATGCCGTCTGCAACAACAATTTTTTCCAGCATGACGTTATGAATGCTCTGCATGAGTTGCTGTAACTGCTCCTCACTGGCGCGGCTGCTGACCAGCACGGCAAATTCATCCCCGCCTAAGCGGGCGACTAAATCCTGATCAGACGCCAGTGATAAGAGGCGCGATCCTATGGCTTTTAACACGTCATCCCCGGCAGCATGCCCCCAGTTATCATTGATGCTCTTGAAGCGATCGCCATCCAGAAACAGTAGAGCAAAACGCTCATGGGCATTTTGCTGCTCAAGGAGCTGAGTCAGTCGGGCAGAAAAGGCGCTGCGGTTAGCCAGGCCGGTCAGCGGGTCTTCCAGCGCTTTGGCGGCCAGCGAAAGATTGTCACGCATCAGCGACGCCTTGAGCGATTGCATCTCCATTAGCAGCGAATTCAGATCATCTGAAAAAAGCTGAAACTCCCGGATCGGGCCGCCCGGAATACGCAGTGAAAAATCGCCAGAATGAATTACATAGTGAATCGAACTGGTGATGGTGCGCAGCGTCGCAATCATTCCCCGATGCAGAAATTCACTTAACAGAAGCGAGATAAGCAGTACGCAGAGCATCCCGCTGGTCAGAATCATGAATGAGTAGCGGATAAAACTGACTGCACCGGACACGGTACCTTCCAGCGTCAACGTACCAACGGCGGCGTCAGCGTGAATGATATGGACGTTGAGGGGCTTGAGGTAAATCCACTCACGCAGCATACGCGAATACCAGCCCGTATTTTCCTGTTGCGCATTCCACTGGACCAGAACAATCTGATCCCGGGTAACCAGTTTTGCCGAGGCGTACATGCCTTCATTACCAAGCCGTTCTATTTTATTACGTGCGTCGTAACTGTCGGCAAATACGGTAGCTGCCGTTAATGTGGTACTCAGAGTCGAGCCAATTAATTCGAGGTTGCGTTTCTCATAATTTTTAATAAACAGCAAGGACGTTGAGGAGAGCAACAGCCAGCACAACAGTAATATCACCGCAGAATTGATGGTGCTTATTTTCCGCAGTTTATTGCGGATAGAGGATTTGTCATGTCTTAATTTATCGAATTTCATCTTATTCGCTTCCCTCGCGGGAGAGCAAAAGCACATCCGGACTCACCCTGACACCGCTTCGGGTAAGCGAATCAAGGTTAACGGAAAAATGCGTATGGTCAGGTTGAAAAATCAGGCAAAAAGCGGCGCCCACAGTACACTCCGCATTGTTCTCTGCAAGCGTAAGAACGGCTCTTCCGTGAAACTGCTGAATAGCCTCTACCTGCTGCTGCGGCGTCTGATCGCCGAAATAGACGGCGTCGCATCGATGCGACGCGATGTCGTTTACGTTAGCCAGATAGACCACGGTAAAGGTCGCCGCCGAAGATGCGGAATGTTGCGGCAAAGAGAGATGCCGCGCTGAAGATAAAGCACATAATTCAGGGTTTTTTAAACCCGGCCATTGGGTGAAGCTAATAATACCGCTGACAATACGATTGGCTTTGTCGTCTTTAATTTCGGCCCAGGCAAAATGAGGGAGTAGCAACAGAATAAGGGACGTAAAAACGATTTTCCAGATGTGACGCAGCAGAAGCAGCACATCGATTTCATGATGAATTTGATATTTATCTATCATACTGCGTTCCAGTAATACTACGCACGGCGGGAGACCTGAATAAGCGCGAAAATATTAGCACAGCGGCAGTTACAATTGCACACGGATTTTAATCAGTACCAGCTATGACTGTATTTTTATCGTTAATTCCTGATATTAATCTGGGCCATCATTACCCTTCTGATTGATGTGCAGTTAAGCCATCTGCCCAGCTTATGCGCGGTGTCATGATGCGTTATTATCTGTCCGGCATGATCTTATCTGGCGTAAGCGTCACGAATCAGATTGGTCGAAATAGGGTTTGAGAATGTCTTCCGTCCATTGCATAAAGGCCCTGACACGTCGCGACAGATTACGTCGGTGGGCGACAACAAATGAGGCATTGAGCGGCTCTGGACGCAGGTCCGGGAGGACTTCCACCAGCGCGCCACGTTCTATAAAGGGCGCGAGTGTGGCGTAGCCGCCCTGAATCAGGCCCAACCCGGCCAGTCCCGCCTCATGATAGGCTGGTACGCTGTTGACCCGCATCGCACCGGGTAACAGCAGCATTTTGTAGCCGTCATCGGCTGGATACTCCCATCCCTCAGGCTTTGAGCCAAAGCTCCGCTGGTAATGAACCATTTTGTGGCCCTGATTGCGCAGATCATCAAGGGTCTGCGGCACCCCAACGCGTGCCAGATAGCCAGGGCTGGCGGCATTGATCATGCGAAGCTTTCCCAGCGGCCGGGCAATCAGCGTCTCATCCATGATCGGTCCCAGGCGGATGACACAGTCGAATCCTTCATGAACCAAATCAACCCGCCGGTCACTGCCTGAAAGTTCAATCTCCAGTTCAGGATGGGCTTCAAGCAGCTGTGGCAAGGCGGGGATCACTACGCTCTGGGCCAGCACGGCTGGCATATCAACACGTATCCTGCCCCGCAATGCTATCCCGTCGTGAGCGAACATGGTCTGCAACTCCTCGACTTCCGACAGCAGTTCCCGTGCGCGTGCATAAAAAGCCCGTCCATCCTCCGTTAACTGTACGGTCCGCGTGGTGCGGTGCAGGAGCGTCGCGCCGGTCACCTTTTCAAGTTCCCGGACCACCAGTGATGCACGGCCTTTCTGGATCCCCATGCTTTCGGCTGCCTGAGTAAAACTCTTCATTTCAGCCACACGCGCAAAAATCGTCAGTGCCTCGAGGTTTTTCATTGTTTCCCTTCAGAGTAACAGTGCGTAATTTTTTGCGTAATTTATCACCTTATTAATAGCTAATAGAGTGCTTTCACACCGCAGAATTTATACAACGCGACAACAAGGCAAACCTGCTCACAGAGAAAAGGTTTCCCCTTCAGGAAGGAGAGAGAAATGAACAAAGGTTATTTAATCGCTCACGTGACCGTATCAGATCCGGATGCCTATGCTGAATATGCCAGAGCAGCTGGCGAGGCCATGCAGGAATTTAATCCAAAGATCGTTGCCTGGTCAGGGCAGTATGCAAATCTGGAGGGAGAGGCTCATGAACGGCATGTCGTTTTTGAGTTCAGCTCTTTTGACGAAGCCAGACGATTTTATGAAAGCCCTGCGTATCAGGCTGCCAGGCTGTTGCGCGCAGGGGCTGCACACGGGACGTTTGTGCTGGTCGAAGGAGCGAGTCTTTAAACACTTCATCGTCGTGTGCCGATGCAGACGCCAGTGAACCCTGGCCCACAGGATGTCGCCAGAATGCTGAGTGTTGTCTGACTTAACCGGTGAACGCCGCTTTTTTTGTTCAGTTAATTGACGCTGCCTGACCACACTGTCGGTAAGGTAGCGTGCAACAGGCAAGAGGATGGCTGTGTCTGGCTTTGTGACTTCCGCAGAGCGCTTCAATCCTCCTCTGCTACTTTCATTAAAGCCACACAGATAAAATTTTCGTACAGACGCTCACTTTCGGGGCAGGTGCAGACCAAAGATATTATGCCCGCTCTCATGCCGATAGTAAGCCTTTCCATTATGTAGAGCGGCGATTGCGCGCACCAGCGACAGTCCCAGCCCGCTTCCGGCCGTATGACGGACGTTGTCGCCACGCCAGAAGCGTTCAAATAATTTTTCAGGCTCCTCCAGCTCTTCGCCCGCGTTTGACACCT
>Ga0308158_10002100_pt1 | contig 19485 bp, 20 predicted proteins | sample PhyBR2_FD_201038 | JGI IMG/M metagenome (GOLD analysis project Ga0308158, IMG submission 201038) | Phyllosphere microbial communities from UC Gill Tract Community Farm, Albany, California, United States - DLSLB.R2 | ecosystem: Host-associated > Plants > Phyllosphere > Unclassified | place: USA...
TGTAGTCCGCCCGCGTATAGACCGAATACATGCAGGGCAAGGACACCGCCGTGGAGGTGCCGCAGCTCGTCGCGTTCTTGTAATAGATGACGCCGCGCGCCTTCATCTCCGGATTGGTCTCTCGCGGATAACCGCCGAGCGAAAAATTCTGCGCCCTGCCCGTCTCGCCGGCAACGATGATCGTCACCCGGGGCTTACCATTGGCGCTCACCGTGCGCTGATGCGCATCCGTCCCCAGCGGCCGGCGCACGACGGTGCGGTCGTTCTCAGTGGCGAAGACGAAGCGCGCGGCGTTCCCGATCGGAATGAACGGGTTCAGCGTGAGCATGATATCCTTGTGAAGACGCCCGACCGCGGCATAGGTCTGCGAAAAGCCGAGACCGGCAGCGACGAAAATCGCCAGACACGGCAGAATAACGGCCATGTTCCAGGCAAACTTCTTCAAAAACGGCCTGTGAACGATCTTGACCCAGGCAATCAGAAGCGACGGCAGCACGCCGAACAGGAGAATGTGAAGCACGAAGGAAAAGGTGATCAGATGCGCCGATTCCGCCCGCGTGGTCACTGCGGCGTTGCGGATCATCTCCTTGTCGAGGATCACGCCGAACTGATCCGTGAACCAGGAGGATACCACCGCCACCATAACGAAGAAGATCAGCGCCGGCTTGGTCAGGTATTTGACAGAAAATGTGGTCAGCGCGGCGATGGTGATTGCGAAAATCCCGAGCACGAAGGCGATGAACGCCATTGGCGTGGCGGCCAGATAGCCGAAAGCCCGCACCCAGAATGTCTGGTTCGCCACCGCCAGAATGTAGACCGCCGTCAGAACCGACAGCGTGACACTTCCGATCTTCGGCCGATAGCCGACCCGCGCACTCGATGAACCCGTATTTTCCAAAATGCATCCCAATGCCAGAGCGCGCACCAGCCAAGGCTGCCACGCCAACCAGGCGGGGATGGCATTGCTTACTGACATCAACCTGAAAGCCTCGGAAAGACGATCCGTGGGAAAACACCATTTTAGTTATTGCAGCGCACGATCGAACCGTGTATTGCGCTCCTCGTTGGCACGGAGTGTAGCGCAGTCTGGTAGCGCATCTGGTTTGGGACCAGAGGGTCGGGAGTTCGAATCTCTCCACTCCGACCATCATCACCACGCTGAAATAGCTTGTAAATCTCCCTGAAAATTTGATCGAAACAACAAGGCAAACGCCTCGTGCGACCGGCCGCGCGTCGCTACCGGCGTCTCGGTCGCTCATCGTGAGAGCCGTCGGCCTTACCCGCGAGATGGACGAACACGAAGTCCCGATGATGCGGCAGATCGAGTGCCTGCGCGAGGCTCATGATCCCGAGCGGAATCAGCCGGCCATCCCTTTGAATTGACACCTCGACAAGTGGCATGCAGTCTTTCGCCATTCCTGTTCCCTCCTTATGACTGTCCGCCGCAATCCTCTCGCAGGCTATCGAGCGCCGTGCATAGGAACGCCGGAAGCGTGAATTGCCAGTAGAGCCGTTCCCAGAGCGACGCATCCGGATCCATATCGAGCAGCGCCTCGAGCGGCATCGAAGGAAATGGCCGTGCCTGCCCGGATGACGGTTGGCATGCGATGCTGTCGCGAAATGCCTGGGTGGTCATGACGCATCCCCTTTCGTTCTCTGAGAGGAGCCTAGGGCCAGGGCCGCGATCTCGAAATCCTATTGGGGTGTAGCTGCGACCATACCAAGGTATGTGTCTTCGCCATTCAGTCGACGAGACGCAAGCGGCCAAGGCGCATATGGGCTCCGCTGCACGCGGGGCATATCCGCTCGAATAGCCGGGCGCATGCGAAGCAAAAAACCATCCCCAACCGGCAAGGTCGGGGATGGCTGGCGCTAGGGTAAACGCATAAGCTTACGCGCCGCGGCGTGTGCTTTCGAACAGGAACCAGGCGCGGCGCTCGGCTTCGTCGATCCAGTTTTCGATGAGGCTCGTCGTTGCGACATCATTATGCTCGGATGTCAGTTCATGCAGCTGGCGCATCAGGCCCACAAGCTGCTTGTTGTCGTCGCGCAACTCGGCAAGCATATCCTCCGGCGTCACGTAATCCGCATCGTTGTCCAGTAGCCGCTGCAGCCGTCCAATGTGGCCGATGGAGCGCAGCGTGGTGCCGCCGATCTTGCGGACGCGCTCGGCGATGTCGTCGGTCATGGCGAAGATCTGCTCGCCCTGCTCGTCCAGCATCAGGTGATAATCGCGAAAGTGCGGGCCGGACATGTGCCAGTGAAAATTCTTTGTCTTGAGATAGAGCACGAACACATCGGCAAGCAGCGCCGTCAGCGCCGCCGCGATATCGGTCGTAGCGTTCGAGGAGAGATCGGTCGGGGTGGCGAGCGCCGCGCGCTGGATCCTGGATGCGGGCTGATAGGTCATGGTCGTCTCCTGGTGATGGTGTGATGAACGTGGATGGGATCAATGAATGGTCGGCGCTATCAGCAGGACCGGCAGGCGCGTCTCGTCGTGATCGACGGTGATCGCAATCCGCTTCGGCCGCTCCGCCTGAGGCAGCTGCGCCGACAGGCTGGCTGCAACTTGTTTGGCTGACAGTGAAAACGTCTTCTTGAACGACGACATGGGATTGGCTCCAATCCGGTGAATATGGCTGGAGCTTAGGCGGCCTTCTTCGGCCGGCCTATTCTATGGTCGTCTAGTCCGACCACACCTAAGTATAGTTATGGAGCGGATGGGAACGGAGTAGCTTCCTCTCATGCCTCACGTCCCCTCCGTGAGGCGGTAGCGCCGAGCGCTACCTGTCGTCGATGCCGCCCCCGCATCGACGCCGCGGATCGCTCCCCCTCGATCCGCCAGAGACCGCCCCCTACCCCGGGGCGGTCTTTCCTTTTTGGGGTGAAGTTAGAAAATCACCCGCTGCGGATGCGTGAAGATCTCGAAATCCTCTCCGCGAGCAACGGCGATCATGGTGATTCCGGCATCCTCGGCCGTGCGTATCGCATAGGCCGTCGGCGCCGAAATGGCGATTAGGATCGGGCTGCCGAGGAACCCGGCTTTCTGGATCATCTCGATCGAAAGCCGGCTGGTCACAACAACCGCGCCGCTGCCGCCGGGAACGCCCGAGGCGACGACGGCACCGCAGAGCTTATCCAGCGCATTGTGCCGGCCGACATCCTCGCGCACTGCCAGAAGCCCGCTCCCCGGCACGAAAAATCCCGCGCCATGGACCGCGCGGGTCTTGTGGTTAAGTTGCTGGTGATCGCCGAGGCTCGCCACCGCGCGCGCGATATCGTCAGGCGTGACCGTGAGATCGGAGGACAGCACGGGCCGAACCGTGCGCACGGCCTGCTCCAGCGATTCGATGCCGCACAGACCACACCCCACCGGCCCCATCATATGCCGGCGGCGCGCGCGCAGCTTCTCCTCGACATCGTCGGCAAGCGTGATCTGCACGTCGATGCCGATCTCGTCCTGAACCACCTCGATCGCCTCGATCTGCGAGACATTATCGATCAGCCCTTCGGTGAGGCTGAAGCCGACTGCAAAGTCGACCAGATCATCCGGCGTCGCCATCATCACCGCATGCGAGCTGCCGCCATAGGAAAAGGCGATCGCCACTTCCTCGGGAACGCTGCGTGTCGCGGGCACTACAACCCCGCCCCGAAAGGCGATCGTCTGCACCGCTTCATGGCTCGCTCGGCTATCGACGAAACTGATATTCACTCTGCTCTTCCCTGAACAACGCGGCATAGCCGGGTAGCGCTCCGCTCGGCACGCACTATAGGCCCGGACCGGGCGGTCTGTCCTCGTCAAAGAACGGCGGCTTGGCGCCGGCACCAGCCGGGTCGGCGGCGAACACTGTCAATCACTTGAAACAGAAGGCAAAACCACCTTTTGCGCAAACGACACCTATGTATAGGTTAGAATGACGGTCGCGATCGCTATCATGCGCGCCAAGGTAGATGGGGATCATATCATGAGCGCGGAACGAGCCGGTGTGCTGTTCAACCAACGTGGCGGCACGGGCCATCGCGTCACAGTCGCGCTGATATCAGCCTTCCTGATGGCGATCGTCTTTGTGATCGATACCTTCACCGATATCGAAGGCGCGATTGCCGTTCTCTATGTCATGGCTCTTCTGCTCGGCTCGGAGATCCTGACCCGCACCGGACTGCTGCTGACGTCGATCGTCTGCATCTTCCTGACAGTCCTCTCCTATTTCCTGACCCATGGTCCCGATCCCGACCTGCAGACCTTCATTCGGCTCGCGGTGGCTCTGGCCGCGCTCGCCATCACCATGGCCCTGCTGTTGAGAAACGACGCCTTCCGCGCCGAACTGATCGAAAGAAATGCCGAAATCCGTGAAAGTGAAGCCCGCTACCGCTCGATTTTCGACGGTGCCCGCGTGGCGCTCTGGGAGAGGGATTACTCGCAGCTGCGCGCCTACCTGATGGGGCTGAAGGCATCAGGCATCTCCGATCTTGAAGAACACGCGAGCCGACATCCCGAAGTCATCGACGATTGCATAGGCCTGCTGCGCACCGTTGCAGCGAATGAAGCGGCTCGAGAGCTTCTCGGCACCACCTCCGGCGGCGAAGTGCGGGATTCCATGGTCCATTTCATCGCGGCCGGAGACCAGACGTTCCTGCGCGTGATGAACGCCATTTTCAACGGCCAATCCTATTTCGAAGGCAAGGGCACGATCACAACCGACGGCGGCGAAGTCAGGCAGGTGCTTTTGAGCATCAGTTTCCCTGAAGACATCGCCGCCTTCAACCGCGTCGTCGTCGGCATGGTCGACATCACCCAGCGCGAAATGACGGAGGCCGCGTTGATAGAGGCGCGCGCCGAATTCGCCAAGGCGTCGAAAGCGGCCACCATCGGCGCCCTCTCCGCCTCGCTGGCGCATGAACTGAACCAGCCGCTCGGCGCCATCGCCGTCAACGCGCAGACGCTGCTTCGCTGGCTGGATCGCGATCCGCCGGATCTTTCGGCTATTCGCCGTTCCGCCGAACGCATCATCCGCGACGGCCAGCGTGCCAGCGACATCATCCACAACACCCGCAACCTCCTCACCCAGCAGGAAAGCAAGGCCGAGTGGATCGACCTGCCGACGCTGATCGATGAAACCCGCTCGCTGGTCGAGCACGACCTGAAGCGCGATGGCATCACTGTCACCGTTCGCCCGGGCGCAGGCGTGCCGCGAGTGAAGAGCGTGCGGGTGGAGATTCAGCAGGTGATGATCAACCTGATGACCAACGCCATCCAGGCGATCAACGGCGCCAAGTGCCCTGTTCGCGAGATCATCGTGGAAATCGAGCCGACGGATGGCATGGTGGGTGTGTCGGTCAGGGATAGCGGCCCGGGCATCAGCCCAGAGGGAATGGAGAAGCTGTTCACGCCCTTCTATACCACCAAGGCCTCGGGGCTCGGAATGGGGCTGTCTATCTGCCGCAGCACGCTGGAAAGCCGCGGCGGCAGGCTCGATGGTTTCAATCATCCCGATGGCGGCGCGGTGTTCAGGATGACGCTACCGATCGAGGATCCACATCTGTAACCGCCCGCCGCCGCAGCCGGTTGTGCGTCACGACCAGCGCGCGGCGGACGTGAACAACCTAAACCCTTGTATGATACCGTTTCGCGGTGTCGACGCGCATATTAGGGGAAACAAGCAAGCATCCGAGTCCGAAATACCCACGTACCGGAATACCCATATCAAGGTCCCTTCTCTTGCCCCACATTTCCACCATTGCCATCGTCGACGACGACCAAGCCATCCGGGAGGCGCTCGACGATCTCGTCCTGTCCTGCGGCTATCAAAGCCAGCTGTTCGCCAACGCCGAGGAGTTTCTGGCCTACGAGGATCGCGCCTCGATTGACTGCATGCTTCTTGATGTCGCCATGCCCGGCCTGAGCGGTATCGAGCTGCAAGCCGAACTGAACAAGACACCGCCGAGACCGCCGATCATCTTCATGACCTCCTATCGCGACGAGCGCACCAGATCGGCAGCGCTCGATGGCGGCGCCTTCGCCGTTCTCGGCAAGCCCGTTGATATCAAGCACCTCCTCGCCTGTCTTGAATCGGCGCTTCAACGCCAGACTTGACTGAAGGCAGCCGCGTCTGCACGCGGCCGAAACGCAAAACACCAGGCCTTTCGACCTGGCGCTGATAAGGAGCGGCTCTCTTTTAAGCCGCGGAAGACTGCCGCTTCGGCAGCTTCCAGCCTGGGCGGACGAAGTGGCAGGTATAGCCGTTGGGAATCCGCTCCAGATAATCCTGATGCTCCGGCTCCGCCTCCCAGAAATCGCTGACTGGCGCGAGTTCGGTGACGACCTTGCCCGGCCACAGGCCGGATGCATCGACATCGGCGATCGTGTCTTCGGCAACACGCTTCTGCTCATCGTTCGCGTAGTAGATGGCCGAGCGGTAGCTGGGGCCGAGATCGTTGCCCTGGCGATTGGGCGTCGAGGGATCGTGAATCTGGAAGAAGAATTCCAGAATGTCGCGATAGCTGGTCTTGGCGGGATCGAAGAGGATCTCGATCGCCTCGGCGTGGTTCCCGTGATTGCGATAGGTCGCGTTGGCGACCTCGCCGCCGGTGTAGCCCACGCGCGTCGTCTCGACACCCGGCATACGCCTGATCAGATCCTGCATCCCCCAGAAACAACCGCCTGCAAGCACTGCGCGTTCGATAGTCATCGAATATCTCCATTCCCTGAGGTTCGTTACGGAATTCGTCGGGTAGCAGCCTGAATGTCTCCACCCATCCTGCCTGAGCCACCTGCAAAGGCAACTCGCCGCGTGGCCTACAGATAGGGATTCGACGTCATCTTTGCCAGTGCCACAGCATCGAGCGCCCTCATATCAGCAGCGAGACATTCAGCCAGCGCTGATCAAAGACCGTGTCCAACCAATTGATTTTACTTTGGCGGCTCCAGCCTCTAGGGAAGCATCATAAGTTGCGTGGCGCAGGCTCGATAACCCTACGTGACGTTCATCACGTAACGGGAACCGCAGGTGCGCCATATCCCTCATATCCAACAAGCAATTTTGAAAGGCGAGATCAAAATGACCGACGAACCAATTGTAAGAGACAGCAACGGCGCCGAGCTTAACGACGGCGATTCCGTCACGCTCATCAAGGACCTGAAGGTCAAGGGCACATCGGAAACGATCAAGCGCGGAACGCTGGTGAAGAACATCCGGCTCAACGGAAACCCCGGTGAAGTGGAATGCAACACCAAGCAGGTCAAAGGCCTGGTGCTGAAGACGGAGTTCCTCAAAAAGGCGTAGGCAGCGGAGATATGTGTGCCGAATCGCAACGTTTGATGCAGATCAATGTGGCGACGGCGAGCCGCGCTATTGTCCGCTCATGAGCTTCATGCACGTCGCTCATAACCGTACAACTTGGCTCGTCCTGGCGATACCGCGGGACGAGCCTTTTTTTGCCGGAACGGAAGAAACAGGAGCCGATCTGAGGCTACTTGTACTTGGTGATTGTCGGGCTGGTCACGCGGTCGCCCGCCTTGAGGCCGAGCTTGGCTGCAGCCCCCGCATTAAGCTCGATCACGTACTTCACCGCGGTCACCGAATCGATGATATCGCGGGAATACGGCACCGCATTCTGCTTGACGCCGCGAACGATACCCGCCCGATCGACGAACAGCATGTCGAGCGGCAGGACCGTGTTTTCCATCCACATCTGCACACGCTTCGACGCGCCGAAATCGAAGATCATGCCCTCGTCGGCGGCCATGTCCTGACGGTACATCAGCCCGCGCTGGCGTTGTTCGTTGGTATCGGCAATCTCGACGGTAAAGTTGTACTTCTGTCCTGCCGTCGTCTCGATGACCAGCGGCTCCTTGTCGAACTTGACGACAGACTGGGCGAACGCCGGCAGCGCCAGCATGAAAAAAAGCGCCAAAAAGGCGCTTCTGATCCGGTGCGAAACCATGTTCATCAGTGCGCCCGGCTCACAGGCGTCGGCGCATCCGGATGGATCTCGGCTGCCATCAGCCCCTTGTCGCCATCGCCGAAGCGAACGAGCACAACCTGGCCGGGACGAAGCTCGGTAAGTCCGAAGCGACGCAGCGTCTCCATATGCACGAAAATATCCTCGGTTCCCTCGCCGCGCGTCAGGAAGCCGAAGCCCTTGGTGCGGTTGAACCACTTGACCAGCGCGCGCTCCAGACCGCTCGTCGCCGTGACCTGCACATGTGTGCGAACCGGCGGCAGCTGCGACGGATGAACCGCCGTGGACTGGTCCATGGAGAGGATCTTGAAGGCCTGGTATCCACGATCGCGATGCTGGATGAGAGCGACGATGCGCGTGCCTTCGAGGATGGTCTGGTAACCGTCGCGGCGCAGGCAGGTCACGTGCAGAAGCACATCCTGCATGCCGTTGTCAGGAACGATGAAACCGAAGCCTTTCGCGACGTCGAACCACTTCACGACACCGGTGATTTCGATGAGGTCAACCGCATCGCCCGCGAGTTGTTCGAGGTCAGTGAATTCCGTCGATGAAATCCTGTCAGCCATTTCGCCAGCCCCTCAATACGCGTCACACTGTTACGGTTAACTGATTCTTGAGATCAAGATTAACATGTTGGTAACGGATTAGCGCAAGCCCTACTTTTCGTTTATTCGCAGCTGCCAATCTTACCCCCTAGTCTTGCCTGAACCTGACGTTCCGCCACATAAGGGGCACGCCAGCATTTAGAGAGGAAACAGAATGCGTTATCTCCACACCATGGTCCGAGTGAAGGATCTGGATGCATCGCTCCATTTCTACGCGACCCTCTTCGGGCTCGAAGAAACCCGCCGCATCGACAACGAGAAGGGCCGCTTCACCCTCGTGTTCCTGGCAGCCCCGGGCGACAAGGCCGACGCCACCGCCAAGGGCGCGCCATGCCTGGAACTGACCTACAACTGGGACCCCGAGGACTACACAGGCGGCCGCAACTTCGGCCACCTCGCCTATGAGGTCGACGACATCTACGCGACCTGCCAGAAGCTGATGGACAACGGCATCACCATCAACCGCCCGCCACGCGACGGACACATGGCCTTCGTGCGCTCGCCTGATAGTATCTCGATCGAGATTCTGCAGAAGGGCGGCAGCCTCGAAGCGGCCGAACCATGGGCATCGATGGGCAACACCGGCGCCTGGTAAGCCGAGGCTTTTGCGAGGCTTGCGGCTTTTTCGATTTCCGGTCACTGCGTCCGGATCGTCCTTGCCGCACAACTTTGCTGCGGGCACTCTCCAGATGACTCGAGGGGAAACGTGCTTTTTGCATAGCCCTCGCCTTCATTTTGGAGAATGCTCGCTTGCTCGCTGTTGAAAAGCGCACGCCCATCAAGGCGGCACTTCTGATCGCCGCCTCCGCCTTGGCGCTGTCGGGCTGCGTGTCCGACAAGCCCGCCGTAGACGCGCTCGCATCCGCCGCCGCCGAACCCGTGCCCGCGCAAGATCAGCAGACGGCCGCAAACGCTGCGCCGACTGCAGCGACCGCCCAGCAGGCCGGCTACCGCGACCCCAGGATGACGAACGTCTCCGGGATGACGAATGTCTCCGGGATGGCCAATGCCCCCGGCGCGCAAGCCGCCAATCTGGCACAAGCACCCGGCCAGCCGGCATCGGCAACGCCGGAAGCTATGGCTCCCGCCAACATCGGCGGCCTAGCCATGCAATCGACCGGCATCAACGCCCAGGCGATGAGCATCTTCTCGGTCAAGCCGAAGGTCCAGAACAACCCGACCTCGACCACATTGCAGCCCTCGACCGGCGTCGGCGCAACGCGCTCCAGCGTCTATTCGAGCCAGCTGCCGGTCGAGGAAGCGCCACAGCAGCAAACGCTCCAGCCGCAGCAATCCTCGCAGAACACCAGCACCAGGGTCGATCCGGTGCAGACCGCCTCGCTGGCGACAAGCTCTCTTCCCGGCCAGAGCATGAACGCGCTCTACGCCGCGCCGAAGCAGAACCTCCTCACCAGCCTCTCCGGCCTGATCAAGAAAGCGTCACTCCCCGGCATGACCCGCATCGCGCCGAACGGATTGCATCTGCAGAACGACAAGGTCGAGGTCGGCTGCTTCAAGGCGAACCTTCTGAAGGTGATCAAGTCGGTCGAGACCCATTTCGGCAAGCCTGTGGTTGTCACGTCGGGCTACCGCGATCCCGAACACAACCGCATGGTCGGCGGCGCCGAGGAATCGATGCACATGAGCTGCGATGCGGCCGACATCCAGATCGACGGCGTCTCCAAATGGGATATCGCCAGCTATATCAGGTCGCTGCCCGACCGCGGCGGTGTCGGCACCTATTGCCACACCGATTCCATCCATCTCGACACCGGCCGCAACCGCGACTGGAACTGGGGCTGCGGCGGCAAACCGGCCGCCGCCACCCTCGCCCGCGCGCTCTGATATCAAGCTCATTCCACTCACAGCCGCCCGTTGCCTCTCCCGGCACCGGACGACGCTTGCGTTTAGGCGTTTGATTTCAAGGCAATACGCGCGTTTTTCCACACGCTGACTTTTCTTGTCATTTTTTTGCAAAAAATCACTTCTTGCCGCTTGCGGGAATCCAAGTGCCTGATTATAAGGGCGCCACCACGAAGGAAGCGCCCTTCGTCTATCGGTTAGGACACCAGATTTTCATTCTGGGAAGAGGGGTTCGACTCCCCTAGGGCGTGCCACTTCTCTCGTAATCATTTGAAATGAATACGAAATTTCCGCTGTATTGATGTACGGTAACTGCATCGTCAAGAACAGCCATTCCCAATCCATATTGCTGAATGAAAATCGGGTTACGACACGCGTGCAATCCGTCGCAAGGGAAAGCTACAATGGTAACTCGCTTCCACCCACCGATTCATCCCGGCGAGATACTTCGCGAAGAGTTCATGGTGCCCAACGGCCTCAAGGCTTATACGCTGGCTAAGCTATTGAACGTACAGCGCGCCCGCATCGAACGGATTGTTGCTGAAAAGAACCCGATTACAACCGACACCGCTTTGCGTTTGGCCAGATTGTTCAGCACGACGCCGGAGTTCTGGACCAATATGCAGACCGCGTTCGACCTCTCAACGGCTGAAGCAAACGCGGGCGCGGAACTCGAGGCTATCGTTCCTCTGAAAGCAGCTTGAGGCGTCATAGCAAAGAGCCCAGCGGATGCCCGATCACGCACAACTAGCCTGCGGGTATCCCCCAATCAAACCCCGCTGATCAACTCGATCTTCGACCCATCGCTGAACCGCGACAGCCGGAATGCCTTGGGATCGACGATAGGCGCCCTGCCCGTCACGATATCGGCCATCAGCCGCCCGGCTGCCGGCGCTATGCCGAAGCCGTGGCCGGAGAAGCCGGTCGCGATGTGGAAGCCGGGAATGGCCTCGACGTCGGAGATGACAGGCACCGCATCCGGCGTCACGTCGATATAGCCCGCCCAGCGCTGCGCGATCTCGGCCTTCTCGAACACGGGAAACGCGGCCTTCAGCTCCGCCAGCGCCTTGTCCTGCTTGCGCCTGGATGGGATGGGATCGAGCACCCTGTTATATTCGAAGGGGCTTGCCTCATCGAGCGACCACTGGCGCGGGATGCGGGCTTCGTCGAGGAAGCGCAGGCCGAGCCGGAAGGAGAGCGCCTTCCACTCCGAGCGCAGCGCTGGCAGAAAATCCATCGCATGGCGAAACGACGCCGGCACGATGTCGACAATATTGTCGTAGCCCGACGCCACCGTATATCCGCCGTCCTGGCGCTTGCGGATGGCGAAGTCGTTGGCCCAGATCGTCTGCTCCGGCCCGCCCTCGAGCGGCTTCGTCCGCAGAACGCTGTTCATCACCTTCAATTGTGGCAGATCGATCCCGAAGCGGCCCGAAAACAGGCTGGACCAGGCCCCACCGGCGAGAACCACCGCCTGGCAGGCGATCGGCCCGCGTTCCGTCACCACGCCGCAGACCGCGCCCGCAGCCAGTTCGATCCCGCGTACCGCGCATGCGGTGAGGATGGTGGCGCCCTTGTCGCGCGCGGCCTCGGCAATCGCGGGTGCCGCCTTCTGCGGCTCGGCGCGGCCGTCGGCGGGTGTGTAGAGCGCGCCGGCCATGGGTAGCTTCGAGCCGGGAAAGAGATCGCCGAACTCGCGGGCGCTCAGCATCCTCGTGTCGATCTGATGATCTTGGAGATTGGCGCGCCAGCGGTCATGATCCGACAGTTCCTTCTCGTTGGCGCAGGTAAAGATGATGCCGGCGCGCTTGAAGCCGGTATCGCGGCCTGTCCGCGCGTCGAGATTGTCCCATATGCGCAGCGCCTCTGCCATCAGCGGCACCTCGCGCGGATCGCGCATAGAGATACGCACCCAGCCCCAGTTGCGGCTCGACTGCTCCTGCCCGATGCCGCCCTTCTCGCACAACACGACCTTCAGCCCGCGCTCGGCGAGTTCCAGCGCCGTCGAGCACCCGACGATCCCGCCGCCGATCACCACGACATCGCAGGCATCGGGAAGCGTTTCATCGCCATGAACGGGAACGACATAGGGACCGGGCATAGAGGATCTCGCGGATGGTAGTTATCTTGCGAGATGGTCTAGCGCCGGCGGGACGCGCTAGAAACAGAAAATCCGCAGCAAGCGCGAATTTGCCGCGGATAAGAACAACTTGCGACGATCGCGGATCGAGCAGCCCCCGCCGTGACCGCCAAAGCCATCCCGCTATTTCAATGGAAACGCGAACACGTCGACCGGTTCGCCAAGCCCGCGGAGCGGAAAGGCACCCAGGCTATCCATCTCGTCTTCCTGGCCCGCCATCTCCACGAATGCCCGGGACAGAAGCACCGGCCGCTTGATCTCCTTCGTCAGGCTTTCCAGCCGCGAAGCGACATTCACCGCCGGACCGATCACGGTAAAATCGAGCCGCCGGCGCGATCCGATATTCCCGTACATCACCTCTCCGACGTGCACGCCGATCCCATAGCGAAGAACCTCGCGGCCCTTGCGCTTGTTTTCGGCGTTGAGCTCGACCATCGACGCCTCGGCGGTCTTGATCGCCTGCAACAGGTTTTCGCAGGCCTGAGGATTGGTGAGCGGGAAGATCGCCAGCATGCCGTCACCCATGAATTTCAGGATTTCGCCGCCATGCTTCTCGATCGGTTCCGACATCGCGTCGAAATAGCCGTTGAGGAGCTCGATCACGTCGTCGCGCGGCCAGTGGTCGGAAATCGTGGTGAAATCGCGAAGATCGCAGATGAGAATCGCGGCTTCCACCGTGGCGCCGCTGCCGCGCGTCGTGGCACCGGCCAGGATCTGCTCGCTGGCGTGCGGGCCGACATAGGTCTGCAACAGCGTGCGCGCCATGATGTTCTTCAGCCGGATCTCGGTCACCAGCGTCAGCGCCGGCAGCAGGTCCTTCAGATAATCGACATGCTCTTCCAGGAAGCCACCGGGACGATCGCTGGCGAAGGTCACGATGTGCCGCTTGCCCAGCGTATGCTCCATCGGCCAGGCGATATACTCCGTCACGCCCTCGCGCTTCAGGTCGTCATAGAATTCGGCATGCCCGTCGCCGGGGCGCAGCGCCTCGATATCCTTGCGCACCTCGCTGGCACCGCTGAAGATCTCGTTGACGGGGCTTCGCAGAAACTGCGGCGTATTTTCAATACCATAGTCGAAGGTGGTGATCTTCGCCTCGGTCATCCCGGTCTGCCAGAGAATACGCGCACCCAGCCATTGCGGATGATGCGTCCTGAAATGCATCGTGGCGCGGCTGACGGGAATGCCCTCGTCGCGCAGCCGGTCGCAGAGCTGGACCAGAAGATTGTCGATATAGCGCTCGTTGCGGGTCTCGTTGACCAGCCAGTCGAGGCTGGCTGTCCTCTGCCTCGGCCACTGGCCAACGCTCAGCTCTGAAGGCTGTGGAGCCGGGTTTGATTGAAATTGCATCGCCCTACACTCCGCGAGATCCCGCGGCCTTCTCAACATCAAAACAAAAAATCATTCCTACGCCAGCTAAATGGGGTGGCCGGTCGTGGAATGGAATGCCTTATCGGCAACAGCTAACGGAAAAAGTTTCGGCCAGTCCTATCGATCAGCCAAGCAACCGCCGTGTCTGCTCGATCGTTTGCGCGCTTGGCTGTGTCGGCCGGTACTCCAGCCCCAGGGCGCCACGATAGCCCTGAGCCACAAGCCAGTCGGCGCGCGCCTTCAGGTCGATCGAGCCGCTGCCAGGCTCGTTGCGGCCGGGATGATCGGCGATATGAACGTGGAAGACCTTGTCGATATCGCCGCCGATCACTGTGGCCGTATCCTCGCCCATGACGGCCGAGTGGTAGATATCGTAGATGATCCCGATCTCCGGCCTGCCCGTCTCCTTGACGATATCGAGCCCTTCCCGCGTCGATTCCAGATAGTAGCCGACATGGTCGATCAGCGTGTTCAAAGGCTCGACGCCGAGCCGCACGCCGCTGTCCGCAAGCACCTCGCCGGCGCGGCTCAAGGTTTCGGTGAGCGCCGCCCGCTGCTCCTCGCGGGTCTTACCGGCGAGATCGTCGCCGGCCTGTGCGATCAACGTCCTGGCGCCAAGCCGCCGCGCGACCTCGATCGTCCGCTTCAGCCCCTCGAGAAACGCCGCCTGGTTGGCGCGGTCCGTGAGTGGGATCATCGGCTCGGCCACGAAGCTTGCAAGCTCGATGCCCGTCTCGTTCAACGCCCATTCGATGCTGCCGACATCCTTGTTGGTCCACCGCCAGAACTCGACGGCCTCGACACCATGGCGGTGCGCCAGCCTGATACGATCGGCAAAGGTCTCGGCTTCATCGGCGAAAAGCCATTCGATACAGGCAGAAAGCTTCATGACATCTCACTTCGTTTCGGCAAGGCAGACGGTGCGATCCGAGCCATTTGCCCGGACTGTAAGCGCGCCAAACCATCCGCGCCAGCATTAGACTCGCCGCCGCAATTTTACAAACCACAGCGATAGTTTTCATGCAAAATACACGCATCATGTTTATTTTTGATTGTGTCGGCGAAATCCCAAACTAGGATATTGCCAGCGCCGATCTGCGCATACCCATCTGGAGACACCAATGCAGCTCGCGCCGCAGCACCGAATCTATGTCTGTTTCTTCCTCTTCGCCGTATCGATGGGCGCCCTGCTCGCCCGCATGCCGGACCTGCAGCTGGCGCTCGGCGTCGATCGCTCGGAACTGGGCCTGACGCTGATCGGCGCGGCCGTGGGTGCGCTGACCGCGCTCACCTTCGCCTCCCCCATCATCGAGCGCCTGGGCGCCCGCACGACAGCCTTCATCACCGTGCTCGGCACATCGGCGCTGATCGCGACGGTGCCGTGGATGGCAAGCGCGCCTTTGGTGTTCTGCATTCTCATTCTTGAGGGATTGCTGGCCGGCTCGCTGGAAATCAACCTCAATGTCGAGATCGACCGCATCGAGGCGCAGCTCGGTCGCGGCGTGATGAACCGGGCGCACGGCTTCTGGAGCCTCGGCTTCTTTCTGACAGCACTTGCCGCTTCGGGGATCCGCCAGGCAGGCGTGCCGATGCATATCCATCTCGGCATCACCTTCGCTTTCGTGCTCATCGTCGGCACCTGGGTCATCTCGGGCATGCGCAATGCGCCCGCGCGCGTCACGCACCATGAAGAGACGAAAGCGCCGTTGATCGCGCTGCCGACGGTAGCCCTGCTGCCGCTCTGCGGCATCGGCATCGCCGCCTTCCTGATCGAGGGCGCCGGCATCGACTGGTCGGCGATCTACATGCGCGACGTCTTCAATTCCGAACCATTCATCGGCGGATTGGGCCTCACCTCGTTCACCTTTTTCATGGCCGCCGCCCGCCTGCTGGTCGACCCGCAGGTCGACCGTTTTGGCGCACGCGCGGTGGCGACGGTTCTGCTGGTGCTGGCCGCCGCCGGCGTCATCGCCGTCTGGGCGGCACCGCACCCCTTCGTGGCATTGCTCGGCTTTGGCCTGATGGGCGCCGGCTGCAGCGCCGTCTATCCCCTCAGCGTCTCGGCAGCCGCACAGCGCACCGATCGCCCGTCACACGTCAACGTCGCGGCCGTAGCGCAGATGTCCTTCGTGGTCTTCTTCCTGGCGCCGCCGCTGCTGGGCTTCATCGCCGACCATGCCGGCATGCGCATCGCCTACCTCATCTGCCTGCCGCTGATCATCTACGCGCTGCTGTCGATCAAGTCGCTGCCCAGCCGCAGACGCGCCGACCAGCCGACCGATGCGAGCGCCGGAAGCGCGGCCTAAATAACGACGGCATGCTCGAAAAAAGAATTCTCGCGACCGTCGCTGGCGTTCGCTAGGGCACAGCAAATCGCTGAGCCGGCAAATCATGCACTGCGAAAAAATCACGATTCGAATCGGCCTGGAACAGGCTTTTCAGCATGACTGACACACGCACGAGAGTTGTGATTCGCGCGGTTGAACGAAGATCAAAAAACGTCGGATAAAGTGCAGGCCACGCCTTCCCGGCGGCACTCGCCGAAGCGAGTGTTGCATCTGCAATACTTTGATTTCTTTGAAAGAATGGTGGGTGATGTAGGGCTCGAACCTACGACCCGCTGATTAAGAGTCAGCTGCTCTACCAACTGAGCTAATCACCCGTCCGCGCTGTGTTGCGTGGTGTGAGAGGGCGTATAAACAGGATCGTTCGGCTTGTCTAGCGCCCTTCCGAAAATTCTTTCAACAAACGCGATTTTTTTGTGCGTTGCCGAAATCCAATGAAATCAAAGGTCCAGCGTACCGGTCGCAAGCCGCACCGCTTGGCCGCCGATCCGGGCGTTCGAAATCGTCCCGCCTTCGATATCCATATGCAGGTGGATAAAGGACGGGCGCCCCATCTCCACCCCCTGCTCGATCATGACGTCGTGATGACCATCCGGCAGCCGGTCGAAATGGTGGATCGCGCCTGACAGTGCCGCTGCAGCCGATCCCGTTGCCGGGTCCTCGACGATCCCCATCCCACTGGCAAACATCCGCGTATGGAATTTCGCGACGTGGTTCACACCACCGCGGCAATAGATGTAGGCGGAAGCCAGAGCCCCATCGACGAAGGGCACCGTCGCCTCCCAGAGCTGCGGATCAAAATCCAGCCGCTCGGCCACGCCGATATCGCGCACCGGCACCAGGAGGAACGGCACACCGGCCGTCCACAGCGAGGGAACGTGATTCTCGAAGCCGATCTCGCTCGTCTTCAGCGACAGCGCCTTGCCGATGCCGATCCGATCGAGCGGCATGGTGATCTGCTGCGATTTGCGCGGCAGGTCGAATTCCGCGAAGCTCGCCTCCCCCTCGTTCAGCCGCACCGCGCAGCGCACCGGGCCGACGTTTTCTTCCAGCACCGAAACAAGATCGATCGTCGCGCCGCCATGGATGCGTTCCGCGAGCGCGATCGCGGTTCCAACGGTCGGATGCCCGGCAAAGGGCAGTTCCCGGCCAGGCGTGAAAATGCGGATCTTGGCGACATGGGCCGGATTGCCGGATGCCTGTACGAAGACCGTCTCGGAGAGATTCAGTTCCTTGGCGATGGATTGCATCGCCTCGTCGCTCAGATCATCGCCATCGAAGATGACCGCCAGCGGGTTGCCCGTCAGCTTGCGATTGGTGAATACGTCATAGACGCTGTAGCTGCGCGCCACATCGGCCTCCTTGTATCGATCCTCGTGTCGCCAACCTGCCCGACCGCTTGAGCGAGCGCAAGGCGTTAGGTGAGCGAAGACTTATGGAAGTACCAGTCGATGACGGGCAGCATCGCGAAGTTATAGGAATAGGCCTCCGGATCGGCCGAACGGATGGCAACGGCGCCGGCGATTTCCTTGTCGTCGGCAACCAGCATATGCGCGTGGATCCGCTCGACGATCTCGTCGGCCGTCAGGTCGAATCGGTACATCCTGAGCACGGTGACCGTGCGCCGATGATAGGTCGCGAAATATCCGTCGCCTGCCTGAGCATCGTGAAGTTCGAGACCGGTTTCCTCCAGCACCTCGCGGCGCATGTTGTGCTCTAGGTCGCAGCGCCCGTCGAACGTATCCTCAGGTTCCAGCGAACCCGCCGCGAAATAGACCTGTCCCGGATTGGCCGTATGCGCCCCCATGCGGATCGCCACCAGCGCTCCATCGCTGCTTTCGATGACGGGATAGGCGAAGAGATGGATGCCGCCCTGCCGCTCCGGCTGCCGGCGCCAATACATGAAGGTGGAGAAGGGAATCATGTGCCCCTCGCCCACAAGGCCGTCGCCGGTTAACGCCAGCCGCTTCTGGAAAATCATCTGGCCATCGAAAAGATGCGGGTTCGCCGCCGTCTCGCTGACCCAGTTCTCGGCGATCGCCTCACGGTTGGCGCTGTAGAACGGATGGTCGCCCGCTAGAACCCTGAGATCGACGCCCGCGATCGGAAACACCGTGCGCGGCTCCGGCCAACCGGCGAAATCCTCTGAAAAATCCATCTCAAATCCATTCATGTCAAATTGAGTTCCATGACAACAGGGCAATGATCCGACGCCTTCGGCCGGTCCCAGCCGGTGCGGGGATAGCGCTCGACCTCCTGGCCCGGCGGAAACACCGTGCGATAGGGCTGGCCGTTGCGAATGATCTCCGGCAGCCGCCCGGCATTTGTCTTAGCCAGCGCCGGCGACAGCCAGATGTAATCGAGCTGGCAAAGCCACTGCTCCTCCGGTCCGCGCGCGTGATAGAGCGTCCAGCGGTCGAGAGGATCGCGGCGGCGCACGACGTTTTCCGCGAAGCCGTCGCGGCTGAACTCGTCGAGCGCGCTTTCGCTCTCGTCCTCATGTTTGAACGAATAGCCCGTCCGCCGCCGCCCGATCACGTCGACGCGCTCCTGGTAATCGTTCATGTCGCCGCAGATGACGAAGCGCTTGCCGTCGGTGTTACCGGCTCCGAATCGACCCTCGATAATCCCCCGCACCGCCTTCGCCTCGGCCCGGCGCACCGGCATCGTGTAACGTCGACCATCCACACCCTCGCGCGGCCCGCCCATCGACTTGAAGTGCACGACGTAAAGCGTCACCGGCACGCCGCCGATCCTGAGATCGAGCTCCAGGCAGTCACGCTTGAAGATCTTGTCATCGAGATGCGCATGCTCCGCGAGCTCGTCGTTGAAGAGATTAAGATCGCGATAGGTCGTCATCGCATGGCTCTTGATCTCGACAAGCTCGATCCTCTGCCCGTCGCGGGTTTCCTCGCGCATCAGCACGGCGACGTCGATGCCGCGGCTGTCATTGCCCTCGACCAGATATTTCTGCCGGTAGCCATTGCCGACCATGCGGAACAGATAGCCGTATTCGAATGCCTGCAGCGCCTCCATGTTGTCGATTTCCTGCAGGCAGAGGATATCGGCATCCGCATCGGCAATCGCCAGCGCCGTCATCTGCCGGGTATCGTCGGTGGACGCGATCACCCGCGCCTGTTCCAGCTGCTGGTAGACGCCCTCGTTGTGGACCTCAAAGAGCTTGATCACCCGGTCCTGG
>Ga0308158_10002105_pt1 | contig 19436 bp, 15 predicted proteins | sample PhyBR2_FD_201038 | JGI IMG/M metagenome (GOLD analysis project Ga0308158, IMG submission 201038) | Phyllosphere microbial communities from UC Gill Tract Community Farm, Albany, California, United States - DLSLB.R2 | ecosystem: Host-associated > Plants > Phyllosphere > Unclassified | place: USA...
GGCGCCGCTTGCAGCAGTGGCGCGCAGCTCAGCAGCGCAGCAAGTGCCAGCGCCGTGCGATGGCGTCGTAATGCGCGCCGCACAGAGGCGTTGCGGACGTTGGCAGTGGCGGCGGGGGAGATCACGGGTGTGGACATAGTTGGACTTTACTTCAAATTCTGGCAGGTGCAAGCCGCCAAGGCCTGCGGTGTGTGAAAAACAGCTGGCCAGCGCACTGGCAGCGCCTAGCGCCGAACCCCCAGCGCCGCCAGTGCGGATGCAAATACGATACAGGCGATGGCCAGCCATTGCATGGGGTTCAGGTGTTCACCCAGCACGGCCATGGCTGCCAGTGCGCTGACAGCGGGCGCTGCGGCGCTGAACATGCCGAAGACGCCTTGCGGCAAGCGGCGCAGGGCAAAAATTTCCAGCGTATAGGGCACCGTGCTCGACAGCAGGGCAATGGCCAGTCCGGTCAGTATCAGGCCTGGTGCCAGCAGCGCGGCGCCCGAATAGGCGACGCCGATGGGCACTGTCAGCAGCGCCGCTACCGTCATGCCCCAGGCCACGGCCTGGCCACCTTGCAGGCTGGCCGCGCGCTTGCCAAAGACGATATACAGCGCCCAGCAGGTTGCAGCGCCCAGCGCATAGGCTACGCCGGTCGGATTCAGGCTACCTGGGCTGCCTTGCAGCGGCAGCAGCAGATACAGCCCCAGCACTGCGCAGGCCACGGCCACCAGGTCGCGCGGACGGCGCGAGGACAGCATTGCCACGGCCAGCGGTCCCGTCACTTCGATGGCAACCGCCACGCCGATCGGTATCAGCGCAAACGCACGATAAATCAGCAGGTTCATCATGCCCAGCACCGAGCCGTAGACCAGCAGGTTGAGCACGTCGGTGCGCGTCAGGCGAAAGCGCCAGGGGCGAAAAATCGCCAGCAATATCAGGGCCGAGAAACCCACGCGGTAGGCGGTAATGCCTTCCACGCCGATCAGCGGGAACAGCTGTTTGGCAATCGCCGCGCCCAGATTGACCGAAATCTGGCCGCCAAGTACGGCAAGGGAGGGAAAAAGCAGGCTGTCGGACAGAGGCGGGGTGGTGGTGGGGGAGCTCATGGGCCGCTATTTTAATACGGCAAGGCCGTGCCAGCAGCCAGGCATTTGTTGCACAGGCTTGCCATGGGGCAGACGGTGGCACGGCGTGGACTGCAAGGTATCAGCTGGCAATACCTTCACCGTTATTTGCATTAAAGTAATTAATAATGTTAGCGTAGCCCTTGCACAGCCTGGCGACCGCCCGGCTGCACTGTCGCTGACTCCACCGGCCGCTATACTTGGACATATGACGATATCCTTGCCTGGCAGTACCTACCACTATTGTTACCAGCCACGTCTTTCCCGCCGTTCCGGTACTGCCATCGCGCTGGTGCTGGCCATCCATCTGGCCATCGTATGGCAGGCCACGCGGCCGCTGCTTACTGCGCCTGAAGCCGACCATCGGGTCTGGACGCCCTTGCTGCTGCCCAGGGAAATAACACCTGTGTATCTGCATCAGCCGGTACCAGCGCGTGTGGACAAACGGCACGCGCCCGACGCAAGCGCAAGCAAACAGGGCGGGGTACACAAACCTGAGCAAAACAGCACACAAGACGTTGCGCAAGATACCGGCGCCGATAAAACGGCGCCCACGCCGGCCAGCAATGCCAGTTCGGGCGCCGCCAGCGCCTTGCCGGCCGATGACTGGCTGCTGCCGGCCGCGCCTGCAAAGCCGGCCGCCAGCGTGGATGCCGGCAAGGCGCTGCCGCCAGGCCTGCTGGCGCAGGCGCTGAAGTCGGCCGGTGCGATTGACCGCCAACTGCGCGCCGAGCACCCGCAGGAGTTCACGGCGCCAGTTGAAACATCACAGTCGCGCCTGGCCAAGGGCATGGCCGAAGCGCATGCGGCCGTCAAGCCGGGCTGGCTCGAGCCCGCACGCATCGAGCTGTTTAGCGCCCCCAATGACCCCAGGCGCATTTACAAGGTCACTACTGCAGCTGGCGAATACTGCGTCTACTACGCCGACAAGGGCTCGATGAGCGAGAACCTCAGCGCCCGCTCGGGCCACGCCTCGTTTGGTGAAGCAAGGGTAGCGCCTTGCCCGATCCGTTTTTGATCAGCGAACATGTATCTTGCCGGGCCAGCTCTCACCATCGCGACGATAGCGCGATGGCGGGTAGCCCAGCTGTTCGGTGAAAAAGCGGGAAAACGCCGATGGCGAGGAAAAACCGAGGCGGTCGCTGATTTCTGCAATGCCGGTTTTATCGTCTGCAAGCAGCAGGGTCGCCTCTGCCATGCGCGCCCTGGACAAGATGCGCTGGAAATTGGTCGTTTCCTTCTGCAATCGCCGGTGCAGGGCCGAGCGCGAGATCGACAGTTGTTCGCACAATTGTTCCAGTGGACTGCCGCAGTGCGTCGCAGTTTGAGCGCGCAGCGCACAGCGCAGTTGCTCTTCCACTTGCCGGGCAAATGAGCTTGGCTGCGCCAGCTTCGCCAGGTCCGCATCGGCCTGGGCGCACAGAATGGCGTAGCTGAAAGGATTGTGCAGCAGATAAGGTCTGTGCGCCTGCATGGTACTGATGCGCAAGATGTTGCGTGTTTGCCCGAAGGTCACCTGGAAACGTCCCAGTTCACTCAGCTGCCTGACGCAGGAAAAAGCCTGGCCCGTCAGTTCGATCTGCATGCAGGGCCGGTCGCCGTGGCTGTATTGCATGGCCAGCTTGGCCAGCAGCAAAAGATTACCAAAGGCACTGATGGCGCTGCGATGCGACCCCTCAAGCACATACTCTATTTCAATATCGCTGCCGGCATAACGGCACAGCAGCTGATCGACATTGCCGATCAGCACGCGCAGTTGCAAAAACTTGCCGATCGCATCGGCCAGCGTTGGTGCGTTGGTGATTACGCCAAGCAAGGTGCTGATGGACGAACCGAGCGGCGATCCAGGTTCGCTGTGAAAGGCGTAACCTGACAGCCTGCGAGGCTCGATCAGTTTTAGCATGGCAATATGCTTGTGGCCGGCAATCCTGCCATCAGCCTGGCTTGCTTCCAACTCGGAAATACCGGTCAGCCGCTCGAATTCGCGCGGCCCCATACCGCCTCGCAGGGCCACATGCATGGCATTGCGGGCCACGGCACTGGAAACGGTTATTGGCAGGATCTGCATGCACTGTGCTCCATGCTGGCTGTCTCAGGGGCAGCAGCGTTATTGTGATGGCATGTTAGCACAGCAGGCCAGGCCGGCACGCAGCTTGCGTGCCGGCTGGCTGACACCGTCAGCGCGTGGCTGCCAACAGTTTGCCGCCCAATGACACGCTGGTGTAAAGCGCCGCGTTATCGCGCGATGCGCCGCCCGCCATCAGTTTGAAGCTGCCGCCCGGCAAGCGCCATTGCCTGGCGGCCGTATCCCAGACGGCCAGGCGCTGCGCCTTGACGGCAATCGACACCTTCTTGCTTTCACCCGGCGCAAGCTGCACTTTCTGCCAGCCAATCAACCGTTTGGGCGCGCTTTCCGCCTGCTCGGGCAAGCTCGCATACAGCTGCGCCACTTCCGCGCCGGCCACCTTGCCTGTGTTTTTCAGCGTAAAAGTGACAGTGACATCGCCGTCGGCATTGGCAGCGCTGCCGATGCCGGAATAGACAAAGCTCGTGTAGGACAAGCCGTGGCCAAATGCAAACAGCGGCGCAATCTGGCGCGCATCATACCAGCGGTAGCCGATCAGGCTCCCTTCCGAGTACGACACGTTCTTGTCGGTGGCGGAAATGGTCTTTTGTGGCAGGTCGGCATCGCTTTTCGGAAACGTCAGCGGCAGCTTGCCCGATGGATTGACCGTGCCAAACAGCACATTGGCGATAGCAGCGCCACCTTGCACACCCGGATACCATGCTTCAAGTACGGCATCGACCTGATCGATCCAGGGCATGGTGACGGCCGTGCCGCTTTGCAGCACGACAATGCTGGCCTTGGCGCGCGCTGCCACGGCGGCGATCAGTGCATTCTGGTCGTAGGCCTGGTTGGCCGGATCGCTGCGCGCATCGGGCAGGCTCAGCGAGGGAAGGTCGCCGGCCTCGGTTTGCCACTGGGTAGCAAACACCAGCGCCACATCGGCTTTTGAGGCGGCTTCAGCCGCGGCGCTGGCATCGCTGCCGTCAAAATAGCTGACGCTGGCATTGGGCGCTTTGGCGCGAATGGCCGCCAGCGGCGACGATTTGTACCAGACGGCGCAGGCTGTTACCTGGCCACCGATGGTGGCGGTCGGGGCCAGGCAGCTGACCGGGTTGCCGTCGCGCGGCGGCGTGCTGGCAGCACCGCCGCCAGAAAGCACTGCCGTGTCGGCATGGCCGCCGATGACCACGATGCTGCGGATGGCGGTGCCATCGAGCGGCAGGGCGGCAGGGGCCGCTGGCGCCGCTGGCGCCGTTGGTGCGTTCTTGAGCAGCACCATCGATTGTTCGGCTACCTTGCGCGCTACACTGTTGCCGAGTGCCTGGTCGATGGTGCCGCCAGGCTTGGCTGGTGCATCGAGGATGCCCAGCGAAATCAGCGGATACAGGCGCCGCGTTACCATGTCATCGAGTCGCGATAGCGGCACCGTGCCGGTGCCGATGGCAGCCTTGAGGCGCTGATTCAGATGGCTTTTTACGCCAAAGAATCCTACTTCATCGTCGGTAGAGCCTGCCTGCTCTTCGTCGAGGCCGGCATTGACGGCGCGCGCCGTATCGGTCACGGCCTGGAACCAGTCGGACTGCACCTTGCCCTTGAAACCCCATTCTGTTTTCAGGATGTCGGTCAGCAGGTACTTGTTTTCACAGGACTTTGCTCCGTTGACCAGATTGTATGCACACATTACATTGCCAGGCTTGCCTTCCTTGACGCCGATTTCAAACGGCAGCAAATACATTTCGCGCAGGGTGCGCTCGTCAATAATGGAATTGGATGTAAAGCGATTCGTCTCCTGTTCGTTGCCCAGGTAATGCTTGATGGTGGCAACAACTTTCTGTTCCTGCGTGCCTTTGATGCGCTCGACAATGAGCTGCCCGGCCAGTACCGGATCTTCGCCAAAATATTCAAACGTGCGTCCGTTGCGTGGTTCCCGCGCCAGATTGACGCCCCCTCCGAGGCCTTCGGTGTAGCCGACCGTGCGCAGCTCCTTTGCAATATGGGCGCCATATTCATGAGCCAGTTGCCCGTCCCAGCTGGCCGCCAGTGCAATGCCCGACGGTAGCGGGGTGGCGCCATTGGCCACCGCCTCAAGCGCCCCGCCCACAAGTTTGAGCTGGCTGACGCCGGTCGAGGAATCGGCAATGTAATAGTCGGGAATATTCAGGCGAGCGATGCCGGGAATATAGCCGGCGCCGCCAAGCGGACCGACGCCCAGTCCGGTGCCATGGACCAGCTGCACCTTTTCATCGAGCGTCATTTTGGCCACCAGCTCGCCGGCGCGCTGCTGCGCTTGCTCGTCCTGGCTTGCCGGCGGAGCCGAACTGCTGCCGCAGCCGGCCAGTGCCATGCTGACCGCGATGGCCAGGCGGATATTGTATTTCATCTTGTCTCCTTGGGTGATCCCCGCTGCGGCGTTGACGCGCGGGGTATTTTTGGAGTCAAAACGATAGCATTGCTGCCACTTTCAGGCTTTACCGGCGGTTGCACAACTTGACCCGGTGGCGCGCCAGCTGAAACATTTCGCCATCCGGTCTTGCGTCGCGGTTTAATCGAGCTGCAAAGCCCTGGCCACATCATCCCAGGCCACGTACTTGAAGTTCTGCGGACCGTCGGGCAGGCGTTTATAGCCGTCCTGTATCACCAGCATGCCCTGCGTATACGGGCCGCCCAGATTGGCTGAGGTCGCGTCCAGGCCATCGGTCTCGGAGGTGCCATCGATGCGCTCGGCCAGATTGAAGCCGACCCTGAAGCGTCCGCGCAGCTTGTAGGGCGCGGTCGCGTCGAGCACCACGTAGCTGCTGTCCCCCTGGCTCGATACGACCAGATAATCGCCCCCCGCCTTGCCGGCACTGCGGTAGATGGCCATGCCTTCCACGTCTGCGGCCAGGCTGGCGCCGACCGGCAGCACCATCTGCAGCGCATCGGGTTGGCTCGCATCGGCCGAGGTGGTCCAGACGCCGCGGCGCTCTTCGCCCAGGAACAGCCTGGCCCGCTGGTCGTCCACCACGCAGCCTTCGGGCTGGGTGGCCACCTTGAAGGTGCGCAGCAGCGTGGCGCTGTATTGTCCGCCGTGCCTGGCAATGCTGTACTGCTGGAACGTGCCGTCCTTGTCGTTGATAAACGCCTGCACGCCGCCGCCAGCCGGCTGGTACAAACACATGCCGTAGATACTGGACAGGCCGGTCGGGAAGCGGCCTGCCTCGCTGACATGGCCGCTGGCGTCGATATCGAACAGCATCATGCTGTTGTCGTCGCGCTGGGTGGCCACGGCCAGGTCGACCCTGGTGTTGTCCAGATCGATGCCCTGACGGACATCGACGTTGTTCAGGCGGCCCACTTCCAGCAGCTGGGTTTGCTTGCCCTGCAGGTCATAGACCAGCAGGCCCTGCTTTTTGTTGGTGCCCAGGATACGCGAGCCGGCCCGGTCGGCTGCCAGCCAGATGGCCGGGTCGTCGGCGGCATCGCCCTGGCGCGCCATCGGCTCGGTCTGGCCACGCGGCGCCACAATGGCGACCGGTGCGGGCGCAGCAGCCTTGCTTTGCCATTGCAAGGCGCGGCTTTGCCAGCCCTCCTTGCCGCGCAGCAGTACATTGCTGCCATCGAGCAGCAGCTGGCTGTCGCCCTTGCTTGTTTTCAGCGCTACCGGCAGGGGTGCCAGGGCGCGCCAGGCGCCGTGCTCGTCGCGCAGCAGATGCAGCTTGCCCGCTTTGGCGTCGAGTACGGCCACGCCGCCGGGCAGCACGGCCAGCGCACCGGCGCCGCCGTCAAGCTGGCCATAGGGTTTTTTTAACGCCACGGCCTGGCGCTGGCCCATGCCTTCGGATTCGGCGTCATAGCTCCACACGCCCATATTGCCTTCGCTGACCAGCAGGCGCTGCGCAGCATCGTCGACGCGGCAATGCCTCACGTGCGGCGGCAGGGCCAGCCTGCGCACCAGCTGGCGCTGCGTGCCCTGCATCACCCATTGCTCGGCCTGGCCATCCTTGCCGATCAAAAACAGATGATCGAGCTGCTGGCCGTCGCGGTACAAGCATGAGGCCTCGACCGAGAAGGTGGCGTCAGGAAACGGCGCCAGGCGCACCAGCTTGCCTGCCTGCAGGTCGACCGAGACCGGCACCGGACGCTGGGTGTCGGACTCCAGGAATACCGCCAGCACCTGGCCGTCGGCTATGCGCGTGTCGAGCTGCTTGGCCCGCACCGCAATGCGGTCCAGTTCGCGCCCGCCGGCGTCCAGCAGATGCAGGCCGTGCTTGTTGACGGTCAGCCATCGCCCGTCGGGCAGGCGCGCCAGTTCTTCGGCCTGTGCCACCGAGGCGGGCAGGGCAGGCTGGGCAGCCTGCAGCGGCAGGGAAAATGCGGCCAGCAGCATGGCCGCCAGCACAGTAGGTTGGCATGTCATCAGAAGGCGCTCGCTTTCAGGCTCAGCTTGTAGGTACGGCCGTATTGTTCGTTTTGCACGTTGTACGCTTTCGTGCCCTGGTAGACATAGTATTTCTCATTGTTCAGGTTGGCTGCTTCAAACGTGACGGCCAGCTGTTTCGACAGCTGCCAGGTCAGCGAAAAATCAAGCTGCTTCTGGCGGTCGACGATATGATCCTGGCTTTGCTGCAGGATATCGCCGCCCATTTCCAGCAGGTAAGGCGATTTATAGTTGAGCGCCAGGCGCGTGCTGACCGGGCCGGCTTCATAGCCCAACATCAGATTCATCACCTGATTGGACTGGCCCGGCAGGCGAATCGTGCGGTTGAGCTGGCGGCCGGCGGCCTTGTCGTAGCGGCCGATCTGCGCGTTCGAGGTGCTGAAGGTGGCATTGGCGCCCAGCAGCAGGCGGTTGAATGGCGCCGGCAGCATGCGCAGCGGCTGCATATACGACAGCTCCAGGCCCTTGACCTTGGCCGTGTCGCCATTGGCATACGAGGTGGCGCTGGTATAGCCGGCCCACTGGCCGGTGCCGGCCAGGTTGGTGGTATAGGTAAAGTTCTTGATGTCTTTATAAAAGCCATAGGCCGATACCACGCCGTCATTGCCCAGCACGCGCTCGACGCCCAGGTCGAGGTTGTTGGCTTTCAACGGTTTCAGGTCGGGATTGCCGATTACCGCCTCGGTATTGCTGGCCAGGCTCAGGCCCGGCGCGAGCTGGCTGAAATTGGCGCGCACCACCGCCTGCGTCCAGGCTGCACGCACGCTGGTGTGCGGGTCGAGTTCATAGCGCGTCTGCAGGTTGGGCAGCCAGTTGGTGTAGGCGCGCTCGCGCGACAGCGGCGTGGCCACGCCGGCGCTGTCCACCTGCGAGCCGGCCGCTTCAAAGCTGGTGCGCTCGGCGCGCACGCCGCCCAGGATATGCCAGGCATCAAAATCATAGGCATTCTGCACATACATGGCGTTGATGTCTTCGTGCATGCGGTAGTCGTTGATGACCGACTCGGTAGCCAGGCGCGCCTTGTCGCGGTCCAGGCCGGCCACGCGCGCGCGGATCAGCGCGGCATCGAGCGGCACCCCGATGGCGCCCAGGTCGAAGTCCAGGCTGCCGCCCTGAACAAAGCTGCTCATCGACGTGGAACCGGCGCCCCAGTAGTTGCCGCTGGTCGCCTTGCTGCTGTTGTAGGCCCACTGTTCGGTATCGTTGGCTTTTTCACGGCGGCTCAGCTTGGCGCCGAATTTCAGGGTGGCGATATCGAATTTGCGCGCCAGGTCGATGCGCACGTGGTGTTCGTCGTCCTTTGAATAGCGTTTTTGCAGGGTAATGCTGTTCAGTGCATAGCTGGCCGGATCGTACAGCGACGCCGGGCCGGTCAGCAGCGGCTGCTCGGTATCGGTAAATTTCACGCCGGCAAAGTTGCTGAGGCCGCGGAAACGGCCATCGTTCAGGGCTTCAGGCGTATCTTCGGTAGCGCGGCTGGCGCCGCCCTTGATGTCGAGCGTCCAGTCGCCCGATTTCTGCTGCGTGCCCAGCACCACCGAGCGCACCTGCTGCGTGTATTTGCGCTGGCGCAGGCGGCGTTCGGCGCGTGCCGTGCCCACCTGGTCTTCGGCCAGGGTGCCGCCGGCAATATTGCTGATCGTCAGGCGGTCGCGCACTTCATTGTCGGAAAATTCGCTGAGAAACGAGCGCAAAAACCAGCTGCTGCCCGCTTCGGGACGATAGTCGAGATTGACGGCGAAGGCGGCGCGCTTGCGTACCGGCAAGTAGTCGCGCAGTTCCAGGCTGGACAGGCGGCCATTGCTCCAGGCGCCGCCCGTTTCCACATCGTCCGAACCGAACGAGCGCTTTTCTGCCGAGACGCCGGCCGCCACGCCGAGCTTGCCGTCCATAAAGCGCTGCGCCCACAGCGCACCTGCACTTGGGCTGGTCTTGCCGGTCTTGTCGTCGTGGCTGGCGCCCACGCTGCCTGACAGTAGCGTGCCGGGCAGGTCGAACGCCGACAGCGATTTGACTTCCACGGTGGCGCCCAGCGAATTGGCGTCCATTTCCGGCAGCAGCGTCTTCGATACTTCCAGCGTGCGGATCAGCCCGGCTGGCAGGATATCGAGCGCCACCGCGCGCCGGCCCGCTTCGGGCGAGGGCACCAGCGCGCCATTGATGGTGACGGCGTTCAGGTCAGGCCCCAGCCCGCGCACCGTAATGTAGCGGCCTTCGCCCTGGTCGCGCTGCACCGATACGCCCGGCAGGCGCGCCAGGGCTTCAGCCGCGTTCTTGTCGGGCAGGCCGCCGATATCGTCGCTGCTGACCACGCTGATAATGTTGTCGGCCTTTTCCTGCGCGGCAATTGCGTTGCGCAGGCTGGCGCGCTGGCCGCTGACGACGACAGTGCTGCCGGCGTCGGTAGCCATGGCTGCCTGGCCTTCGGCCAGTGCATGGCTGCTGACCAGCGCCAGCACGCCCAGCGCCAGGGCGGAGCGGCGCAGCGGGGCAGGGGTGTGGTTCGGGGATAAATGGACGCGGTTGTATCGGCTGTTTTTCATATGAAAGCTTGGTAGAGGGAGGGAACCGGGCGGATTCTAGGCAGCAAATATGACCGATCCATGACAGCGATTTGCCGCCAGGCCAGAAATGGCTGAAAACAGACGCTGGCGGGCGGTTTGCCGCACCGGCGTGAGCTGAATTGACCTGCCAGCGCACGGCTGGGCGCATGGAAAGGAACGTTTTGCCATGATTTGGCGGTTGCCGGTGAGCTGTTTGCACCCCTGGCAGGTTTTGAACGGTGCTGTCATCGTCCTGTCACGGCGCGCCGGTATCGTGCTGGCATACTCTGTCAAAGGTCCTGGTCATGCTGCAACTGCACCGCAACAGTCTGGTCGTCGCCATCATGGCGCTGCCGGTTTTTTTCCTGCTGTATTCGACGCTGGGCGTACCCAAGCCGCTGGTCGCCTGGAAATGGATGGACATCGTTTGCGAAGGCGGCACCGCTGTCATGGCCGGCATCTGGTTTCTGTTTACGCTCAGCAGCCGGCCGCGCGGGCTGGTCACGCGGCTCTTGGCCGGCGGCCTGTGCGCCATCATGCTCGGCTCGTGGGCCGATTGCCTTGACGAATTTTTCGCCGTCGACAAGCGCGACCTGTGGGATAACTGGCTCGAGGCGCTGATACCGTTCGGCATGCTGCTCGTCACCGTCGGCATGTATTACTGGCGCCATGAGCAGTTTCGCCTGAACGAACACCTGCAAAAGCGCGAGCGCCTGTTTCGCGACCACCGCGCCTTTGACCGCATCACGCAGCTGGCCGATGCCAGCTATCTGCGCACCCAGATCCGGCTCGAGCAGGAGCGCCGGCCCGGCCTGGACTGCGCGCTGGTGCTGCTCGATATCGACCGCTTCCATCTGATCAACCGCGAGCACGGCCATGCCGAAGGCGACCGGGTACTGCAGGCTGTCGGCCATATGCTGCTGCTCAATCTGCGCAACGATGACCTGCTGTGCCGCTATGCAGGCGATCGCTTTGCCGTGCTGATGCCCGGTGTGTCGCGCGAGGCGGCGCTGCCGGTGGCGCGCCATTTGTGCCAGATGGTGGGACAGATGCGCTATTTTGCGCGCGACAAGGAAATTGCCCTGAGCCTGCGCCATGCCTGCTCGATGACCGATGGCGTACCCGAAGTGGTGCTGGCCGAATTGAGCCGTGCGGTGGAAACGCCGCCGCGCGCTGCTGCCGGCACCGCGACGGTCGCTGCCGCCTGAGATGTTTTTGCATGCAAGCCTGCCCAGTATCGCAGCGCGGCACCAGCCGGCGCTGGTGCTCGACTACGCGCGCAGCCGTGACGTCAGCGATACGGCGCTGCTGCGTGGCACCGGACTGGACGCCGCCTGGCAGGCGGCAGGCGCGCGCCTGAGCGCCAGCCAGTATCTGCAACTGCTGGCCAACGCGGCGCGCAGCGTGGACGCCTGCGACACCAGTTTCATGCTGGGCCAGCAGTTGCTGCCCGGACGCGACGGCGCAGTCAGCCATGCGCTGCTGCAGGCGCCCAGCCTGCGCCAGGCGCTGGCGATCCTGTGCTCGTGGCATACGCGGCTGTGCCCGCTGCTGCAGCCGCGCCTGCGTGAATCGGGAACGATGCAGGTGCTGTACTGGACGGACGCGTATGGCGCGCCCAGCCAGCTGCCTTTCCTGGTTGAAATGCACATGACGGCGCTGGTGGCCATGTGCCGCTGGCTGTCAGGCGAGCACCTGCCGTGGCGCTTTTGCTTCAACCGCGCCCGTCCGCGCCATGTCGAGCAGCATGAAGTGCATCTGGGACCGTCGCTGCGCTTTGACTGCCAGCTAGACGCCATGCTGATCGACACCGCCTGGCTCGACCGTCCCTGGCCGCGGGGCAACGCCCATGCCTGCGCGCTGGCGCTGCGCGAGACGGCGCAGGAGCCGTCGATTGCGCCCAGCCTGTCGTCGTGCCTGTATGATTTCCTGCTGCAGCATATACGCTGTCCACCGACGCTGGAGCGCACGGCGCTGCATTTCGGCGTCAGTCCCGCTACCTTCAAGCGCCACCTGGCGCGCCACGGTACGCATTTCCAGGCTGAACTGGACCAGGTACGCGCGCACCAGGCCATTTATCTGTTCCAGGCACATGGCTTTGACAACGACGCCGTGGCCGATTACCTGGGTTTTCACGACGCCACCAATTTTCGCCGCTCCTTCAAGCGCTGGACCGGGCAGACGCCACAATTGCTGCGCCATGCGCTGGCACTGTTTGTTGCCGCCTGAACGCAAAATGCGCTTGTTGTCACCGAATTAAGTATTTTCCTTCAGGAATAATTGCCCTGCGTTTTGCATCCAGTGTACACTCGACAACATGGCGCCCAGCGTGCTACCCGACCCTGTCCGGCCCGCATGTCTGTCATGAGGTCAATCATGATTGCTGCTGCGCCCTGGGGCCTGATAACTTGATCAAGTCCACCCGTGTATTCACAATCGCAAATCGATCCGGTCGTCAGTTTCCGCAACACCCAGGGTGAGGCGGTGCGCGGCACGATTTTCAATCTCCAGCGCAATTCGCTGGTGATGGAAGTGTATAACCCCTATTCGATCGTGCAGGTCAGCGAGGTACTGAGCGAGCTGACCGTGCGCATGGGCACCAAGAACGCCTATGTCGGCAAGGCCGTGGTGATCAGCAGCGTCAACACGGGCCTGACCGCCATCGTTTCGGTCACGCTGATCGACGAGTGGCGCGAACTGAGCGACGTGGTGGTGGTGGCAGGGGCCGTGCGGCGCGAGTCGTCGGCCTTCGTGGCCGGCTGGAGCGAGCGTTTTCGCATCGGGCGCGACTACCAGATCGTGGTCAATGAAATGCGCGCCTTTCTGTCGGAGGTGGCACGCTGGGTCGAACAGGTCGACCTGACGGACTCGCTGCCGAAAGAAAACGGCCGCCTGCGCGCCGATATCTTCGATGAACTGGCCCAGCCGCTGATGGAGCAGACCCAGCATTACCTGCGCCAGCTCGAAGCGGCAGCCGCCGTGGTCGACGACGAGCTGGCGCCGGCCCACCGCGCCTTTGCACAGTCGGCGCTGCACCCGCTGATCCTGCGTGCGCCATTCGTGTTTCGCACCTTTACCAAGCCGCTAGGCTATGCCGGCGACTACCAGATGGTCAACCAGCTGATCGACGATCCGCGCCAGGGGCCGAGCACGTACTTTCAGATCGTCAATGCCGCTTTTCTGCAGGCGGCGGTGGCTACCGCGCACCGCAACCGCATCGATATACTGACGCGCTTCCTGGCAGAAAAAGCGGCGGCGGCGCGCGCGGCCGGGCGCGTGTTTCGCGTGCTCAATGTCGGCTGCGGTCCGGCCATCGAAGTGCAGCGTTTTATCGCTTCCTGCGACGATGCGCAGTGGCTGGCTTTTGAACTGGTCGACTTCAGCGCCGAAACGCTGGACTGGACGCGCGCGCGGCTGGCCACCATCATGCAGCAAAGCGGACGCCAGATCAGCATCGATTATGTGCATGACTCCGTGCACAACCTGCTCAAGCGCCGCGCCGGCGGCCTGCCGGGCGCCAGCGCCGCCGCCACCTCCAGCAATTTTGATGCTGTCTATTGCGCCGGCCTGTTCGACTACCTGTCCGACAAGGTCTGCGCGCGTCTGCTGCAGCACTTTGCTTCACGCGTAGGGCCCGGTGGCCGCTTGCTCGTCACCAACGTCCACGCCAGCAATCCCGGCAAGTTCGGCATGGAGCATCTGCTGGAGTGGCATCTGATCTACCGCAACGAGGCGGGCCTGGCCAGCCTGCTGCCCGAACAGGCCAGCGAGCTGGCCATTTACGTTGATGCGACCGGCGTCAATGTGTTTGCCGAAGCGAGTATTGCATGATGGATAGCCCCAGCCTGCACGCCGGCTACAGCGATGTGCTGCGCAAGTTTCGCGTTGACTTCAGCCGTGGCGGCGCTTACACCGGCATCGTGCTGGTGCTGCTGGGCATGGGTCTCGATTCAGCGCTGTATCCGGACATGCTGGCGCCATTTACGGCGGCGCGCCTGCTGGTGTCGGCACTGATCGGCGCCGTGGTGGTGTCGATGCGCACGCAGTGGGGGCAGGACCGCATCCAGTGGCTGACCTTTGTCTGGCTGCTGCTGCCACAGCTGATGATTGCCTGGATGATTGCGCAAACCGAAGGCGCCGGCTCGATCTACTACGTGGGCATGACGCTGGCCATCTATTCGTCGGGCATTGTGCTGGCCTTCGGACTGTGGCAGAACATGGTGTTTGGCGCCATTTCCTTCCTGCTCTATGTGGCCGCCTGCGCCTGGCATGCGGGCAGCTTGCAGATAGAGGGAGGCTTTGTCGTCAACAGCCTGTTTCTGATCATGTCGGCCTGCGTGAGCGCCGTCTTTACTTACTTTAACGAGCGTGCCCGTTTCATGCTGTTCCAGCTGAAAGCCGAAGTGGCGCAGAAAAACCTGCAGCTCGAAGAAAACAACCGCAGCCTGGCCGATATCAAGGGCCAGATGCTGCAGCAGGAAAAGATGGCCGCCATCGGCACGCTGGCCGCCGGCATGCTTCATGAAGTCAACAACCCCGTCAATTACTGCATGATGGCCATTGAAGTGGCCATCGAAGACCCGGTGTCACGCCAGAGCCCGATGCTCAGCGAATGCCTGACCGATGCCAAGGAAGGCATGCTGCGCGTGCAGCATATCGTGTCGGACCTGAAGACATTTGCCTACCGCAAGAGTGGCAACCAGCTTGAACATGGCCAGTTTCTGTTCCAGCGCGCACTCGAATCGGCGATCCGGCTGGTTGGCCATGAAACCAAGAACGTGCGCATGACGCATGATCTTCCGGCTGACACGCTGGTGCGCGGCGACGAGGCGGCGATTGTGGGCGTGCTGATCAATCTGCTGGGCAACGCCGCGTTGTCCATGCGCAAGGGCAATGCGCCGCCATTTGAAATCCATATCAGCGCCCGCTGGCAGGACGACCGCTTGCATGTCAGTGTGCGCGACAATGGTCCCGGCATTGCACCTGAACACCTGGCGCGCGTGTTCGAGCCGTTTTTCACCACGCGCGAAGTGGGGCAGGGCCTGGGACTGGGGCTGAGCATCAGTTACGGCGTCATCGAGCGCCATGGCGGCACCTTGTCGGCCGAAAGTGAATACGGTGCCTGGGCCAGCATGAATTTTGACCTGCAGCGCGCAGTCTGGGAGGATACCGATGCAGTTCGATAGCCGGGCAACGGTGCTGTACGTCGATGACGAGGCGATGGCGCGCAAGTATGCCGAGCAGGCGCTGTCGTCGCGCTACCGCGTGCTCACTGCCGTGGGCGTGACAGCCGCGCTGGCGCTGCTTGAAGTGCCGGGTCAGCGCATCGACGTGCTCGTCACCGACTACCGCATGCCCGAGCGGCTCGGCAGCGAACTGCTGCAGGAAGTGGCCAGGTGCTATCCGCATATCGTCTGCCTGCTGGTCACAGCCTATGCCGACAAGGATGTGCTGCTCGAACTGATCAATGGCGGCGCGCCGTTCCAGCTGCTTGAAAAACCGCTCGCTACCGCCGATTTGCTGCTGGCGCTGCAGCAGGCGGTGCAGACGGGGCGCCAGCGCGCTGCGCGGCGCCTGTCGCTCAGGGCCATCGATGAATCGCTGGCCTTCCTGGCGCATGAACTCAATGCGCCGCTGGCGGCAATGGCCAATTTTGCGCGCGGCATCGAACGGCGCGCCGCCAGCAGCACGGCCGAGGCTGAAATTGCCGAGGCGGCCGCCCTGATGCATGGCCACGCGCGCTACTGCCAGTCGGTGCTGGCGCGCTTTGCCGAGTCGGTGCGCCTGGCCGGCAGCGGCCCGGGCATGCAGGCAGGCACCGCGAATGAGGCCAGCAGCGCGTCGCAACTGCTGGCGCTGCTGCTTGACAGCTATCCCTTGACCCCGGCCCAGCGCGCCGCCATCAACGTGCGCATCATCAACGATTTTGCCATTGTCGAGTCGCCCAACTGCGTCGCACTGATCCTCTCCTGCGTGCTGGGCAATGCTCTGCAGGCGGTGCAAGGCCAGGCGGCGCCCGTGCTGGTGCTGAGCGTCGATAATGGCTGCATTACGCTGTGCGACAATGGCGGCGGCATCGATGCGGCCATGACACAGCGCCTGCTTGAGGCCCCGCACGGGGACGACAGCGTAACCGGGCACGAGCGCGGGGCTGACGGCGCCAGCACGGCTGCCGGTTTGCTGTTTTGCCAGCGCATGATGCGCTCTTTCGGCGGCTCGATCACCGTTGCCGGCCAGTCCGACCCGTTCGGCCAGTCCACCAGCGTCAGCCTGCATTTCCCGCTGCAGCATGACGCCGTGATGAATCTCATAGACCAACCAAGGAGCGAGCATGATTGACGCCCATATGCGTTCACCGGCACGCCAGCAGCCGGCACCTGCATTGCCGACCATACTGTATGTCGATGACGAGGCCAACGCCCTCAAGTATTTCCAGCGCGCCATTGCGCCGCTGGCCGAAGTGCTGACTGCCACCTCGGTCGAAGAAGGCAGGCGCCTGCTCGATGAAAACGCCGGTCGCATTGCGGTGCTGGTCTCGGACCAGCGCATGCCTGGCGCGTATGGCAACGAGTTGCTGTCCTATGCCTGGGACCGCTACCCCGATATCGTGCGCATCCTCACCACCGCCTATTCGGAAATCGAGCATACGGTCGAAGCGGTCAACCAGGGCCAGATCCATCGCTATATCCAGAAGCCGTGGGATATTGCCGCCTTGCGCATGGAACTCAAGCAGGCGCTGGCACTGGCGCAGCTGCGCAACGAGCACGCCCAGCTGCTGCGCGAAAAATTGCTGGTGCGCCAGCGCCAGGCCGTGGCCAACCGCATCGGCGCGCTCTATGCGCTGTGCGCCAGCCTGGCAGGGCCCGAGCAGCAGTTGCCGGTGGAAGCGTATCTGTCGGCGGCGCTGACCGCTGGCGTGACGCCGCCCGAGCCGGACTGGCTGCTGATAGATTACGCCGACCTGGTCAGCTCGGAAGCGTTTCGCAGCACCGCCTTTGGGGCTTGCGTGAGGCAGCATCTCGATACCATCGAGCGCGATCATCCGGGGCGCGGTGTGGAGCCGGTATTCGAGTTGCTGCAGGCATCACTGGCCGCTTCGGTGCAGCAGTCGGGCAGCACCGTGCTGTTCGATGATGCACGCCAGCTGACCGAATTTCTCGATACGCCTACTGGCAACGCTGTGTCGCTGGCGCACGCGGGCTGGCTGGCGATATTGCTGTGGCTGGCGCAGCGCGGCTGGGCCTTGCAGCTGGCCCGTAGCGAACAGGGCCTGCAAGGCCGGCTGGTGCAGGCCGAACCGGCCCTGACGCCCAATCATCTTGCTGCATGGATCGAGCAATTCTGATCAGTTCCGATTAGTGTTGTTCGGCGTAGGCTTTCAGGTTGGCAAGGCCTTTTTCAAAATCCTTGCCGATCATGCGGTCCATGCTGACAAATACCGTCATCACCTTGCTCACGTACGGGCTGGGGCCCGTCATGGTCCAGGTCACGCGTGTCTGCTCACCCTGTGGTGCCAGCACGAACGTGGTGGTGTTGTGGCTCTCGAAAGGCTTGAGGAAATCGAGCCTGATGACGGTGCGTTCAGGGCTGGCCGCCTCGACGATCTCCATGCGTCCTTCGCCGACCTTTTCGTCGCCCTGCCACGCATACCTGGCACCCTGGCCGCTGGCCGCACCGGTAAAGCTGCGCTGCATGTCCGGATCGAGCTTTTCCCACGGCGACCAGTTCGGCCACTGGCGGAAGTCAGTAATCAGTGACGATACTTTCTGTGCCGGTGCGGCTATCGTTGTTTCGCGCTGGACGCTGAAGGTGTCGGGTTTGGTGGTGGCGTAGCCGAGAATGACAGCCACGGCGATGGCGATAAACAGCAGGGTTTTCTTGATCATGTGCTCTCCATTGCTCAGACGGTGATGCGAACCAATCAGGCCCATCTTAGCAGATAAGAACGGCCTGGACAGGGCCCGTGCACGCTAGCCTGCCTGCTATTTGGCAATGCTGCACCATCCTCCGCTAGAATGCTGGCCTGCAATAATTTCACTCCAGGGATGTATGATTCAACCATCAATCGCCAGGCTGACCCTGGTGTGCGGACTGCTGGCGGGCACTTTTGCCGCGAGCTTCGCGTACGCCGAGGCTTGCCCGGCCCATTATGTCGACGGCCAGGCGCCGCAAATTACCAACCCCAAGCTGGAAACGGCCACGACGGCACTGTGCTACAAGGTGTTTGGGGTAATGCACTCGGGCGTTACGCGCACGCCGCTATGGTCGGCCGAGCACCTGACGGCCAGCAATGTCGAAGCGGCGCAGGACTTGTCGCGCGAGAATTCATTCCATGCCGAGCCGAAGCTGCCGGTGGGCCAGCGCGCCGAACTGTCCGACTATGCGCGCAGCGGTTTTGACCGCGGCCATATGGCGCCCAACGGCGACATGCCGGACCGCCGCAGCCAGCAGGACAGCTTTACGCTGGCCAATATGGTGCCGCAGGATGCACGCAACAACCGCTATGTGTGGGCCGGCATCGAAGGCGCCGTGCGCAAGATGGCCAAAAAAGAGGGCGATCTGTATGTCATTACGGGACCGGCCTTTATCGGCGGCAATTTGCGCAAGGTCGGCCGCGTGATCGTGCCCAGCCATCTGTACAAGGCCGTCTACAGCCCGCGCCAGCGCGCCGGCGCCGCCTACTTTATCGCCAATACCGACACCAAGGATTATGAAGTGCTGAGCATTGCGCAACTGGAAGACAAGCTCGGCATCAATCTGCTACCGTCGCTGTCGCGCCAGCAGAAACTGGCCATGCTCAAGCTGCCTAAAATCAACAGCAAGAAGTTCAAATAAGTTAAACAGGGAAAAACCATGTGCGCTAAAAAATTCGTGCCGTTTGCCAATGAAAGCGATGTGCTCCAGCTGGGCACGCTGTCGGTCGAAAACCGCCTGGACCGACTCAGCCTGGTTGGCGACCTCGATATCACCTGCGATCAGGCCGGCCTGGCGCTGGCGCGCCAGTTGCAAAAGCTGCTGGGCGAGGTAGTGGGGGAACTGGAGAAGAAAGACCTGCCGAAGGAACTGCCACCGCCCGAGGTAAAGACGGTGGACAATCCGTTTGAGTAAAGCAGGCGAGTAAAGCAAAGCGCCTCCCGAAGGAGGCGCTGCTGGTGCTATGCGCGGTTAAAACGTATAGCGTGCATTGAAGGTGAAGTAACGGCCATAGTTGTTATGCAGGCCTTCGTTGTAGCCGGTGGTGGCGTAGCCGGGATCATATGGCGCGGCGCGGTCGAACAGGTTCTGGATATTGACGC
>Ga0308158_10002107_pt1 | contig 19428 bp, 18 predicted proteins | sample PhyBR2_FD_201038 | JGI IMG/M metagenome (GOLD analysis project Ga0308158, IMG submission 201038) | Phyllosphere microbial communities from UC Gill Tract Community Farm, Albany, California, United States - DLSLB.R2 | ecosystem: Host-associated > Plants > Phyllosphere > Unclassified | place: USA...
CAATGATTGCGATATTCATGGTAACTCCAAGGACCGCTTGGGAATGGTGACTTTGGCCGTCATGCGCAAACCAAAGGTCGCAAAAATGAGCATGAGCCACACCGGATCCATGCGACGGAAGAAGAAGCTTTCCAGCATCGCATTGAGCGTGCCGAAAAACACAAACATCAAAAAGAAATCAGCAAGAAGCAGGTTCTCGCGGGTTGGCCTGCACCGCATATAGTTGACCAGCGGCATGATGATGATCACGACAATTGCGCAGATAAGACCGATGAGCCCCATCGAAAGCGCGATGTCGAGATAGCCGTTATGGCCGTGCACGATACCGCGCACATCCCAGTCGAGATAATAGGGCTTTGCGGCTTCCTTGGCGAGCTCGGAACTCCAAAAGCTCTCATAGCCAAATCCGATCCATGGGCGATTGTGCAATGCCTCAATAGCAAAGGTCCAGATCGAGGTGCGCCCCGTAAAGGTCGGATCGACCGCGAATTGCAGGACGATCTGATGCAATGGCTCAGACAGCACTGTGCCAATGGTGAAGAGGGCAAACACCACCTGAATGGCAAAGATCATCAAAGGCACCAGTCCGCGCAACCCAAACATGCCGGGCACAATGACCAGCAGGATCGCGAAGGGAACCAAAGCCGCAGTGGTTTTCGAACCCGTATGGGCGACAAAAAACAACGCAAATAAGGCAATCAGCGCACCGCTGATCCGCCAGCCACGCCGCCAAAGATAAATGCCTGCAAAAGCGAAGATCGCCATGACAGGCCCGGCAATGTTCTTGTGGGTGAAGACACCACGCCAAAGAAATGAATTCTGCGGCTCGCCAGCATCAACACCATGCGTGCCAAGACTGGGCAACAGCACCACCCCGGCATAGGAGATGGACATGACGATGGACACGACAACAAACAGCATCCACGAATAGCCGTCTGCATCTTGAGGCAGGGTCAGGACGGCAACAATCGCCAGCACCCCGATCAGCGTCAGCATGATGCCACGCATGGCAGTCGATGGATCGGGACTGACGAAGGCTGAAGCCAGCAAAAGCCCGAACATCAGCAACCAGCCAGGGCTGACAAGCCGCAAGACCTTGCCGGGATCGGCAAACATTGCAAGCGATGCCAGTGCAATGGCCCCGACGAGGCCAAAGCCAAGCTGATTGACAGCATCCCCCCCCTGTTGGCCATCCGCAGGAACAGCCGGTGCAAACGGGCGAAAAGAAATCAGCAGAATGCAGAATATAACCGTCGCGGTGACGAGCGCTATCTTACGCATCGTCACGCGCATCGGATCGGACAAACCTGGATTAGTTCTTGTCCGGATTGCGGTACTGCTCATTCAAATATCCAAAATGCGCCATCACCCGGCCCAGGCCGATATGGATGAAGTAGGTGCCCACAGGCGCAAAACCAGCCGCAAAGCCTCTTCTTAAACCCTTGATTGGCGAATAGGCCAGAAGAGCAAGGCTCTTCAGGAACACACGCACCTGACCGAACGGCTCGTCCTTGCGCTTGCGCTGTTCGATCAGTGTCGAAAGAACGCCATTGCGCAGGCCGCGTGAGGTGATCCAGTCGCTTTCCAGACGACGCGCAGGAATGGTTTCCCGCACGATGCCTTCCGCGCACCATGCAACTTTAAAGCCCTTGGCGATTGAGCGGGACAGGAAGTCGGAATCGCCACCGCCGGTGAAATTGAACTTCAGGTCCATGAAGGGATAGCCGATCGCTTCCAGAACAGGGCGTGCGATCAGCAGGTTGCCCGACGAATAGATGATCGGGACCGGTCCTGTCTTGGTATAATGCGGCAGGAAGACCGGATGCTTTGCCCACTGTTCCGAATTCGGCTTTTCAAAAATCGGATACTGCGGACCACCGACCAGGCTGACATCATAGCGCTCTGCGGTCGCCACCATGTTTTCGATCCATTCAGGATCAGCCAGCTCATCATCATCGATCACGATGACATATTTGAAGTTCGGGAAAAACTTCGTCGCGGTCAACCAGCCCGCATTATAGGCATTGCAATTACCACGATGGGATTCTGCGATAAGCATACCCGGATACTTGCCAGCCTCGAAAAGCGGAGCTGCGACGGTTGCGCCTTCCTTCTTTTCGGTCTCGTTCTCAATGACGACGACCGCCCAGCGACGCTTGGTCACCTGCGCATTCAGCGTATCGAGTGTTCTTATCAGATGTTCCGGTCTGCGAAATGTCGGGAGCGAAACGACGACTTCGATATCTTCATGACGAAGACCGGGTGTTTTAGCGATTACTTCAATATGATCCGGTAAATCTGGCATCTCAACTTCCGATTATTTCAGAGAATTATGTTTTTATGTTTATCTTTCCACTATTGATAAACGCTTAAAGAAAAGTTCACCGCATGGCTGTAGAGACTAGCCTAATAAATATTCATTAAGAGCCGTCAGGAGTTGAATTGCAACCGCTTCGTCTTGTCTTCGTGACGTCACTTGTTCCTCATGCCGTCGCCTCAACGGGTTATGAAGTTGCGAACGCAGCTGTCATCGATGGCCTTCGTCGCGCAGGCGCCCATGTGACCGTGTTAGGCTTCACCTGGCCGGGCCACGAAGCTGCTGAAAGTGCAGACACACTCGTGCTTGGCGAAGTGGAAGTGCGCACGGAAGGTGCGGGTATAAAGCGCAAGATAGGTTGGGTTCTCAAATCCTTCCTCACCGGACTTACGGTTTCTTCCGCAAAACTGCGCGTGATTCCGGCTATCGAACTGCACAATGCGATCACCGAACTTGGGGATTTCGATGCCTATGTCCTTAACGGTGTCACGCTGCCCGGTGCTTTTGAGAAAATTTTCAGGAACAAGCCGTCGCTGTTCATTGCCCATAATGTCGAATACCGCTCGGCAGAAGAAAATGCGGCGGACGCCAAAGGCAAGGTCCAGAAATTCCTGTTCGGTCGCGAAGCCCGCATTCTGAAAAAGCTGGAAAACAGGCTGTGCAAGCAGGCGAGTTTCGTCTTCACATTTGCGGAAGACGACGGTCCGGCGCTGGGCCTCAGCACGGAAAAATTTGCAACATTGCCGCTCGTCATGCCGGGGAACGGTGCTGCTACAAAGACACCACCGGCCAAATATGATCTGGCGCTGATCGGGACATGGACTTGGCACCCGAACCGCATCGGGCTTGAATGGTTTTTACGCGAAGTAAAACCCTTGCTGCCGAAGGACATTTCAATAGCGATTGCCGGAAATACCCCGGCTGATTTGATTGCGGCATGGCCCGGCGTCAATTTCGTCGGCAAAGTACCGGATGCGACCACGTTTGTAGAAAGTGGGAAGCTTATCCCCCTGATCAGCCGCGCGGGCACTGGTGTTCAGCTCAAGACAATCGAGACGTTTGAACTTGGCATGCCAAGTGTCGCGACCGCACATTCGGTTCGCGGCATTGGCAATATTCCCGCCAATTGCACGATTGCCGATAAGCCTGCGGAATTTGCAGCCGCTGTTGTTGAGCGCCTGAAAGCAATAAATAACGGTGAAAACCAAAGACTGGATGGCAAAGCCTTCAAACAGGCACAAATCAAAGGCATGGACAGCGCGATCGCCCGAGGCCTTAAAACACTTCAGGACGAGACAGGAAAAGCAGGCTGACATGACGAATAATTCACCCGAAAAACTCGAATATCGAAATATTCTCGGCATCAAGGTTGCCTGTTTCGACTGGGACAGTTCGTTCGCCTACTTCGAAAAGCGGCTTGCGAACCGTGAATTCCTGAAACAAGGGTGGCTGAATGCCAACAATGCCAATATCGCCCATGAAGACCCGGCCTATATGGCTGCGTTGAAAGATTTCCTGATTCTGCCTGACGGTATTGGTGTCGATATTGCCAGCAAGGCAGCCTATGGCGCGAAATTCCCGGCCAACCTGAATGGTACGGATTTCATTCCCGGCCTGATGCAGCACATCAAGCGCCCGATGAAGATCGCCCTGCTGGGCGGCGGTCCGGGCGTTGCTGCGGAAGCCGCGGAGCTTTTCAAACAGCAAATACCCCAGCATGATTTTCGCGTGATCTCAGACGGCTACTTCAAGCCTGCCGATATTGATGGCATTCTGGGCCAGCTTGCCGATTATCATCCCGATATGCTGCTCGTCGCCATGGGTGTCCCCCGGCAAGAACTGTTCATCGACACATACATCAAAGCGGAACATTGCACGATTGCAAGCGCTGTCGGCGCCCTGTTTGATCTGCATACCGGCCGCGTCCAGCGTGCACCGCATTGGGTCCGCACACTCAAAATGGAGTGGGTCCACCGTTTGTTGCAGGAGCCTCGCCGTCTGGCGAAGCGCTATCTCGTCGGCAATCCGGTCTTTCTCTGGCGCGTGGCCAAGGAAAAGCTGTCAGGGGGCAAACCTTGAAGACAGCAATCGTCACAGCAAGCTGGGATCAGGACTTTGAGCGCTGCAAGCTCCTATGCGAAACCATGGACAAGCATGTCACCGGTTTCACCAAGCATTACATACTTGTCGACAGCAAAGATGTGGCACTGTTCCGGCAGATAGAAAGCGCCAATCGCATCGTGATTGATGAACGCGACCTGCTGCCCTCATGGCTGCGCGCGTTCCCCGATCCGACCTATCTTGGACGCCGCCGCGTCTGGTTATCGTTCAAAACCAAGCCGTTGCGCGGATGGCATGTGCAGCAATTGCGCCGCATTGCACTCGCAAGCAAGGTGGAAGAAGACGGTCTTCTCTATACCGATTCCGACACGGCTTTCGTGCGCGCCTTTGATTGCAGCACGCTCTGGCAAGACGACAAATTGCGGCTGTTCTATCGGCCCAACGCGCTTGCAAATCCCGAATGGCCGGAACATCCCGTTTGGGCGGAAAATGCCGGAAAGCTGCTTGGCGTCCCGAACGGCAAAAGCGCGCTGAACGACTATATCGGCCAGCTTGTTTCATGGCGCCGGGATTCAGTTGTCGGCATGTGTGAGCGCATCGAGAAACATACCGGCCAGCATTGGGTAGCGGCAATCGGCAATGTCCGCCGCTTCTCCGAATGTTTTATCTACGGCCATTATGTCGATGATGTTCTGGAAGGCGCGGGCCACTTTCACGACACGCATGATCTGTGCCGTATGCAGTGGTTTGCACCACCGCCCACGGAAGAAGAATTCAGGACCTTCATTGCCGAAATGGAACCGCATCAGGTTGCCATCGGCATGCAGTCCTTCCTCAGCCTGTCGGTCAACGATATCCGCCGCATCATAGGTGGTTGAAATCGTAGAAATCCGGAGCGCTCATTATAGGCGTTCCGGCTTTTACACCCGCTTTGCGGGCCGCTTGATGCTGGTATAGGTGAAAACCAGCGACAGGATATAAATCCCTGCAAATACGAAATTGAGACCGGCAATCCAGTCGTTGCTGTCGCCATAATAAACCAGCAGAAGCCACACGAACAAAGCCTTGGCTGCCGTCATCAGCACCATGTTCAATGTGCGCAGGCCAGACTGACCGCGCGCGTAGAGAATCTCAGTCTGATATTCGATCAGGTTGCGGAACCCCGGCACCAGCAACACCAAGGGCAGCAACCCGACAATCGGCGCGACGCTCGCACCCAGCGCCTTCGGGAAGAATTGCAGGAAGATCACCATTGCGCCCAGACCCGCAACCGACACCGCGAAGACCGCAAATTCCAGCCCAGCCCGGATACGCAGCGACGCCAGCATATCGGGCGTGCGCATTAGTTTCTGCACAAGCATCATATTGAAGGAACGGATCGGCAGTGCCGTGAGGTCAACCAGACGCATGATGATCGCATAAATGCCGGCCGTTGTCGGGCCGCCGATGCTCAGCACCAAAAGCTTATCGAGTTCGCTCTGAATATAGAACAAAAGTTCGGCACCCATCACAGCGATGGAATCGGATATGCGCCGGGCATAAAGGCGCGGTTCAAAACGCAGTTTCACCTTCGGATAGAAACGAAGCGCAAACATCAGCGCCATCAAATTGGCTGCGGCATACCACCATGCCCAATGCGCAACATCATGAGTTGCCGCCAGAAACATGAACAAGACGGCAGCAACCGCACGCGTCAAGGTTCCGAAAATCACCAGCAAGGCTGAAATGCCGAACCGCCGCAGCCCATTATTGACGATGATGATCATTTCCGTCGGGCGCCACAAAAGCGCTTCGGCAACGACAACAACGGCAAAGGGCAAAAATGAAATGTCGCGGCTGAAAAACACGGCGTAAACCAGCCACGAACAGAGGGCAAAAAGCGGAAGCGAGATGAGAACCGCCGCCAGATATCCGGCTGTATATGTGCCAAGCAGCCGCGGCTTAACCGTCGAAATGCGATAAAGCGGCGAGCTGAAACCCAGAGAAACGAGACGCGACAGAACCACACCGGTGCCTGACGCCGTGGCAAAGATACCGAAGTCTCCAGTCGGCAACGTATTTGCAAGCGCAATAAAATAAAGAAGAGAAACAACCAACCGCCCAGCAGAACCGGAGAACAGCGAGAAGTAGTCCCGCACCACCGCACCCCGGCTACCCAATAGTTTCTGGACTGCTTTCGCGATCACCCAAGGGCCTCGTCTTTATATTATCTGTTGCTTATTAAGCCGTCCATGCCGACCATGGAGCGATACTTAGCGAAAAAGACTTAATTAAAAAGCACCAACCCGATAATCGACACGCATTTTAACCATTTATTCTCCATAAAAAACCTATAGTCCGAAGCGTGCAGACTATTTTGGGGTACGGACATCTTTGACGATGAGCGGTGAAGACAAGCGCAATAAGGGAAGAGAGGAAAAGCCTCTTCTTGCATTTTCAGACGCGCCCGAGACAAGCCGCGAAGAATCCGACACGTCCAAACGTGAGACCCAATCTATTACGCCACCGTGGACCCCGCCTGCCACTCCTGAGGAGCGCTCAGAATTTTTCCGCTCACAGCAGGAAAACAAGGCCGCGAAAGCAGAAGAAGTTTCTGAACTGCGCAGCCGCATGGCTTCGATCAAGGCGGAACTTGAACGTAAGATTGCACAGCGTGAACAGAGTGTAAATTCGTTCACCGATGAAGTGGCTCAAATCAACGTGCCGACGTCCCAAGCATCAGAACCCAAAGCAATTGTCACGGATAATACATGGCCCGCAAAGCGCGATGGCTCGGACACGGAATGGAAGCCGCTGATTGATCCGCGCATTGCGATTGAAGTCGTCAAAGGTTCGCGTAAATTGCTGATTGCAACGACGCTGATCGGCGGCATCGCAGCAGCTCTCTACGCCATGACCATCCCGCAAATGTATGTCGCATCGACAGATATTCTGGTTGATCCGCGCAGCATCAAGACCGTGGGCACGGAGCTGACCCCGGGACAATTGCCGACCGATGCATCGCTGGCAATCGCCGAAAGCCAGGCGCGGCTGCTCGATTCCAGCAGTGTTTTGCTCAAGGTCATCAAGCAGGCCGATCTGACCAAGGATCCGGAATTCAACGGAAGCTTTGTCCCCACGGGCATTGCCGGTTTTTTCGCGCAGCTGAAAAGCATGATGCAGCCAAACACCGCGAGCGAGGGTCAGGCGCTTGAAACCCGCGTTCTGTACAATCTCTTCGACAGCCTCACGATCGGGCGCGATGCCAAGACCTTCATCTATTCGATTTCGGTCAAGACACGCAGCCCTGAAAAATCGGCCGAGATTGCCAATCTCGTTGGCTCCGTGTTCCAGACAGAACTCGACTCCCTCCAGTCGGACGCCGCCCGCCGCAATGCGGAAGAGCTTTCCAAACGCCTCGCCGACATGCGTGGAAACGTTGAGAAAGCCGAACAGGCCACAGCGGATTTTCGCGCGTCGCGTGATCTCATCGATGTTGACGGCAAGCTGATCAGCGATAATGATCTCACACGCCTGAATGATCAGCTTACCAATCAGCGCGCTGAAACCATGCGTCTTCAGGCGCGCGTGCAGGTTCTCAACGATGCGACGACAGGCAGCGTCATTTCCGGCGTGTTGCCGGAAGATTTGCGCTCCAACACGCTGACGGCATTGCGTGCACAATATGCGCTGGCCAGCCAGAATGCGAATGGGGCCTCCACGCAGCTTGGGCCGCGCCACCCGCAACTCATTCAGTTGCAGTCGCAAAAGCAGACTGTCCTCAACGATATCGATGCCGAACTGCGCCGCATCCGTGCTTCCTTGGGCGTTGAAGTACAACGCTCCGCACAGCAGGAACGTGATCTCAGCACACGCCTCGCACAGCTCAAGTCGCAGCAGGCCAACAGCAATGACGATCGGGTGAAATTGCGGGAATTGGAGCGTGAAGCGTCAACGCTGCGCTCCGTCTATGAAGCGTTCCTGCTGCGCTCTCGCGAAACCACCGAGCAGCAGGGTATTACAACCACCAATGTCCGTGTCATTTCCGAGGCACGTCCGCCGCTTGATCCTGCCGGGTCTTCGCGCAAGCTGATCGTGATTGCAGGACTGATCGCAGGTTTTCTGGCGGGTCTGGCGATTGCAGCCGTCCGCAACTTCGGACGGCTGGTGCGTTTATCCTGAAATAAGTCTCCGTAAACCGGCGCGGCGTCAGGCTGTCTGACGCGCGCCCGTTTCAACACGCGGCACTTTGCGACCGCTGGCGCGCAAAATCCCCTGCGCCCCATCGAGATGGCCGGGCTTCAGCTCAATTGCCAGAAAACGCCGCTTCTCAAACGGACCCGGCATGGCAAGTTCGCCGGTCTTTTCCGCTGAAAAACCGAAGCGCTCGTAATATTCCGGATCACCGACCAGCAGAATAGCACCGTGGCCGAGCCGCTTGGCTTCGGCAATCGCCTGTTGCATCAATGCCGACCCGATACCGCAGCCCGCAGCCGATGGATCAACCGCAAGCGGACCAAGCAGGAGTGCTGAAACCGGAAACCCGAAAGCATCAAGCCCGGCATGGACATTCCATAGCCGCACCGTGCCTGTCAGCGAACCATCCACACCAATGGCGGCAAAAGCCAGACCTTCGGCAGGCAGACGACCGCGACGCAGCTTTTCAGAAGATTTTCTGCGGCGGCCTTCACCCATGGCGCGGTCGAGCAGCGCTTCGCGCGCAACAACATGCTCCGCAGTTTCGCCAACGACAGCGAAAGCTGTCTGAAAGCGCTGCGAAAGGCCGGCTGCGATATTTTCCTGAATTTCGAGATTTGTGTTCATGACATCTCACCCCAAGCATGGGCACCAGCACATCCCGTCCGGCGTTAGAGCGCTAAGCGCTCTAAGTTTTTGCTTGTCGCATTATCCAACGCAAAAGGCTCACGCACTTTTGCTGGAAATGCTCTTGCAACACCTGACGGATTGAGAGGATCAATCGGGAAGAACCCGATTGATCAGATGACGTATGATCGGAGCGGTTCGAAGCCGTTGAACGCCACCGCCGAATAGGTGGTGGTGTAGGCGCCTGTGCCTTCGATGAGGATTTCATCACCGATGGTCAGCGAAACCGGCAGCGGATACGGCGTCTTTTCATAAAGAACGTCCGCACTGTCGCAGGTTGGGCCAGCCAGGACGCAAGGCTCGGTTTCGCCACCGTCACGCGGGGTCACGATCTGGTAGCGGATCGCCTCGTCCATGGTTTCGGCCAGACCGCCGAATTTGCCAATGTCGAGATAGACCCAACGTACATTGTCGTTGTCCGACTTGCGCGAAACCAGAACCACTTCGGTCTTGATGACGCCTGCATTGCCAACCATGCCGCGGCCCGGTTCAATGATGGTTTCCGGAATGCGGTTGCCGAAATGCTTTGAAAGCGCGTCGAAAATCGCCATGCCGTAAGCCTGAGCGGTTGGGACGTCCTTGAGGTAACGGGTCGGGAAACCGCCGCCCATGTTGACCATGCGCAGGACGATACCTTCGTCAGCCAGCGTGCGGAATACCGATGCTGCATCGCCAAGTGCGCGATCCCATGCGGTGAGGTCCGTCTGCTGCGAGCCGACATGGAACGATACACCGTAGGAATCGAGGCCGAGCGACTTTGCATGACGCAGAACGTCGATAGCCATCGCAGGCACGCAACCGAACTTGCGCGACAGCGGCCATTCAGCGCCTTCGCCGTCGGTCAGCACACGGCAGAACACACGGCTGCCGGGAGCGGCGCGCGCAACTTTCTCGACTTCTTCAACGCAATCAACGGCATAGAGGCGAATGCCCAGCTCGAAAGCGCGCGCAACATCGCGCTCCTTCTTGATGGTGTTGCCATAAGAGATGCGGTTTGGCGTTGCACCGGCTTCCAATGCCATTTCGATTTCGGCAACCGATGCCGTATCGAAGCACGAGCCAAGTGAAGCCAGAAGACGCAGCACTTCAGGCGCAGGATTTGCCTTCACAGCATAGAAAATGCGCGAGTAAGGCAAGGCCTTTTCAAAATTCTGATAGTTTTCGCGCACGACATCGGTGTCGACGACGAGGCAAGGGCCATCAGGACGGCGGGTGTTGAGGAAATCAATGATACGCTGCGTTGCCATGGTCGTTCTCCCGCGCGGCTTGATCTGCCGCATCTAGAGCGCAATCCCGAAAAAGACTGCGCAGAAAAAACACTTAGGGAATCTGACCGAGCCCACCATGGGCCAAGAAATTCTCTAAGAGACAAAGTATGCATAAGCGCATCCGCGGTGAGGCCAGCCTTTGGAGATGCTGAGGTCACGCGAAAACTCATGCGGCGGTGGAACAACGCTAAACCCGCGTTACTCCGCTTTGTCTGCCTTGGATTGGAATTGGAGAACCGCATCCGCACTTTTGGCAATGAAGGTGTGCCTCTTCAGTAATTCCGGCTTTTGGACAGCCGAAAGACACCAGAAAGGCCCGCACCGTCGTTGCTTCAAGATGTCCTCGATCTGGCGGTTGGCCTACAGATCGACTGGAGCGGTTAGGTCCAGGTACCGTACCGAATTCCTCACCATTCGAGGATCGGCGGACACCCACAGGCACGTGCGACTTTGGGCAAGGGCGATATAAGCGGAAACATGTGTCCATTCAATGACAAATATCGGCTGCGCCAAAATTATTTTTCGGCCTGACTTGCCCCTCTGTGCGCTTGCCATTGTTCAACATTAGTGAAACAATCTATCGCGTTAATTTCCCTTTCTTTAACCATAAATGCTGATTTCGGCAGCAAGTCGTGAACAATGACCCGTCTCGATTCCTTTAACGCCATCATTGCAACAGCCGAAAATGCGCCTGCTCACGCAGCCCATGGCGCGCTTGAAGGCACCACTCTTGCCGTCAAAGACATCTATGATGTGGCCGGAATGAAAACCGGATGCGGAAATCCGCAGATTTTGGCCGAATCACCTGTCGCCGGCAGATCGGCACCAACGGTTGAAAAACTACTTGAAGCGGGTGCGGCCTTCATCGGCAAAACCCAGACCGACGAGCTGGCTTTTTCGCTGATGGGACAGAACTCCCACTATCCCTACCCCATCAATCCGGCCGCCCCTGACAGGGTTACAGGTGGCTCATCGTCCGGCTCCGCCGCAGCTGTCGCGGGCGGATTGGCAGATATAGCGCTTGGCTCGGACACCGGCGGCTCCATCCGCGCACCCGCCAGCTTCTGCGGTCTTGTTGGCCTGCGCACCACGCATGGCCGTATTCCGCTTGAAGGCATCATGCCGCTTGCGCCGTCTCTCGATACGATCGGCTGGTTTGCACGCGATATCGATCTTTATGAAAAGGTCGGTGAGGTACTCCTCGGCGAGGACAAGCAGACATTTGCCTTCTCCCAGCTTCTTTATATGCCGCTGCTGGAGCATCTGCTGCTCGATCATCCGGAAACCGACGCATACAGGACCATGTTCGCTACAGTGCGTCCGCATTTTGCCAGTCTCAAGGCTGCAAGCCAGCCAACGCTTTCAATAGATGAATTATATCTCACCTTCCGCCAGATACAGGGTGCGGAAGCCTGGGCGACGCATGGCGCGTGGATTTCATCCGGCGACCGTCAGCTTGGACCCGGCGTCGCCGACCGTTTTGCTTACGGGTCGGAAATCACCGATGAAGCTCTGGCGCACCACCGCATCCGCCGCGCGCGTTTCACGCAGGAATTGGAAACAATCATCGGTGACAATGCCGTGCTGGCGCTGCCAACCGTACCGGGTGCCGCACCTTTTGCCAAAGAGCCATTCGAGACGTTGCAGGCCTATCGCGAACAGGCGCTGCGCCTGCTCTGCCTCTCCGTTCTTTCAGGCCTACCGCAGATTACGGTGCCGCTTGGAACAGTTCATGGCGCGCCGATGGGCATTTCCTTCATCGGGCCACGCGGCAGTGACCGCGCGCTGATCACACTCGCTAAAAACATTCTTATTCAGACACAAGGCTGAGCCATGGACACCCTCACACGTATGCGTGCATTTATCGACGTGGTCGAAGCGGAAGGCTTTTCCGCTGCCGCGCGAAAAATCGGACGTTCAAAGGCGCTGCTTTCAAAATATGTGCGCGAACTGGAAGACGAGCTTGGTGCGCGGCTTCTCAACCGCACGACACGCCAGTTTTCGCTCACCGAAGCCGGGCACACCTATTATCACCGCGCCATCGAAATCATTCGCGAGATTGACGCGCTTCAGGATGCCGTCAGCGAAACCAGCTCCGATGCACGCGGACGCATAAAGCTTTCCGCCCCCCGCACCTTTGCCGATGCGGTCATCGGGCAGTCGCTGATCGATTTCTGTCTCGCCCACCCGGACATCGTGCTCGATGTGCGGCTGGATGATCGTTTTGTCGATCTGGTGGAAGAAGGTTTTGATCTGGCAATTCGCATCACACGGTTGCAGGATTCCTCCCTGATTGCCAAAAGGCTTTCGCCGTTCCATTCAGTGCTGTGTGGCGCGCCTGAGTTGATCGCACGCGTGGGCAAGCCGGAACGCCCTGAAGATCTTGCCGATAAGCCGTGCATCATCGACACCAATGCCCGTTCGCGCAACAACTGGCATTTCCGCAATACGGACGGCTCGATGATGACTGTCAACGTGCATGGCCCGATTGAAGTGAACAGCCCCGTCGCCACCAAAACGGCGGCTATTGCCGGGCTGGGCTTCTGCTCTTTGCCAGCCTTCATTGCTGAAGACGAGATCGAACGCGGTCGGCTCGTCACCTGTCTGGACGAATTTACCGTCAAGGACGGCGGGATTTATGCGGTTTACCCGCATCGTCGCTATCTGCCCGCCAAAATCCGCGCCCTTGTCGACTTTCTGACCCAATGGTTCAAGGAACGCGAAATGCGCGAAAGCACAAAACTATAGGCAAGCCGACATAAAGGAGGGCTTTGGTCCCACTTTTGCCGCCTTCACCCTTATGCCTTGCACTTGGTTTTTGTTTTTGCGTGCATCTTATCCAACACCGCTTCACAATTTTCGGGATGCGCTATAATTCACGGAAACGCCTCTATGCCTGATTTGCGCCCATGGCTGAAATGCCGCCTTGGCCTTGCCGCAACACTGACAGCAGTGTTCGCGCCCATGGCTGTTCAAGCGCATCCACATGTCTTTGCCGATGCAAGGCTGGAGCTGACGATTGCGCCGGATGGCACAGTCGAAAAGCTCGCTCATATCTGGCGTTTCGACGATGTGTTTTCGTCAACTGTTCTGATGGAATTTGACAAGAACGGTGATTTGCAGCTCGACAAGAATGAGCTGATTGATCTTGGCCATGTCATCAACAGCTCCATCGCCGAGTTCAAATATTTCCAGACTGTGCTTGCCGATGGCAAAGACGTCAAAATGGCGCGTCCGCAGGATCTGGCCGCAGATTTTACCGACAACCACCTGCTGATCGTGTTCACGAGCAAGCCTGAAAAGCCATTGAAGCTTGAACCCGGCCACACGGTCAGCTTCGGGGTCTACGACCCGACCTTTTACACGGCCATCGACTATGTGAATGATAGCGAACTGGTCATCAAAGGATTGCCGGAGGGGTGCAAATCTCAAGTCGTTCGTCCCAATCCGGATGAAGCCCTCGCCCAGAACCAGGCGACATTGACAGACGCCTTCTTCAACGATCCGGCAGGCACAAACATGTCGAAGATTTTTGCCACCCGCCTTGAAATAACCTGCGCGCCAAAAGGATAGACAGCCCTATGAAGAGAACGGTCCGTTTCATTCTCACCGCTACCCTTGTGATGGTCGCTGCCCATGCGTGGGCACAATCGTCTCTGGGCATCGGCGCCAATGAAGTCGCCATGAAACCGACCGGTCCGTTTGCACATATCATCCTCTGGATGAATGAACAGCAGCGCAGCTTCTATCTCGCTATGACCAATGCTCTCAAGGCAATGCGCGAGGACCCATGGCAGGCCTCGGTGCTGATCGGACTGTCATTCGTTTACGGCGTTTTCCATGCGGCTGGCCCCGGCCACGGCAAGGCGGTGATTTCGTCCTACATGATCGCCAATGAAACAGCCCTTCGACGCGGCATTTTCCTGTCTTTCATTTCATCGCTTCTGCAAGCGATCATGGCAGTCTTCGTTGTCGGGCTGGCATGGCTGTTTTTGCGCGGCACCGGCATTTCCATGAACCAGACCGCACGCTATATGGAGATTGCAAGCTTTGCGCTCGTGCTGTTCTTCGGTCTGTGGCTGCTGGCACGCAAACTGCCGCTTTTGTTCAAAAAGCGCGATAATGCAGACCCGTCCCCGACAGGCGCTCTTTTTGCCGCTGCACCAGAGCCAGCAATGGCAAGCGGTCGTGTATCCAGTAGGCTGGCTTGGCAAGGCAGCGTTTCGCAAAGCACACGTGCGCTCGCATCAAGCAGCACGGTCAAGCTCAATTACAAGCCCGCAAACGCCACAACGGATCATGTTTTCATCGGTGAGGGCGATATCTGTGCCGACTGCGGCAACGCGCATATTGCCGATCCATCGACGCTTGGTGATGATTTCAACTGGAAGACGGCATGGTCGGCGATTTTTGCGGTCGGCCTGCGTCCCTGCTCAGGCGCGCTGATCGTGCTTACCTTCGCGCTTCTTAATGGTCTGATGGTTGGAGGCTTGCTCTCGGTTTTTGCAATGGCATTCGGCACATTCCTGACCGTCGCATTTCTCGCCACGCTTGCCGTGACCGCCAAGAACACCGCATTGCGTTTTGCCGGCAGCAGCGCCATGTCAGGCCGCTTGAAAGCGGCCATCGAAGTGGGTGCTGCCCTGTTTATTGCCCTGACAGGCGCATTGCTGCTCAGCGCGTCGCTCGTGGGTTAATCTCTGTTCTGGCGGCGAGAACGCAGCCAGAATATGCCAAAGAAACCAAGGACGAAGAGTATCGCGAAGATGACTGCCGCGACATGCGAGCGTTTGCCAAGCGCGATCATGATGCTCGGCACGAAATAGGCGAGCACACCAAAGCTTATAAGGATGATCGCGGCGGCAATTGCCGGATTGCTCTTCTTCGGTTCAGCCACCAATGCGAAAATCCTCTAATTTTCTAATCTGCTGCCCCTCACTATCAAAGTTTTCCGGCGCAAGCCATGCCTGATAGGCTTGTCTGAGCGCAGGCCACTCACTGTCGATGATGGAAAACCAGGAGGTGTCGCGGTTGTTGCCCTTCGTCACCATGTGCTGACGGAAGGTGCCTTCAAATTTGAAGCCGAAACGCTCCGCCGCACGCTTGGACGGCGCGTTGTTATCGTTGCACTTCCACTCATAGCGCCGATAGCCAAGCTCATCGAAAATATACTGCATGAACAGGAATTGCGCTTCGGTGGCAGCCGGTTTGCGCGAAACAAGCGGCCCCCAATAGATGTTGCCGATCTCGATGGCACCATGCGCCGGATCGATGCGCATCAGCGCCTGACGGCCTGCGACCTTGCCGCTTGCCTTGTCGATAACTGCAAAGAACAGCGGATCTTCACTGCTCGATACCTTTTCAAGCCAGGGCTGGAACGCGTCGCGTGTCGCAGGTGGAACCTCGAACAACCATGTAAATCGCTGATCCGCATCCGTTACCGATGAGGCTGCAAACAGCTCATCGCCATGCTTGCTTGCATCCAGCGGTTCAAGCCGGACATAGCGGCCTTCCAGAGTTTTGCGTTCAGGCTGCGGTCGAGGGGTCCAGTTCTGCAAATCACTCATTTTCACGCTCCCATTTATCAACACAAGGAGCATAAAAGGCGCGTGACTAAAACCGGATTATTGTCTCTGCGTCATTTTTCTCTTATGGCGGCGCGATCCACTGACACGGCCTTTACCAGTGCAACGACATGATCACCTGCCGCCAAGCCCAGTTCATCGACCGAACGCCGCGTCAGCCGCGCCCCAAGACGCCGCCCCTGAAAATCGAGCGCGACATGCGCATTCGGCCCTTCACCCGCTTCAATTGCGGTGATGGAAACGGGCAGCACGTTACGAATACTGATCGCATCGGGTGCTTTGCGTGCAATGGAAACATCGCGCGCGCGGACCCGAAGACGCACATGCATATCCTGTTTGAGCCCCGCATCACTGAGCTGGAATGTCGCTCCTCCGAGATCAATCTCCGCCAGTTTGTAACGGTCGTCATAGGTTGAAACCGTACCCTCCAGCAGCACGCCAGCCCCCTCGCCGTCGCCATCGATCAGCGGGAAAATATCAGCGGCCTTACCACTCGCCTGCACCTTTCCGCCTGACAGCAGAACGATTTCGTCTGCAAGCCGCGCAACTTCATCAATCTCGTGGCTGACATAGACAATCGGCACATGGCTTTCATCGCGAAGACGCTCGATGAAAGGCAATATTTCCTGCCTGCGTGCATGGTCGAGCGACGAAAGCGGCTCGTCAAGCAGCAGCAGCGCCGGATCGGACAGAAGCGCTCGACCAATCGCCACGCGCTGCCGCTCACCACCGGAAAGCGTCGCCGGGCGACGATCCAGAAGCTGCCCGATGCCAAGCAACGCCACCACTTCATCGAAACTACGCGTGTGTTGGCGTTTACCGGCCCAGCGCGCATAGGTGAGATTGCGCTTCACGCTCATATGCGGGAAAAGACGTGCTTCCTGAAACACATAGCCGATACGGCGTTTTTCAGGCGGCAGATTGATGCCTTTCTCGGCATCGAACAGTGTAAAGTCGCCGACAGCGATGCGGCCGCTTTCCGGGCGCAGCGTCCCGGCAATCATCTTGAGAAGCGTCGTCTTTCCGGCACCTGAATGGCCAAACAGGGCTGTGACGCCCGAGCGCGCGGAGAAATCAGCTTCGACCGCGAACGTGCCATTGCGGCCAGCGACAGAGACTTCCAAGGTGCTCATTTCGCTTCTCCCGCAAGCCTGCGCTGCAACCATTCGGACAAGATCACGGCTGTCATGGAAATGGCTGCCGAAATTGCTATCAGACGGAAAGCCTCCGCATCGCCGGTTGGCGTCTGCAACAAGGCGTAGATTGCCAGCGACAGCGTTTGCGTTTCGCCAGGAATATTGGAAACAAAGGTGATGGTCGCGCCAAACTCGCCCAGCGCTTTGGCGAAACCCAAAACAGCCCCCGCCAGAATGCCCGGCAGTAAGGGCGGCAGAATAACCGTGCAGAAGGCAACGAGACGGTTGGCGCCAAGCGTACGCGCCGCTTCCTCAAGCCCACGATCAAGCCCCTCAATCGAAAGACGAATAGGGCGAACAAGCAATGGAAACGCCATGATCCCGGCAGCGAGTGCCGCGCCGGTCCATCGGAACGAAAAGGAAAGGCCGAGCCATTCCTGCAACGGCGCTCCCAGCGCTCCGCGTGACCCAAACAGGATCAGCAACAGATAGCCAGTTACCACCGGCGGCAGAACCAGCGGCATGGTGACGATGGCCTGCACAAACGACTTGCCCGGAAAATTGAACCGGGCAAGTATCCACGCAACGATAAAGGCAATTGGCAGAGCGACAATGATGGCTATTCCGGCAACCCGGAGCGACAGAGCAACAATCTGCCAGACATTCCCTTCAATCATTTATTGAGCAGCCTCCGCAGCGCCCACAAAGCCCTTATCCTTGATGATAGCCTGTCCGGCATCACTTTCAAGGAAAGTCAGGAATGCCTTCGCAGCATCGCTTTCGTTCTTTGCAATCAACGCTGCAGGGTAAAGGATTGGCGCATGGCTTGAAGCCGGAAAGCGATAGGCTTCAACGAGTTGAGGTGCAGCCGCACGATCGGATGCATAGACAATCGCCGCCTTCACTTCCGCGCGGCTCACATATTGCAGTGCGACGCGGACATTTTCAGTAAAGACCGCATTCTTTTCGACGTCTTTCCAGATATCGAGCTTTTCAAGCGCTGCCTTGCCGTATTTGCCAGCAGGCACATTGGAGGGATCGCCCATTGCGAAACGACCCGCGCTCAGCAGTTCCTTGGCCTCGCCCTGTGGTGTTTCCTTCTGCGTCGCGATTACCAGCGCGTTGCCCGCAATTACTTTGCGCGAAGCCTTGTCGATCTGATCGGCTTTCTCGACATAATCCATCCAATCAAGATCAGCGGAAATGAAAATCTGTGCCGGAGCGCCCTGCTCGATCTGCTTTGCCAGAACTGAAGACGAGGCAAAGGAAGCGACAACTTCCATGCCATCCCTGGCCTTGATCTGCTTGGCAGCTTCCTCGATCACATCCTTCATGCTGGCTGCGGCGAAAACCGTCACCTTATCGGCGGCATGAGCAACCGAGGCAGCGCCAGCTGCAACCGTAACAAGAAGGGCTGCGATAAGTTTTTTCATTGTTGCCTCCATAGTGCCCGTAATTGCGGGCGAACATCATCACGCGCCGGAGAAATCCGACGCTGTTTATTCGAGCATCCGTTTTGGTTTGATGCTCTCACTTGCGATGATGGGTATGATGGAGGCAAACGCGACCCGGATGCCGTCAGACCCTTTTCACACGGGCGTCCATGCAAAAGCCGCCCAAATTTCCATAACGAATTCATATCGTTCTGGAAACGTGGCCACCTTAAAGCCATGTCTGATCTTTGGCTAGTCCTGATGGGAACGATGCGGCAAAAAGGGCCGCATCATCTCATAGTATCAGCGGCCGATATGCTTGTGGCTTGAGCCACGCAGCTTGGCGAGCCTGACCTGCTTTTCACGCTCGGCAAAACGCGCCCGGTCTTCCGGTGTGCGTTCGTCATAGCAACCGGCGCAAGAAATGCCTTCCTCGAAGAACTGGGAAAGCTTGTCTTCAGCGGTGATCGGACGGCGGCAGGCGCGGCAAAGCTCGATGTCGCTTTCGATCAGGCCATGACCGATTGCCACGCGTTCGTCGAACACGAAGCATTCGCCATTCCACATGCTTTCTTCGCTCGGCACTTCCTCAAGATATTTGAGAATACCACCCTTGAGATGGAACACATCGTCGAAGCCCAGACCTTTGACGAAAGCGGTGGCCTTTTCACAACGAATGCCGCCGGTGCAGAACATGGCGATCTTCTTGCCTTCGAGCTTGTCGCGGTTCTGCTCAACCCATTCCGGAAATTCGCGGAACGTCTT
>Ga0308158_10002111_pt1 | contig 19397 bp, 11 predicted proteins | sample PhyBR2_FD_201038 | JGI IMG/M metagenome (GOLD analysis project Ga0308158, IMG submission 201038) | Phyllosphere microbial communities from UC Gill Tract Community Farm, Albany, California, United States - DLSLB.R2 | ecosystem: Host-associated > Plants > Phyllosphere > Unclassified | place: USA...
GTCCAGCCGCTGCCACAGGTCCGCGTTTTTCACAGGCTTCTTGTCGGCCGTGAGCCAACCGCGCGCCTTCCAGCCGCGCATCCATTCGGTGATTCCCTGCATGACGTATTTGCTGTCGGTGTGCAGTTCGACCTTGCAGGGGCGTTTCAGGGCTTCCAGCGCCATGATGGCGGCCATCAGCTCCATGCGATTGTTGGTCGTGTTGGGCTCGCCGCCCCACAATTCCTTTTCATGACCGCCGCCGGCCTGAAGCACGGCACCCCAGCCTCCGGGGCCCGGATTGCCCTTGCAGGCGCCGTCGGTGTGGATGATGACGTGATCGGAGGGACTCATGGTCGCGCAGACCTACAGCCTCCCTTGGCGCGGGGCCATCACTGCGCCTATATGCGGGTCGAATAAGAGTGGATGGGATCGGATGACCGATCCCCGCGAGGAGATTAGCCATGGGCTCCATGAGCATCTGGCATTGGGCCATCGTCATCGTCGTGATCGCGCTGCTGTTCGGCGGCCGGGGCAAGCTGTCGGGCATCATGGGCGACGCCGCCAAGGGCATCCGCGCCTTCAAGGACGGCCTGAAGGACGAAGACAAGAAGGACGGCCCGCACGAAGGCGTCAGCTCGCTGCCGCGCACCGAGGCGGAAAAGGAAGAGCTGAAGCGCTAGTCGTCGTCTGTAAGGGCTGACGCATGGGCGGGCTCGGCCCCGGTATCGGGGGTTTCGAATTAGTGGTGATCGGTCTGGTGGCCCTGCTTGTCGTGGGGCCAAAGGACCTGCCTGTCCTGATGCGTCGCGTCGGTCAGATGGTGGCCAAGGCGCGCGCCATGGCCAATGAGTTTCGATCCAGTTTCGACGAGATGGCGCGTCAGTCCGAACTGGACGACCTGCGCAAGGAGGTCGAGGCGCTGCGGACAGGGCAGGGGGCCATGTATCCTTTGGGCGCCGAGGCGGACGCTGCGTTCAAGGACATCAACGCTGGATTGACCGGGCCGACTGCGGCGGCTGTTCTGCCTGTGCCCGAGCCTGAGGCGCCTGCCATGACGCCTGCGGTCGACGAATGGCCGGATACGCCGGCGGCGGTTGAGCCGGTCACGACGACGAAACCCAAGCGAACGCCCCAAAAGGCCAAGGCGGGGACGGGTGTTTCCGGATCGGCGACGGCTAAACCTCGCTCAGCCGCCAAACCGAAGACCGCCGCGCCTGCGGCCAAGACCAAGCCTGCAGCCGCCAAGCCCAAGACCTCGCGCAAGAAAGCCGCTGACCTGTGACGCCTTCCGATCGTGACGAGGCCGAGATCGAGGCGTCGCGCGCGCCTTTGATGGATCACCTGATCGAGCTGCGCGGGCGGCTGCTCATCTGTGTGGTGGCCTTCTTCCTGGCCTTCATCCTTTGCTTCGCCTTCGCCAATCAGATTCAGATTGCGCTGATCAAGCCGTATCAGGCCGCTGTGGCGATCCATGCCGCTGCCCTGGCGACCGGCGGCCACGCCAATCCCATCGAACTGATCGCTGTGATGACAGGGATCAAACCCTATCCGCCAGGCAGCGCCGCCGTTGTCCAGCTGATCGCCACGGCGCCGCTGGAACAGCTCTTCACCAAGATGAAGATTGCGGCTTTTGGCGCGGCGGTCCTGACCTTCCCCGTCATGGCGTGGCAGATGTACCGGTTCGTGGCGCCGGGCCTCTATCGTAACGAGCGTGGGGCGTTTCTGCCGTTCCTGATCGCCGCGCCTGTGATGTTCTGCCTGGGCGGGGCATTGGTCTATTACGTCATGCTGCCGTTCGTGATGCTGTTCTCGCTGAGCCAGCAGGTCGCCACCGACGGCATATCCGTGGCGCAAACCACCAAGATTTCCGACTATCTCAGCCTGGTGACCTCGTTGCTGCTCGCCTTCGGTCTTTGTTTCCAGCTACCCGTGGTGACGACTCTGCTGGGCCTCGCAGGTCTGATCAGTTCCAAGGTCATGGCGGCCGGTCGTCGTTACGCCATCGTCGCCGTGGTCGTGGTCGCGGCGGTCGTCACGCCGCCGGATCCGATCAGCCAACTGATGCTGGCTGTGCCGTTGGTCATTCTCTATGAGATTTCAATCTGGTGCGTGCGACTGATCGAGCTGCGCCGCAAGAAGACGGACGATATGGAAGCCGAGATCGCTTAACGCCATCTCGGCGCGTCGATCGCTGCTCGAAGCAGTCAAACCACGCAAAAAGGGCCGGGGAGCGATCCCCGGCCCTCTGTCTTGACTGCGATCAGGTGATCAGCAGCTGTAGTACATGTCAAACTCGACCGGGTGCGGGTGCAGTTGCAGGCGCATCACCTCTTCCATCTTCAGCTCGATATAGCTGTCGATGAAGTCGTCATCCATGACGCCGCCCTTCTTGAGGAAGGCGCGGTCCTTATCCAGGTTCTCCAGCGCTTCACGCAGCGAGCCGCAGACCTCGGGGATCGAGCCGCGCTCTTCCGGCGGCAGATCGTAGAGGTTCTTGTCGGCCGGCGCGCCCGGATCAATACGGTTCTCGATCCCGTCCAGACCGGCCATCAGCAGGGCGACGAAGGTCAGATAGGGATTGCCCATCGGATCGGGGAAGCGGGCTTCCAGACGCTTGGCCTTGGGCGAGGAGACGTGCGGGATGCGGATCGAGGCCGAACGGTTGCGGGCCGAATAGGCCAGCTTCACCGGGGCTTCATAGCCGGGGACCAGACGCTTGTAGCTGTTGGTGGTCGAGTTGGCGAAGGCGTTGATGGCCTTGGCGTGTTTGATGATGCCGCCGATGTACCACAGACATTCCTGCGACAGACCAGCGTACTGGTCGCCGGCGAACTGGGGCTTGCCGTCCTTCCAGATCGACATGTGAACGTGCATGCCCGAACCGTTGTCCGCAAACATCGGCTTGGCCATAAAGGTCGCCGACTTGCCGTAGGCGTGGGCCACATTGTGGATCACGTACTTATAGAGTTGCAGGCGGTCGGCCATGGTCAGCAGGTCCGAGAACTTCAGACCCAGTTCGTGCTGAGCCGGAGCCACCTCGTGGTGGTGCTTCTCGGGCTGAAGGCCCAGATCGCGCATGACGCCCAGCATTTCGCCGCGCAGGTCCTGTCCGGAATCGACCGGATTGACGGGGAAATAGCCGCCCTTGGGTCCAGGGCGATGGCCCATATTGCCTTCGGAATACTCAGCGCCGGTGTTGGCGGGCAACTCGGTCGAATCGTAGCTGTAGCCGGTGTCATGCGGCTGGGTGGACCAGCGTACGTCGTCGAAGATGAAGAACTCGGCCTCCGGTCCGAAGAAGACCTGGTCGCCCACGCCCGACGACTGGACGTAGGACAGCGCCTTCTTAGCCATCGAGCGGCTGTCGCGGTTGTAGGGCTCGCCGGTGTCCGGGTTCAGCACGTCGCAGAACAGGAACATCGTCTTCTGTTGATAGAAGGGATCGATATAGGCCGTGGTCAGGTCCGGCTTGAGCAGCATGTCGGACTCGTTGATGGCCTTCCAGCCGGCGATCGACGAGCCGTCGAACATCGTGCCTTCGTTCAGGAAGTCCTCGTCGACCAGATCGACGTCGAAGGTGACGTGCTGCAGACGGCCGCGCGTGTCGGTGAAGCGGACGTCCACATATTGGACCTCCTCATCCTTGATCTCTTTGAGGATCTTGCTGGCGCTCATTCTCGAAAAGTCCTGTTCTTGTCGTTTGGGGAGGAGACCGGACAGCGACCCGAGGGCCGAGGGCCGGGGAGGGTAGTCAGGTCAGACGGCTTGGGCTCCGGTTTCGCCGGTGCGGATGCGGATCACTTCGGCGACGTCGGACACGAAGATCTTGCCGTCGCCGATCTTGCCTGTGCGAGCCGAGGTCTGAATGGCCTCGACAACTGCGGGCGCGAGGTCGTCGGCGACGACAACCTCGATCTTGATCTTGGGCAGGAAGTCGATGACGTATTCTGCGCCGCGATACAGTTCGGAATGACCCTTCTGGCGACCATATCCCTTGGCCTCCAGCACAGTCATGCCTTGCACGCCCACGTCCTGGAGCGCCTCTTTGACGTCATCCAGCTTGAAGGGCTTGATGATGGCTTCAATTTTCTTCATGGCGACCCCGGAGCGGCGCACGGAATGCAGCGGCGCTCGGGCGCGAATGGGACACAGCAGGGCCGCTCAAAGCAAGCGATTTTCGCAGGCTGGCGAAGGATAATCGGAACGCGGATGATAGAAACCAACGACCCGGCGATCTGGCGCAATTTTCTGCCTTGGCCGAGCGCGGAAACGCACAAGCATGCGCGTGGACGTTTGGCGGTCGTTTCGGGAAAGGCGCATCATACCGGCGCTGCGCGACTTGCAGCTCATGCGGGTCTCAGGATGGGCGCTGGAGTCGTGCGAATCCTCTGTCCGCCAGATACGGCGTCGGTGATCGCGCCGGCTGTGCAAGCGGTGATGTTGACTTCTTTTTCTTCACCCGAGAACTTAAGTCGAGAAGCCGCCGGCAGCGACGCCGTGGTGATCGGCCCGGCCGCAGGCCTAGACGACGCGACGATCGCAAACATTCAGTCGCTTGGTTCGACCGGTGCCGTCCTGGTGATCGACGCCGACGGCCTGTCGGTCTTCAAAGGTCGAACGGCTGAACTGTTCGCCGTGTTGGATCGCGACGACATTCTGACGCCGCATGAAGGCGAGTTCGAACGACTGTTCCCAGGCCTGCTTGCGCAAGGCCGCGAAATGGCCATTCAAGAGGCGGCGCGAGCGGCCCAGGCGACGATCGTCTTGAAGGGCGCCCAGACGCTGATCGCATCGCCTGACGGCCGCGTCCGCCGAAACGAAAACGGCTCGCCGTGGCTGGCGACGGCCGGAACCGGCGACGTCTTGGCTGGCATGATCGGCGGATTGGCGGCCCAGCGTATGGACAGCTTCGATGCCGCTTGCGCCGCCGTCTGGCTTCATTCCGATGCCGCACAACGCTTTGGGCCGGGACTCACCTCAGACGACCTCTACGATGCCTTGCCGAAGTCTTTGTTTAAGCAGTGGAAGGCGTCGGCGATCTAGCTCGGCCTATCGACCTAGATCCCTTCGTTTCGCAGATTGCCCAAGTTCGCTTTCTGTTGCAGCCATAACGTTCTGATAAAATAACTAAATCAGTGATTAGCGGCTACATCGGCGTTGCAGCGCCGAGCAGGACTGCTGTTGCAGTGCCCGAATTTGGGAAGTCATCGGCCGGTCTAGATAATTAGCAGCCAGCTTCCTGTGGACAAGCCCAACCGACTTGGGATGGGAAAGGCCGCTTCTGACTCTGAGCTGACCTTCAGGCCGTCCGCTTTCGGTCTGGCACAGGATCGACGGAGGTCAGCCGATTTCGTCGAGGACAACAGGAGGGTCTAACGAGTTCTTCGCTCTCAAACCCCGTATTCGCTGTTCAGGTGAACGGCCTGTTCGGCGCGGAGGCTCGCGCGCGACGCCATGCTTCGCCTGATCCTAGAACTCACCAAGAGGCAGTACCCGATGGGCCTCGTTCTGCAGGAACGGGTGCGTCAGCTCGGAAAGTGGGGGCGATGATGCATCGGGCACCTCCGGGGTTCCCGTGTTCCTAGGCGGCGGCCCCTCTGTCGGGCGGTCCTCCGGCGCGGATGCGCCGCGCTGGCGGCCGCCACTTGATCGGGCTTCAACTTTGCAACCAGCAACACCCGAGGGCTCCTAAGACAACTCTCACGACAGTTTAACGAGAAGGCGGCTTGGTCAGGGCGAGGGATGCGCCGGGCCTTCGTGGCGCAACGGACGCCCGGTCAGGGTTGACCGGCGAATATGTATCTTCGCGCTTCGGCCAGGCGAACCTCAGCCAAAGGCGCGCTGATCTCCAAGGCCTGGCGCACCCGCGCGACATCTTCGGCGAGGCCGGCCCGGGACTGCTCGGTCCAGCCTGCCCGGGACTCGATCTTCCGAACGGCGGAGCGGATGAGAAGCACAGTCTCGTAGTGGACGGCCATTTCCCGCACGAGGCGGGCGAGGGCGCGACCATCCTCCGAAGTGCTCAGCCCGCCGAGCGCGTCGATCACGCCCCGGAACCGGGACAGTTCGGCCCGGGCCGAGGGCAGGGGCGCTCGCGCCGGCAGCCGCGCCAGCGCCATCAGGACATCGTTGGTCTCGCCGACTTCCTTGACGTTGCGCACGGCGATGTCGGTTGCGCGCAAACGCGTTTTCAGATCGGCTTCGGCCATGGCCTCGACCGCCTGCCTCAACGTCATCACCCCCTTGGGCGATCTTTCGGCGATGTCGAGCAAGGTCCGGCCTTGGCGGATGAGATCGCGAGGCAGTCCGCCCGCGAACATGTGGCAGACTTGGAGGAAGGGGTCTGGCAGACGGAGGATGCGACGATTGAGCAGGGTGCGCGACTGTTCGAGCGTCAGGAAGTCGAGCTGGATGATGTCGTCGAGCGCGCTATCGAAGGCGTCCCGGAATCCCAGACCACGCCGCTCGAACGCCGCCAAGGCGTGCTCGGAGACGCTGACGAGATAGAAGCAGCGGTTGATCCCAAAGATTGACTTCAGGCCGTTTAGAAAGGCTTCCGCCTGGTGCGCCGTCTTGAGCTTGTCCAGCTCGTCGATGCCGATGATGACGACGTTGTTGTAATGGTCTGCAACCTGTCCGACGAAGGCGCGGAATCGTTCGACCAGCTCCGGAAGGCTTTCGGTTCGTTCCGCGATGGACATCCCGCCGGTGCGCGAGGTCTCCAATCCGACGCCCAGCTTGAGCCCTCCGCCCCAGCCGGTCGTATAGGTCCTCTGGAAGGCGATGTTGCGCAGCTCGGCCTTGGCGCGGGCGACGATGGAATCCCGCACATAGGGCGAAGCCTCCGGAAACAGGTCACGTCCGAACAAAAAGCGATGGAAGGGCGGGCGCGAAGCCATGATCAGGATGAAGCCGAACAGGGTGAGCGCCATCCCGCCCGAGGCCAGTGGAGAACTTGTCAGGATTTGCTCTGGCGAAGGGGTCATCCGCAGGGCCACGGGAAGTCCGCTGGCGGTCGCGCCGCCCGTTGCCGCGACGTTCTGGACCTTGGGTGTCTGACCTGACCCCGACGCGGTTGCCGGCGATGACGCCAGCGTTGTTTCCGCGGCGGGCGCGCTGGCGGCGGTCCGTGACTGCAGACCGGAGGCGCCCGTCACCACTCCTGTCGAAAGGGCGACGGTGCCGGCCAGAACGATCAGCTTGCCGTATAAGAGCGCCTCCCGCGTCAGCAGGCGTCGCCGCCGCCGGTCCGCGTCCGCCTCATCCTCGTCAATCTCGGGATGGAACCGGGCGCCTTCGCCTTCGGTCTGGATGACCCTCCGGCACAAGGCGGCGAAGATGTGCAACAGGAACTCCCGGCTGTCGTATTCGACCGGCGCCGATGTCGCGACGGAGATCGCGCGGTCTCCCCTGATCGTCGGATTGGCGTTGCAGAAGGAGGCCATGAGGGTGCTCTTGCCCACGCCCCGCGGCCCGCTGATGCCTAGGCTTGCGCCAGGGAGGGACGAGAACAAGCGCAGAAGCGTCTTCCAATCCGACGTTGAGACCTCGTTCTCACTATTGCCGACCTCGGCCAGACCCGATCCCACAGTCAGGGGCTGGCGTCCGCCTTTGGCGTAATCCCGCCTGACCCGCAGCTGGCCGGCGTAAATCGGGCCATGCAGGGTGTTGAGGATTTCCGTGACGTGTTCACGGACCGCATGCTCGAGCTGGGCTTGGCGAAGGCCGGCCGTGCGGCGGACTGCCATCTCAAGCGCCCCTATTCCAAACTGGTCGTGCAGAACCACTCGGCGCCGGGGTGCCACCATGCTGAAAAAGACGATTTCGTAGATGAGCGCGGCGGTGGCAAACCAAGCGAAAACCCAGAGGCCGGCGATGGTCCAGCCCGAGCTGAATGGCGCGTTCCAGGCATCGATGAAGATCTGGGCCGGACGCCAGCCCGGCCATCTGCTCAGGACAACTGTTGCGAGCAAGCCGATAGAGAGAAAAAGGGCCAGGCCGAGCCGGACCTTGTGCCCGGTATGCGCGAGCGCGCTCTCAACCCTGTATCTGACGGTTCTTTCCTCCGCCAAGGCCTCATTCCAGTCCGCGGTAGCCTTGGACAGTTCGAGTTCGATCTCCGGTCGGCGCTGACGGAGATCGCGCTCTATTGCGGCTCGATCGGCCCCAGACCCGTGGCTCGACAGCAAGCTTTTGACCTCCGCGGAGTCCAGCGCCCTGATCATCTCGCTTTCGATGGACATCCATTTCCCCCTGTCCCTGCATGTTTCGCTCTATGCGCGACTTCGGTCCTGTCGTCATCCGCCACGAGCGGGCGCTCGTGGGGCGAGGCGAGATGGCGAAGCGGTCGGGTGCGGGGACTTAGGCTTGGTCGAACGACACAATATTAAGGACCTCAACGTCGGCGTCGCCAAGAACAGGGCGCGATCGTTGCTGCGCTGGCCATAAATTCAACTCTCAGCGAGTGTCGCATTTTCGCGCTGACGGGAGGGGACCGCTATTGGCGCTCCTAGGACGAGCTGTCTGCAGAGGAGAGACTCGGGGCACCGGCCTCGCCGGACGGCATGCCGTTGGAGGGCGCGGAAACGGGGATGTTCAGCGTCGCAAGCACGGCCTTGCCGAATAAGTCCAGCATCTGGCGGGCCTCCCGACGGGCGCCTTCTTCGTGGATTTGCTCAACCTCCTCGTAGCTTAGCTGCTTGCCGCGCAACTGGTGAAGCTTGTCGATCAGCGGCGCTGCGGCGTTGACCATCTGCACAACCATCGGCTCACGCTCCTCAGGCGCCACGCGACCGATAGCGCTCTGCATGTTGATGATCCGAGAGGTCAGGGACGGACGCATCTTCGCGTGGGTAACTTCATGACGTTCGAGGAGACGCCGCCTGAAGAGCTTCTTCGACTCCGTCTCAAACGTCTTGCTCTTCGCACTGGGCTTGAGGCCAAGATCGCGCGCGACCGCGTGCAGGAAGTCCAGGAAGGCAGTGGTCCGGTCCTGGACGACGTAGAGCTCATTGCCGCGGAGGCTGTGGCTGTGAATCTGCCAGGCCATCCGGATCTCTTCAGGCGCATCCTTGAGATGCTTCCGATATTCGACCGCATACGGGTACGCGATTATCCGCTCCAAGATGGCCAAGGCCTCGTCCCAAACTACGAAGTCAATCTCGTCGAGCGTCGCATACTGGGGAAGAGTCTTGGGCGGGACGCGCGCATTGATGAACTTCATCGTGTCCCCGGACGGGGTCGAGCCGGGCGCGGCCTCAATCGCGGCCTTGATGATGGACTGGATGCGCGCTGCGAAGCCATCGATGAGCTCCGGCGACAGGGGCGGCAGGTGGTCGGTCTGGATTTCGGTCGGGGCGGTCATAGAGGGCTTTGGGTCTGGAGGAGGCGGGGTCGCAGAGGTCCGCATGTCGGGAGCGGCATGGAAGACTGCTTCTGGTGCGCGACGGAACCCGACGCCGAGGCAAACGTAACGACGCACGACCGGCCAAACGCCAATTTGCCAGCGATTACCTCGCCTGATCGATAGCTTCGGTCGCGACTTGCACTGCGAGATCGACAATGCCGGCAAACCGCTCTGGTTGATAAGCCGCACGGCCAATCTGGGCGGCCCAACTGTCTCGGCTATCCTTCGGCCAACCGCTCAGCCTGCTGCCAAGCGCCTTGAAGGGCGCGTGGTGGTTGAACACCATGCGCGGAACGGCTTGTTGAGCTCGGCGCGCAAACTCCGGCTTTAGGATTGCGTAAGCCGTCACCCGGACCGCCGCACCACGGAGATCACCAGCCTTTATGAGCTCTCTGACTGGCTCCAAGTCTTCGGCGAGTGTCGTCATAGTGAAGATGTGCTGATCCGCCCCTAGGAAATCAAGCCACGGTGCTAAAGCCTCCGAGCTCCGGCCGGCAAGGAACGTCCACTTCATGGCCCCATCTGAATGTCTGCTGCTGGCGGGGAGCAGCGGCATCGTCCGACTGATGACGCTGAACCCTTCACTGGCCCAATCTCGTACCTTCGGTGTCGACGATATGGGACGGAATCTAGGTTCAAACGGCCGATGTCAAAAACGTTCGTTTTTGAGACGTGCTGATGAGCAGAGGCCATGGGCGAGAAGCTGCCTCTGTGTCTTCTCGGACTTTTGGAAGAACAGCTTTGAGGCTGCATGAAACACTGCATCCAGCGAGCCGGCGATGGCGCAACATCCTCACCCCGCCGTCTTTGCTCCATTCATGTCGCTAATCAGCTTTGGCTGCAGGTCGGAGCTTTCGTTAACGGTCCGATAGATGCCGGCGAGCAGCGCACGTACGGGCGATGGGCCGCATGTCGGTGGGTGCTATCCCGTCGACGCCGTCGCGCACGTCGTGGCTTTGCCGTGGCAGGACCGCCTGGGTCGGCTATAAGCGAAATCTTGTTCCGACCGACGTCTCGGGAAAACTGACGCCGGTCGACAGTCCAGGGGCGACGCCATGTCGAAGACAGCGTGGGACTGGGGCAATGTCCCCGATGATCCAGATGTTCGCGCCGCATCGCGCATGCTCGGGCGCGCGGGCGAGGGTGCGCCCGCCAAGAAGCGCCATCATTATGTAGCGACGACCTATCTCGAGGGGTTTACCGCGCCCGAAGGCAAGCTCTGGACCTACTTCCTCGACAACCCCCTAAATCCCCGCCCCAGCCGTCCCGAGGCGGTCGGTTATTCCAACTACTACTATTCGCAGCTTCGGCCTGACGGCACGCGCGACGACAACTCGTTCGAAGACTTATGGAGCGCGATTGAGACCGTCTGGCCCGAGACGATGGCAGCGATCCGCAGCGGTCGCGTCTCACCGGCGACCTCGTTCAATGTCCTCGGCATGGTCGGGATGACGGGCGTTCGTGTGCCCGCCGCGCGACACCGGCACGAGCTACTGCTTGCAGCGAAGTTACGCGCCGAGGCGAAGGCGCTCGAGCGCGCGGGCGCGCTCCCTGAAGAACTGCAACGCTACGCGGGTCAGCTAGACACCGTTCCCGTCGGCATCAACCCGCAGCAGTCGATTCCGACAATGATGACCGATCTGCGCCGGTTCGGCGATCTGTGTTTTCAGATCGGCTTCGAAGTGGTCCACAATGACACCAATCTGCCTTTCATCACGTCGGACAATCCGGTCGCGATCTATGATCCGCGATCGGCCGCCGGCCAACGCCGCCCCTATGAATACGACGGACAAGTCGAGCTGATCTGTCCGCTCGACGCGAGCACGCTGTTGCGGGGACACAGCCGGATCAGGCCAGTCAATGAAATTTCACGCCACGTGTGCATCACGGACCGGAGTGCGATTGCGCGATTAAACAATACTCTCGCCCAATTCGCGTACGGACTCGTCCTGGCGAGCGACCGGTCAAGCGATGGCGTGATCGCGTTACACGCGAACCGATGCCCTACCTTGTCGGTCAAGTTCGTCGAAACGCCCAAAGGCGGCCACATCATCTGGCGACACGTCTTCGGCCCTCGTCCGAAGCTTCCCGCCTACATCGATACCCCTGAAAAAGCTGAACGACTCGAGGCAGAAATGGCCGCGGCCGCCGCTCGGGAAGTGGAGGGCGCACGGTGACCGGCGAGCGGATTTTCAATGTCTTTCTGTATTTCGACGACGGTGTCGCGCTAGAGTACGGGGTCCGTCATCATCGCGTGCGAGGCGACGACGCCACCAAGATGGCGGCGCTCGCTCAAGCAGTCGCGACGGATCACTCCGTCGCGCGGCGCTTTCACCTGCCGAGGACCTACACGCCGGGAGAATGGGCCGCGCAGCAACGCCTCGGGGTCGATCTAGGCCTCTTCGAGGAAGGCATCGGGCACTATCGCGCGGGCCCCGCGCCCCTGTACGGCCTGACGAGCATTGTCGACGGCGTTCCCCGCGCGGAGATCAGAAGCAGTCTGGGGCCGCACCAAGGTGACAAGGTGGGTGAGGGCATGCCGGGAACGATGCCGGACTGGCTGGTGGTTTATACCGAAGGCGACGCCTTCCGTTTCGACAAGCTGATCAACGACGACTATTTGGCGGCCATCAAGCTGCTGTTCGATGCGCGCCATATCGCCTCGACGTCGAAGCTTCTGATGTCGTGCATCGATACGCTCGCCTTCGTCGAGTTCGGCGGACAGCGCGGCAATTTCGTCGAATGGCTGAAAACTTATGCCGATCTCGAACCGGTCGGGGTCACCGCCGACGAACTCTGGGAGTTTCGCAACTCGATCGTCCATATGACCAATCTGTCGTCGCGCGCCGTGCTGGCGGGCAAGGCGTCGTCGCTGTTGCCCTATATCGGTTCGGACGCGCTCATCCGGACCGAGCTTGTCGCTAATCTCAAGCCGTTCAACCTTTACACGTTAAATCTGGCGGTGATCGGCGGCGTCAGCCTGTGGGCGGAGAGCTACAATCGCGACCGAAGCAAGTTCGAAAAATTCGTCGAACGCTACGACACGATCGTTTCCGACATTCGGGTTGCAATCGTTCAGACCCCGCCGCCGACTGCGGCGCCTTAGACAGGCCCACCGTTGTAGGCGTCCATTAGATCCCAACCCAGGCGACGTTCAGATCGGACTACCGCAGACCGATCGTAGACTTGCCGCGTTTGTTTGCATCGACAGCCCCCGGGTGACGGAGTCAGACCTTGGCGGACTGGTGAAACGCAAAGTGCGCTGTCAGTCTCGGACTCTTCTCTGTCCTTGCTAAGTTCCGCTCGTGGTTGTGCTAGCGCGAGTAAGGCGTACAAGAGCATATCTCTGGTACACGGATGATACTCGCGAAATTCAAAGCTTATCGCTACCGCCGAGCCCTATGTGGGGCAGGGGCGCTTGATAGGACTGGTAGCCAGAAGCAAGGTTAAGTGGCATTCGCGCTTTTGCCTTATCGCCCAAAGCGAGACGTGATGCCGATGTTTTTGAAGGCAACGCCGCGCGGCTCTGCCAACGTTGTAGCTCACATGTCGGACAACCTAAAAGACCAACTGCCATGACTACGACACCGCCGGGTGAGGGGGAGCGGCGTGCGCAGCGGGGCTACGTCCGCCAGTATCAAGCTGCCGCAGCGATAATCTGGGATGCGCTCGATCGTGACGAACTCGTCTGGGTCGGCCTTGCCGATCGCCGCGCCGGCATTGCCGACGACGTCGTCCTAGGGTTTCGGGGCCGGGTTGTCGGCCACCAGTTCAAGACGTCGAAGTACGCCGGCACGTTCACGCTCAGGACATTGTTTCTTGGAGCCGGCGGCCTGTTTGAGGCGCTCATCCAGTCTTGGCGGCAGCTGACCGAAGATTTTCCAGAGGAGACCGTCGAGGTTCGGTTGGTCACGTCAGACTATCCCTCGAAGAACGACGCGCTGGTCGGCGGGAAGGAAGGCCACACTGCCGCTTTTCTTCGGGATTTAGAGCAGCAACAAGAAGGCGACTTGGCGGGATTGCGGTCTTCAAAATGGAAGCCTTGGTTCGATGAGCTTGAGGCCAAAAGCGGCCTCACTACCGAAGCCTTCGATGCTTTCCTGACCGGTCTACGTCTATTCTGGGGACCTCGGGCGGATTTCCTTCATGCGTATCGCTTAACTCCTGCGGCCGCCGCGGAAGCCCGGAAGATCGCCGACCTATTGCCGCGTTTGATAGCCGATGGGCGCGATTGTGATCGCTGGAGCCGCCAGAGTCTGCTCGATGAGTTGGGCTGGCGCGATACATTCGCCATTCGTCGCCCGCACCAGTTTCCGATCGGACTCCATGTCCAGCGCAACGTCTCGACCGAACAGGATCTAGCCAAAGCCCTCCGTTCGGCTTCGACCGGCTATATCGCGCTCATTGGCCCGCCGGGCAGCGGGAAGTCCACAACGCTCCAATCCGCGATCGCCAGTTGCCCGAACACTGCGGTCGTGCGGTACCTGGCCTTCATGCCAGGCGAGGGGCAGGGCGTAGGGCGCGCCGAAGCAGAGGACTTCCTCGACGATGTCAACGGCCAGCTCAAGCAGTCGGGGCTTTCGGGTCTTCGCTTCCAGGCAGCGACGGCGCCGCAGCGCCGCGAAGAGTTCGAAACGCTCCTCAAAGCTGCAGGCCATCGCTTCCAAGTCGAGCGCTTGCGCACGCTGATCGTGGTCGATGGTCTCGATCACATTCCGCGTGAAGAGACGCCGCAACGATCCCTCCTAGCCGAGCTTCCGCTTCCGGCAGCAGTGCCGGAAGGTGTAACGTTTGTGCTGGGAACACAGCGTCTGGACTTGGCTGGCCTGAAACCGGCGGTCCGAAGCCAGGCAGGTAAACCTGATCGGAGGGTCGACATCAGCCCGCTGTCGCGCGATGCGATCGACAGAATGGCCGAAGCGCTCGGTCTGGACAGAAGGATTGACCGAGGACGCGTCGCTGAGATCGGCGGGGGACATCCGCTGGCAACGCGCTATCTGATTGGAGCGCTACGATCGGCACCTGAAGCACGACAGGCAGCGCTTCTCGACGGGGAGTTCTCGTTCGGTGGCGACATCGAGACCGTCTACGAAGGCGCTTGGCGCGACGTCGGCGAAGAGGTGAAACTGGTCGTTGAATTCTTGGCGCGCGCTGACGGCCAAATTCCGCCGGAGCTATTGGCGAAGGTGACTTCCGAGGAGGCCGTTGAACGGGCGCTCGCTAGAGTCGGTCACCTTCTGGAAATCACTCCGAAGGGCTGGGCGATCTTCCACAACAGCTTTCGCCTTTTCATCCTGGCCAAGCCCAAGCTGAAATTTGGCAAGGTTGATCCTGACTACGATAGGCATCTCTATGATCGACTCGCAGACCTGAGCTTGGAAGCCAAGCCGCCCAGTCCGCAACGCTGGCTCGAACTGCGGTATCGCTCGCGAGCGGGCCAGCACGACAAAGTTTTGCGACTTGCCACGGCAGATCGGTTCCGCCAGCAACTGGCTGACGGCCGATCCGACGCAGAAATCCTCATTGACCTGCGTCTGGCGTTCAAGGCCGTCGCGATCGCCAAGAGCGCTCCAGAGCTGTTCCGGCTTTTGTTGGCGCGGGATGAGATCGAGCGGCGCTCGCAGGCACTGGGCTATGCGACGACTCTAGTCACGGCTTTTCTGGCGGTCGGGGACTTTGATCGGGCGATGGCCTACGCCATCAACCACGAGAAGGGCGGTTTCGAGGTCGTCGATGCTTTGCTGGCCGCTGGCGACATTGATGGCGCGCGCTCATTATTCGATCGGATCGAACCGCAGGCCACGCCTACAGGCATCTATGCACATGATCCTTCTGGGCATCAAAATCAGATCCAGGAGTGGACGAGCCGGGTCTTCCACTTTCGAGATACTGACCAAATCTTAGAGGCCGTCGACAGATTCACCGGGACGTTCAAGGTCCAGAACTGGAGAGACGAAAAGCCATCAGACTACACAGATAGCCTGCGGTTCTCCGTGGCTAGAGCCGCCATCGCGGGGGCCTCGAACGAGGCCGACAGCGGCGCGATCGCTGCATCCCTTCAAGTCGATGAAGGTTATCTGCCCTACTTGCTGCTCGAAGCTGCAGAGCGAGCCATGGGGTGCGGTGATCCACTTCGTGCGCATGCGCTCTATAACGAGTTGGTCCTGCACCCAGCCTTTCTTGGGATCACTAATCGCCGACGCCGGGACGTCGCCCTCGCATTCGCGGCTCTGGAGGATAAGGAGGCCGCGCGTTCGATCTTCGCGTCGCTGAGTGTTCCCGGCGTTGCAAACATGAAGGAGACGACAGGCGATGAGGCGTCGATACAGATCTCCGACGCCATCGCCGATCATGCCGAACTGGCGGCATTCCTTGGGGAAGAACCGGGCTTCCCCAAGGCTGAGGGCGCGGTTCTTACGCCGCTACAGAACCATCTGGCGGTGGCCGGATCACTTCTTGGGCGCGCGCGCACTGGCGAGGGCATCACGGCCGGCGAGGTCGTACGCGCCACCAAGTCGGCGCTGTCTTATCTTTCACACGCCAAAGCTCCTGGGATTAGTGAGTTCTACTCCGTCTACCAACTGGCGGCGGCCGCACCGTCCTTGGCCAAGCGCCTGATCCTGGCTAGCTGGCGCGTTGGTGAGTCCGAGTTCAAAGCCGTGCTCGGCGAATTCGATAATGTTTTCGCGCAACAGGGCGAGCTAGCGACGCGTCTGAACATTCGTAAGGAGGTCGCTCTCGGAGCCTTCCTTTGTGACGGCGACCAACCGGCCGCGGTCGCCAGGCTTGAGCCGATGGTGGGGCCTCTTCAGGAGCAGACGCCCGAGCAGCAGGTTGAGCTCTTGGCGACGCTGGCGATCGCATTCGCCCGGGTGGGCGCGTCGGATAGGGCGCGGCAACTGGTTGCTCAAGTCCATGACAATACGTTCGGCTATGCGATCGCAGCCAAAAAGGATCCGCAGTACGCGCTCTGGCGCGATCTGATGGTCGAAGCCAACGCCATGGATCCGGACAGACGTCGATCGCGGGTGGTATTTCTGCTCCGTGTCGTTATTGGGATGATGAGCACAGAAGGACGCGATTCCGGCTATCGTATCGCCGCCGAACTCCTAATCGAGGCGTCGACGTGCGACGCCGGCTTGGGACTAGCGATCGGAAAGGCGTTGGCAGAAGCCGGTGCGCTCTCATGGAGCGCTTTGGTCAACGCGCTCTTGCTCGGCACGGTTCGCAGAAAGCCATCGCTTGCCGCCTGCTGCGCGATAGTGTGGTCGAGATTGGCTTTGCCCTTTTACGCCGAGCCTCATTATCGTCCCGAGGCTTTGGGCGACTTCATCACGGAAGCCATTGCTGCTGTGGCGACTGCAGACTTGCCGATCGTGTTGAGCGTTCTCCAAACACGAATTGAGACCGACAGTCGTCCCCACGTCCGCGCAGATTTGATCGGCCGACTGAAAGCGGCAGCCGAGCTTCGAGAGGTCTCCACGCCATCGCTGATCGACGCCGACGCACGCTGGCGGAAAGAGGCACCGCCTGATCGAGACCGCTTTACTCCCCAGACGTACGACGCGATTGCCTCGCTCGCCGAACTGCAGATTGCGTTCGAGAAAACGGCCGCGACCGCCGAGGATGGTAAGCCCAGTTATGATGGGACCAGCGCGTTCCGGCGCCTACTTAAGAATGAGGTGGATTTGGAATTGGCCAAGGCGATGTTCGCGCAATGGCCACTTCTGCAGGAGGACAGCCACGCTCGATTTGCCCTCGTCCATGCGGCCATTGCCGGGGGTGACGATGACTACGCGCGGCGCCTCACCGTCGGGTACTTGGATCGACGTGATGATCTTTGGGGTAACTGGAGCCGTTGGTATGGCGGAGGCCGGTTGCGGTATTTCAAGGCGCGCGTGGCGCTCGATGGTGCCCCGGCCCGCAGCGAAGCGTTCGCCGATCTCTGCGATGCCCTTGGCGCCGGCAAGGAGTCCTCCGCCAACCTCTTGGTCGATTTCGACGACATATTTCCGCTGATTGTCGACTGCCCCGACTGGGCGGGCATGTGGGATGCGCTGGCAGCTCAACTGGCCATGACGCGCGAATATCAGCTGGGCGTGACGCCGGCTGATCCTGACCCTCTAGACGACACCCGCTTCATCACGGACATCCTGAGATGGGCGCTTGAACTGTCTCAGGTCGAGCTCGCTCGAGGCGTCCGAATGGCAGTGCGCGCGCTGCCGGCGATCGATGAAGGAGAGGAGATTTTTTCTGACATCTGCGCCGCGCTTCTGCGTGGCGGCGTCGATGAGCCGCTGCTGGCGACGCAGATCCTAGCGGCCGGAAATTACAAGTTCTGCCAGGCTGAGCTCGCCTCGGCCGTCCGAGCGGTTGCGGAATGTACCGACTTGGCTGCCGCCGAGTTCGCCCGGCGGGTTCTTGATGGATGGGGCGAGCCGACGGACTTTCCCGTAAAACCGCTTCCAGCGTTCTACAGCTTGGCTTTGGACATCGACGACGAGGAGGCGGAGCTGCGCGTATCGGCGCTGCAGCGTGCTGGGGGTCTTGATCTTGAGGATCCTTTGGGCTGGACGCGGCCGTTCGCGGGCATCATTAAGCATCTGGCCCGCGGACACGTCACGGCGGCGCATATCCGTCGCCGTTGCACACAGTTCATCGATTCTTGGGGCGGTGCAGTAGCCGTACGAACCCGCGAAGCCGATCTACGGAACTCTCTGGCGCGCTTAGACATGCGCCTCACCTTCACCAGACCGTCAGGGATCGCAGCGATGCGTGCAATACGGAACGTGATTGGAGAGATGCGGCTCGCAGGCGTGATTGAGGAGCCGGATCTGCAATTCTTGATCGGAACACTCACGCAGCCGACTCTCGGAGAGCCGGACCTAGCGCCGCAGCCTAGGCCGACAGAACTTCACCGGCCGTCGCTGGGCTCGATCGATTATCGGACGGGTGAAGCCGATTGGCTTGACGCTGCGCGCGACGATCTAGCTCCATTCGAAGTTCAGGGCCTCCTCGTGCTAGCCGAAATTTATCGCTTCTCCCGAATCGATAGCCGCCGGAGCCTCAATGTCGAGCGTGTCCGCGCGCCATTTTACCTTGAGGGTGACGACGCAAAAGACGGTCTCGATGGAATGCCCGATGCCCTTTGGCTAGATGGCGTTCGGATAGGGGGCAAGCGGCCGTCCCCGACCATCGTGCGAGTCCTCAAATATAGTGACTTGGCGGGCGCGCCTGAGCGCCACCTCGTTCTGTGTCCCCTTTGGTTGCGACAGCTCTCATGGCGTCGTCATCCACAAGACCCCTTGGCCTATCTCGACGCCACCGGCAGGCGCGTCGCGCAAATGATCTGGTGGCGTGACGGTTTGGCTCAGGACGTCATCGACCAGTGCTTCTCGTCCAGTGGCGTTCTACTCACCCTCACAGACGACGGGTGGCACCAGATCGAGGCGGTTGCTGGTCCACTGAAGATCGTCGCGCGAGCGACACGCAGCTTCCGCGACGATGATGGCCAGCCATATAGCCATCGAACTGAAGAAATCGCCTTCACCTGAACCGGTCGATCGCCGCTGTGCCTCGCGCGTTGAATCTCGTGTTCCTGCAGATGGGCTAACGTCGGCTACTGCGCTTTTCAGACCAGATAGACAACGCCACCAAAGAGTGAATCACATTCGTTCGTCGTTCTCAAACTGAGGATAGCGCCTGCCTTGTCGTTTCGCTCGACTATTCGAACGCCTCAATCATCGATGTCACGGCTTCGCGTTGCCTGTCATTGAGGGTCGACCACGCTCGGATCAAACGAGCCGTTCCAGGAACTTCGCCGCGACGTTCTCCCACAAGCTCGGCGACGTCGCATTTCAACGCTTCCGCAGCGAGCATTAGCTTCGATGTTGCAATGCGGTTTGCCCCGGTTTCATATTTTTGGATCTGCTGAAAGCTGACGCCAATCGCTGTCCCCAGCCGACGCTGCGTCATACCCACAGCTTCACGGCGGTCGCCGATAGCCTTG
>Ga0308158_10002113_pt1 | contig 19390 bp, 20 predicted proteins | sample PhyBR2_FD_201038 | JGI IMG/M metagenome (GOLD analysis project Ga0308158, IMG submission 201038) | Phyllosphere microbial communities from UC Gill Tract Community Farm, Albany, California, United States - DLSLB.R2 | ecosystem: Host-associated > Plants > Phyllosphere > Unclassified | place: USA...
AGCCTCCCCTCACCCCAACCCCTCTCCCGCGTGCGGGAGAGGGGCTCGTATTGCTTGCGCTCGCAGTGCACTAGCCCCTCTCCCGCACGCGGGAGAGGGGCTGGGGTGAGGGCAAGCTCTTGCTTTGCTTCATGTAACACCACTGCAACCAAATTGCAGCAAAGTGCGCCTCAACCGGCACCGGCCGGAAGGACCTTGAGAATGAAAACCCGCCTGCTGCTCGCCGCAATGCTGTTGTCGACACCCCCGTTGGCCTGGAGCCAGCAGCGTGACTACCTGCCACTGGAGCAGCGCCTGAGTGCCGAACAGCTGCAGCAGGTCGGCCTGAGCGCGCAGCAGCTGCAGCTGCTCAACCGCATGCTCAGCGAAACTGCGTCGGTCACAGCGGCCGCTGCCACACCCACACCTGCGCCCATGCAGATCGGCCTGGAAGAAGGCCCTGTGCACAGCAGCGTGCAGGGAACGGTGGAAGGTTGGGGGCCAGGCACGGTATTCGTGCTGGCCAACGGCCAGCAATGGAAAGTGCTCAAAGGCCAGATGCGCCTGCGCACTGCCTTGCAGTCACCGGAAATCGACGTGATCCCGGGTATCGCCGGGCGCTGGTTCCTGCAGGTGGACGAAGACCTGCCGAAGGCGCGGGTGTACCGCATCCTGTAAACGGTCAGACTGATTCGGCTCTCGCGGCTCTTGCAGCGCTTGTGGGAGCGGCATCAGCCGCGAAGCCACAGTTAGTGCCGAAGCAGCGGTCAACGCCATACCGCCCGAAGAGACTCTCCGGCGCGCATGCATTGTCAGCTTCGCGGCTTACGCCGCTCCCACAAGGGAGCTGTCGCTCCCACATCTCACAGTCGCTTTACGCCGGGCGTACGCGCTGGGTCAGGCCCTTGAGGAAGTTGCGCAGGGCCTGGTCGCCGCATTCGCGGTAGTTCTTGTGGTCGGGCTGGCGGAACAGCGCCGACAGCTCCGGCTTGGACATCGGGAAGCCGGCGCTTTCGAAGATCGCATGCATGTCCACGTCCTTCAGTTCGAAGGCCACGCGCAGCTTCTTCAGCACGATATTGTTGGTGATGCGCTTTTCCGGCGGACGCTGCGGCTGCGATTCGTCGCGGCCACGGTAGTGGTAGATCAGGCCGTCCAGGAAGCGCGACAGTACCGCGTCCGGGCAGGCTTCAAACAACGGCTCGTCGTCCTTGCGCAGGAAATCGTGCACCTGTGCCGCATCCACTTCAAAGCTGGAATCGGCCAGATGGATGGTGTCCACCACCATGCTGTCGCTGAGGTCGAGCATGTAGCGGATGCTGCGCAGTACGTCGTTGTTGATCATTGCCACTCCGGAACCACCGCGGCGGAGATGCCGGCGGGGGCATAGTGTAACGCCGCACTGGCAAGCCCCCAGCCTACAATCGGGGCTGGTTCAGCAAAGTCCGCCCGCATGCTCCCACACGTCCCCGTTCCCGTGCAGCCCGTAAGGCCCCGGTCTGCCGCACTGTCGTTGGCGGGCCGGCAATGAGTTCACGCGCGATCCTGCACCTGTGCCTGCATCTGGCGGTGCCGGCGTTGCTGGCCTGGCTGTTCTGGCGGCCGCAGTTCGGCAAGGCCTGGCTGTTGCTGCTGCTGGGCTGGGTTATCGACCTGGACCACCTGCTGGCCGATCCCATCTATGCGCCCGACCGCTGCAGCATCGGCTTCCATCCCCTGCATACGGCGCCAGCCATCGTGGTCTACGCGGGATTGACCGTGCCCAGGCGCACCCGCCTGTTCGGCATCGGCCTGCTGGTGCACATCGCGCTGGATGCGCTGGATTGCCTGTGGATGCACGCCGGCCGCTAAATGGCCGCCTTGGCGGGCGTACCAGTCACCCCAGAAGTAGGTGGGGCTGGGCTTACCAGCCGCCCCAGGGACCGGGGCCAAAACCCGGGCCGGGGCCGTAAGGGCCGTAGCCATAGGGGCCGGGGCCTTCGCTCTTGCTCATGTGGATGTTCAGGTTCACCCGTCGGCTCTGGCCTTCGTCGGTGTTGTAGTTCTTGCCCACGTTCAGGTCCACGGCCTGCCAATTGCTGTTGCCGTAGGCCTTGGAATAGCCGATACCGGCGCTGACCGCGCCATGTACCTGCAGTTTGTCATCCATTACCTCGGCGCCAGGACTGTCCTTTTTGGCCAACCCGCGACCGCTGTGGTCGCCGTAATAGGTGCCCGGTGCATCGCCTTTGTAGGTTTCGCCCAGGTAACGCAGCGGCGCCTGCGGCACGCTCAGGTCCAGGCCACCTGCGGCGCTGGCGGCATCATCCTGCGCCATGGCAAGGGCGGGGGCCAACAACAGGACGGCGATCAGGGATGTGCGGATCATGTTGCAGGCGCTCCGGAACTGGGACCACGCCGTGCTGGCGGGCAACACGGACGCTAACAGAAAAGCGTTGAACGATGGCTGTCGATAGCCGTCCCCGGTGGGGAACTTTCAGCTCAGGCGCCGGAAGGAGAACAGTTCCGCCAAGCGGTGCCGGCGGCCTTCGATGGCAGCCCGGATCAGGCCGGCGCCCAGCATCGAATAGGTGATGCCGTTGCCGCCATAGGCCATGGCGAAATGCACGCGCGGCCCCCACTGTGGGTGGGCACCGAAGAAGGGCAGGCCGTCTTCGGTTTCGGCAAAGGTGCCGGCCCAGGCGAAGGTGGGTTGGACGGTCAACTGCGGGAACAGGCGGCGCAGTTTGGCGAGCAGGCGCGCGGCCTTGCGATCCACCTGCGCATCCCGGCGCGCTGGCAGATCGATCGCGTCGTCCTCGCCGCCCACCAGCAGGCGGTTGTCGGCCGTGCTGCGCAGGTAGAGATAGGGGCGGGCGGTCTCCCACATCAACGTAGTGCGCAGCGGTCCCAGCAGTGCCGGCGGCAGTGGATCGGTGACGACGGCATAGCTGCTGCGGTTGCGTGCCACGCGCTGCTTCAGCCAGTCCTGGGCGGCGTAGCCGGAGGCGACCACCAGGTGCTCGCAGTCGACCTGCACGCCGTGGGTGGTGCGCAGCTGGACCCGGCGGGTGCCGGTCGTTACCGAGGTCACGCTGCTGCGGTCGTAGACCTGCGCGCCCTGTGCCAACAGCCGCGTCAACAGACGGTAGGTCATGCGATAGGGATCCATGCGCGCGGCCGGCGTGCTGCGGATGGCGCCGGGTGCGGCGAAACCGTATTCCTCGGCAACACCGTCGGCATCAAGCCACTCCACTGCGAAGCCATGCCGTTCGCGCAGTTCGTATTCCTCCAGCAGCGTCCGCAGATGGCCGCGGCGGCTGGCGTAGTACAGGCTCAGGGTGCTTTGAAAATCCACCCCGCGGACCTGCTCGGCCAGCGCCTGCAGTTCGTCGATGGCCTGCGCGCAGGCGCGATAGGCCAGCAGTGCGGCGTCGATGCCATGGCGTTTGGCCAGCTCGCGCAATGGCGTATCGATCTCATACTGCAGCAGCGCCGTACTGGCGGCGGTGGAACCCCAGCCGATGTCGCGCTGCTCGATGACGACGACATCGTGGCCGTGGCACACCAGTTGGTCGGCAATCAGGGCAGCGGTAATGCCACCGCCGATCACCGCCACCTCACAGCGCAGGTCCCGCCGCAGCGCGGGGAAGGCGTGCATCAGGCCATTCTTGATGGCCCAGAACGGATAGCCGCTTTTCAGGTCCATGCACAGCTCCGGTCATCGCGGGGGCCGCCGCTCAGCCGGCGGTAGGGTGGCCGGTATGTGGCGTGTGGATCAGTGCTGCGGTATCAAAGCCCTGCTGCTGCGCATAGGCGATGTAGTGGTCGCGGGTGGTGGCATCCATCTGCGGCAGGCGTGCCAGCAACCACAGGTATTTGCGGTCAGGGCTGCCGACCAGGGCAGTGGTGTAGGCCGCGTCCAGCTGCATGATCCAGTAGTCGCCCTTGGTAAAGGGAATCCAGCGCAGGCCTTCGGGCAGGAAGCTGACCTCCAGGCGGCTGTTGGTGTCGTCGACCGGCTTGGCCTGGCCGATGGATTCTTCCAGGTTGCCGCCGCGCAGGCAGCGGTTCTGCACCCGTACGCTGCCATCCTCATTGAGCGAGTAGTGGGCGGTGACGTCGGTGGCATCTTCGGGTTCAAAGCGTATGGGCAGGCGTGCAACTTCGTACCAGGTACCCAGGTAACGCTGCAGGTCCACCTGGGGAACGGTGGCGAGCTCAGGGTGTTGATGCATGGAAAACCTCTCTGGCGTTCACGCAGGCGGCTGCGTCGGGGGTCCAGCTATAAGGCAGCAATGGTTAAGCGCCCGTGCCCGGGAGGTCGTCTCGCCGTTGCCTGACGGCCTGCATTCATGCGCGAAGCGGCCTTCGCGCCAGGCAAACATGGCTGCGCTAGGCTGTCGCCATCCGAAGACGGGAGTCCGCCATGTTTGTCGTGATCCTGCTCAAGGGGCAGAACCGCTATGCACGCGAACGCTGGGAGCAGTTGCCGGAGGTGGTCCATTACGACGGCCAGGGCTTCGCCCTGCGGGCCGGGCCGCGCCAGCCACGACCGACCACCCAGGTGTGGGAACCGGTGGCGGTCTATGCACCGGCCGAATTGACCGAGGACGAGTTCCAGGAAATCTACGAACTCAACCGCCACCATATCGTCGAACTGGCACTGGAATACTGAACACCGTGACGTGTTTTTGCAGGAAGTGAACACGCACTGACATATAGTTCCGGGCAGGCGCGGTGGTCCGCGCGACCCGGTGCTCCGTCTTGCCTGCCCATCGTTTTTCGCATCCGCTGCGCGCGCTGTTGTTTGTCCTCCTGCTTGGCCTGGGTGCCAGCAATGTGGCTTGGGCTGCGCCCGATGGTGCGGCGGCCGATAGCAGTCCGCAGACCCGTATCGAACAGGCCTCGCGCGCGGTGGCGGCGGTCAAACGCGCGGTCACCGATGCCGATGCACCGGAAACCCTGAAAACCCTGGCCGAGCGTGCCAGCCAGGCGCAGCGCGAGGCCGAGGCCAGCGTCGCCGCGCTGCAGCCGGAGCTGACCCAGCTCGATGCCCGCATCGAGCAGCTGGGGCCGGCACCCGAGGGCGGGGAAGATTCCGGTATTGCCCGCCAGCGCAAGCTGCTGGACCAGCAGCGCAGCCAGATCGATGCCGACATCAAGCGCGGCAAGCTGCTGGCGGAGGAGGCCAAGCAGGCCAACGAAGCCATCGAGAAGATGCGCGCCCAGCAGTTTGGCGAGCAGATGGGCCGCAAGGTGGCCTCGCCGTTGTCGCCGGCCCTGTGGCGTGAGTTCGGCGAGCATGTGCCGGACGATCTTGCGCGCTTCCAATCGCTGTACCGCCAGGCCCACGATGCCTTGCTGAAGGCGGCCGGCAAGCAGGGCTGGGGCATGCCGCTGCTGGGCGCGGCGCTGGCCTTGCTGATGCTGTTCCCGCTGCGCATCTGGTTGCGCCACCTTGGTCGCCGCTACGCTGCTTCCGAACGTGCCCCGGACGGACGCCTGCGTCGCACCGGTCTTGCGGTGTGGCTGCTGTTGGTCGGCACCTTGCTGCCGGGGCTGGCGGCCACGGTACTGGTGGCCAGCCTGCGGGCAATCGATGCGATCGCACCGCGGCTGGAATCGGTGGCCGACATGTTCGTCGTCGCCACCTTCGTGGCGGCCTTCATCGGTGCCGTGGCAGCCAGCCTGCTGGTGCCATCACGGCCGACCTGGCGCCTGCTGGACATCGATGATGTCGCCGCCGCCCGCTTGCGCCGCTTTGCCTGGGGCGCGGCCAGCCTGACCTGGCTGACCATGCTGCTGCGCGACGTCAATCGCGCTGCGCGCACTTCGGCGGTGGGCACGGTGACTCTGGACGGCCTGATCGCACTGACCTACGTGGTGTTGATCATGAGCATGCTGGCGACCCTGGCCGGCCTGCATCGACGCCGTGCGGCCGAAGCCGCGCAGGCGGAAGCGGAGAGCACCAACAGCGGCCGCTCGCCGCGTGCGCCGCGCAGTGGCTGGCTGATCGTGGCGCGCCTGGGCGGCTACCTGAGCATCTTCGCCGCGCTGGTGGCGACCTTGCTCGGCTACCTCAATTTCGCCATGTTCACCGCCCAGCAGATGGTCTGGGGCACGGTGATCGTGCTGGCGACGACGTTGCTGACGCGCTTCGCCGATGACTTCGCGTTGTGGTTGCTGGCACCGGACAGTGCTGCCGGGCGCATGCTGCGGCTGTCGACCGGCTTGTCCTCCAACCGCCTGGAACAGGCCGGTGTATTGCTGTCGGCCACGTCACGGCTCGCGCTGGTGATGCTGGGCATCACCGCCTTTGTTGCTCCATTCGGCAATGTCAGCGCCCTGTATGGCTGGCTGGAACGCCTGTCGGCCGGCATCAAGATCGGCGGCAACCTGCTGACACCTGCCTCGATCATCAGCGCGGTGCTGGTGCTGGTATTGGGCCTTGCGCTGATGCGGGTGGTGCAGCGCTGGCTGGTGGATACCTACCTGCCCAAGACCGACCTGGATATCGGCGCGCGTAATTCGATCAGCACGGTGGCGCATTACCTCGGCATCGTGCTGGCTGGCCTGTGGGCCCTGGCGGCGCTGGGCATTGGTTTTGAAAAGGTGGCCTTGTTGGCCAGCGCCTTGTCGGTGGGTATCGGTTTTGGTCTGCAGGCGATCACCCAGAACTTCGTCTCCGGCCTGATCCTGCTGGCCGAGCGGCCGGTGAAGATTGGTGACTGGATCAAGATCGGTGACCAGGAGGGCGACATCCGCCGTATCTCGGTGCGTTCCACCGAGATCCAGGTGGGTGATCGTTCCACGCTGATCGTGCCGAACTCGGAGCTGATCACCAAGACCATCCGCAACATGACCATGGCCAATGCGCTGGGCCGCATCCAGGTGCAGTTCTCGGTGCCACTGGGCACCGACATGGGCAAGCTGCGGACGCTGCTGCTGGGGATCTATGCCGCCAACGAGACGGTGCTGATCGACCCGGCACCGTCGTTCTTCATTGATTCGATCAGCGGCGGACAGGTGGCGGTGAACAGCTTTGCCTACGTGTCATCGTCGCGGAGCGTATACGGAACCCGCAGTGAGGTGCTGTTCGCCTTGCTGGAGCAGACTGCTGCCGCCGGCATCGCCCTGGTCACTCCGACCGACATCCATCTGGTGCGCGATCCCCCGCAGGCCTAGGTAGTGCCGAGCCACGCTCGGCAGGGGCTTTACCGGGATTTGTCGGAATGTGGGAGCGGCGTAAGCCGCGAAGCTCATGGTCTTTCAGATTGCGGGCATGCTGTTCACTGCAGCATGCCCAGCTTCGCGGCTTACGCCGCTCCCACAAAAGCACGAATGTTCATCACGACCGCGGATGCTCGCTGGTCGGCAGCAGCGCATAGTCGTCGACGGCCAACTGCTCGGCATGGTTCAACCAGGCGCGGATCTCCAGGTCGTCGATCTCCTGGTCCACGCCCAGCGGCATGCGGATGCGGCCATCGGCATCGGGCTGCACCCATTGCTGGGCCACCACCACGTTGCGCTTTGATGCCACCGCTTCCACCCAGAAGCCGCGCTGCGGGCGCTGTGCGGCATACAGCTCCAGCACATAACGACCGGGGGTTGTGTGGCGCGGCTGGCGGCTGATCATGCGTGACTGGCGTACGCTGGGACGGGGCCCGCTGAACGCCTGCAACGGCGCATCCACGGCGATGCCACGACGCAGCTGCGCATCGCGGTACAGGCGCATGCCCTGGTCGCTGTCCAGCAGCAAGGCACACCATTGGCCATCGGCCGAACCATCTTCAAACGCGGTGCAGCGGTCGACATAGGCCAGGCGGTGCTGCGGATCGGCCTCCTCGAACTTGCGCGAGGTGTTTTCCAGGTACACCGATTTCAGGTCCCACTGCTGGTCGTATTCCAGCAGCACCGGCGGCTGCACCTTCTGCACGCCCACCAGTACCTGGTCGTTGTCCAGGCGCAACATGCGGGTCTGCTCGCCCAGCCACAGCGAACGTGCGAACGCGCTATAGCGTGCGTAGGTCCTCGTATCACCGCTGGTCGCCGCGACGCTGGCGCTTGCCGCGGGTGCCGGCTTCAACAGCGAGCGGCCAAAGCCGATCGCATCGATCGCAGGGTCCAGCAGCTGCAGCGCGGTGGCGCCCGAATCCAGCGTTGTGCCCGCCTGCGCAACGATCTGCTGCGGCTGCAGCTTGTTGCCCAGGAACAGCAGCAGGTTCTCGCGTTTCTGCTTTTCCAGCACATGGCTCAGGTCGTTGGGCATGGCCAGATGATCGGAGGCCACCACCACCAGCGTGTTGTCGGCGAATGCGCTGCTGCGGATGCGGTCGACCAGACGCGAGATCAAGCGGTCGCTGCACTTGAGTGCATTGAGCAGGCCGATATTGCCGTGTGCGCTGCGATAGCGCGTGTTCCTGCAGGCAACCGGCAGATGCCCGGCCGGATGGTGGGTGTCCATGGTCAAGGCGGTCAGCATGAACGGTTGGCCGCTCGCCGAGAGCTCGAGGAACCGCTCGTAGGCACGCTCCAGCAGCACGTCATCGTGCACGCCCCAATTGGAGAAATGGCGCTTGGCGATGTTCTGCTGCTGGAACCATTCCAGATCGCGCACGTCGTCAAAACCGTGCGAGTTGAGGAAGTCGGCCTTGGCGGCGAACTGCCCGTTGGCACCGCCCATGTAGTGGTTGCTATAGCCCTGCTGCTTCAGGTAGTCGCCAAGGCAGAAGGCTTCGGGCAGGAAACGGCCCATGCGGCCCATGCTGTTCTCGTCGCCCTGCGCGGTGGTCAGCGGCACGCCGCACATCGACGACACCAGGCCGGCGATGGTCCAGCCACTGCCGTCGGCGGAGGCGATGTTGCGGAAATCCAGGCCTTCGCCGGCCAGCCGGGTCAGGTTGGGCATCAGCCCGGGGAAGACGTCCTCGTTGAAATAGGTGCGTTCCAGGCTCTCGCCGTAGATCCAGACAATGTTCGGCCGCTGCGCCAGCGCCTTTGATGGCAACTGATATTCCGGCGCTACTGCGCTGTAGTCCACCGGCTGCATCTGCTGATAGATGCGCTTGCCATCGGTGTACAACGGGCTGAGCAGCAGTGTTGTCAGCAACAACGCGGTGAAGCCGCCGAACACCGCCATGCCATGACGGGGGCGCTGCAGGCGACGCACACGCAGCAACAACAACGGTGTCAGCGAGACGATCACCAGGCCGATGAAGCCGATGATGTAGGCGCTGAAGTCACCGACACCGGCGCCTTCCATGTCGCTGCGCAGGTGGTACAGCGTGGCCGAATTGATGCCATCGCCACTGAGTTTGTCTATCAGCCACCAACTGCTCAGCGCCAACAGTAGCAGTGACAGCAGGCCAGCCTTCAAGCGCGCCAGGGTGGGCGACAACATCAACAATACGAACAGTGCTGCCAGAGACAGCCAGATGATCCAATGCATGCGGTCACTTGGGTAGCGGAGACAGGGGGTGACGACCTGGGCCGTCATCGCTCTACACACTGTTGTTTCAGTGCTGTGGCAGAAGCATCTGGATCTTGCCTGCCGTAACCTGACTGAAATGTTCGGACGGCACAGCAGCTTTCATCATCAGCTGCGCGTTATGTGCGGCACGCCGAATACTGTGATCTTTGGTGAGAGAGTGTGCTTTTTGCCTGATTTCAGTGGTTGGAAACTTCTGTTGTCGCTTCTCAAGCTGCAATCGGACTGTTCATGCACCCACCTAGCCCGGGTAAGCGCAGCGCATCCGGGGCTGGCAATGGATTGAAGGGAGATGACCGGCGCTTTTCTGCGTCCGTTCAAGGCAAGCGCATATCCACGCTGCCGGTGCGTTGCTGCATGCACCATGTGCTCCCGGGTGCGCTGCGCTTACCCGGGCTACGGATGCCGCATCTACACTCAGCGATGGCCACGTTCTTCGCGGGCGCGTGCTCTGGTGCGCCGATCGAACAGCAGTGAGCTGACGATGAGCCCAAGGCCGATGATCACGCCCAGCAGGAACAGCAGCATTGCAAAAGCGGGGTAGCCGAACAGCGTCCAGCGGGTAGGCACGCGCATCAGCAGCGTCGAGGACAGCAGCAGGGCAGCGGTGATCAGGCCGGCGGCAATGCGGTTGGCCACCTTCTGGATGTTTTCCATCAGCCGCGATTCGTCCAGGCCGGTGACCTTCATCTGCAGGCGGTTTTCGGCCAGCACGCTGAGGATGTCGGACATGCGGCGCGGCCCGTTGCGCAGCAGCTGCTGCAGCTCCATCGCCTCGCTGGCCAGGTTGGCCGCCGAGAACGACTTGCGGAAATGTGCGCGCATCACATGCTGCAGCTGCCGTTCGACAACCTTGCGGGTTTCCATCTCCGGTGTCAGGAAGCGGCACACGCCTTCCAGGTTGAGCAGCGCCTTGCCGAGCAGACTCAGCTCCGGTGGCGTGCGCAGGTTGCTGGCGGTGGCGATGCGCACGATCTCCAGCACCACATGGCCTTCGGACAAGGTGCCGTTGGCGGCGTAGCGGGCAATCATCTGCCCGGTCTCGCGCAGGTAGCGCTCCTCGTCATAGTCCTCCAGCCGGGTACTGATGCCGATGATCTCGTCGGCCACTTCCTCGCCACGGCCATCCACGGCGGCGAACAATACCTTCAGCAGGCGTTGGCGCAGCCGCGGTGGTACATGCGCGACCATGCCCAGGTCGAAGATCGCCAGCCGGCCCTCTGGGGTGACGCGCAGGTTGCCGGGATGCGGGTCGGCGTGGATTTCGCCGTGCACGAAGATCTGGTCGAGGTAGCCCCGCACCAGCGCCGCAGCCAGCGGCACCATCGATTGCTCGGTGCGGCGTACCGGCGGGATCGCATCCACCCGCACGCCTTGCACCAGTTCCATGGTCAGTACCCGGCGTCCACACAGGTCCCACACCGGTTGCGGTATCCACAGTTCGGGGTAGGGCGCCAGGTGCTGGCCGAAGCGCGCCAGATTGGCAGCCTCGGCTTCGTAGTCCAGCTCCATGCGCAGGGTCTTGGCGAACTCGCCCAGCCAGTCGGAGAAGCGCACCTTGCGGCCCACCCGGGTCAGGTGATCGGCGGCAGTGGCGAAGCTGCGCAGCACACCGATATCCGAACGCAGCTGGGCGGCGACATCGGGCTTCTGTACCTTGATGGCAACCTGCCGGCCATCGTGCAGTTCGGCCTGGTGGACCTGGGCGATGGAAGCACTGCCCAGCGGCTGCGGGTCGAACCAGGCAAACAGCTTGCTGACCGGCGCGCCCAGTTCGTCCTCGATCACCGCGCGGATCTGTTCCACCGGGATCGGCGCGACTTTTTCCTGCATGCGTTCCAACGCGGCCACGTATTCGGGCGGGATCATGTCCGGGCGGGTCGACAGCACTTGGCCGAGTTTGACGAAGGTGGTGCCCAGCGCTTCCAGGTCGGCAACGAACTGGGTGGGGTTGCCGGCGGCCGGTGGCCGGCCCAGGCGCGGGATTTCGCCATCCAGCGAGATCCCGGAGAACACACCGGAATGGCGGTAGCGCAGCAGCAGGCGCACGATCTGCTGGCGTCGGCTGAGGCCGCCGATGGTGGTCGGGCTGTCACTGCTGGTCGGTTCCATCAAGCGGGGTTCTCCCAGGCGGGCGAGCCTGCAGTGTGGCCGCAGCGGGGTTGCAGGGGGGTGAATGCGCGGGCTTGCGCACCGAAGCGGGCACGAATGAGTGAAAATCCCCCTTCCCCTGTCCTATGACCTTACGGTGACCCATGGCTGGAGCCAGCCTGTTTGCCCTGCTCGACGATATTGCCGCGTTGCTGGATGACGTCTCCATCCTCACCAAGGTCGCTGCCAAGAAGACCGCCGGCGTGCTCGGTGACGATCTGGCCTTGAATGCGCAGCAGGTAACCGGCGTCACTGCCAACCGCGAGTTGCCGGTGGTGTGGGCGGTGGCCAAGGGGTCACTGGTCAACAAGGCGATCCTGGTGCCGGCGGCGCTGGCGATCAGCGCATGGCTGCCGTGGGCGATCACCCCGCTGATGATGATCGGCGGTGCCTTCCTCTGTTACGAAGGCGTGGAGAAGCTGGCGCACAAGTTCCTGCATTCCAAGGACGAGGATGAGGCGCACAAGGCCGAGCGGCTGAAGGCCATCGCCGATGAAAAGGTGGATCTGGTCGCGTTCGAGAAGGACAAGATCAAGGGCGCGGTGCGTACCGATTTCATCCTGTCGGCGGAGATCATCGTGCTGTCGCTGGGGGTGATCTCGCACGCTCCGTTCAGTCAGCAGGTTGTGACCCTGATTGCGGTTGCACTGGGCATGACGGTGTTCGTCTATGGCCTGGTGGCCGGCATCGTCAAGCTTGATGACGTTGGCGCCTGGTTGCTGGACAAGGGCCGCGCGCTGGCGGCGCTAGGTCGCGGCCTGCTGTATGCCACACCGTGGTTGATGCGCGGCCTGTCGATTGCCGGCACCGCGGCGATGTTCCTGGTAGGTGGCGGCATCCTGGTGCACGCGATTCCGGCCCTGCATCATTTCATCGTCGGCCTGGCACCGGCCAATCTGGAATGGCTGGCCAATGCCTTGGGCAGCGTGGTGGTGGGCGTGATCATCGGTGCAGTGGTACTGACCGTGGTGACCCTGGTCCAGCGTATGCGCGGGGCGAAAGCGGCGCATTGAAGCCGGCATTTCTGCCTTGATTGTGGGAGCGGCGTAAGCCGCGAAGCAGGAAATGCTTCAGGCATCAGCAATGGTGCCGACGTTGGCAGTATCTGAAAGATTGCCAGCTTCGCGGCTTACGCCGCTCCCACAAGACAGCAACACCGCCGCAGTTCACTGCAGGCCCTGCTCCAACTCCCGCAGCTGCTGCTGCGCGCGGGCCAACGATTGCCCGGACAGGCTGTCCAGCAAGCGTTGCAGACGATGACTGGCCGGCAAGCGTCGCATCGTCCAGCGGGCAGCTCCGATGCTGCCCAGCATCAACGCCACGCCAAAGCCCAAGCTGCCGAGGAACCACGCTGGTGCCATCGCATACAGATCCAGGCCCAGCCATTGCACGCTGCCCCATTGCAGGGCCAGCAGCCACAGCCAAAACCACGGCAGGCCCAGGCCAAGTTCGGTGATTGCGGTGAAGCGGCGTAGCCGCGCCAGTCGTTGCTGTTGGATCAGCACCGGTGCCTCGGCAGCATCTGCATGTATCGCCAACAAGGCGCGGGTGATCGACACCCAGATCGCAGCGATGCCGTACACATGCAAGGCCAGCCCTGTAAGCAGCAGTTGCGGCACCTGACGGTGCTCCACCCAGAAACTCGCCGCCAGCACGGTGACTACGATCCACACCAGCAGCCAAGCCAGCTGCAGACCACTGAACCAGCGCAGCCGGCGCCGCACACCGGCCTTGCGCGGCTGCTGCCAGGCCTGCAGGGCCAAGGTTTCCAGCTGATCGATACGTTGCGCCTGCTGTGCCCAGCTGGCCTTGAGTTCGTCGAGTTCCATGGTGTCAGTCTCGTGCGCTGTCGGCAGGATTGAAGTGGCTGCGCAGTTGTTGGCGCAGCCGGTGCAGGCGGGTGGCGGCATTGCTGGCGCTGATGCCCAGTACATCGCCGATCTCGCGGTGGCTGCAGTCGTCCAGATGCAGCAACAGCAGGGCCCGGTCCAGCGCCGGCAGGCGCTGGATCAAGGTATTGAGCTGGGCCAGGCTGGCGCTGTCTTCGGCGTTGTCGGCAACACTGGCGAGGTCGTCATCCAGCGTGGCTTCGCTGTGGTGGTGTCGCCGCAGTTCGCGGCCACGCAGCTGGGAGATGGCGATGTTCAGGGCGATGCGGTAAAGCCAGGTACTGAATTGCGCCCGTTGCGGATCGAAACCTGGAAAGGCGCGCCAGGCCTGGGTGCTTATTTCCTGGATCAGGTCGCGGCGGTCTTCAAGGTGCGCGCAATAGCCACGCGCAACCTTGAGCACGATGCCCTGATGCTGGCTAAGCAACTGGGCAAAGCGGTGTTGCAGGTCGACGATGGGGTCGGTTGCAGTGATGTCCATGCCCGGGTGATTCGCACCAGCGCAGGAAATATCACAGCCCCGGGCGGATTTCCGCTGCGGGGTGACTCAGTTGGCGGGCAGCACCTGGTTGCGGCCGACACGTTTGGCCGCATACAGGGCCTGGTCGGCCCGCTGCAACAGGGCCTGCAGGGCTTCGCCGGGCAGGGCCTGGGCGACGCCGGCGCTGAAGCGGACCTGCACGCGCTGTTCTTCATGCAGGAAGGGGCGTTGCGCCAGCTGCTGCTGCAGCTGTTGCAGGGTTTCCAGCGCGGCGGCGCGGTTGAGCCCGGGTAGCACCAGCACGAACTCGTCACCGCCGAGGCGGGCGATGCAGTCGCGACCGCGCAGGCGTTGCTGGGTCACCGCCACCAGATGGCGCAGGGCCTGATCGCCACCAGCGTGGCCGTGCCGGGCATTGGTCTGGCCGAAGTGGTCCAGGTCGATCATGGCCAGACTCAGTGGCGTGCTGTGGTCGGCCAACAGCTCGCCCAGCTGCTGCTCCAGGCCGCGCCGGTTCAGGGCGCCGGTCAGCGGATCGGTACGCAGCTGGCTGCCGGCTTCTTCCAGCTCCCGTTCCAGCTGCTGCACGCGTTGCTCGGCGGCCTTGGCCTCGGCGCGGGCATTGGCCAGATGGTCGCGCGCACGTGCAGCTTGCTCCTGTACCCGCGCGGTGTCCTGCAGCACGTCCTGCAGCAGTTGGGTGAGGTCGGAGATGCTGCGGGTCTGGCGCACGGCGACGGCATAGCTGGCGATGCGGTCGTGGTATTCCCCGGTTTCGGTGACCATGCCGTCCACCTGGGTCACGAAGTCGACCATCAGGTCCTTCATCGCCTGCTTGGACTGGTCGATGCCTTCGCGCAGCAGCCCTTGTCGATAGATCACTTCGCGCAGGTCGTTGCGGGTCTGCTCCAGCGAGTTGGCGTCCAGCGGCCCGGCCAGCAGCTGCCGGATCGAGCGGATCTGGCCCTGCAGCCAGCTGTCGCCATCGAGCAGCTCGGAGATGTTCTCCAGCAGCATGTCGAACAGGTTGAGCAGCAGGTCGCGCTGTTCCTGCAGACTGCTGCTGCGCACGCCGACCTGGTGGCAGAGTTCGCGCAGATGGATGGCCACCGGCTGCAAGGGCTGGCCGCTGCGCCAGCTGCGCAGTTCCTCGCCCATGCGTTGGGCCTGCTGTTCGAGCTCAGGCGACTGCTGCATCAGGCTGGCCAGCACCGCGCCGAGGGTGTCGCGCAGCATGTCGCGCAGCTGCTCGGCCTGGCTGTTGCGGGTGTGGGAGGCTTCCAGTTCGACGGTACGGATGTACTTGTCGATCAATTGCCGCAGCAGGCGACCGTAGCGTTCCCAGTCCTGCTCGGCATGCGCGCTGTGCAGGCGTTGGCCCATGTCACCGAGTTCACCGGGCAGGGTGCACATGCCCTGGGCGAAGGCGGCCAGTACTGATTCGGGCGCGTTGGCGCCGATGAACAAGCGCTGCAGCATCGCCATGCCGCCGCCTCCGTTGGCTACCACCTCGACCGCCGCAGCCGCCTGCGGCGCGGACCGCCGGGACAGGATGCGGCCCAGCCCGCTGCTGCGGGAGGTGGAGGAGTCGTCGGGGCTGTCGGCCATTGCGCAGGGGTCCGGGCGGGTTGTGGCTGCGCCCGTGCGCAACCTGAGGTGGTGTCCAAGCCCCATTATCGGCAAGGTAGCAGCGGGCTTGAATGGCAGCCGATCACAGGAGCACATCATGCGGGTATTGCTGGCTGGCGCGACCGGTCTGGTCGGGGCGCAGGTACTGCAGCGGTTGTTGGCCGAGCCACGCTGCAGCGGTGTGATCGCACCGAGCCGGCGCGCGCTGGCGCGGACCGACCCCAAGCTGCTCAATCCGGTGCTGGATTTTGCCGCGCTGGCGACGGTGACGCAGGGCTGGCAGGTGGATGCGGTGATCTGCGCGCTGGGCTCGACGATGAAACAGGCCGGCTCGCGTGAGGCTTTCCGGCAGATCGACCATGGCTATCCGCTGGTGATTGCACGCGCAGCGCGTGCCAATGGCTGCGAGGTGTTTGCCTTGAACTCGGCGGCCGGTGCCAATCCGCGTTCGCTGGTGTTCTATAGCCGGGTCAAGGGCGAGCTGGAGCAGGACCTGCGCGCGCTGGGGTTTGCCTCATTGACCTTGGTGCGTCCGGGCCTGATTGGCGGCGACCGCGTCGAACGGCGAGCCGGCGAGCATCTGGCCAGCGTGGTGCTGGGGGGGCTGGCGCCGGTATTGCCGCGCGCATGGCGCATCAATCCGGCCACGCGGATTGCCGACGCCTTGGTGGAGGTGGTATTGGATCCGCAGCCGGGCGTGCGGGTGGTTGGGTCGGCGGAGTTGGTGTGAGTTCTGGTTGAGCTTGCTTGGGCTTGGTTGGTTTGTGGGAGCGGCGTGAGCCGCGAAGCCGGGGATCTGTGAGCGCATCGGCTTCGCGGCTCTCGCCGCTCCTACAAACAGCAGCTCCCACAAACGGCAGGCGAGGCTCAGGCCGGCAGTGACTGCCCGCCATCCACCGCCAGCACCTGGCCGGTGATCCAGCGCGCTGCCGGCGAGCACAGGAACACCGCGGTGTTGGCCACATCCTCGACATTGCCGAAGCCACCGAACGGGATCTTGTTGCGGATCTGTTCGTACAGTTCGGGTGCGCTGCTGCGGCGCTGCTCCCACAGTCCGCCGGGGAATTCGATCGAGCCCGGTGCCAACGCGTTGACCCGGATGCGCTCACGCGCCAGCTCGGTCGCCAGGCTGGTGGTGTAGTAATTCAAGGCGGCCTTGGCGGCGGAGTAGGCCGCTGCGCGTGGCGTCGGCACCGAGGCGTTGATCGAGCTGATGTTGAGGATGGCCGGCATCGCACTCAGGCGCAGATGCGGCAGGGCAGCGCGGTTGGCGCGCACCGCGGCCATCAGGTCGATATCGAAACCCGCTTGCCAGCTCGCATCGTCATTGCCGTTGCCATAGCCGGAGGCATTGTTGATGAGGATGTCGACGCCACCCAGCGCGGTTGCAGCGGCATCTATCCAGGCTTGAATCTGCATCGGATCGGCGAGATCACATTGCTGCGTGTGCGCGGCGGCTGCGCCATCGCGCAATAACAATTCGGCAGCCTGTTGCAGTGCCGTTGCACCACGCGCACAGAGGCTGATCTTCGCACCGTCGCGGGCAAAGGCCTGGGCGATGGCCAGGCCGATCCCGCGGCTGCCGCCGGCAACCAGCACGCGTGCGTTTTGTAGCGAAACAGAAGGGGGCATTGCTGCGGTTCCGGTGGGCGGAGATCGCGCATTATCCCCGGTTGCGCGTTGCAGGCGGCGAATGCGCTGTTCCGTGCTCAGGGCAGGCCGGGTACGTTCAAGGACGCGAACAGCAGGTTCTGCGCCTTCTTGGCCATGGATCGTGGCAGCTTGGCGATGAAGGTGTCGCCGGTCAGCGCCATGTCGCCGCGGAGGATGAAACCATTGATCTGGGTGTAGCTTTTGACGGTGTATCTGTTCCCATCGCGGGTGACTTCCAGATACATCGGCGAGGTCAGGATGTTGTTGCCCTTGCGATAGACGCGGGTGCCATCGATGTCGCGGACCAGGCGATAGCCCTGCTGGCTTGCCCAGGCATCAACCTTGGCCAGCACGTTCTCATCGGAGCTGAAGGTGGTGAGGTCATGCGGCCTGCCGCTGTTCCTTGCCATCAGTGCGAGGATGTTGACCAGGGCCAGGCCGCCCAGTGCGCCCACGATCATTCCGGTGATCAAACTCATGCTGTTGACTCATTGAAGTTGGGGCGGCATTCCAGCACATCGCAATGCCTGTTGTCGTGAGAATTCAGTGCTATTCCCAGATGTTGGGTATTGCGCCACGTTCCGGATGTTTCATCTGCACGATGCAGAAGCGATGGCCGGTGGGGGCTTCCATCACCCACCAGCGTTTGACCTTGCCGATGCGGCGTGCGCCCAATGCTTCGAGCCGATCCGCCTCGGCATCGATATCGTCGGCCTCGATATCGAGATGCACGCGTGATGCGTGGTCGACGCGCTGCACTTCCACATGCAGTTCGGCCGGCGCGCCCGTCAGTTCTGCGTACTGCGCGCCATCGTCCTCGGTGTAGCCGGGCTCGGCTTTCAGGCCGAGTGCGGGTGCCCAGAACGCGGCGGCGGCATCGCTGTCGGTGCCTTGGCAATCAATGATGAAACCGGCCAGACGGCTGCGGTGGCTCATGCGGATGCTCCGGTGACAGAGGAGCGCAGCGTACACCGCCTATCCGGATGCGCGTGTTACTGCGGTGTGGGCGACAGGGACGGGAGTGGCGAGTCGCCAGGCGCTGATGCACAACGTGCCGTAGACGCTCCACTCGGCCAGGCGCTGCAGCAGCCCGCGCCAAGGTTGCAGGGGTTCGATCCCCATCAGGACGAACAGCAGCAGCCAGAGTCCTGCCAGCGCAATCCACGACAGGCGTGTGCCTGGGCGGATCGCGGGCGTGGTGGCCAACAACAGCAGGCCCAGTGCAGTGCCCAGATAGGTGAACACGCCGAGCAGGGTATGTAGTGATTGCGAAACGCTTCCGCTGGTTGGGCAGCCCAAGTCGCAGGGCGCCAACGCCGAACCTATCCATGCCAGCGGTTCGAACATCAGCAGCCAGTAGCCGAATCGACTTGCTCCGCGCACGGGTACCTTTCCGGCAAACACGCACAACAGCAGTGCGGCCAGGATTCCCACCGGGATGAAGCCGAACAGGCTGATCAAGCGCGCATGCGCGCTACCGCTCGCACCGAGTTCACTGATGTACTGTGACAGCGGCGAATAGCCGGGTTTGAGTGCGGCACCGCCGAACAGCATCAGCAGGTACACCGCGATGAACAGCAGGATCAGGCAGCGGTGGAAGCGCATCGGCGGCATGCCTGTGGGCGTGCGGGTCAGCGTAGGCGATTGGACAGGAACAGCTCCACCTTGCCGCAGCTCGGGCAGGCATGCAGGTCGAATTCCTCGCGGTTGCCGAACAGTTCACCGATGTCGCCGAGCAGGAACGGCATGGTCTGCGTGCTTTCATGGAAGCGCTTGCGGCCAATGAATTCCATCTGCATCCCGGGGCAGCGCGGGCAGTCGATCAAGCGCGGTGCTTGCGTCCAGCTGCGGCTGTCATCGGCCTGATAGCCACGTGGTGGCGGGGCGCCATCGGCATGGGTGCCGCATTTCCAGCACTGGTCGCGGTTGTCTTCGTTGACTTCCTTGCAGTTGCTGCAGATCCAGGTGCCCATGGTGGTTTTGGCAAGGGTGTGGGATGGGCCAATCGTAGCGCCCGGATGGCGGGTTGGCGTTACAGGTGGGTGATGCTTTTTGTCGGGATCGGGCGAAAGGTCACGAGCAGGTGCTGCCCTCACCCCAACCCCTCTCCCGCAAGCGGGAGAGGGGTTGGGGTGAGGG
>Ga0308158_10002116_pt1 | contig 19340 bp, 19 predicted proteins | sample PhyBR2_FD_201038 | JGI IMG/M metagenome (GOLD analysis project Ga0308158, IMG submission 201038) | Phyllosphere microbial communities from UC Gill Tract Community Farm, Albany, California, United States - DLSLB.R2 | ecosystem: Host-associated > Plants > Phyllosphere > Unclassified | place: USA...
CACCTTGGTGAACGTACTCGTGAAGGTAACGACTTCTATCACGAAATGAAAGATTCTAACGTTCTTGACAAAGTAGCAATGGTCTACGGTCAGATGAACGAGCCACCAGGTAACCGTTTACGCGTAGCGTTGACTGGCTTGACCATGGCGGAATATTTCCGTGATGAAAAAGATGAAAACGGTAAAGGCCGTGACGTATTGTTGTTTGTTGACAACATCTATCGTTACACACTTGCAGGTACTGAAGTATCAGCATTGTTAGGCCGTATGCCATCTGCAGTAGGTTACCAGCCTACACTTGCAGAGGAAATGGGTGTACTTCAAGAACGTATTACGTCGACTAAGTCTGGTTCGATCACATCGATCCAAGCGGTATACGTACCTGCGGATGACTTGACTGACCCATCGCCTGCAACAACGTTTGCTCATTTAGATGCAACTGTTGTATTGAGCCGTGACATCGCATCTTCTGGTATTTATCCAGCGATCGATCCACTTGACTCAACTTCACGTCAGCTAGATCCATTGGTTGTTGGTGCTGAGCATTATGAAATTGCACGTTCTGTACAGAACGTATTGCAACGTTATAAAGAGCTTAAAGACATCATCGCGATCTTGGGTATGGATGAATTGGCAGAAGAAGATAAGTTGGTTGTTTACCGTGCGCGTAAAATCCAACGTTTCTTCTCTCAACCATTCCACGTTGCTGAAGTATTTACGGGTGCACCTGGTAAATTAGTACCACTTAAAGAAACGATTCGTGGCTTTAAAGGTCTTTTAGCTGGTGAATACGATCACATCCCAGAACAAGCGTTCTACATGGTGGGTGGTATTGACGAAGTAATTGCTAAAGCTGAGAAACTTTAATTAGCAACTCTAATTTAGGAGGTTCTCATGGCGACGATGCAATGTGATGTCGTAAGTGTGAAAGAGTCAATTTACTCTGGACAAGTTACGATGTTGATCGCTAAAGGTGCAGGTGGTGAGTTGGGTATTTTACCTGGACACGCGCCACTGGTAACCTTGCTCCAACCAGGACCGATCCGCGTTCAGTTGGAAAATGGTACAGAAGAAATCGTTTATGTATCAGGCGGTGTGTTAGAAGTTCAGCCTCACGTTGTGACCGTGCTTGCAGATACTGCAATCCGTGCTGACAACCTAGATGAAGCAGCAATTGTCGAAGCGCGTAAGCACGCCGAGCAATTGCTTGCCAATCAGAAGAGTGATCTGGATTCTGCTGCTGCACTTGCTGCGCTTGCAGAAACTGCAGCTCAGCTTGAAACGATTCGTAAAATCAAGAATCGCGCGCTTTAAGCCACGATTTTGGATTGAAGAAGCCACCGTCAGGTGGCTTTTTTTATGTCTGTTGTTTAGCCAAGCTTTGCGCTAAGCTCTGTTGCAAATAGGTGCAGCAGAGGACATGACAGATATGGCGTTTCAAAACATCACGGGCCTTCAGTGGATATCGTTGGGACCAGATGCGCTTCAGGTCTTGCAGATCGACAACGAATTTTGTACGGCTCAAGTGGCTCTACAGGGTGCGCAAGTTCTACAATTTTATTCTAAGCAGCATCAGCGTGATGTACTCTGGCTCTCAGATCGTAATTCATTTGTAGCAGGAAAGGCTATTCGAGGTGGCATTCCGCTATGTTTTCCATGGTTTGGTGCGCATGCAATTGAAACAGACTATCCTGCACATGGCTTTGCCAGAAATATGCAGTGGCAATTCAAAGATGCTCAATATCAACAGGGTCAAGGGCACAGCTTGACCTTTGAGCTTCGCGATCATGCTGCGACTCGACTTTATTGGGATGCCGCATTTTGTCTTGAAATGCACATCCGGTTGGGGCAAACCCTTGAACTCAATTTTCGATTGAATAACTTAGATCTCCATCCGATCAGCTTCGGTTTTGCTTGGCACAGTTATTTTGCTGTCAAGACTCAACGTACCCGACTATATGGCGTTGAAGGGTGTTCTTACATCGATCAGCTAGATGGTCATCAGATCAAGCAGCAGGATACTGCTCCGCTTGAGTTTCATTGTGAAACCGATCAGATCTATCCGCTCACGAAAGGAAAATTTCGCTTAGATGACTCGTCTACAACACAAATTGTGATTGAGACATCTGCACAAAGTGCGGTGGTGTGGAACCCATGGATTGAAAAAACCAAGCGCATGGCCGATTTAGCACCTCAAAGCTGGCAAGAATTTGTTTGTGTTGAGGCTGGACAGGTGGCCACCGAGCAACAAACACTATTGCCTGAGCAGCAACTCAGTTATCAACTTTGTCTTAGTCTGAACGATCTCTAGGGCGCTTTAAGATTTAGAGTCTGTGCTTGAAGCCGTCGAGTTTGGATTAACAATTAGGGCAGCCAGTTTCAGCATTTCAGTTTGTAGCGTATTGAGCTGATGCTGAATAGCCATAATATCCTGTTTTTTCCAGTTCAATGTCTGTTGAAACAGATCGCTCTGTAACAGCTGCTCATTGGTATTGATCAGCTGTTGACGTAATTTTTCAACTTCTGGGCTCTTCAGTTGTAACTGATTGAGATTGTCATTGAATTGGGTCAACTGGGTTTTAAAGTGAGATAATGTTTGCTGTGCGGCCTGCGGGTCTTGTTCTTGAAGTGCAGTTTCAAGCTGGCTTTGCGTCGCTTGTAACTTTTGCATGTCTTGACCTACTTTGAGCTGCAAATCTGCCGCGTCGCGAAGCAAATAAAATAGATTCGTGGTCGATGAGCGTTCTTCATTGTTGAGGGCATCATCACTACCTTGATTATCGATAGGCATGTTGTCTTGATTGGCCGATGTCATACTTTGCTCACGCGCTGTACTTTCCGCGTCGGGTTGTTGATCACACCCCACAAACAATATGCTACAGCTCAGCACAAGCAAAGAAAATTTAGCAGCGAAAGGTGTAGGCATCATCATTTTTTCCATCCAAAGCCATATGACACCCACGTTATCAAACAGAAACTTCAAACGGCGCCATATTGTTAATTTAATAATTAGAGCATGCCTGATTTAGCAGAATATGAAGGTCATGTTGTAAAAGTATTGTTTTTAGAGGATAGAATGCATGAGGCATACCTGCGGCATGCCTCATAAAGAATGGCTTATTTGGCTAATTCTTGATTAATGGCATCAATCAGGCGAGGATCATCTGCGGTAATGTCGGGTGCAAAACGGGCAACAACTTCGCCTGTTTTACTGACTAAAAATTTTTCAAAGTTCCATAGTACTTCTGGTGGTTCATTTGGGGTCAGACCATATTCAACCAAGTCTTTCCACCACGGGCCTTCTCCAATACGTTCGGGCTGTGCTTGAATAAGAGTTTGATAAAGCGGATGCTTGTCTTCACCAGCAACCGAAATTTTTGCAAACAATGGAAATTTCACATCGAAATTTAAAGAGCAGAACTGCTGAATTTCTTCATTCGTTCCAGGCTCTTGTTCCAAAAAGTTATTGGCTGGAAAGCCTAAAATGGTTAAGCCTTGATCTTTTTTAGCTTGATACAGTGCTTCGAGTCCTTCGTACTGCGGCGTGAGGCCACATTTTGATGCAACGTTCACAATCAAGAGTACTTGGCCATGGTATTGTTCAAGATCGACCGCTTGGCCTTGAATGTCTTGAACAGGAATATGATAAACCGACTGACTCATATCGAATCCTTATGCAAAAGAAAGAGTAAAGATAAGCTTACAAGAGCATGTATTGAGGGCGCTCAGGCATAGCATACGATGACATGTTTAAATGCGATGTATAGCATAGTTTTGTGATGAAATAGATCGTTAAGGCTTGAGATTAACGCGTTCTAAGCTGTACGGGTGTGTGTCCGGTGTAACGTTTAAAAAATGCGATGAAGCTCGAGCTTTGATGATAGCCCAGCTCAAGTGCAATACGTTTGACTGAATCACCCTGACGAATTTTTGCAACCGCGTACACCACTTTGGCTCGATTGCGCCATTCAGAGAGCCCCATGTTTAACTCTTGCTGACATAAGCGCAGCGCATGTCGCTCGCTAATCTCAAAATCATCAAGAATTTGTTGTAGGCTTTGAGCAAAGCGTTTGACATCGGCCAAAGCATTTAAAATCGGTGCCAGTACGGGATGCGCTGACGGTGGTAAATAATGATCATATTGTTTGGCTGTCAGGAGCTGATCCAGCAATACCTGTAATAAGTGCAGACGGCTTTGCTCGGAATGATCACGTGTCGGATCTAGAATCTCTTTTACCAAGGCATGAAAAAATGACTGGATCTCGAGTGTTTTTGGACAATCACTCAATTTCGCGGAAAGCCGAGGATGTAGCCGAATACACACGAAATGTGTCGGCTGATCGATATTAAGACAACAATGTGTGGTCCGTGGTGGTAGCCACACACCGTAATTGGGTGGTGCGAAAAATGTCCGTTGCTCGACCTGAATTTGCAGCAGTCCATTCAAGCTAAAATTAAAATCCCCCCAAAGCGATGAATGTGCAAGCACTTCATCGTGGGGGTGAAAGAAAAACTCATGGATATCAATCTGCTCTTTAAGCATCGCTGCGGCAGATGATACGGAAGATAAATCCATATGAGAAATCCGAAAAAATTTACTGTTCGCAGTGAAGCTTTGGATTGCTTAAACCTTTAACTAAGGTAAATAAACCAATTAAGGCCAACACAACAAAATTGAGCACACCATAAATTAAGATATTTTCATTAAAATGGTCAACTACATAGCCGCCGATCAAAGAGCCTGTCGCAATCATGACCTGAAACATGCCGACGAATAGTGGCATGCCTTTTTCGACGGCTTTAGGCGCATGAACAAACATCCAGATATTGGCCGAAGTTGGAAATGCACCAAAGGCAAAGCCCCATAACGCAGTTAAAATCATCGCGCCGGCTTCATGGATGGCAAAGACGGGAAAGCTAAAGAAAACAACCGCAAAACATACGCCCACAAAAGCCATGGTGTAGCGAATATTCAAATTACCACTATAGCCTGCAAAGGCATTACCAAATACTCCCGCAATACCGTATAGCAAAAGCAGACTACTGATGGTGGTGCCGTCGAATCCTGCAATATGTTTAAAAAAAGGTGCGAGGTAACTATAAGCACAAAAGTGTGCCAAACCCATCAATAGCACAATTAACATGCCGTTACGTGCTTTAGGCACTCGCAATAAGGCTGGTAGGTCTTGAAGTCGAATCGATGATTCAGGAACCAGCACTGGTAAAAAACGTAACTGCAACAGCAGCACCACAAAACCAATGATGGCGGTAATACCAAAAGCACTACGCCAGCCATAAAATTCGCTTAACCACGTGCCAATCGGAACGCCCAGTACCGTGGCTAAGGTCACACCGGCCATCACTACGGCGGTAGCTTTGGCAATTGGTAAATGGGCAGGCGCCAATTTACCACTTAATGCAATTGCCGTGGCCCAGAACCCGCCAATGGCAACGCCCAGAATCATCCGGCTGATAAGCAGCACGTTAAAATCGTCTGCAAAGGCAGTCAAGGCATTGGCCAGTACCATAATGGCGGTCAGTACAATCAGCACATAACGGCGATCGAGCTGTTTAAAAATAACCGGCAGTGATGGTGCCGCCAGCGCCGCCATGACGCCGGGGAGCGTGATGATCAATCCGGCAGTACCCACCGAGATATTCAAATCAGTGGCCACGTCATTGAGTACCCCGACAGGCAAAAACTCACTGGTCACCAGTGCAAATGCCGCAATTGAAACGGCGAGTATGGCGAGCCAACTGCCACCAGTGGGACGAGAGGGCGTAGCCTCTTGAGCATGAAGCGCATTCATGATGAATATCCTAATTTTGGGAGATGCAAAGCGTGTGATCGATCTAATTTATAATTTAATAGTGATCATTATGAAAATAAAATAGTTGAACAATTCACCAGCGTCAAGTAATTTAATAGTGATTGTTATAAAAATAAACGTGGCGTTTATGACAGATGTAGCAAATGGCTTTGAGCAGCAGGATCAAGACGTTCCGTGCAAAAAAAAACGCGGGCGCCCAAAATGCTTTGATGAGCAGCAAGCGCTTGAAAAAGCGATGCTGCTGTTTTGGGCACATGGCTACGAGGCGACCTCAATCAATGATCTGACTCAGGCATTAAATGTGACTGCCCCGAGCTTGTACAGTACCTTTGGCGATAAGGCGACTTTGTTTTATAAAAGCATCGATTATTATTTAGCGCATGAGGCATGTCCCATCGAGCGTATTTTTGAACAAGCCAAAACTGCCAAAATTGCCTTTGAATTGTATTTTTATGACAATCTGAACCGTTTGCTGCAACCCAATAAGCCTTCCGGTTGTATGTTGGTGGTGGCGACCATGAACTGTTCCGAATCGACCCAGCAAGTTCAGCACACCTTGTTGTCAAAACGGTTGAAAACCAAACACAAATTATTGGAGCGCTTGCAACAGGGCATCATCGATGGTGATTTACCCGCCAACGCACCGATTGAAACCATGACCGATTTTTATGCCACGCTGCTTCAGGGTCTTACGCTACAGGCACGTGATGGTGCAGATCTAGCGCAACTCACAGCGGTAGTAAAGTACGCTATGCAGAGCTGGTGTTTGTTTGTACAGTCGCATGGCGATCACGCGATATAAATGTCTGAAATGCGATATTTCAATTTCATCCGTCATTATCGACAATAATCGTATCTTCAGGATACAGAGAGCAGCATGAATCAGATCGCAAAAACCCAGTGGTGGGCTTTTTTATTGCCCTTAATTGCAGTACTGATTTGGTCGATGAATATTGCCGTGACGCGTTATGCGGTCGATCTGATTGAGCCGGCCAGCATCAGTTTTTACCGCTGGCTCATAGCCTTTATTGTGCTGACGCCTTTCATGCTATTCAAAGTCTGGACGCAACGTGCTTTGGTCCGCCGGCATTTGGGCCAGCTCGCCATACTGAGTGCCTTCGGGATGGTGCTGTATCAGGGCTTATCTTATACCGCCGCGCATTATACCACCGCCACCAACATGGGAATTGTCAATGCATTCATTCCCGTGTTTACCATCTTTGTTTCAATGCTGATTTTAAAGGATATTCCCAATCGATTTGCCATTGTGGGCAGTATCATTTCGTTTTTAGGTCTGCTGTATATTTTAGGCAAAGGTGATTTTGCTACGCTACTCAATATGGGCGGTCATTCGGGTGATTTACTCATGGTCGTGGCTGTCTTTTTCTATGCCTTTTATGGTGTATTCTTAAAAAAATGGCAGCTCAAAATTCCATTACTGATTAGTCTATATGTGCAAATCGGTTTTGCCTTGCTCTATCACATCCCGTTTTTAATGTATTTTGGTCTAGATGCAATTAATGCACAAAATGCACCGAGCTTACTCTATGCGGGTATTTTTCCCTCATTGCTGGCGCCGTTGCTGTGGATGCTGGCGGTACAACACATCGGGCCAAATCGTACCAGTATTTTTATGAATTTAATGCCAGTGTTTACTGCAATTATTGCCAGTTTATGGTTAGCCGAGCAATGGACTTTATTTCATACTATTGGTGGCATGATGATTTTGGTTGGCATTGTGATGGCACAAAAGAAAAATGCGCCTGTCATCGTACAAAATACCTCGTCTTAAAAGATCCGCTTTCTTTTTAATTTAACTGTATCTTCAACTTATGCTGGCGAGTATCTGAATGGACAGCGTGGTGTGGCAGTGTATTCAATACGATGGCAGAATAGGCAAAACACGCAGTAAATGGTAGTGTGCTGATTGAGGGCGTGTGGTTGATCGTCTGGATGAGTTTTAGAATTGTCCATTTGGTATAAAACTTGAATACGCTAAACATGTAACGAATAAAATCAGGACGCAGCGGTGATTAATCCAGCCAACAAATGGGAAGCTTTAGATGCACATCTTTTGCAGGTGTTGCATGTGCTATTAACTGAAAAAAGCGTCTCCAATGCGGCCAAGCGGCTCAATCAATCCCAACCTGCCATCAGTACCGCACTCAAAAAACTCAGAGACATCACCGGCGATCAGCTTTTGGTTCGTAGTCGTAATGGCATGACCCCGACCGAACGTGGTGAAGCGCTACTTGAACCTGTGCGTCAAGCACTGGCGCAAATGGAACTGATTGCCACACAGCAGGTGCACTTTCATCCGGCCGAGTCGCGTCAAGTCTTTAATATTGCCGCGCCGGATTACCTCAACGCAATTGCGCTGGGTGAAGTGTTGCGTCGTGTACGACAAGAAGCGCCGCATTGCACCGTGATCATGCACTCGATGGCACACGATGTAGATTATACCCATGCACTAGAAAGCGGGATGTATGATGCTGTAATTGGTAACTGGCCGCAGCCACCCGAATATTTGCGCCTTGCACCACTGTTTGAAGATGAAGTAGTGTGCCTGATGCGTAAATCGCATCCAATGGCTGCACGACCGTTAACACTTGACGATTATCTGCAAGCCGACCATATTGCCCCAACGCCATATACCGTCGGTCAGCGTGGCGTGATTGACTTGTATTTGGCCAAAGAACGAATCAAACGTAATATCGTGGCCTACGTGCCATACTTCGGCATGATTCCCTACATGCTGCTGCAATTTGACGCGATTTTTTCAGCACCGCGTTCATTCTCTCGCCATTATAGTGCATTGCTGCCACTCAAAGTGGTCGATGCGCCAGTCAAGTTCCCCAAGATTCCGTATTTCTTGCTCTGGCATGAGCGTTTACATCGCTCGCAAGAACAGCGCTGGTTTCGTGAGCTGATTATTTCGGTACTTCGAAATGACAGTCACGTCTTAAACTAAATTCCTTTGTATCACCATAACGCGCATCCCTGATCAGGCGCGAGCATCAGATCATCATCTGCTGGCGCTGGTCTTTTCTTATTTATCATGGCCAATATGGACGCGTGATAGACATGTGTTATGGCATTTTTTGCATAAGCAACATTGCAGATTCTCAATAATCATTTCTTTGGTAGGAAACTTGCCTTTATCAGCGGACGACATCGTTTTGCAAGTCATTTAAGCAAATGTCAGACAGCCATCGCTATGCATCTTCAGATAAATAGCCAGTGCTTTTACTTAAGGAAGTGGATCAGGGGGAAGTGTGTAATGAACGCAGTACAACAAGGCAGATCATTAAAAAAACTGATGGGAAGCCTCGCGACCATTCTGGGGGGAATGGGCGCCATGCAAGTCGCAGATGCAGCCATCTGGAGTGATACCTCAATTGGCTGGCGCTACGGTACTCAATTTGCAGAACCATATAAAAATGATGCCGCAGGTGATCGAATTGATATTACCAAGCAGATTTTTAATCTCACCCATGCCAGTGGTGATAAATACGGCTCCAACTTTTTCAATGTCGATTTACTTCAGTCAGATGATGAGCCCAACAGTACCCAGTCAAGTGGTAAAGGTGCCCAAGAAGCCTATGTGGTAATACGCCGCTATCTGGATGCAGGTGCACTGTTTAAAAAGGATTTGGCGGTACCCGGTTATATACGTGGCGCAGGTTTGAGCGCGGGGTTAGACTGGAATACCAAAAATGACAGTTATGGCTCGAAAAAGCGCATGTGGGTGGTAGGCCCAACGGTTCGCTTTGATGTACCGGGCTTTTTAGATTTTAGTGTGTTGGCACTATTTGAAAGTAATGATCCGTCTTCTGATACGCCACGATTTGGTTACTCAACGGGTCGTTATACTTACGATACACACATGGCGGCGCAGTTTACGTGGGGCATTCCGATTGCAAAAACACCGCTGTCCTTTGAAGGTTATGCACTGTGGATTGATGCTAAAGGAAAAAATGAATCTGGTGGCGATACCAAAGCGGAAACCCACATCGATGCACGCGTTATGTATGACATGAGCGGATTGATCGGACTAAAAGACAGCAAATTACGTGCGGGTGCAGGTTACGAATATTGGAAAAACAAATTCGGTAACGATACTGATGGTTTTGCCGGAAAGGGGGCCACTGCGAGCACACCTATGGTAAGAGTGGATTATCACTTTTAAGTGCTAAGGGCAGGGTGGGAGCATATGAACAGGGTTTTTATGTGCTCTCTTTTGTCTGAATAAATTTAAGTAAAAAATATTCTGACACGATGTGATGACTTATCGAATTCCACTATGATTACAGGGTGTGTTTAAAAATTAAACAATTATCAGTTTTCTATAAAATTTGAATAAAAAGATCAATATAAATTAACTTTTTAGATAACCAGAAGGTTTCATCGGTAAAAAAATTATTTTTTCATAAGATAAATAATATATTTGTATTAATGAGCTGTTTCTTTCATACTACGCGCACTGTAAAAACAGCCACTTTTTAAGTGTACTGTTGCTACTTCCAGATTGTTGAACCCTCTGGATGTGATTGATACACATCCCTTTTTATGCTCAGTCATCCTCATATGACTGAGCTTTTTTTTGTCTGTCCATTTATCTAAGTAGCTAGATAGACAGATCTGTATAATACAAATTAACGATAATTATTTGCATTTGAGTGTTCATTCATTTAGTTGCGAATCACATCGCCAGTTTTGGCATCGAGAATCCGACTTGGCTGCTGGCTTAAACCCAAATCACCATTTAAATAATGTAATTGCTGCCCAAAATAGGCGGAAGCTTCCTGTAGTGAGCGCGCAGGTTCAAGTCCTGCCGGATTGGCACTGGTCGAGACAATAAAGCCGCCAAAGGCATGACACAGTGCCATACACAGTGGGTGATTAGACACCCGAACAGCCACCTGATGATGTTGACCTGTAATCCAAGCGGGAATTTGCTGTGAATGGATCGGCAATAACCATGTCGTGGCGCGCTCATCGACGCCGCGCTGTGTCCAACTTTGAATGACTTGCTGGCGAATATCTGGATCAAGTTCATCCAGTAGATGCTCGACCTGTGAAATATCTCCGGCCAGTAAAATCACGCCTTTTTCAATAGGGCGCTGCTTTAAACGCAGAATTTCATGAAATGCCTGCTCATTGAAGGGATCACAGCCCAAGCCCCAGACTGCCTCGGTCGGATAGGCCAGCACATCGCCCTGTGTCAGGTATTGGGCTGCTTCCGTAACGGAGGTGGTCAGCATAATTCATCTCCAAATTTAAAAATAACGCTATTGTGAACCTTAAAACCCGCCAGTACAACGCAGATAACGTCCCGACTGCTGAATGCACAGTCCCAACAGTTCAAGTTCCATGAGTTGACCGGTCAGCTCTGCGGTCGAGCCTTCAAACTGCTGTGCCAACTGATCGAGGTCTTGTCCGGTCCAGTCTAAGCGTTGATAAAGCGGGATCAGCTCTTCGGGAACAGCCAAGGCATCGGGTACATCCTCAGGGGTAGAGGTGGCCGAGACTGCTGCCGTAGATTGAGCATGCCAATGTGTGGGAAGCGCTAAATCTTCCAGAATTTGCTCCGGATGATCCACCAAAATTGCTCCTTCTCGAATCAATTGATGGCAGCCTTGATGAAACTCACTATAAATATGTCCCGGAATCGCGAAGACCGTTTTACCTTGCTCAGCAGCTCGATTCGCGGTAATCAGTGAGCCACTTTCTTTTTTGGCTTCCACCACCAACACGCCTAAACTTAAACCACTCACAATACGGTTGCGCCGTGGAAAATTGGCCTTTAACGGTGGTGTGCCCGGCAAAAACTCGCTGACGACTGCACCGCCTTGCGAAGCAATACTCTCGTATAATGTACGATTCCCTGCCGGATAACATCGATCCAATCCAGTTCCGATCACTGCAATCGCCCGTTGCTGCATGACACTGCCTTGATGGGCTGCTTCATCAATGCCGTGTGCAAGCCCACTGGTGATATAAAATCCTTTTTCACTGAGGTAATAGGCAAAGTCATAGGCCACTTGCCGACCATGTGGGCTGGGTTTACGACTGCCCACCACGGCAATTTGTGGCTGTAATAAGGGCTGAGCCGAACCTCGACCAAATAAAATTGGGGGCTTGCCGGTATAGGGCATCAACTGGGCCGGATATAGTGGATCTTCTGGCGTAACAATAAAATCAGTGTGTTGCTGAATGTGCGCAAGCAAGTTTGAAAATGCCGCTTGCCCCGCTGGTGTTGCGTATTCCGCAGCTCGCTTTAGATGATTGGCATGTAGCCTTAACTGTTGCCACTTGGCCAGATTCTGAGGTTCAAGCGCCGTTTCACAATCGCCAAAATGACGAACTAAGGTATCAAAACTTGAGAGTGAGTGTTGCACCAATGACCATACTGCAATGGTATGGCGATGGTGCGCAGAAAATTGTTTCATCATAAGTCTATTAATAATATTGTTTTATTCTTCATCTTGAGGAGGGCTAATTTCTGCCCCGACTTTAATGGGTAAGTTGCTCTCGAGTACGTAAGCGTAACTGAATTCATCAAAGGTTTTAAATATCATCAAACTTCCAATATTTTGATTCGGAAGTTTGATCAGTTCATGCGTTTTCGGGTCTTTGACGCTTTCGCCTTGCGCATAAATATCGAGTACTTGTCCTACTTTGGCACCTTGGTTCAAGCCTCGATTAAGCGTCACGACACTATTGCGTGCTGCTGTGGCAATGGAGCCCATAACACGAACAATCTTGCCACCTGCCACCATTTCATTGCCTTCGGTTGGATAAAACAATGTTGGTAACATGGCATCTTGCTCTGGCATGACCAAATCGCCACGACGTGTTTCTGCGTTATAGGTGTCGGTGAGTTCGAGCGTGGTGATCTCTTGTTCAGATTGCACTGCAATCCCCGAAGCCACCTGAATCAGTTCGACGGCCAGAATGCGCTTTTTGCCGTGTTCATCTAGAGTGGTGTAGGGCTCGCCCTCATGATAGATCGCATAACGCTGACCATTTTGTAGGCCCTGACCCCGCACAAAGATTTTTTGACCTTTGGCAGCCAGTACACGTTGATCAGTGGTGCCCACAACATAAGGAACAGACTCAATAGCGTCCGCCGATACAAGTGTCGAGCGCTCCAGCCATTGCTGAATTTGGCTTAGCGGAATGACGGGAATACTATTTTTTAATTCTTCAATGCGAACTTGTGGGGGTAAGGTGGTGCGGCCTGTATAACGACGAATAATTCCTTCACAGCCATCCCCCATATCTCGTCCAACGAGCGGTCGACCATTGAGCGTACACAGCAGCAATCGGTCGCCTGGATAAATCCAGTGTGGATTCTTCACATGTTTGTTACTGGCCCAGATCTCTGGCCATCGCCATGGTTTTTTTAAAAATTTTCCAGAAATATCCCAAAGCGTATCCCCTTTTTTGACCACATAGACATGCGGTGCACCTGCCTTGAGTGAGGGTGGATTGTGATTGCGCGTTGCAGCTTCGGCATTCGATATGCCCACTACACCACAGATGGCCAGCGCGAAACCGTATTGTTTAAGCCCCAAATGAGAAAACGTGCGTAAGCCGTTTAAAACCATGTTCATTATCATAATTCCTAAAAATTAGGTCTGTATTTGCGTTATAATAACGGCAATACATACATTTTTATTTCGAGTTGCCTTTCTTTGGGTTTTCTAATCAATGGCACGAATGAGGAGACACTATGGCCTTATTACCGATCTTGAGTTTTCCTGATCCACGCCTGCGCACCGTTGCAAAACCTGTCGAAGAAGTGACAGATGAAATCCGCCAACTGGCATCAGACATGCTAGAAACCATGTATGAAGCACCCGGCATTGGCTTGGCTGCATCTCAGGTTGATCGTCATATTCAGCTGATTGTCATGGACTTATCTGAAGAAAAAGATCAGCCAATGGTTTTCATCAACCCCAAAATCACCCCATTAACAGATGAAACACAGGCTTATGAAGAAGGCTGTCTGTCTGTTCCTCAAATATACGACAAAGTCAACCGTCCGTCACGCGTCAAGATTGAAGCGTTGAACCTTGATGGTGAGGCATTTGAAATCGAGGCCGATGGTTTGCTCGCTGTCTGTATTCAGCACGAAATGGATCATTTGAGCGGAAAGCTGTTTGTCGATTATCTATCTCCACTTAAACGTCAGCGAGCGCGTGAGAAAGTAGAAAAACTGACACGCCAGAAAGAGAAGGTCGCTGTCAAACGTTAATCGCTCAAAATGCACCAATAAAACCCAATTTCGATTGGGTTTTGTTATACTGTAACGGCAAAATTTCTGAGAAGGCTGGACTTGTTTAAAATTGGGCTGCTGCTGGGATTCACCGCAGTGTTATTACAGATTGCGGTTTTTTTACAGCCGTTATTGCCGAAGCAGTATCAGATTGCTCCGGTCTGTGAAACCATTGCCCAAACTTTTGATCTGTCGGCGCTTCAGCATCATAAGGCCATGTCGCATGAAGATTCACACATGCAGCATATGCCCAGCATGCTCGAAAAAGCGCAATCGGCGCCAGCTCATGATCATCATGATCTCAATCATCAGTGTCAATATTGCACCGTCTATGGCCATTTAATTTTACCGCCCGAACTGGATGTAAAAGAAATACTGGTTCGCATTCAAGTGCGTTTGCTGGCGTTTCAGCAAGCATTTCGACACGTCTATTACGCGCTTCAACGTCTATTTTTACTGCCTCAAGGTCGGGCACCGCCTGTATTTGCATAAATCACGCTTCGTTGCGGGGTTTTATCCCTCGTATGTTTTTCTGGCCTAATACGCATAAGACGTATCAGGCATAGCGCGTATTTATGTTTTTGAGATACAGACATGACTCAGCCTCAATTTTTATTACAGCCGATTACGGCTGCGATGCTACTTGCCACCACAACTGCATTTGCCGAAACGCAATCTGCAACTGATACGACACAGATGCCGCCAATTGTGGTAACTGCACAAGAAACAACGCGTTCAAATGGTTTGATTGTTCAGGCAGATCCCAAACAGCCCATTCAGCCCGTTCCGGCCACTGATGGTGCAGATTATCTACAAAGTATTCTGGGCTTTAACGCCATTAAAAATGGCGGTACTAACGGTGATGTGACCTTTCGGGGCATGTTTGGTTCACGCATTAAAATGCTGACCGATGGCACCGAAAACTTGGGGGCTTGTCCAGCGCGGATGGACTCTCCAACCTCCTACATTAATCCTGAAAGTTATGATCGAATTACCGTAATTAAAGGCCCGCAAACTGTGTTGTATGCCACCCCTGGCTCGGCGGCAACAGTCCTTTTTGAACGCGAACCTGAGCAGTTAAGCCGTGATAAACCTTATCGTGGACAGGCCAGTGTACTGATTGGTTCCTTTGGTCGGCTTGATCACAATATTGAAGCTGCCGTAGGTGACGAAAGCAAATATGCACGCTTGAATGCCAATCGTTCGGTAGCCGGAAATTATCAAGATGGTAACGGTAAAACAGTGCAATCCCAATGGGAGCGCTGGAGCACCGATTTAGCTTTAGGCTGGAAACCGACTCAAGATACTTGGCTTGAGCTACGGGGGGGCGCCAGCGATGGAGAGTCAGCCTATGCTGGCCGAACTATGGATGGCACACAATTTAGACGTGAAAGCCTAGGGCTGCATGCCGAGCAAAAAAATATCACTGATGTGATCAAGAAAGTTGAAGCGCAGATCGATTATAGCTACAACGATCATGTGATGGACAACTTTAAACTGCGCACACCGCCAATGATGCCAATGGCTATGGAAGTGACGCGCCGCACGATTAATGCACGTACGGCTGTGACCACCGAATGGGGCAATTTTAGTGCTGTTTCTGGTGTGGATTCTCAGCATAATCAGCACGCAGGCAATATGTATATGCGCGATGCAAACCCAATTCCACCTTTAAAGCGTGACCTAGAATATCAAAGCTATGGTGCATTTACCGAGTGGACGTATACCTTGTCGCCAGAGACAAAATGGGTTGCGGGTGGTCGTATCGATCAAGTAAAAGTGAATCATGCTGCGAATGATCAACAGCGTAAAGACACCAATCCAAATGCCTTTGTGCGAATTGAACATGCATTGCCAGAACACGGGCTTAAAACCTATGCAGGCATTGGGTATGTTGAGCGTAGTCCAGACTATTGGGAAATCTCTCGCGTATCAAAGGGGCTACTGAACTATCTTGATACCGAAAAGACCACACAGCTTGATTTAGGCTTTGAATTTGAACAGGGGGCCTTAACGTCGTGGGCATCGGCCTATGCTGGATTGATCGATGATTTTATTTTGGTGCCGTATCAATCCAATCCAAACGGCAGTGTCAGCATTTTACCAGCACGTAGTATCGATGCCACCATTGCAGGGGCAGAAGCAGGAATCGGTTATCATCTGACCGATCATCTTCAAACCGATCTATCTGCCATGTACGCATGGGGCAAAAATACCAGCGACGGTAAGCCTTTGCCTCAAATTGCACCGCTCGAAGGCCGATTCAATCTGCGTTATGTGCAAGATCGCTATAGTCTAGGGCTATTGTGGCGCGCAGTCGCCAAGCAAAACCGAATTAGTCTCAATGAAGGCAATATCGTAGGTTATGATATCGGTAAAAGTAAGGGCTTTAGTACGCTGGCGATTAATGCAGCTTATCAATACAGTCCAACACTCGATTTTGCCGTGGGGATCGATAATCTGCTCGATAAAGCCTATGCCGAACATCTGAATAAATCGGGAGCAGCCTTATTTGGCTATGCTGCTAACGAACAGTTTAACAACAGCGGGCGTAATTATTGGGCGCGCGTGAGTATGAAATTTTAAGATTTGCATTTTTTATAGACTAAATATAGAAGAGGATGAAAACGTGAGATCAGCCTCTTCTTATAGGAGATGAACATGAGTGAAAAACTGTCACCCGAAAAATCAGTGTGGGGATGGAAGCTGCTGATCGTGGCCTTTATCTTGAGTCTAATATTTATGGGCGTTTTTTATCTGGCGGTGAACAATGAGCCAGATTACATGCCGAGTCAGCAGAAAATGCACACCCAGCAGCATGCTTTTAAAACAGCACCTGCCATGGCGCCAGCAACTGAGCAAAATGCAGCAGCCTCAGCTACTACTTCACATGAGGAAATGCATATGGACATGAAAGATATGAATATGGATCATTCATCTCATTCGGGTGGTGCAGCCCATCAATAACAGATGAAAAGAAAGGGAGCATGGCTCCCTTTTTTAACTGTGCATATCACTGAGTGACTGGACTTCGTTTTGGTATAAATGCATACCAAACTTTTGTACAATTCGACCGCGTCGAAGTAAAAAACGGTCCACTTTGGGCAGGTACTTCGCACTGGTATGTAAAATCAGATTTCGCACAATTAAGAAGTAAGCAAACCATGCCGCAGGGCGCTCTTCCAAGCCCAGTTTGTGCATGCGTTTACGCCCAATAAAAAACTGCGTTATTTCAAGATGCATATGATACGCCAGCTTTTGCTGAAAACTACGCATACGCTGATAACGACGTTCAAAAGGTTCCTTTGAAAGGCTTTGTCCAAGTGCCAAGCTCGATTCGTCCGATTCTGGGTGAGCATCTTGCATCCAGTACAATAAACGCCAAGCATCGCGCTCGTTATCGACCAGCCATTTTTCATCGACCCCCATCAGCCAGCCTACATATTTCCAGAAATGTAAAAATTGTGCTACCTCATGCTTATTCGGAAATACAGCCAGCGCCCGAATACCCAATAACACCACACCACTAAAGGCGATATTGGTCATGGCCAGATCAAACTGATTGAGCGGTAATCCCCATTTTTTTGTATCCCATTCTTCTGAGCGCGACAATTGATGCCGAACCAGTGCATGAATAAAGCGCACGTAAATGGTCGAGGTAAAACCTGATCCAAAGCGCTTTAAACCATCAATCTCGGTAATTTCAACCCACCATTTTGTGGTTTCCGCCAAGCGTTTACCGGCATGTTTTTTCAATGCCCCAGTGAGAATCAACGGACGGTTAAATCCAGGATATAAGTAGCCCACCATCAAAGACAAATCGCGCAGAATAAAGCCGTTATTGACGCCCAGTCGATGCGTGAAAATCACTGCATCATTTAGACGGCTTTCATCGAACCATGCAGGCGGATGCGTAATCTGCTCAAAAAACTCAATCAGTTCTGGAATGGGCTCAGGTAGTGTATCGAGGCCTTCAAAGAGCGCCGTCTCAAAAAGCTGTCGGTGTTCGGCAGGATTTTGCATCAGCCAATCGATCACTTTGTCCATAGCGGGATCACCCGTCACTAAAGCTTCCGAGAGTTCTCTATACTCTTTTACGTTGGGTTGAATGGGGCGCTTACAAATATAGGATAAAACACGCCCCAGCCAGCGTGATTTCGACATATGATCAAATGAAGCTAATCTGGACGGTACAAGAGTTTGCATTGAACATTCAGCCTGACTAATGTTTAATCAACTCTAATACGAATAATTATTCGCATTCAATTCGCATTTGAGACAGGCGATTTATGAGAAAACAACCCCAGCAGCAACGCGCGATTTATCTGGTCGATACTGTCTTGGAGGCTACCCAATTATGTATTGCAGAATACGGCCTACATCAAGTCACGACACCTAAAATTGCAGAGCGCTCTGGTATCAGTGTCGGATCAATTTACCAATACTTTGAGAACAAAGAAGAAATTATTCAAGAGCTACTGTTACGTAAAAGTGAACAACTGGGGCAGACCTTCAAAAAACTGGTAGTTGCACAAGAGCAATTAGAAATTGAATACCTGATTCCACTGAGTATTCAATTTGGATTCGATAAAATGAATGCCGATCAGGGATTTTTTATCGAGGTACTTAAACACTGGCATCAATACAACCATTCAAAAGCTGCTCAGATATTAGAACAGCATTTTTTCGAAGTCGGTCTTTATGTGTTTAATCGGCTTTATCCCGAATGGGATTTTGAAAGACTCAAGCATAAATCCTTTGTGATCATCAACAGCACCTTATTTACCATGATGCGTTATGTCAGTAGTAACGACTTTTTAATTGAAGAACAAAAGCTTAAACAGGAATTATGCCAGATGATTTTGGCCTATCTGAAACAAAATTAAATGTGAGAAAAAACATTTAAAATAAATAAACTATATAAAATAATAACTTATATTATTTTTAGTTCAAAATATAGCCATGCAATCAAAACTTTAGTCCAACAAGCTTGCAAGGGGTGAGAAATAGTGTAGAATGCACATCCATCGGCGGTGATGCAGATAGAAACTTGTTGAAAAACAGTAACTTGGCTTGAGTGGTTGGGTTATGGGTTTGGAGATAAAGTTTTAAAAATATCGAAATTACCTGTTGACTTTGAAGAGATTTAGAGTAACATAGCCGACCTAGCTTGATGATGACGAATCATCGAGAAGATCATTAAGAGAATAGAAGAACAACTTGTG
>Ga0308158_10002117_pt1 | contig 19332 bp, 18 predicted proteins | sample PhyBR2_FD_201038 | JGI IMG/M metagenome (GOLD analysis project Ga0308158, IMG submission 201038) | Phyllosphere microbial communities from UC Gill Tract Community Farm, Albany, California, United States - DLSLB.R2 | ecosystem: Host-associated > Plants > Phyllosphere > Unclassified | place: USA...
ACGACTGCCAGTACCTCCGTGGTCAGCCGTCAGAGACGAATTATGTAAGTTGAGTGTAACGCAACTTCTGGGAAGTTCAAGCGCCATTTATGGGTTCGTTTGCGCGAAGACTACCTATTTTGGTCAGCCTGAAACGATTGCGGAAAGCCGATCGAGGTCGACAAGCTTGACTTCGAGCGGGACGGGATCAGTCTGGGCGGCGCGAAACCATTCGGCTGCCTCGCGCACTCGGTCGCCGTGCGGCTGAGGATAGGAGCCAAGTCGGATGACCCACTCCCTGACAGTTTCACGCTCCATGCGGCCTGCCAGATAGCGTGCATGAACGGTCTTTGCGGAGGCGACGAGATCAGAAATGCTGTTCAAGAATTGTCCTCAAATTGATGGGTCGGTTCGATGAGGCCAAATGGCATCGAGCTCAGACCTCTTCCTTCTTCTTGACCTTCACCTTCGGCTCCACCGGCGCATCCGGCGTGGGCGCGAGCAGCTTGCGCAACGATGAGATCTTGTCCTTGACCAGCGGGCGGAAGCGCGTGGCGCGAAACGGCATGTCGGCGGCGCCGTAGCCCTCAGGACCGTCGTCGTTGCCGCGATGCAGTTCCTCCAGCTTCACGCCGAAGAAGGTGCCGTCGATATAGTGTGTGTATTCGCCGACCCAGCGCAGCGTGTAGATTTCGCCCTTGCGGATACCCTGATCGATGCTGACATGCTTGAACGTGTCATCGATGCACACGACCTTCTGGCCGACATGAAAGTCGTAGCTCATTTCACCAACCTCAACTTCAACCGCCGGCACCGGGCGGTGCGTCGTTCTTCATGAATTCCGGATATTGAACAACTTCCGTCTCGACCGTGTCGAACGACTTGCCCGCCGATTGCGCCAGCCGCACGCCCGGCCCGCCCGATATCAATTCTCCGTCCGCTTCGAAGACGATGCCCGAAATCTCGAGCGCCTGCTTGATCGCGCGCAGTGTGCTGTCAGCGCTTTCGGCCCCGCGCTCGACATGGTCGAGATCCGCTACGGAGATGCCAGCGGCATCGGCCAGTTCGGCTTGCTGGAGACCGAGCATCGCGCGGGCGCCACGTATCTGTGCTGACGTTATCATGATGATTTTATATAACCGGATCGATCTTTTTCTCAAGCTGGACGACGGGTTACGCCCGGCAGCATCGCTCCCATTCGGTCAGCAAGTGCATGATCTCGATTGAGTCGGAAAGGCGCGGCGAGGGGCGCGGCGCCTGCTTCAGCCCCTTGCGCAGGCAGTCTTCCACGATGCGAACCTGATGACCGAAGGCATCATGGTCCGACGGAACGACGATGCGCTCAGTCGGTAGGCCGTATTTCTCGATCTCCAGCAGATTGTCGCCGGCAACGGGCAGCCATGGATTGGTGAGGAAGCGGACCGAGGCGCGGTCGCCGCGAACGGTGAACTCGAACGACATGCCATAGCTGTCCGTCGATTGTAGCGTTGCCAAAACGCCAGAGCCGAAGCAGGCGGTGAGCGCCGCGTCGCAGATGTTGCCGTCGTGGCTCGACCTGTTGCCGTGTCCCGAGATCACGCGATCCGCGAAGGCATCGGCGCCGAGGGCCGTCTGGATGACGTAGTGCATCAGCGAGGCCGGATAGCAGCCGAGATTGTAGAGCGTTCCGCCGCCCGCGGGATTGACGACCCGCCAGATATCGGCGGCATAGGCGCCCGAAATCGAACGTATCGTGCCGAGACGGTCGGACCGGATGATGTCGCCGAACTCGGCGATCACGGGATGGCTGAGATACATCAGTCCTTCGAGAAAGAAGATGTCGGCCTGCTCGACAGCGGTGGCAAGCGCATGCGCTTCTTCCATCGTCGTGGTCAGCGATTTTTCCGAGAGCACGGGCTTGCCGCGCGCAGCCGCCTTGATGACCGCGTCGTGGTGCACGTTGTTGGGCAGGCCGGCGTAGATCACGTCGATATCGGGGTCGTCGACAAGCGCATCGATGCTGGAATGCCTGACGGAGATGCCGTAGCGGTAGGCGAAGGCTGCGAGGCGCTCGGGATCGCGGCCGAAGACAGCGCCGATCACCGATCCGTCGCTGCCGTTGATGGCCTCGGCCACGGTGTTCGAGATAAAACTCGTTCCGAGAATTCCCCAGCGCAGCATTCCGTGTCGCCTTTCACCAGCATTTCCGCGTAACTTTCTATAGCCGGATCGGTCGATCAGTACAGGGGCTTCGTGCTCCGACGGCCATATCGGGAGCTCCGCGCCAAGCGCATGGCGCATGGCTGCCTTGCGCAAACTTGCCTACCGTTTAGGCGCGGGGGTGTGTATATACATATCCATCGAAGCGATGCATCCTCCTCCCGCAGAGCTTCGACTTTGCAAGTGCCTCACTCCTCCTCCCAGAGGGACTTGCGCGAACAGTAGCACTCCTCCTCCCAGCTGCTGTTCATTTGTTTTAAAAAGCCTGTCGCACCTCCTCCCGCGACAGGCTTTTTTATTTTCTGCTCTATCCCAACACTATCTCAGGACACCGACACTGGCTTCGAGCGCAAACGGCTCGCCGTTGCCGGATCCGCGCGCCGGCAAAGCTGCGGCGGCAGGCCTTTCATGATGAGTTCGGCATCGGCGACGGCCATTGTGCCGAGTTCGTAGAAGGCATCGCGGGTGCCGCCGGTGCGATGTGCCGAGAGCAGCAAACCCGGCAAACCGCGTACCGGATCGTCGGCGGCCACGGGCTCTTCCGGAAAGACGTCGGTCGCGGCGATGATGTGGCCGGATTTCACTGCCTCCAGCATCGCGGGAAAATCGACCACCGCCGCGCGGCTCATCAAGAGAAAGGCGGCCCCCGGCTTCATCAGCTGAAACTCGCGGCGGCCGATGAAGTGCTCGTTCTCGCTGGTCACGCTGGCAAAGACGAAAACCACCTGGCTCGCGCTCAATGTCTCGTCCAGACTGGATGGCACGCAATCCAGGCGCTCGATGATCTCGTTGGGCAGCCACGGGTCGAAAACACGCACCGTGTTCTTGAACGGACGGATCAGATCGCGCAACTGCCTGCCGAGATCGCCGAACCCGATGATCCCGACCGGCGCGCCGGCGAAGCGGAAGACGCCGTCGTTGCCGGCCAACCCATATTGTTCGCTTCCCGCGCGGAAGTCGCGGTCGGCCCGGGTGATGCCGCGAGCAAGATCGAGCGCCATGCCGAGTGCCGCCTCTGCCACCGGCGATGCGAACGCCAATGCCGGGGTGATCACCCAGATGCCGCGTTCGACGCAGGCCTGGTAATCGATATTCGGCATGAAGTTGGATTCGACATTGATGATCGCCTTCAGCTTCGGCGCCCGGTCCAGTCGCTCGCGCGGCATGTCCGTCTGCCCAAAGATCAGCACCGTCTCGGGAAGCAATGCGTCGACCTGCTCAGCCGGCATCTGCCGATCTTCGGAAATCACCAGCTCGCCGAGATTTTCCAGCCGGCGGCGAACATCCGGCCTCATGATCAGATCGAGCGTTCGTGGCAAGGGGTCAACCAGAACAATATTGCGGCTCATTACGTCCTCCTCCATTCCCTGAGAGCAAGACTTATCAGCAAATGCCGCTTGGAACAGGGGGCTGTGGGGACCGTCCCCGTAAAACGACGAGAGGCCGCTGCGCGGGCAGCGGCCTCTCGTTTCCATGTCTGGCACCCGACAGCTCAGTCAGGCGATGTCGTGTATCTCACGCAAACGGCTCGGTCGGGCTCTTGCCCGGCTGCGTGAACCATGCCGCGCCGGTCTCGGTCATGTGGATATGATCTTCGAGGCGGATTCCGTAGCGGCCGGGGAAAACGATCATCGGTTCGTTCGAGAAGCACATGCCAGGTTCAAGCGCCGTCTGGTTGCCCCGCACGATATAAGGCTCCTCGTGGATTTCCAGGCCGAGACCGTGGCCGGCCCTGTGCGGCAGGCCGGGCAGCGCGTAATCAGGCCCAAGCCCATGGCGAACCATGACCGCGCGGGCCGCGTCATCCAGGCTGGAGCAGGCGGCGCCGAGCTGGGCGGCGTCGAAAACGGCCTGCTGCGCCTCGCGCTCGATCGCCCAGGCGCGGGCAAAGTCCGCATCCGGCTCGTCCAGGACATAGGTGCGCGTCAGATCGGAATGATAGCCGTCGATCCGGCATCCGGTATCGACCAGAATGACATCGCCGGCCGCATAGGTCTGCTCGCCGTCCGCGCCATGCGGCAGCGAGGTCGCTTCGCCGAAGGAGACGATGCAGAAGCTCGATCCGCCCGCAGCACCAAGCGCGCGGTGCTGTTCGTCGATATAGCGCACGACATCCGAAGCCAGGACGCCGGGCTTGATAAAGGCGTGAGCGCGGCGGTGAACTTCCAGCGTCAGGTTCATCGCGTATTGGATGATGCCGATTTCGGCCGCCGACTTGTGCAGGCGGATATCGCGGATCAGCCGCGCGCCATCGACAAGGCGCTCCGCACTGAGTGCTTTGGCTAGCGCGTGATAGACGAACAGCGGCAGGGCGTCGTCGAGCGCAACGCGGCCCTTCGCCGCGAGCAGGGCGGCCACGGTCTCCGCGCTGTTTTCGTCTTCCTCCCAGGTCACGATCGCGCCGTCGAGTTTCGGCAGGCTGTCCACGCGGCTGCGCTCGAAGCCCGGCACGATGTAGAAGAGGTCAGCCTGAGTGATCAGCGCGCCGACCAGCCGCTCGCTCTGATGCCAGACAAGGCCGGTGAAATAGCGCAAGCTCTCCGTCGAGCCGAGGAGCACGGCGTCCACGCCGGCGGCACCCATGCGGCTGCGCAGCGTCGAAAGCCGCTCGCGGCGTTGGGTTTCGGAAATGGGGGAGGGACGGGGTGTGGCCGACATGGCTATTCCTCTTGATATCGATCCGCTGGTTTGCCGGCGCACGCGCGCCGTCGTGTCAGCAATCAAGTTGCGGCTTGATCGCGCGCAGCTAGTCCTGCTCCGGCCGTCAAGTCAACCGGAAGCGGGCTGTCGATGTCAGTTGTTATGGCTGGCGCGTGGCCAGAAGCTCGACCTTGCGTACGAGGTCGGCGACCGAGCGGACCTCCATCTTGCGCATGACGTTACCGCGATGGAGCTTGACGGTGATCTCGCTGATCCCGAGATCATAGGCGATCTGCTTGTTCATCAGTCCCTTGCTGACCGCCATCATCACCTCGCGCTCGCGTGGGGTCAGCGTCTCGGCCAGGGTAACGACGGCATCGCCCTCGGCATTGTCGCGGCGTTGCACCGCGTCGCGCTCGATCGCCGTGGAGACGGCATCAAGCAGATCCTGATCGCGAAACGGCTTGACGAGAAAATCCACCGCGCCGGCCTTCATCGCCCGCACACTCATCGGAATATCGCCGAAACCGCTCATGAAGACGATGGGGAGCTTGCTTCCCATGCGCTCAAGCTGTCCCTGGAAATCGAGGCCGCTCAGCCCCGGGAGGCGAACGTCGAGCAGGATGCACCCCGGCCGCTTCAGGTCGGCGCCGGCAAGAAGCGCTGCGGGGCTGTCGAAAGCGGACACCTCGATCCGGACCGACTGAAAGAGATCGACAAGCGCCTCGCGCACGGAAATGTCGTCGTCGACGATCAGCACCATGGGGAATACTGGCTGCACCACGGTCGCTCGTGGCATGTCACTCACGGTATGTCTCCAGAGCTGGGTCATTTCGCGGAGCCTCCCTCATCCTGTCGCTTAGAATGCGGGCGTGCTCGTCCCTGCACGTTGTGCCCGCATCTTTGCAGCGAAGCAACCATAGCCAGACATGAAGATCGGCCACACTATACTTAGGTTTGGGGTCCTGATGGCCGTTAGGCCCGCGACTGACATCGCATCAGAATGTCGGTGGCGTGCAGGCGCTGATCACCTCGCATGGGACCGGTCCGACGCAGCGAAAGCGATGCGGGCGCCGGCTCTCGAAATAATAGGCATCGCCGGGGCCAAGGATGCGGCGCTCGTCTTCGACGGTCACTTCCATGCGGCCCGAAAGCACGATGCCGCCTTCCTCGCCTTCATGCACGAGCATGACCTTGCCAGTGTCGGCGCCCGGTTGGTAACATTCCTTGAGAATCTGTAGCTGTCGACCGAACAGGCTCTCGCCGATCTGGCGATAGGAAATCGGGCCTTTGCCGATTTCGACAAGCTCTTCGGCCGCGTAGAACGCCTTGCGCGATTTCTGCGGTTCAAAGGCAAAGAACTCGGCCAGGCCGATCGGGATTCCATCGAGAATGCGCTTCAAGGCGCCCACCGATGGGTTGGCTGAATTGGATTCGATCAGCGAAATGGTGGAGTTGGTGACACCCGCCCGCTTCGCCAGTTCGCGTTGCGAAAGATTGTGAAGCATGCGCAAATGGCGCAAGCGCTGGCCGATATCGACGGACATGGTGTTTCCAAGGTTTCGAGTGTTCGAAATATAACAACATTCGATTTTGAAGACCATGACTTTCAATGGGTTGAAAACAGCGAGAAAAGGGCTTGTTCGAGATCACCATTCCGGAGAGACCTCATGGACCAGATCAGCAAAGCAAACAGCCCGTCGCTCGATAACTTCTGGATGCCGTTCACGGCCAACCGCCAGTTCAAGGCGGCCCCGCGTCTGCTCGCCTCGGCAGAAGGCATGTATTACACCGATGTCGACGGCAACAAGGTGCTGGATGGTACCGCCGGTCTGTGGTGTGTGAACGCCGGCCACGGCCGCAAGCGGATCGCCGAGGCGGTCGAGCGTCAGCTGATGACGATGGACTTCGCTCCGACCTTCCAGATGGGCCATCAGATCGCATTCGATTTCGCCGAGCGCCTCGCCAAGATCGCCCCTGGTGGTCCGAGCGCGCAGCTTGATCACGTGTTCTTCACCGGTTCCGGTTCTGAATCCGTCGACACGGCGCTGAAGATCGCCATCGCCTATCAGCGCGCCATCGGACAGGGCACCCGCACCCGCATCATCGGTCGTGAGAAGGGCTATCACGGCGTTGGCTTCGGCGGCATCTCCGTCGGCGGTCTCGTCAACAACCGCCGCGTCTTCCCGCAAATTCCTGCCGATCACATGCGCCATACGCTCGACGTCGAGCGTAATGCCTTCAGCAAGGGCCTGCCCGCTCATGGCATCGAGCTTGCCGAAGACCTGGAGCGTCTGGTCGGCCTGCATGGCGCCGAGACCATCGCGGCTGTCATCGTCGAGCCGATGTCCGGTTCCGCCGGCGTTATCCTGCCGCCCAAGGGCTATCTCGACCGCCTGCGCGCGATTGCCGACAAATACGGCATCCTGCTGATCTTCGACGAAGTCATCACCGGCTTTGGCCGTCTCGGTACGCCGTTCGCGACCGATTACTTCGGCGTCGTGCCCGATCTCGTCACCACGGCGAAGGGCCTGACCAACGGCGCGATCCCGATGGGCGCGGTGTTTGCAAGCCGCAAGGTCTATGACGCGATGATGACCGGCCCTGAGAATGCCATCGAGCTCTTCCATGGCTACACCTATTCCGGTCACCCGGTTGCCAGTGCCGCCGGCATCGCCACGCTCGAGGTTTACGAAGAAGAAGGCCTGCTGACGCGCGGCGCCAGTCTCACGGAAACCTGGCAGGAAGCGCTTCACTCGCTGAAGGGCCTGCCGAACGTCGTCGACATCCGCAACCTCGGCCTCGTCGGCGCCATCGAGCTCTCGTCGCGCGAAGGTGCGATCGGCGCCCGCGCCTATGACGTCTTCGTCGATTGCTTCAAAAAGGGTCTGCTGATCCGCGTCACCGGCGACACCATCGCGCTTTCGCCGCCGCTGATCATCGAAAAGGATCAGATCGAGACCATCGTTTCGATCATCGGCGACGCGCTGAAGCGCGCAGCCTGATCAATTCGTTTCGGGCCTCGTTTAGACGAGGCCCGAAACATAATCGTGACTACCGCGCGGTCGCGCCGGTGACCGTCACCGGGACACCCTTGTAGGCGGGCGTGCCCGAAGTGCGGTCATAGGCCGAAAGCGCGATCAGCGCGTTCATCTCGGGGTAATAGCCGGCGATCGATCCTCTCGGAATATTGTACTCGATCGCGGTCAGGCCGTGCGCGCTGCGCGACTTTCCGTCCGCCGACGGCAGGGAGACGACGTTGATGATGTCGCCATCCGCCAATCCGCGTTTCGCCAGATCGTCCTTGTTCATGAAGATGACGTCGCGGCGGCCGAAAACGCCGCGGTAGCGATCATCCATGCCGTAGATCGTCGTGTTGTACTGGTCGTGGCTGCGCAGCGTCGTCAGCACGAGTGCGTCGGGGTTCTTCACCAGCGGGTCCTCATGCAGGCCACGGCCGATGAGAAAATTCGCCTTGCCGCTTTCCGTCTTCCAGCGACGGTCGGATGCCGGCACGTCCAGCCGGAAGCCGCCGCGAACCCGCACGCGCTTGTTGAAGTCGAAGAAATCGGGAAAGACGATTTCGATCTTGTCGCGGATCCTGTCGTAATCGGCGACCATGCCATCCCAATCGATGCCATAGCGATCGCCGAGCGTTGCCTTGGCGATACCGGCGACGATGGCCGGCTCGGATTTCAGCATTTCGCTCGGTGGGTTCAGGAAGCCGCGCGACGCATGCACCATCGACATCGAATCCTCGACGGTCACCGATTGCGGACCGGTCGCCTGGGTGTCGAGGTCGGTGCGGCCGAGGCATGGCAGAACGATCGAGGTCTTGGCGATCAGCAGATGCGAGCGGTTCAGCTTGGTGGTGATGTGCACCGCGAGATCCAGCTTGCGCATGGCTTCGAAGGTGACCTCGGTGTCGGACATGGCGACCGCCAGATTGCCGCCGAGGCAGATCAGCGCCTTCGAGGTGCCCTCCATGATCGCTTCGACGGATTCGATCGCGTTGTGTCCCTTCATGTCCGTCGGGCGAAAGCCGAAGGCCCGCTCCATGCCGTCGATCAGCGCCTTGTTGGGGATCTCGGTGATGCCGACCGTCCGGTCGCCCTGAACATTGGAATGGCCGCGCAGCGGGCAGATGCCGGCGCCGGGGCGGCCGATATTGCCGCGCAGCATCAAGAGATTGGCGAGCTGCTGGACATTGCCCGTGCCGTTGCTGTGCTGGGTGATGCCCATACCGTAGCAAAGGATGACGCTCTTGGCCTTCACATAGACATCGGCAGCACTTTTTAGCGCTTCCCTTGTCAGCCCGGATACGGTGACGATGCTGTCCCAGCTGGTGTTGTCGATATCCTCGCGCAGCGCCTCCAGGCCGGTCGTGTGCTCGGCGATGAAGGCGCGGTCGAGAACACCAGGGCCGCCGGCGGCGAGATCGGCATCATCGATCTCGAATACGCACTTCATCAAGCCCTTGAGTGCCGCGAGATCGCCGCCGGTGCGCACCTGATGATAGGCCGAGGCAATCCGCGTCGACGACAGCGTCGCCATTTCGACCGGATCCTGCGGCGAGGCGAATTTCTCGAGCGCACGCTCCTTCAGCGGATTGAAGACGATGATCGGTACGCCGCGCCGAGAGGCCTCGTGCAGCGTCGCCATCATGCGCGGATGGTTGGTGCCCGGATTGTGGCCGAAGCTGAAGATCGCATCGGTGTGGTCGAAATCCTCGAGGAGGACCGTGCCCTTGCCGACGCCGATCGACTTCGGCAGGCCGACGCTCGTCGCCTCATGGCACATGTTCGAGCAGTCGGGGAAATTGTTGGTGCCATAGGCGCGCACCAGTAGCTGATAGAGAAAGGCGGCCTCATTGGACGCGCGCCCGGATGTATAGAACTCCGCGTGATGCGGGTCGTCCAGCCGGTTGAGCTCGGCGCCGATGCGCGCAAAGGCATCGTCCCATTCGATCACCTCGTAGCGATCGGTCTCGGCGTTGTAGATCATCGGATGCGTCAGGCGGCCTTCGTCCTCGAGCTCGTGGTCAGTCCACTCCCACAATGCAGACACCGTATGCTCTGCAAAGAAGCTCGGGGCGACACGTTTGGCGGTGGATTCCCATGTGATGGCCTTGGCGCCGTTTTCGCAGAACTCGAAGGACGAGGTGTGCTTGGGATCCGGCCACGCGCAACCGGGACAATCGAAGCCCTCGGGCTTGTTGGCCTTCAGGAGCGTTGCCGTTCCTTGAGCGACGACCTGTTGGTGGGCAAGCGTCTTGGCGACCGCGCGCAAGGCGCCCCACCCGCCGGCCGGTGCGTCGTATTTCTCAATTCCCTCGGGGCGCTTCTTCGCCATATTCCTGCTTCTCCACACTCGGTCCAGCCAGCATAACACCTGTCGATGCCGCACTGCACTATACCCAAGCATAGGATGTTGCCATAGCGCTATAAGCGGTGTCCGACGCCGCAGTGCGTCGAGCGGATTGCCGGAGATATGCGAATGCCACACGCAAACGGCCAGAGCCTATCGATTCCGGCCGAGCTAAGACGAGGTGGCGGATGATGCGTGATCACATGAAAACGGATTGGCACGAGACCGCGCCAATCCGCTATAGAGAGCTTGAATTGTTGGTCGGCTGTGATCAGCCGACCAGTTCGCCGACGCGGCTCGAAATGCGCCGCGACACGGTCTTGAACGGATCACGCATCGGAACGATGGGCGAAACGCCGAGCAACAGAAGAGCCTTCAGATGCTGCCGTCCGCTTTCTTCGCCGACCACAGGCGCGTAGGGCGCCATGCTGGGCCGGCGCTCGGCCGGATAGAGCTTCTCGAGTTCGACGAAATTGTCGAAGCTCTCGTAGTCGCTGCCGCGAAGCTGGAATGTCTCCACCGGCGTGCCATCGGCGATCACTACGTCATGGCTGTCGAGCAGCACGTTATAGTATTCGACCGTTTCCCTGCCATCCGGCAGGGCCAAGACGATCGAGCTGCCGTTGATCAGATCCTTGACGCGGACGAGAGCGCCATCGACATAAAGCGCGTGGCCGGCAGAGATGTAGAGATCCTGGCTCGGCATTCCGTCATCAAGCGCGCCCTTCGAGATGCGCACCGGCATGACGGTCGGGTGCCAGGACGCGACGCTCTTGCGAAACGTCTGCCGGCCGATCCAGCGGATTGGCTTGGCTTCGCCCGAAATCGTTTCGACGAGATCACCAAGGCGCAGATCCTCGATCGCGACTTCGCCCGATGGTGTCGCAATCAAGGTGCCGCGCAGCAGGCACTTCGCCCCGCCGTCACCACCACCCGAGTGTCCGCCGCCGGAATGGCCACCACCACCGCCGCCACCGGAATAACCTCCGCCGCCATGTCCGCCGCCGCGACCGCCGCCCCAATTACGTCCCATTGCTTTCGCGGGCGAAGAGGCGATTGCCATGGTCGCAACAGCGATTCCGGCAACTCTTGCGCTGGTAGCCGCCGCAACACCAAGAAAATGTCGGCGTGCACGGTTAGAGGGTGTTTCTTCCGGGTCCATCGATGACATAATGCTCTCCGTCTTTTGGGTTACACCTATCTATTCCTGATTGCTGTTAACCATCGTACACCAACTTCATCCGCGATAAACTCAGCCGAATAGGTTCACAGCTACTCAAATAGCGGTAGGTAACATAGCGTGCGGAAAGTCGCGCGAATGTCCTGATATGGACAACCTATAAGAGATATTTTGCTGGCCGCCGTTCCTGCCGTTGGGCGCTCTTCTGCCTCGATTGATTGTGTTTCGGGATTGCCGCCACATCGGGAACGTCTTGAGCGCAAGGCATGGCGCTGCGCCGCTGCCTCGCCGTTCCCATGTCCAGAGTGTCGGTCAGCCGGCCTTGGCGATCGCGGGTGTGGAAGACGCCAGGCTGCCCGCGATGGCGTCCGCGACCTCGCCGAGTTCGGCGTCTGTCATCTGCACGAACAGCGGCAGAATGACCGTCCGGTTCTGAGCGTTGACGCTGTTTTGGAGATCGCCCGAGACCCGGTGCGAAGTCTCTGCCGCGTAGGCCGGCTCGAGATGGCTGTTCATGATTCCACGTCGCGTCGAAATGCCCTGATCGAGCAGCGCCTGCATGAACTCCTGCTGGTCAAGATGATCAGGCAGTGTCATGCAATAGCTCTGCCAGTTGCTCCGTGCCCAATCCGGCTCGAAGGGAGCGCGCATACCGTCCAGCTTGTCGAGCGCCTGCGTATAGCCGGCGGCCAACGCACGCCGCTTGGCGACGATGTCAGGCAGCCGTTTCAGCTGCTCTCGGCCGACCGCGGCCTGCATGTCAGTCATCCGGTAGTTGAAACCGACCTCCGGGTAGCTTTCGTAGATCACCTGTTTGGAACCGTGGCGCACGCTGTCGGTGACGCTCATGCTGTGCTGGCGCCAGAGGCGGAACTTGCGGTCATACTCCGGGTTCGCGGTCGTCAGCATGCCGCCGTCGCCCGTGGTCACCACCTTGCGCGGGTGGAAGGAGAAGCAGGCGATATCGCCATGCGGCTTGCCGATCTTCTCCCAGCGCCCCTTCCACAGGATCTCGCTGCCCGTTGCGCAGGCAGCGTCCTCGATAACGGGGATCGAATGCCGCTCCGCGATCGCGACGATGCGGCTCAAATCGGACGGCATGCCGAGTTGGTGCACGCAGATGATCGCCTTCGTGCGCGGCGTGATCGCCGCCTCGATCAGCTCGGGGTCGATATTGAACCCATCGGCCTCGATATCGACGAAAACAGGCGTCGCGTTGCAATAGCGGATCGCATTCGCGGTCGCGATGAAGGAATGGCTTACGGTGATGACCTCGTCGCCCGCTTCGACACCGACCGCGAGCAGTGCCAGATGCAGCGCCGTCGTGCAGTTCGAAACAGCGCAGGCATGCGAGGCGCCGACGAAATCGGCGAACTCGCGTTCGAAGGCGGCGACTTCCGGGCCTTGCGTGACCCAGCCCGACAGGATGACGCGGCGAACCGCCTCGACTTCCTGCTCGTCGAGAACAGGTTTTGCGACAGGAATTTGGCTCATGCCGCTTCTCCGGTGCTCAGCATCTTTTCATGCCGCCACCAGGCGACGAGATCGCGTAGGCCTTCTTCCATGCTGATTTCGGATTTGAAGCCGAGCATGCTCTCGGCCTTCACCGTCGAGGCAAGCCGACGGGGAACAGCATTCACCTTGCGCACCGGCCCATATTGCACGTCCATCGATGCGCCCATGACCTTCATCAGAAGCTCTGCGAGATCGCGCAGGCTGGTCTCTTCGCCGCTGGCGACATTGAACACTTCGTCGGTCACATCCGACTTCGCCGCAAGCAGGTTCACGCGTGCGATATCGTGGACATGGACGAAATCCATGGTGGACAGGCCATCGCCGTGGATGATGGGCGGCAGACCGCTGGCGATGCGCTCCATCCAGCGGATCAGCACCTCGGTGTAGACGCCATGCACATCCATCCGCGGCCCATAGACGTTGAAGTAGCGAAGCGCGACGTAGCGCAGGCCGTACATCTCGGCGAAGCTTCTGAGCAGCCCCTCGTTGAAGGCCTTGGCGGCGCCGTAGATCGTGCGGTTGTTATAGGGATGGTGATCCTCGGTGGTCGGGAAGCTCTCGGCGAGGCCGAGCACGGAGGCGGACGATGCCGCGACAACCTTGGAGACCTTTGCTTCCACGGCCGCCTCGAGCACATCGAACGTGCCGCCGGCCAGAACATCGAAGGCCAGACGTGGCTCTTCGGCGCATTGGGTGATGCGGATTGCCGCCTGGTGGAATACGGTGTCGATACCGGCGAATGTTTCCTTGAGCAGCTTGCGGTCGCGGATATCGCCCTCGATGATCGTGACGGGTGCTGCCTTGATCGCCTCGGCCAGATTTTCCCGGCGACCACGACCGAAGTTGTCGATGATGACGATCTCGCGGGGCTCTTCCAGCGCAACGAGGTCCGCGATATGCGAGCCGATGAGGCCCGCGCCGCCGGTGATCAGAATTCGCTGGTTCTTCATGACTACTCCACGCTTTTTACAGTTGAGGGATCGGACTCTTCGCGCCACCGGATGAACTTGGCCGGCACGCCGGCAACGACCGAGAACGGTTCCACATCCGCCACGACCACCGCGCCGGCGCCGACGATCGCGCCCTTGCCGACGGTAACGCCGGGCAGGATGGTGGCGTTGGTGCCGATATCGGCCCAGGCACCGATGCGCACCGGCTTGATTTCGAGGTCGGTGCGGATGATCGGCACATCGACCGGAAGTGCCGTATGGCTCGAGCCAAGAACCTTGGCGCCCGGCCCCCAGCCGACGCATTCCTCAAGAATGAGGTTGCGCGCGTCGAAATAGGCCTGCGGGCCGATCCACGTATTGTCGCCGATCTTGCAGGTGCCGTCGAAACGACCCTGGATATAGGCCTGGGCGCCGATGAAGACGCCGTTGCCGATTTCGAAGGTTTCGGGGTGCTTGAACCCGGCGCCGCTGCCGACCTGCAGGCCCGAGCCGCAGGAGCGCGTGAAGCTGTTCCAGATCACCTTGCGCATGAAGGCATCGACGAAGCCATCGCCGTTGGCGAAACGCGCGTATAGCTCCACCAGCCCCGCCAGCCCGTATGTCTGGCGTAGCTCCCTGGCGAGTTCGCTCTGATAGAGCGGATCAGTAGCGTTTTCCTTCAGGCCGTGTACCGATTGGACAAGCCTGACGAGGGGGGCTGGGTCAGCTGACATAGGCGTCCTGCTCCACCGCAGCCACGACCTCTTCGACCTGGCGCATCGTCAGTTCCGGATAGATCGGCAGCGAGAGCACTTCGCGCGCCGCCGCCTCCGAAACCGGGAAATCGCCGACCTGATAGCCGAGATCCGCATGCGCTTCCTGCAGGTGAACCGGCACGGGATAGTGCAAACCTGTATGGATGCCTTCGTCGCGCAACGCCTGCTGCAGGTGATCGCGATCAGGGGTGCGAACCGCATAGACGTGGTAGACGTGGCGGCGGTCACTTGCGGCAACCGGTGCCTCAACGCTTCTCGATCCGGCAAGCAGCGCCGAGTAGCGCGCCGCGCGCGTGCGGCGGGCTTCGGTCCAGTCTTCGAGGTGCCGCAGCTTTATCCTGAGGATCGCGCCCTGGATCTCGTCCATACGGTAGTTGTAGCCCTTCATCACGTGGTGATAGCGCTTCTCCTGGCCCCAATCGCGCAGCATGCGCATCGCCTTGGCCTGCTCGTCGTCGTTGGTGACGATGATGCCGCCTTCGCCGCAGGCGCCGAGGTTTTTGCCCGGATAGAAGCTGAAGCTGCCTGAAAGCCCGATGCTGCCGGCGCGCTTGCCCTTGTATTCGGCGCCATGCGCTTGGCAGGCGTCTTCGATGATGGGCAGGCCGTATTTGTCGGCGATCGCCTGAATGGCGTCCATATCGGCCATCTGGCCATAGAGATGAACCGGGACGATCGCCTTGGTCTTGCGGGTGATCGCCGCTTCCAGCTTTGCTGGGTCCATGGTGAGCGTCACCGGCTCCACATCGACGAAAACCGGCCGGGCGCCCGTGTAGCAAATGGCTGCGGTCGTCGCGACGAAGGTCAGCGATACGGTGACGACCTCGTCCTCAGGCCCGACGCCGGCTGCGAGCAGAGACAGGTGCAGGGCGCTGGTGCCTGTGTTGACGGCGATCGCGTGCTTCGTGTCGCAATAGCGGGCGAATTCCTCTTCGAAGCGCGCGACTTCCTCGCCGAGAACATAGTGGCCGGAGGCAAGCACGCGGAGAACCGCGGCATCGACATCGTCCTTGATCGACGCGTATTGAGCCTTCAGGTCGAGCAACGGGATCATGCTATCAGCCTTGCCTGTTCGAGTTCGATCACACGGCCGCGCTGGGCGAGCGATTGCGTCGCGGCTTCGAGGATGCGCACCACGCGCAGGCCGGCGTGGCCATCGGCGAGCGGCTGCGTGTTGTTGGCGACGCAGTCGACGAACTGCTTCAGTTCGCGGCCGAGCGCTTCCGTCATGTCGAGCTGCGGCGCATACATGTCGCCGGTGCGGTAACCGACGCGCATCTCGTAGACCTTGTCGCCGTTCTGTTCGGCATTGCCGTTCAGCGTAATGCCCTTGTCGTAGACCTTGATCTTTTCGCTGGGCTCGAGATCGTCATAGACGATCATCTTGTTGCTGCCGCCGATCAGCGTGCGGCGAACCTTCACCGGCGCCAGCCAGTTCACGTGGATGTGCGCGATCAGCTTGCTTTCGAAAAACAGGGTGAGATAGGCGATATTCTCGGGCTCGCCGGCCACATGTCCCATACCGGTGGCGGACACCGCGACCGGCTTTTCCGGCAGCACATAGTCCATGATCGAGAGGTCGTGCACCGCCAGATCCCAGACGACGCTTACGTCGTGCTGGAAAAGGCCGAGATTGACGCGCACCGAGTCGTAATAATACACGTCGCCGAGGCCGGTCTCGATGATCTCCCGCATCTTGCGGACGGCGCCGGTGTGGATGAAGGTGTGATCGACCGCGAGGATCAGACCTCGGCGGTTGGCTTCTTCCACCATGCGCCGCGCCTCTTCCGAGGTTGAAGCCATCGGCTTTTCAACGAACACGTGCTTGCCGGCCATCATAGCCTGCATGGCGAGCTTGTAATGGGCGAAAACAGGTGTGGCGATCGCGATCGCATCGACGCGTGGATCGCGCAGGACCTCGTCGAAATCGTCGGTGATCTGGACAGTCGGATAGCGCATCTGCACGGCGCCCAGCCGGTCCTTCTTCAGATCGCAGACCCACAACAGCTGTGCGCCTGGCGTTTCCGCGAAATTTCGGACCAGATTGGGTCCCCAATAGCCATAACCGACGACGGCGATACCGATCATCGTGCCCTCCCAGATGACAGAATTTCGACTGGAGCGTCCTTGGCGCGGCCAATGACCCGCGCGGGAACGCCTGCTGCAATTGCGTATGCCGGAACATCCTTGGTCACGACCGCGCCGGCGCCGATCTGCGCGCCTTCGCCGATCGTGATGCCGGCGACGATGGTCGCGTTGCTGCCGATCGAGGCGTAACGTTTCACAAGCGTGGGGACGACCGCCCAATCGGCGTCCGACTGAAGCGAGCCATCGAGATTGACGGCCCGCGGCTGAAGATCATTGGTGAACATCACACCATGGCCGATGAATACGCCATCCTCGATCGTCACGCCCTCGCAGACGAAAGAGTGGCTGGAGATCTTGCAGTTTTCACCGATGACGGCGTTCTTCTGGATCTCGACGAAGGTGCCGACACGGGTACCCGTGCCAATCGAGCAGCCATAGAGATTTACAAGATCTGGGTGATGAATGACGACGTCGTCACCCAGCTTTACACTCGAAGCAATCATGCTCTGATGTCCTCACTCCACTCAATACAACGCCGGCTTTAACTCACGACAAACAGCGCGGGCCGATGACTTTCGTTACTCAAGAGAAAGCCTTTCACCGGGAGAGTAAAGGAATCAAAATGCGGTATACGGCTAATCGAAAGGCGTATTTATTTTAGAGATATTTCTTAATAATACTGGGTTGCGAAAGTAATTTTGGCGGTTATATTTTCGTATATTGGGGCGCCTCGGTAGATACGGTGTGGTAACGGTCTGCTAGATGCCAACAAGTGGAGCAGCGATATGCTGCGCATTCGGACGAAAGGATCTTGCTTTTGCTAACGAACGTTCCGGTTGCGGCAAATAATAAGTCTAGTGGCTTGCCAAGACGGGCTGCGGCTACTCTGAAGGGCATTGGCACTCAACTTGATCGTCGAGGACGACAGGTGAGCCGGATCATGCTGCATGATGGTTGTGGTACACTGGTTACGCGTGCAAGATCAAAAATATCAGAATGGATCAAGCCAAAGGCGTTCATCTGGCCAGTTTTCCCGCAAGACGTTTTGAACGCTGATTTCACGCGGCCGGCAATATTTGCCGTGCCAGTGGTTGAAGATGGCGCGCCAATCAAGATCAATTGGGTCGTTGGCCCTGCCGGCCCGGGATCGGGAGGACATACGACAATATTTCGTATGGTCAATTATCTGCAGGGGATAGGTTACGACAATCGCGTCTATTTCTACGATCCATACGGCGGAGATCATAAGTATTACGAGAGTATTGCTCGTTCGATTTACGGAGTTACTTGTGGAATTGAGAAGTTTGGCGCTGACATGCCTGACGCACATGCCGTCGTGGCGACCAATTGGCCATCAGCCTACGCCACGTTCAACGTGCGCACGGCTGGAAAGCGCTTCTACTTCGTCCAGGATTACGAGCCGTTCTTTTACCCGGTTGGTACCAACAGTGCATTGGCTGAGAGCACTTACCGGATGGGTTTTCACGGCCTCACCGCAGGCCGATGGCTGACCGAGAAATTGGTTGGGGAGTTCGGTATGCAATCCGATTGGTTTCCCTTCGGTTGTGACACAAGCCGTTACCGCTTCAATCCGTCATCGAAAAGAAATGGTGTTGCGTTCTACGCGCGCGCCGGGACGCCACGTCGCGCAGTCGAGCTCGGTCTGCTCGCCCTCGAACTGTTCGCCAAGCGTCGCCCCGAGATTGAGCTTCACCTGTTCGGTGAGGAGCTTGGCACGCTGCCCTTCAAGTACACTAACCATGGAGTGGCATCCCCCGACAAACTGGGCGATATTTATAATCACTGTTTCGCAGGTTTGACGCTGTCGCTCACGAATGTATCGCTCGTTCCGCATGAGATGCTTGCGTGCGGGTGCATTCCTGTCGTCAATGACGCTGATCAAAATCGCATGGTGTTGGACAACGCGCATGTCCACTATTCCCCGCTGTCCCCACATTCTCTCGCAGAGGCGCTGGAAGCGATCGTGACGATGCCGGACTTTGGATCAGAGTCCAAACGCGCGGCTGAGAGTGTCAATTCGACATCATGGGATTTGGCGGGAGCCGCGATCGATACGGCTTTGCGACGCGCCCTTAACGGAAACGCATAGGGTCTATTTTGCATTTTTCGCAGGCGGGGGAAACCGTGACACTAACTGTTGATGTTGCAATTCCATGTTACCGGTACGGAAACTTCCTGCGGGAGTGTGTTCAAAGCGTACTCTCACAGGAAGGCGTGCGGGTTCGCGTGCTAATTCTTGATGATTGTTCGCCCGATAGCACCGCTAAGGTGGGAAGGCAGCTGGCCGACAGCGACCCACGGATCGAATACCGCTATCACGCAGAGAATAAGGGCCATATCGCAACATACAACGAGGGCATTGATTGGGCTTCGGGCGATCTCTTTTTGCTGCTCTCGGCCGATGATTACCTTCTGCCAAGTGCTCTGTCTCGCGTTGCACAGCTTTTCGAGGCAAACGAAAACATGAGTTTCGTGTTTGGAAACGCCAGTTTGGTTTTTGACAATGGGATACAAAAACTGAGAGAGCCTTTCGCCGGCAAGCTCATTAGGAAAAGCGAAATCTTTTCGTGCCTGGATTTTGTCAAGGCGATGAACGGGCGGAATATCGTTCCGACCCCCACTGCCGTCGTCAGGACGC
>Ga0308158_10002118_pt1 | contig 19329 bp, 18 predicted proteins | sample PhyBR2_FD_201038 | JGI IMG/M metagenome (GOLD analysis project Ga0308158, IMG submission 201038) | Phyllosphere microbial communities from UC Gill Tract Community Farm, Albany, California, United States - DLSLB.R2 | ecosystem: Host-associated > Plants > Phyllosphere > Unclassified | place: USA...
GAACAGGCTGACTTTCTCGACCACCTTTTGGGCGACGGTGACCTGCTCTTCGTTACGCTCGCAGTATTCGGCGATCGTGCCGATGTTCTCGCTGACGCTGTGCGGCAGCGCATTGCAAGCATCGTTATCGTCCGGAGGGGCCATGCAGGAAGATTAACATGGCAAATCGCGCTTGTCGGAATACGCACATACCGTGCGCGCCAGGCAGGAAAACGCCGGCGCGGGGCCGGCGTGATATTCAGGCGGTGTTCTTTGCGCTGGTCAAGCGTTCGTACTTGATCATCAATTCCTCGCGCGTTTCGCGCCAGGCCGGATCGAGGGGAATGCAGGCGACCGGGCACAGCGAGGCGCACTGGGGTTCGTCGAAGTGGCCGACGCACTCGGTGCACTTGTTCGGATCGATCTGGTAGAACTCTTCGCCCATCGAAATCGCGTCGTTCGGGCACTCGGGCTCGCACACGTCGCAATTGATGCAATCGTCGGTAATCAGTAAGGCCATGATACTGCTCGCTTATTGCCTGTTAAATGCCCGAATCGGTATGCGGATTCAGGCTTTCGGCAGGTTCATTGCTGCGATTTTCTTTTGCAGCCAACGGTCCACCGAAGGGAAGACGAATTTCGACACGTCGCCGCCCAGCATCGCAATCTCGCGCACGATGGTGCCGGAGATGAACTGGTACTGGTCGGACGGGGTCAGGAACAGGGTCTCGACGTCCGGGAGCAAATAGCGGTTCATGCCCGCCATCTGGAACTCGTATTCGAAGTCGGACACGGCGCGCAGGCCGCGCACGATCACGCGCGCATCGTGCTTGCGCACGAAATCCTTGAGCAGGCCGGAGAAACTCTCGACCTGCACGTTCGGATAATGGCCGAGCACCTCGTTGGCGATTTCCAGGCGTTCCTCGAGCGAGAAGAAAGGCTTCTTGTTCTTGCTGTCGGCAACACCGACCACGAGCGTATCGAACAGACCCGACGCGCGGCGGACCAAATCTTCATGGCCGCGGGTGAGCGGATCGAAGGTACCTGGATAAACGGCTACAACCATTGTGGCTCCCTGGGAGAAACACCTGTGTTTAAAGGCGCATTATGCATGAAAATCCGGCAGTTGCCCCACCCTCGGAGCCACTTTGCCCGTTAATTGAGCAAAATTAAGGGCATTATGCCTTGTTTTCGTGCAATTTCAGCAGGTGGTAGAAAACCATGCCGGCCTTGTCGGCACGGACCTGTTCCCAGGGCAGGAGCCAATCGGGCGTGTCTGCGCCCTGCGGCAGTGCGAATTCCGCTTCAACATATACCATGCCGCCCTCTTTCAGCAGATCGATACATAGCGGCAGCGCCTTGGCCACGAAATCCTGCTGATACGGTGGATCGAGGAAGATCACGTCGAAACGCTGGCCGCGCGCAGCCATGTCGCGCGCCACCACGAAGGCGTCGCCGCGCAGCACGGAGACGTTCTGCGCCTTCAGGGTTTCCTTGTTCAATTCGAGCTGGCGCGCGGCGGGGCCGTGGTAGTCGAGCATGACGACGGAGCGGGCGCCGCGGCTGGCGGCCTCGAAGCCGAGCGCGCCGCTGCCGGCGAACAAGTCGAGGCAGTCGACGCCCTCCCAGTCGTTTGCGACCTGGTGATTGATCCAGTTGAAGACGGTTTCGCGCACGCGGTCGGGCGTGGGGCGCAGGCCGAGGGCGTCGAGTACCGGCAGCAGGCGCCGTTTCCATTCGCCGCCGATGATGCGCACTTGCTGTGGGGCCAGGCGCGGACGCCCGTGCTGGCCCTGGGGTTTTGCTGGCTTTCTTTGCATGGCGCGCACTATACCACGCTGGTTTATCCGATTATTTCGCCTCTTTGGCCAAGGCGTTGAAATCGTCGATCCAGCCCTGCATGCGTTTTTGCGCATGCGCTTTCTGTTCCGGCGTGGCGATGCGAATTGCGCTCAAGATGTAGTTCGTGGTCGCATTCGTATAGGCGTCGTAGAAAGCCTTGCGTTCCGGCGCATCCATGCGGGTGAAGAATTCGCGGATCAGGCCGTTGATCATCGTTGTCGTTTGTTCCTTGCTTGGCTTTTCCGCCTGAATCTTGCGTACCAGCGCCAGGATCTTGCGCTGGCGCAGGATGCGCTCTTCCAGCCAGATATTATTGTCGAGCGGACGGGCATCCGACGCGCGGCGCAGCGCCGCTTCCTGCTCGCGGCTGAAACTGCCGAACCAGAGTTTCAGTTGCTCCATCGATTTGTCAAAACGCGCTTCGTTGCGCTTTTCGACGCTGCCGCTGACAAACTTGCTGCGGTATTCGCGGTTTTTCTTCTCGAAACGTTCTTCCATCTGCTTGATCTGCTCGGGCGTGAGCGAAAGCGCCAGGTCCACCATGTCCGGCACGGCGTGGTAGGCCAGGGTTTCGGTACGGCTGCGGATTTCCTTGTATGCATTCAGCAAATCGGCCTGGGTTGGATTGGCCGCCAGCTGGCGCTGGTATTTGCCGAGCAGCGCCGCATAGTCTTGCAACTGGGTTTTTCGATGCCACTGGAACAATTCTTTGATGTCTTGTTTGACGCCGTCGGACTGATCGCCCTCAAAATCGACATAGGCGTCCAGCCACCAGTACAGTAAGGTGTCGCCATGGTTGTAGCTGAAGCGGATGGTGCTGCAGGCGGCCAGTAAAGCGAGCAGCCCGATCAGGAACAATGCGCGCGTGCGCTGGAACAGGGTGTCATGCGTGCTAAACTTTTTCATCTTATTAACTCTTTTTGAAATCGGCTTATGAACGTTGTCATCCTTGCCGCCGGCATGGGAAAGCGGATGCAGTCCGCTCTGCCTAAGGTTCTGCATCCGCTGGCTGGCAAGCCGCTGTTGCAGCATGTCATCGATACGGCGCGACGCCTGTCGCCCAGTAAATTATGCGTGATCTACGGGCACGGCGGCGCAGCGGTGCCGGAGATGGTGGGCAAGCTGGCGCTGGACAGTGGCGCTGCCATCGACACCGCCTTGCAGCAGCCGCAACTGGGCACCGGCCATGCCGTGATGCAGGCTGTACCGCAGCTCGATGAAGACGCGCCGACCCTGGTGCTGTACGGCGACGTGCCGCTGACCACCGAGCAATCGCTGCGCAGCCTGGTCGACGCCGCCGGCAACGACAAGCTCGGCATCCTGACCGTCGAGCAGGCCAATCCTTTCGGCCTGGGCCGCATCGTGCGCGAGAACGGCCGCATCGTGCGCATCGTCGAAGAAAAGGATGCCAGCGAGACCGAGCGTGCGATCCGCGAGATCAACAGCGGCATCATGTGCATCCCGACGCGCCACCTGAAGCGCTGGCTGGCCGCGCTGTCGAACAATAATGCGCAGGGCGAGTATTACCTGACCGACATCGTGGCCCAGGCCGTGAGCGAAGGCGTCGAGGTGGTGTCGGCCTCACCAATGGCCGAATGGGAAGTGGCGGGCGTGAACAGCAAGGTGCAGCTGGCCGAACTCGAGCGCCGCCACCAGCTGAACATCGCCACTGCCCTGCTGGAAAAAGGCGTGACGCTGATGGACCCGGCGCGCATCGACGTGCGCGGCGAACTGATTTGCGGGCGCGATGTCGTGATCGACGTCGGCTGCGTGTTCGAAGGGCGCGTGGAACTGGCCGACGGCGTGACGGTCGGCCCGCATTGCGTGCTGGTGAATGCCAAAGTGGACGCAGGCGCCAACATCAAGCCGTTCTGCCACATCGAGGATGCGCTTGTCGGGCCGAAGTCGCAGATCGGGCCGTATGCGCGCCTGCGCCCGGGCACCGAGCTCGGCGAAGACGTCCATGTGGGTAACTTCGTCGAGATCAAGAACAGCCAGGTCGCCGCGCACAGCAAGGCCAATCACCTGGCCTACGTGGGCGACGCCACGGTCGGCTCGCGCGTGAACATCGGCGCCGGCACGATTACCTGCAACTACGACGGCGCGAACAAGTTCCGTACCGTGATCGAGGACGACGCTTTTATTGGCAGCGACAGCCAATTGGTGGCGCCGGTCACCGTCGGCAAGGGCGCCACGCTCGGCGCCGGCACCACGCTGACCAAGGATGCGCCGGCCGGCAAGCTGACCATCTCGCGTCCCAAGCAAATGACGCTCGACGGCTGGACCCGCCCAGTGAAAGCGAAGAAGTAATCCACCGCGTATTCACCGAAAATCGACAGCAAATTCACATGGGTATCCACCGGCTTATGCACGGGATACCCATACCGATTCCACATGGTCATCCACCGGTTTATCCACAGGGCGTTTAGCCGCCGTTACACGGCGATGCGGGTGTCGAACTTGCTGCGGAAGGTGGAGAAATAGGCTTTGACGTTGCGCACGTTGGCGTGGGTGGCGAACAGGCGGTGCGCCAGCGCATGGTAGGCCGGCATGTCGACTACCTGCACCACCAGCACGAAGTCAGGCCCGGGCGCCACGCGGTAGCACTGCAGCACGGCATCTTCCACCGCGGCCAGCTTCTCGAACGCTTCCATGCGTTCGGCGGCCTGGACATCGAGCGTGATCTCGACGATGGCGGTCAGGCGCGCCCCCACCTTGGCCGGGTCGACAATCGCAACTTGCCGTTCGATAACACCTGCATCGGTGAGCTGCTTGACGCGCCGCAGACAAGTGGGCGGCGACACATGCACCAATTCCGCCAGTTCGGTGTTCGTCTGCGATGCATCAGTCTGGAGTGCGTTCAGGATGCGACGATCAAGTTCATCCAAGGGCGTAGGTTCAGTCATGAAATTTAATGTAAGAATTTCGTCTAAAATGAAAGAATATTTCATTTCTACTAGAGCATGAAATTTTATAACGTTTTCGATTGAATTCTGAAAGCTTATTTCATTCGCATTGCCATAGGATATGCTTTATTGCTAATTTTTTACTCGAGGTCTTTCCATGTGCGGCATTGTCGGCGCGGTAGCGCAACGTAACATCACCCCTATCCTGATCGAAGGCCTGAAGCGTCTCGAATACCGCGGCTACGATTCCTGCGGCGTGGCCCTGCACGTGGATGGCCGCCTGCAGCGCTCGCGCAGCACCTCGCGCGTGGCCGACCTCGAAACGCAAATCGCGGGCACCGGCCTGCAAGGCTTTACCGGCATCGCCCACACCCGCTGGGCAACCCACGGCGCCCCGGCCTCGCACAACGCCCACCCGCACTTCTCGCCGAGCGAAGACGCCGCGCGCATTGCCCTGGTCCACAACGGCATCATCGAGAACCACGACGAGCTGCGCCGCGAACTGACGGAACTTGGTTACGTCTTCCAGAGCCAGACCGATACCGAGGTTATCGCCCACCTGATCGACCATATGTATAACGGCGACTTGTTCGACACCGTCCAGCAGGCCGTGAAGCGCCTGCACGGCGCCTACGCGATCGCCGTGTTCTCGCGCGAAGAACCGCACCGCGTGGTGGCCGCACGCCAGGGCTCGCCGCTGATCCTGGGCGTGGGCGAAGGCGAAAATTTCGTGGCGTCGGATGCGATGGCGCTGGCCGGCACCACCAATCAGATCATCTACCTGGAAGAAGGCGACGTGGTCGACCTGCAACTGTCGCGCTACTGGATCGTCGATGCGGAAGGCCGTCCGGTCGAGCGCGAAGTAAAAACCGTGCACGCCCACACCGGCGCGGCCGAGCTCGGTCCTTACCGCCACTACATGCAGAAGGAAATCTTCGAGCAGCCACGCGTAATCGGCGATACCCTCGAAGGCGTGACCGGCATCATGCCGGAACTCTTCGGCGACAAGGCCTATAAGGTATTCAAGGAAATCGACCGCGTCCTGATCCTGGCCTGCGGCACCAGCTACTACGCCGGCCTCACCGCGAAATACTGGATCGAGTGCATCGCCAAGGTGCCGGTCAACGTCGAGATCGCCAGCGAATACCGTTACCGCGACAGTGTGCCGCACCCGAACACCCTGGTCGTCACCATCTCGCAGTCCGGCGAAACCGCCGACACCCTGGCCGCCCTGAAGCACGCGCGCAGCCTGGGCATGCCGCATACGCTGACCATCTGCAACGTGTCGACCAGCGCCATGGTGCGCGAATGCGAACTGGCCTACATCACCCGCGCCGGCGTGGAAGTGGGCGTTGCCTCGACCAAGGCGTTCACGACCCAGCTGGCCGCCCTGTTCCTGCTGACCCTGACCCTGGCGCAAGTGAACGGCCGCCTGACCGACGAAGAAGAAGCCGAGCACCTGAAGCAGATGCGCCACCTGCCGGTCGCCCTGTCCTCGGTGCTGGCGCTGGAGCCGCAGATCATTGCCTGGGCCGAAGAATTCGCGCGCAAGGAAAACGCCCTGTTCCTGGGCCGCGGCATGCACTACCCGATCGCCCTGGAAGGCGCGCTGAAGCTGAAGGAAATCTCGTATATCCACGCCGAGGCGTATCCTGCAGGCGAACTGAAGCACGGCCCGCTGGCGCTGGTGACCGAAGAAATGCCGGTCGTGACCATTGCGCCGAACGATGCGTTGCTGGAAAAGCTGAAGTCGAACATGCAGGAAGTGCGCGCCCGTGGCGGTCAATTGTATGTGTTTGCCGACGTCGATTCGCGCATCACCTCGGGTGACGGCCTGCACGTGATCCGCCTGCCGGAGCACTACGGCGAACTGTCGCCGATCCTGCACGTGGCGGCGCTGCAATTGCTGGCGTATCACACGGCGCTGGCACGCGGCACGGATGTGGACAAGCCGCGGAATCTGGCCAAGTCGGTGACGGTGGAGTAAAGAATGTATGGTGTTGCAGGCGCCCTTAAGTGACAAACAAAACGGAGAATCTTGCCCTCACGGCGCCGCTAAACTAACTAAAAAATCGTAAAGAGGATAATTCTTCCTTGGGCAGAATGCATAGTGGCAGTCGGAGTCCAAAAAAGTTCCACCGTTGCAACAGATCGCCTGGATTCCAGGTGGTCCGACTGCGAAGCCGGCAGAGCTAATCTATTGGAAGTCGAGGGCAAAAGCCCGGACAGCGATGTCCGGGCTTTTTTACATCGAACCAATATTCCGGACGGTTTCTCGGTTCCCGCCTCAGCGTTAGCTCGCACATTGGGCTGACTCGTGCAGTTCTTTACCTGTTTAGACTCGTGGGATCATGTACCCATTCGTAGCTGGCCGCTCTTCAAGGCCAGGAACGTTTTGCGTACACTGTTCCAATCCGACTTTTCACTGGCAACTCGATGACCCAGGCACTGCACAGCCAAGCCCGTACTACCCACCTGATCCGTGAGGAAATCAGAAACTCGACGCTCCCGCAGGCCGAACTGGCCAGGCTGTACAACGTCACACGTCAGACAATCCGGAAGTGGCAAAGCCGAGACACCCCGGAAGACAAGTCGCACGCTCCGAACAAGATGTACACGACGCTCACGCCCGAGCAGGAACTCATCGTGGTGGAGCTGCGCAAGACGCTGCTGCTGCCCACGGATGACCTGCTGGCTGTCACGCGCGAGTTCATCAATCCCGCTGTCTCGCGCGCCGGCTTGGGTCGCTGCCTGCGCCGCCATGGCGTCTCGGATCTGCGCGACCTGGTCGAATCGGAAGACGCCGTGCCTGCCACGAAAAAGACCTTCAAAGATTACGAACCGGGCTTCATTCACATCGACATCAAGTATCTGCCGCAGATGCCCGACGAGACGGCAAGACGCTACCTGTTCGTTGCCATCGACCGCGCCACGCGCTGGGTTTTCATCGAGCTGTATGCCGACCAGACCGACGCCAGCAGTGTTGACTTCCTCAGCAAGGTCCAGCAGGCCTGCCCGGTCAAGATCGTCAAGCTGCTAACCGACAACGGCAGCCAGTTCACCGACCGCTTCACAGCCGGCGGTAAGAAGAAGGAGCCCAGCGGCTCGCACGTGTTCGACCGCTTGTGCAAGCAGCTCGGCATCGAGCACCGTCTCATCCCGCCTCGTCATCCGCAAACCAACGGCATGGTCGAGCGCTTCAATGGCCGCATAAGCGACATCGTCAACCAGACCCGGTTCGGCTCAAGAGCCGAACTGGAATCGACGCTGCGCAATTACGTCAAGATCTACAATCACAGCATCCCACAACGGGCGCTCAAGCATCAAACGCCAATTCAGGCGCTCAAGGATTGGCAAGCCAAACGGCCTGAATTGTTCAGAAAGCGCGTCTATAACCAGGCGGGTCTTGACAGTTAAGCATGCATTCTCCTCAGTCCGATTAAACATGGCGTACATACAGAAAATTTGCCTTTGTTGTACGTTTAACCTTTTTGTTGTCGTGTTGCCCTGACCCGGAAAGCTGCAGCGCTCGAAAATCGTGGTCAAGCGCAACTTCTCAGTTTTTGATTCGGATCAAACCGCTGTGCATGCAATCTTGTGAAGCTGACCATTTGCTTATTTAAGAGGCTCTATCATGTTCATTGAGAGAATCTGTATCGCCACGGACGGTTCGGACTTAGCAGTGCGCGCCGCACAAGTGGGCGTCCTGCTTGCGCATACAGGGGCCGGCCGCGTCGTTGCGGTATCCGTGGCTCAACCACAGTTCTCGATGCCGGACAGTGCTGCGGCCATGCCTGATGCGGATTCCGAACTGCTGCGAGCACGCAAGGCTGCGCTCGCGCACATTGATACCGTGCTGCGCATTGCACATACTGCCGGCGTGAGTTGCGAAACCGTCGCGCCTTTGGCCTCGGCGCCAGGACCTGAAATCGTTCGAGTAGCTGAAGAGTATGACTGCGACCTGATCGTGTTGGGAACGCACGGACCAAACGACGCCAATAAACTTTTTGCTGGAAGCGTAGCCCAACATGTTCTCGCTAATTCTGCGATTCCGGTCTTGCTGTTGCGTGATCCACGCGACGCCTCGCAACCGGAATTCGTTGAAATACCTGCGGCTCAATAGGGCTCGGTGACCCGTTGGAAACAGAAGGCGCTTAGGGAACGATCGCGACTTTTAAGACGCCATCTTGTTGGTTGGCGAATAAGGAATAGGCCTCTTCGATGCGTTCGAGTGGAAAGCGATGCGTGATGAGGGGCCGCAGGTCCACTCGTCCCGACGCTACGATATTCATCAAACGACGCATGCGGTGCTTGCCTCCCGGGCACAAGGTCGTGATGACCGTGTGATCTCCCAAGCCGGCAGCGAAAGCATCCAATGGTAGGGTGAGCTTGCCCGAGTAGACCCCCAGGCTGGACAGCGTCCCACCCGGACGTAGGACACGCAGGCAACTTTCGAATGTCTGCTGCGTACCCAGCGCTTCAATAGCGACGTCGGCTCCCTGTCCTCCGGTCAGTTCGAGGATGGCCTGTACCGGATCGGTCGAACGGAAGTCAATGACATGATCGGCGCCGAGCCGCTTTGCCATCTCGAGGCGTTCCGGCACGGTGTCGACGGCAATGATCTGGCTGGCGCCGCGCAGTCGCGCTCCGGCTGTGGCGCACAGGCCGATGGGTCCCTGAGCGAAGATAGCTACGGTGTCGCCGATACGGATGGCGCCATTCTCGGCACCGCCGAAGCCGGTACTCATGATATCGGGGCACATCAGTACCTGCTCGTCACTCAGGCCGTCCGGGATCGGCGCCAGGTTTGCCATGGCGAAAGGTACCCGCACGTACTCGGCTTGGCAACCATCGATCGTATTGCCGAAGCGCCAGCCGCCCATGGCATGACCGCCGCACTGGGACTGGTGGGCCTCGAGACAGGTATAGCATTGGCCACATGGAGTAATCGCGCCGACGACTACGCGCTGGCCAATGTTATACCCCAATACACCCTCGCCGAGCTCGGCGATAACGCCGACCGGTTCGTGCCCGATGGTCAGGCCAGGTACGACCGGATACTCTCCCTTGAGGATATGGACATCGGTTCCGCAGATTGTCGTCATTGTGACCTTGACCACCGCTTCGCCGGGACCGGCCAACGGTACCGGCTTGCGGTCGAGCGCGATGCGCCCCGGACCGGTAAACACTGCTGCATTCATCATCCGCATATTGCCCCCTAAAGTTTGCGACCGGCACTGCTCACGCCGTTAGCGAGCCATGAGCACGGGGACCGTGGCGCCGCTCAATACGGTCCTGGTGACGCCGCCCAGGAACAGTTCACGGAATTGAGAATGGCCGTAACAGCCCATCACGATGAGATCGTAGGCCTCCTGCCCTGCCATCACGAGCAAGGCATGCCCGCCATCGATGTCCCGATCCAGTGCCAGGATCTCGGCGCTGACGTCATGCCGGGCCAGGAAGGTGGCGAGGTCGGCCTGATAGTGCAAGTCCTTCATGTCGGTATCGTCCCGTGAGTGGAATGAGACAACGCTCACGCGCGCGGCACGCTGCAGTAATGGAATCGCTGCGTGCATTGCCGCCGAGGCTTCCTTGCTGCCGTTCCACGCCACGAGCACATGCTGGGCTGGCTGCTGCGTCACGGGGGCGCATGGCACTACCAGCACCGGGCAGGCACTGGTGAACGCGACATATTCGGGTATGCGCCCGATCGTCTCGGCCAGCGCTTCATCAAGATCGTCCTGGTTGACCACTATCAGGTCGCTGAACCGCCCCTGCCTTGCCAGCGCATCGCTGGCAAGATCCCAGACGAGCCGTGCCTCGTGCGAGATGTCTGCGGCCTTGGCGATGTCGTTGAAATGTGCGAGCGACCGCGTTGCGTTGCCGTGGAGCGGATCGAAGTAGCTGGCCTCAAAGCTGCCAGAAGCGGCTTCGTAACCGTGCGGAAATATATCGCGCGACACGCCGGTAGCGGCGACCCCGATGAGGTGCGCATCATGCGTTTTAGCCAGCTGCGCGGCAAGGCGGATGCGCCCCGCCGCATGCCGCGACAGGTCGGCGTGAACCAGCACGGTCCGGTAGCTCATCGCGTGCCCTCGCGAGCTCGGCGGGCGCCCGCGCGGCCCGGCACACACGCCTTGCGGATGCCAAAGCCCGCATGCGCACCAGTCATGGGATATGCCAGCATGTGCAGCGCGCAGAACCGGTGCAGCGACAACAGGTCAGGCAATGCCGTCATGACTTCGCGCCCGACCGTGAGCTTCCCTCCCTCGACTTGAGAGGCCGCATGGTGCAAGGCACTGAGGAGCGACGCATTGTCCTGACGCTGGTTTCGCAATGCGGGGTGCCCGGCCGACTCCATCAAAGTTTCCTCATTGCGGAAAGCACATTCGACAGCGTCAACCAGGTCCATGAAGGCGCCGGGAAAGTGCTCGTCGGGTTCGTACGCCGTGTCACGTACGCGGGCGAGCAACCTGTTGCGGGCGAGCGTCATTGCCCGCACGATGCTGTGCGGGCGTCTGATCATTATCAAGGCGGAAGTCATGGAGAGTCTTTGTGTTGGCATTGGTGCAGAAGCCCGCAGTCTGTGCCTTTCGTCTTGCACGGTGTTTGACACAAATCAAAAACACAAATTGCGCGTGCTCCCGTTTGCCTGCAAAAGGTGTCCAGCCTGTTCGCTATGGCGGCTGCCGGCGCCCACGCAGGAGCACTGAGCGCGGACGCGCCTCCAGCCATTTTCGTAGTTCGAGACCGGCCAGCGCGACCGCAGCTGCGAGGCCGGCCGCAGCCAGCGATCCGGGCGGCGGCGGGACCATGCGCAGCATGGCGGACGCTGCCGGCAGATAGATGGCCAGGGCCAGTAGCAACAGTGCCGCCCCGGTGATCGCCCAAAACACCGGATTCGCGATCCTTAGCGTGCCGCCAACACCGCCGCGCTGACGGTTTGACATCAGCAGCGCGAGGTTGCACAGCACCAGCGCCGCGAAAACAATGGTGCGCGCTTCTGGCTGGGGAAGCTGCGCCAGCGCCCAGCCATACAGTGCGATCAGGATGGCCAACACCCATGTGCCCTGCAGCAGCGCAGCGGTGACTGCTTCGCGGCCGAACAGCGCCTCGCCCGGCGCGCGCGGCGGACGACGCATCAGGTCTTTCTCGGGCGGCTCATTCTCGAAGGCCAGCGAACAGGCAGGATCGATGACCAGCTCTAAAAACACAATGTGGAGCGGGTACAGCATGACCGGCCAGCCCAGCAGCACCGGCAGCAGCGCCATGCCGGCGATGGGCACGTGCATCGCCATCACATAGCACATCGACTTGCGCATGTTGCCGAAGATCCGGCGGCCGGACGCGATCGCCTCGACCAGTGAAGCGAAGCGGTCGTCGAGCAAGGTCAGCTCGGCCGCCTCGCGCGCGACATCGGTACCGCGCCGTCCCATCGCGACACCGACATTGGCGGCGCGCAGGGCCGGGGCATCGTTGACCCCGTCTCCGGTCATGGCCACAATGGCGCCGCCACGCTGCAATGCTTGCACGATGTCGAGCTTCTGCTGTGGAGCAATGCGCGCGCAGACGTCAATGCCCTCGAGGCGGCGCGCCAGCGTGTCGCCGTCGAGTGCCGCGATCTGGACGCCCGTGAGCGTCCCCCCGCTGCCGATTCCGGCTTGGCGTGCGATCGCGCGCGCGGTTTCTGGATGGTCGCCGGTGATCATCACGATGCGCAGGCCCGCTTCCCGGCACGACGCCACGGCGGCAGGGATGTCTGCACGCAAGGGATCGGCCAGCGCCGCCAGGCCGAGCAGTTCGAATTCGAAAGCGGCGGGATCGTCCGGCCAGGGGCCCGTCGCGGCATGCGTACGTGCCACTGCCAGCACCCGCAGCCCCGCACCGGCCATTTGCGCCGCGGCCGCCAGCGCTTCCTGGCGCAGGGCGGCGTCGGCGCCGCTCAAAGCGATGATCGTTTCAGGCGCCCCCTTGGCCGCTACCAGGACGGTGTTGTCGCCGCAATCCCACACATGGATCAGGGCCGGTCGCTGGGGAGTAAGGCCGTATTCATGCACCAGCGACCAGCCGCCCGGGACGGCGCCAGCGTCGGGCAATGCATCGGTAGCCAGGCGCCAGAATGCAGCCTCCATAGGATCGCTACCGAGCTCGCGGCTGGCCCGCAGTGCATGGAAGAGCACTTCGCGGTGCGGCGCGGGCATCGGGGTGCCAAGCACAGGATCGTGACCGACGCCCGCGTGCCAGATCCGGGCGACGGCCATACGATTTTCGGTCAGGGTACCGGTTTTGTCGACGCACAGCACCGAGGTCGATCCCAGGATTTCGATCGCTGCAAGGCGGCGTGTCAGCACTTGGCTGCGCGCCAGGCGCCACGCGCCGATGGCGGGAAAGACAGTGAGGATGACCGGGAATTCTTCTGGAAGCATCGACATGGACAGGGCGATGCCGGCAAGCAGCGCCGGCACCGGGTCGCTGCCACGCATGAGGAGCAGACCCACCAGCAGGGCGCTGACTGCACCACCCAGTAGCGCCAAACGGCGCGCCAGCCGCGCGGTTTCGCGCTGCAGGTTTCCGGGCGGTGCCACGATCCGGCCGAGCGCCGTACCAATACGCCCGATCTCGCTGCGTGGGCCCGTGGCACTGACCCGCGCCAGCCCATGCCCCTGCACCACGAGAGTACCGGAATAGACCCAGGGAAGATCGGCGCCGCCCGGGGCCGCCGGAGCGCTGCCCTGGGGCGCGGCCAGCTTGCTGACGGGGATCGACTCTCCCGTCAGCAGGGATTCATCGACCATCAGGCCGGCCGCCGCCAGGAGGAGCGCATCGGCGGGCACGCGGTCGCCCTCGCCCAGTTCAACCAGGTCCCCCTCGACCAGCTCCCTCGCTGGGAGGCGCTGCGCCTGGCCATCACGCCGCACCAGCGCAGTCGGCGAACTCAGGTCGCGCAGTGCCTGTAAGGCGCGTTCGGTACGTCCTTCCTGGAACAGGGTCATACAGAGCATCAGGACAACCATGCCGAGCAGGAACGCGCCCTCGCGCGGTTCGCCCAGCAGCAGGTACAGCATGGCCGCGCCAGCCAGCAAGAGATACATCGGCTCGCGCGCGGCGCCTGCGGCGATCCGCAGCCAGCGCCGCCCGCCGGCGTCCGGCAGGCAATTGGGGCCGTCCCGCTCGAGGCGTCGCGCGGCCTCGTCGCTGTCCAGTCCCTGCGGACCGATTCCCGGAGCGCCCGGCTTCATGTGCCACCTGACTGGCCATCGCGCCCGGTTGAAGCGCAACAGCGACGCCGCCCAGTGTTGCCCGTCACCAAACACTTCTTGTCCATCCGCGCTCCCAAGGTAGTCCCAGCGTGATGCGGGCTTGTTTGACTGTAAGCGGGTCGGGAGCGGGATGTCACGGCGGGCATTTGATTTGAATCAAACACTGCCAAAAAACATCTGAGGCAATTACCATCCTGCGGAGATGCTCCTATGGCGTCGATGCCATTGTCTGTTTCAGCCGGTCTTGCCCGATCCGCCACTTTGCCGGATACTGACCATTGGCCGCTCATGGTCCAAGGGGGACGTATGAACGATCTGACGCTCCATGCCGGGATGCTTGCACAGGCCAGGCCGCTGGCCAGCTGTTTAGGCTGCGCTGCCCGCAACCTGTGCCTGCCATCCGATGTCGACATCCGTGATGTCATCGGGTTAGACGGGCTGGTCGGGTATCGGCGGCGCCTGGCGCCCGACGAAGTCCTGTTCCGCAGGGACCAGTCTTTTGCGATGGTGTATGCGGTCCGCTTCGGCCATTTGAAATCGTCGCGGCCCGATCACCGGGGCCAGCCGCATGTCACCGCTTTCTACATGAGCGGCGATCTGATGGGGCTCGATGCCATCTACGCCGGACGACATGCCTCTACGATGTGCGCACTCGACGACTGCGAAGTGTGTGAAATTCCTTATGGCAGGCTTCAGGAGGCAATGCATGATTCTGCGCCTTTGATGCAGCGTTTCCATTCCGCCCTGAGCCACGAGATCGTACGCGAACAGGCGGTACTGCTGTACGCGGACATGAATGGGGCCGAGCGCCTTGCCAGCCTGCTGCTGGACCTGTCCTCGCGATATGTCGAGCGAGGCTATTCCGGGCGACGATTCCGCCTGCGCATGTCGCGCGCCGACATCGGCAACTACCTTGGACTGACGATCGAAAGTATCAGCCGCCTACTGGGGCGTTTCCGCAACGAGGGATGGATCGCCCTCGACAAGCGCGAGATTGAATTACTCAATTTTGAACGGCTGGAAGCGCTCCTGACGTCCGCTCCGACGGAAGCAGGCAGTAGTCAGGAAAAAGGATGAGACGGCGCAAGTTCGATACGATTGCGGCCGTTTGATTTCGCCCGGTACATCGCGGCGTCCGCTGCAGCAAGCAAGGCACTGAATTCTGCGTGTCCCTGATGCAGCGCCGCGATGCCGATACTGATCGTGCAGCTGACCGCCCCAGCCGGCGTCTCGAGCCGGATGTCGGCGACTGCCACACGCATGCGTTCGGCACAGGCAAGCGCATCTTCTTCCGTTGTCTCGGGCATGACGCAGACGAATTCTTCGCCCCCTATCCGTCCAACATAGTCACTGGTCCTCAGCTGTGCTGCACAAACCCGGCTCACAGCGCACAGCACCGTATCGCCGGCAGCATGGCCGAAGGTATCGTTGACGCGCTTGAAGTGATCGATATCGATCATGCCGATCGCCAGCGGGCGGCCGTAGCGCCTTGCCAGCGCTACGTCATGGTTGGCCAGTTCGACCAGGTAGCCGCGTGCCAGCACCCCGCTGAGACTATCGTGGTGGGCCGCATGGGCCAGTGCCCGTTCGGCCAGGAAGGCGGCCCGCCGCCAGCGTCCCTGCACCAGCGCGACCGCCCCTGCCAAGACCAATGTCGCCAGGTAGACCAGCGTGCTGGCGGCAAGCACCTGCTGCGGCAGTACTGCGGCGCCGAGCCCAAGGAACAGCAGCGACGGCAACAGCACGACCAGAAACAGGCGGTGCAGGCGTGGCTCGACCAAAGCAAGCGGAAACATCGCGCCCGTGATTGCAGGCAAGGCCAGCACCAGCCCGTGTGGCAGCAGTGCGGAGCTCAGGATCATCGCCCCGGTATGCGTCACGTACACCAAACCGCAGCGCCAGGCAATCGGTATCCGGGCGCTCCATTCTACATAGCCAAGGGCGCCGACGAGTACGAGGGACAGGCGCAGCATCGCCGTCATCCAGGCCGATTCCGGGGCGATCCAATAGTCCCATGCCGCAAACAGGACCACGGCGAGACCAAACACCGGGCCGAGTGCGGGCAACATGCCAGAGAGGCTGCGGTCGAGCGCGAGGCTGAACTCGCGTTCATCCACAGGGGCGAGCGCGCTGGACATGCGGACGAAAGCGGCGCGCAGGCGGCTCAAGCGACGATTCGCTCCGGCAGCGCCCTCGCCGCCTGTGGTATCTGCGCCGCACGGCTGGGCCGTCCACGCTTCCGGCCAGTGCTTGTCCAGATGCATGGCCGCTACGTCAGGCGAGCGCTGGCGGGACAGGGCCGCGCCAGCGCCTCGGCCTGTTCGTCGGGCAGGGCCGGCCGCAGCACCATGACCGGAACCGGCGCATAGGCGAGCACCGCCTGTGTCACGCTACCGGCCAGTAATCTGCTCAGGCCACGCCGTCCGTGCGAGCCCATGACGATCAGGTCGCATTGGTACTCGCCTGCGGCTTCGACGATGGCCCGGGCCGGGTCAGGATCAATTCGGGTGACCGGTGTACATTCGATGCCCGAGCGCCGCGCGCGCTCGGCTACAGTGCCGACGAAGCCGTGGGCGTTTTCCAGCAGAGCTTCGGTCTGCTGGCCCGTGTCGAGCACTATGCCGCCTTCGACGTACGGCAGAACGGGTTCCGGGACCACAATGGAGAGCGTGACGATTCCGCTGCCGCAGGACCGGGCCAGTTCGATCGCGGCATCCGCGGCGAGTCCGGAGACTTGCGAACCATTTGTTGGGATGAGAATGCGTTTGTACATGACGGCTTGTCCTTGAAATTTGCCGGAAACTAGCGGTGCACCATGACCGGAATGGCGCTGTGCACGAGCACCTTCTGGGTTTCGCTGCCCAGCAGCAAGCCCTTAATTCCCCGGCGCCCGTGAGATGCCATCACGATAAGGTCGCAGCGATGTTCGCGCGCGGTCGAAATGATGGCCTCATACGGACTGTCCGAAGCAACCGCAATGCAGGTGCAGGTGACTCCGGCATCGCGGGCGACTGTGGCTACCTCGTCGAGCATGCGCTGACCGCGTTCCCGGCTGGCTTGCGCGTAATCCTCCGGGGTCTGCTCCAGCATGGCGGCATCAGTGGTAAACGTATGGAATTGCGGCGTCGCCGTCATGGCGATGACCTCGGCTCCCACACTCTTGGCAAAGTCGACGCCTGCCACAATGGCGCGCTGGGATGCCTCCGAACCGTCGGTCGGCAACAGGATTTGCTTGTACATGGTAGACCTCCCAAAGTGTGCCGGCGGTGCCGGCGTTGACGATCAGGCGGCCTCGGCGCCGCCGCGGTACAGAATCACGGGCACGGGCGAATAGGCGAGCACCAGCTGCGGTATCCGTCCCGCGATCAGCCTCGTCACCCCGCACTGCCCGTGTGCGGCAAGGAAGATCAGGTCGCAATGCAGTTCGAGCGCCACGCGGATAATTTCGTCGTGCTCCGACGAAGCCATGGCAGTGACAAGGCTATGTGGCACGCCGGCCTCCTGGGCTAGCCGGGCCACCCGGCCAGCACGTTGCGCTGCCGCGTTCAGGGCGCGCTCGCGTTGCACCGTCGACGTGCCGTCGTCGAACTGCGCGTGCGAGGGATCCCGCTGCTGCGCAACCGACAGCGCGACGATTTCAGCGCCACTGCCGCGGGCGAGCGCCACTGCCGCCGCCGCCGCGTGCTCGGACAGGGCAGATCCGTCGGTAGGTACAAGTATTTTGCGGAACATGGCCTTCGCGCCGATCTGGATGCTTCAACTGGATTGAAATCAGTCTGTAGGCGTCGATCAGATTTTTGTTTGATTCGGATCAAGAAGGGATAAGACCGGGTCCGCACTTTCTGCGCCTAAGGCGGAAGTTTCCTGTCCTCGCGCGATCGAGTCTCTGCACATCGTGTCGGCAGAACTGACCAACCAGATCGCTTCGTTAAGGGTGATTTTGACCTCTGTCAAACACAGCATGTCGTGCCTGTCCGTATCGTCCGATGGACAACGTTTCGATTGCGACCACATGAGCATCAATATCCTGGGCCACGTCCGCTTTTTCCATAAGCGCTTGATCAGCTGCTTCGTAGTTGCACTTTTCCAGATAGCCAGTTCCGCCGATGCGGCCCCCCGTGACCTGGCCTTAAGCAGCCCACAAGGGGCAGGCGGCAGACCAATTGATGTGCGTGCCCTGACTGCGCAGCTGTATGCTACCGGCACGCCCCCACGCTGGCTTGATGACGGCCAGGCACAGGCGCGGCTGGCCTTGAAACTGCTGGCGAACGCGACCGCGCATGGCCTTGAGCCGCGTCATTACGGCACCGACACGCTCGCGGACAGAGTGGATAGGCCACGCGTAAGCGTCGCCGATGCCGCATTCGAGAGAGACCTTAGCGCCGCCATGCTTCAGTTCCTGGCCGATTTGCGTGTTGGCCGGACCGATTCCCCTTACCGCGCGCCCGGTACCCTGACCGGCTTCGACCTTGTCGAGTACCTGCGCAGTGCCGTGAACGACGGGCGCTTGGCGCATGCCGTCGACGCGGCCGCGCCTGCAATCCCGCTGTATCGGAGGGTCAAGGACACGCTGGCGCAGTACCGCGTACTGGCCCGGCTAGCCCCACAGTGGCCGGCCCTGCCTGCTGTCGGGCCGGCCGGGATCGTTCCCGGCACCCCATATGCGGGTGCGGAGCTGCTCGGCGAGCGCCTGCGACTGCTGGGAGACCTCAACGCCGAGGCTCCCATCGAAAGCGCCCCCATCTATACTGCCGCGCTGGCTGCGGCGGTCCGGCAATTCCAGTCGCGCCACGGCTTGGACGAAGACGGCGTACTGGGCCCTGTTACCGTGGCGGCGTTGTCGGTGTCGCTCACCCAGCGCGTCGAGCAGCTTGCGCTGACACTGGAACGCCTGCGCTGGCTGCCGCGAGCGCAGGCCGGCCGCATCATCGCCGTGAACGTGCCGACCTACCGCCTGTGGGCCTTCGACCCCAGGAATGGCCCGGGGGTGCAGGCCCTTGAAATGCGGGTCATCGTCGGCAAGGCGGCCCGGACCCAGACACCGCTCTTCATCGGCCAAATGCGCTATCTCGAATTTAACCCTTACTGGAATGTGCCGCGTAGTATCGAAGTCAGCGAAATCATCCCGAAGCTTGCGCGCGACCCCGCCTATCTACAGCAGAACGATATGGAGCTGGTGCCGGTTGGAGGCCAGGCGATGTCCGCGACCGGGGCCAGCGCACTTGCCCGCATCCGGTCCGGCACGGCCCGGGTCAGGCAGCGGCCTGGTTCCAGGAACGTGCTCGGTGCAGTCAAGTTTGCGATGCCGAACCCGATGAACATCTATTTGCATTCGACGTCGT
>Ga0308158_10002120_pt1 | contig 19309 bp, 14 predicted proteins | sample PhyBR2_FD_201038 | JGI IMG/M metagenome (GOLD analysis project Ga0308158, IMG submission 201038) | Phyllosphere microbial communities from UC Gill Tract Community Farm, Albany, California, United States - DLSLB.R2 | ecosystem: Host-associated > Plants > Phyllosphere > Unclassified | place: USA...
TCTGCAAAACCCAATCAACCAACTCAAGGGACGCATCAGCCTGTCGCTTGCGACGCCGCCGCCCTCGTTGTGGCGCCATATAGACCCCACAAAACAAAACTGTCAACGGATAATCTGACTTTTTTGAACTTTTTTTGACAAATTTCCAAAGCCCGCACGTTTTCCGCGGTTTGTCCTTATATATGCAGTGCTATCTTAGCTCCTTATAGATAGGGGTGAGCCATAAACCGGCCTCATTATTACAATAGCGTCTGCACCAATTGAAATTAGCCTGCAAAGCGCTGTGAATAACCAAAGTCTGACCGCTTATCGTTGACTTACCGCGTTACGGCAGGCAAAACTCAATTGCCCGCTTGAGGGACTTCCATAATAAGGGAAGACACCATACGTCGGACAGCAGTCATCCTGTTTTCTGAAAATTGATGTTCACGCACCTTTATGTGCGTCCAGATTTGAAGAAGGGCCTACAAGAGTAGCATGAAAGAACTGGGGCCGAACAATCTCGATCCAGGTGACGAGCCCCCGCTCACGGTAGGCGGACGGCGGCGTCCGCCGGACAGGCGTGAAATTTCGGCACGTTGGCTCGCTGGCACATTTCTTACAGGCGTTACCTCTTGTATGTTGATCGGCGTTGCCTTGTTTGCGGCTCTTGATGGTCGTGAGCAATTGGCGACCCCGCCTGAAATTCTTGCACGGAATGACATGCCGGGTGTCGTCAATGATACCAATGTCACAAAAGGCGCGCGCCTCGTAAGCACCATCTCCAAACAGAAGGCCAATGACCGGCGTCGCTTTGATCTGTCGACCATGCAAAAAGTCGGTGAGCGTGAAGTTATCCGCACACGTCCCTTCGAATTCGTCAGCATGGCATTAGCTGTAGATCATCCCTCGAACCAAAAATACCCGGCATTTGATGCAATGGCCATTTTCTCGGAAGGGCCTGCGGCACCGCAACCCGCCGATGCGAGCCAGATTTATGGCGCTAAAGTTGAAAGTGAAGTCAGCTTGAAAGTCGCCGATTTCCCACTCAACAGCACGACATTCGATCCATCGAATGATTTGACCGTCGATGAGGTGGAAAAGGTCGTTCGCGACACCGGTGTTTTGTTGACCGATGGTGACGTTCAGGTTGCCTCATTACATTATGTCGATCCGGCGCGTTTCGGTGGAACGGATTCGTCTTTTGCCCTTAGCCCTGCCCTCGGCGTGAAGATTACGCGGGAAAACGTCAGTGTTTCCCAACGCGCAGACGATGAGGAGGCCACGGATGGGTTTTCAGAAGAGTTGATTCCGTTCCGCCAGACGATGGAAATCGATCAAGCTCTACAAAATGCCGGCTATACGGGCGACGATGCTACCAATATGGTTGAAGCGCTCACGAAACTCCTGAATTCGCCCCGTCTTAAAGAAGGCAGCGTGCTGCGTATTGGCACAGAAACACAGGATGGCGAGGATCGCATCGTCAGAGCGAGCATTTATCACCGGACGACCCATCTGGTGACCGTCTCGCTGAATGATCGCAAGCAATATGTACCCTCCGATCAACCTGAAGAAACACCGCTTCTCGCATCGGCCTTTGATGGTGATGCGCCGCCGACTGCTATTCGTGGCAATCTCCCAACTGTATATGACGGCATAAGCCGAGCAGCACTTGCTTATGGCATGACGGAAACCATGCGTGAGCAACTCGTTAAAATGCTGGCGACCGATGTCGACTTTCAGGCCCGACTTTCGCAGAGTGATAATATTGATGCCTTCTTCTCGCTTCCGGAAGATCCGGAAAGGACCGAAGGCGATTCGCAACTTCTTTTCGTTTCGGCAACCTTCAGCGGTACGACACGTAAATTCTATCGCTATCAGGCACCGGACGGTACTGTCGACTATTTCAATGAAGACGGCAAAAGCGCGAAGCAGTTCCTTTTGCGTAATCCTGTTCCGAATGGCGTGTTCCGCTCTCCATTTGGTATGCGACGGCATCCAATTCTTGGCTACAGCCGAATGCATACAGGCGTCGATTGGGCAGCACCACGTGGCACGCCGATTATCTCATCAGGGAATGGTGTGGTCGAAAAGGCCGGGTGGACCAATGGTTACGGCAATCAAACTTTGATTCGTCACGCCAACGGTTATGTCAGCAGTTACAGTCACCAGAATGCAATTGCACGTGGCGTAACCGCCGGTTCGCGCGTGCGTCAGGGTCAGGTGATCGGTTATGTCGGGTCAACCGGCCTATCGACCGGTCCTCACCTTCACTATGAACTGATCGTCAACGGGACCAAAGTTGATCCGCTACGTATCCGTCTGCCCGACAATAAAGCGCTCAAAGGCAAAGAACTTGAAGCTTTCAAACAGGAGCGCGACCGTATCGATACGCTCCTGAATCCAGATGATGCAGGCAATGACACCAAGCTTGCCTCCAGCGGATCGACAAAGAGCTGATTTCTCGTCCGACAAATTGGACAACTCCTATCTCATGGAAATACGAAAGCGCGGCGCATCTTTCAAAATGCACGGCGCTTTGTCCGTATTGAGGAGTTTGGGCGGAGTTTATTCCGTGAACTCAACGGTCACGCCTGCTTTTACAAGCTTGGCAAGTTCTTCGGCATCCCAATTGGTCAACCGCACGCAGCCGTGGCTGGATGTTTTGCCAATTCGTGAAGGCTCAGGCGTTCCGTGAATACCGTATGTAGGCTTGGAAAGCGCAATCCAGACAGTACCCACAGGTCCGTTGGGTCCCGGAGGAATGGTCAAAACCTTGTCGTTGCTGCCCTGCTTGAAGTTGATCTTCGGATTGTAGGTGTAGTTTGGATTGATGGCGATACGCTGCACCTCGACAATACCCGAGGGTGATGGTGTATCCGACGAGCCGATCGTTGAAGGATAGGCAACGACGAGTTTGCCGGTTTCATCATATCCGCGAACCTGCTTGCGCCCTTTGTCGGCAATGATCCGCGCAACCTTCGTACGCACTGGCTTTCCCAGATTAGGAACTTTAACGATAGAGCCCGGCTGGTTGAAGTTAACGCCCGGATTGATCTCTTTGAGATAAGCTTCGTCTATGTGAAACTTCTCGCCGAGCATTTCCGTGACCGACGTATAGGCCATCGCTGGAAGTTGCGCCTTGTGGGCATAGTCTTCCGGGATGGAAGCCACATATTGACGGCCCACATCTTCGTTGGTGATCGTATATTCGATGAAGGCTGCGCCGCCGGTCGCTTCCAGTTCAGCATTGATCGCTGCGTCATCTTTAGGATTGAGGACCTTGCCGGTCATCTCGCCAAAAGCCGCAGCGGCCTTATCGACATTGCTGCCCGAACGACCATCTATGACACCCGGCGATGCGCCGGCTCGATCCAGCAGAATCTGATAGGCTGCGATCTTTTCCTTGGCACCCTGTCCTTTCGGCATTTCTATAGCAGGAGTCATATCGTCCGCATTGGGTACAGCATGCGGTTGCGTCGACGGTTGCTCATAATCCGGGTAACGATTGATGCTGGCAGTCGGCGATTCAGTATCAGGATATTCTGTGCCAGCAGGCGGCAACTCGGAACGCTGGACCTGCCCATCACGATTGTAATCGTAAGCCGGAGCAGAAGGCGCATCTGGATAATAGTTCGGATCTTCCGGCACGTTGCCAAATCCGTCGTAAGGTGCGCCACCACCCACCGGGCCTTCAGTCCAGTTTCCGTCCTGCTGACCACCACGCGCATAGCGGTCGGATTCGCGCGGATCTTCAATATTGATGACACGTCCGCGGCGGTCGAGCGTTACCTGACGACCATATTCATCGGTGTAAACCCGCACGCCCCGACCGCGACCTTGATCGCCACTGCGCTCGTTACCCCAGTCGAAAAGCTGGGCCATCTGTATTGGCTGCGAAACATTGGTCGTTGCATCACGCTCTTCCGCATGAGCTGCCGCTCCTGCTGCAAGAATGATTGCAGAACCGCACAATCCGAAGCGAAGCATGCGTAAGAGATGCCACATGTAGGAAACCCTGAATAATCTTAAGCTGTATGGATGCAGTTATATGGTTAACAATTGTTTATTCAATAACAGCAAATGCCAGATGAACTGGACATGAAGATGGCCACAAATGCTGTTCGCGCTCACAAAAAAAGAAAAACGCCGCAATCGGATGACTGCGGCGTTTTTCGAAATCACGCGTCAGGCTTTACGCATCTGCATTTTCCTTCACAGGCTCGCCCTCAACTGCCACGCGAATCGGGCGGAAGTTGAGGCGATCTGAGCCGGGCAATATCTTGACGATAGAACCATCAAGAATGTCACCCAGCAGAATACGCTCGGCCAACGGGTCCTGAACTTCCTTCTGGATGACGCGCTTCAACGGACGCGCACCATAAGCTGGATCATACCCCTTGTTTGCCAGCCATTCGCGGGCATCATCTTCAAGCTCAAGCGTGATCTTGCGATCATGCAAGAGAGACTGCAAACGCTTCATCTGGATGTCGACAATCGAACCCATATCGTCGCGACGCAGCCTGTGGAACAGAATGATTTCATCGACACGGTTCAAAAATTCCGGACGGAATGCAGCCCGTACGACGCCCATCACTTCATCACGAACGCTTTCGACATCATCCTTCTCGCCAAGATTGACAAGATATTCGGCACCAAGGTTCGAGGTCATGATGATGACCGTATTACGGAAATCGACGGTACGGCCCTGACCATCAGTCAGGCGACCGTCATCGAGTACCTGAAGCAGCACGTTGAACACATCTGGATGCGCCTTTTCGATCTCGTCGAACAGGATCACCTGATATGGTCTGCGACGCACAGCTTCCGTCAGAACCCCACCTTCTTCGTAGCCTACATAGCCGGGAGGTGCACCGATAAGACGGCTCACGGAATGCTTCTCCATGAATTCCGACATATCGATACGAACCATTGCCGTGTCGTCCTGGAAAAGGAACGAGGCCAGTGCCTTGGTCAACTCGGTCTTGCCCACACCGGTTGGGCCGAGGAAAATGAACGAGCCGATTGGCCGGTTCGGATCCTGAAGACCGGCACGTGCGCGGCGGACAGCTCTTGAAACCGCCTGAACGGCTTCACCCTGCCCGACAACCCGTTTGCCGATTTCATCCTCCATACGCAGAAGCTTCTCGCGCTCGCCTTCCAGCATCCGTTCGACCGGAATGCCAGTCCAGCGGGCAACAATCTGCCCGACATGTTCAGGTGTCACGGTTTCCTCCAGCAACGAGCCTTTGTTCTCGTTACTTTCAGCATCGACCAGCTGCTTTTCGAGCTGCGGGATCGTCCCATAGGCAAGTTCACCCGCTTTCTGGAACTCGCCGCTGCGCTGCGCGATGGCCAAAGCATTGCGTGCTTCTTCGAGCTGACGCTTCAAATCGGCTGCAAGCCCGAGTTTCTGCTTTTCAGCCTGCCATTTTGAAGTCAGTTCAGCCGACTCTTCCTCCAGATCGGACAGCTCTTTTTCGAGACGCTGCAAGCGATCTATGGAAGCCGCATCGGTTTCAACCTTCAGCGCTTCACGCTCGATTTTGAGCTGCATTGCACGGCGGTCAATTTCATCGAGTTCTTCGGGTTTTGAATCCACCTGCATGCGCAAACGCGACGCGGCTTCATCGACAAGATCGATAGCCTTGTCCGGCAGGAAGCGATCTGTGATGTAGCGATTTGAAAGCGTAGCCGCTGCCACAAGCGCCGAGTCAGAGACACGAACCTTATGGTGCTGCTCGTACTTTTCCTTCAATCCCCGCAGGATCGAGATGGTATCTTCAACCGTTGGCTCATCAACAAAAACCGGTTGGAAGCGACGGGCAAGAGCTGCGTCCTTCTCAACATATTTGCGATATTCCTCAAGCGTGGTTGCACCAACGCAGTGCAGTTCGCCACGAGCAAGTGCTGGCTTAAGAAGGTTCGATGCATCCATCGCACCATCTGATTTGCCAGCGCCAACAAGCGTGTGCATTTCATCAATGAACAGGATGATCTGGCCCGCAGCCGTCTGCACTTCCGAAAGCACTGCCTTCAGACGTTCTTCAAACTCGCCACGATATTTTGCACCAGCGATCAGCGACCCCATGTCGAGCGCCATCAACTGCTTGTCCTTAAGCGACTCAGGTACGTCGCCATTGACGATACGAAGTGCCAGTCCTTCTGCAATCGCAGTTTTACCCACACCTGGCTCGCCAATCAGAACCGGATTGTTCTTGGTGCGGCGTGACAGAACCTGAATCGTGCGTCGAATTTCTTCATCACGACCGATAACAGGGTCGAGCTTACCCGCACGCGCATCTTCCGTCAGATCGCGCGCATATTTCTTGAGCGCATCGTAGTTGCTTTCAGCGGAAGCCGAATCGGCGGTACGACCCTTACGCATGTCGTTGATAACCTTGTTGAGCGCCGTTGGCGTTACACCGGCAGCGGCCAGAATTTCAGATGTTTTAGCGGATTTCTCAATTGCCAGCGCTATGAGAAGTCGCTCGACCGTGACAAAGCTGTCGCCCGCCTTGCTCGCAAGCTCTTCGACCAATGTGAAAACCTTCGCCAAGGGCTGCGCAAGATAAAGCTGGTCATTGCCACCGCTTACTTTCGGAAGCTTCTCAAGCGCATTCTGCAACCCAAGGCGCACATCGGCAATGCGGCCACCCGCACGTTCAATCAGAGATGCAGCCAAGCCTTCTTCGTCATCGACGAGCACTTTCAAAAGATGCTCAGGAGTAAACTGCTGATTGCCCGATGAGAGAGCAAAGGTCTGGGCCGACTGAATAAAACCCCGAACCCGTTCAGTGTATTTTTCAATATTCATAGTGTCTCCTTCTCCTTCCGACCCATTCTGGCATCGAAAGATATTTGGTGACGGAGCCCCCGAATTCGGCAGGCTCCCTATCCGTCAAATCATATGGGAAGATAGAGCGTTTTCGGCAAGACCGGAATTACTACAAACGCGCAAATAAAAAATGGCGCGGAGAACCGCGCCATCTTTGATTATCAATCAGTTGTCGTTTTGAAACTATGCGTCGGAATCCGCAGTTTCAGCAACCGGCGTATCGCCCGTGCCTTCATCCTTGGCAACACGACGCGGACGACCGGGACGGCGTGTGCGACGGACTGGAGCTTCTTCCTCTGCCGAAGCCTCAACCGGTGCTTCAACCGCAGGAACAGCCTTTTCCACGACAGGAGCAGCTTCCCCTACAACCTTGGCAGGTTTTTCAGCGCGTGCCGGCTTTTCAACAACTGGTGACGGAGCCGATACTGGTGCTGATACGACCGCTGGCTGTTCGTCAGCTACAGCAACCGGTGCATCTACTGAAGGCTGTTCCGAGCTATCGTCCGCATTGAAACGCTCGCGCTGTGGGCGGCGACCGCGACCAAGACGACGCTGATCGCGTCCATCGCGTGGCTGCGAGCGATTTTCCGAGCGGTTCTCACTGCCTTGTTCGCCATAAACGACTTCAGCAGGCGTGCCTTCGATAACAGGCTGGGGACCCGAACCGTTTACTGGCTGTGGCGCGGAAGCGGCTTGAACAAAGCCGTTTTCATTTTCATCTTCATCACCGCCGTCATTGTCGAAGTTTTCTTCGCGCTGATACGGAATGTTCTGCTGCGCCATGGCAGCCATGATGATGCGATTGTAATGTTCTGCGTGCTGAAGATAATTTTCAGCGATGACACGATCGCCGGACGCCTGCGCGTCGCGAGCCAGTGTCGTATATTTTTCTGCAATATGTTGAGCATTGCCGCGAATTTTTACGTCCGGACCATTGCTTTCATAATTACGCGACAGAGGATTGGGGCCCTTGCGGTTATTGTTGTTATTATTATTGTTATTCCCCCGTCCGCGCATGCGCCTGTTCTGCTGTGCTGGCCTCATAGTCATCTCTTTTCAGATTAAAGGGCGTAAAATTCCTGTAGCGTAAAGCCACCGGCTTCGCATTATCGAGCCATGGAGGAAGCACACCCTAAAACTTCCCACACATCGAATGGTTCTGAGTTCCGCGCTGTCCATCAAAGACAACACGAACCTTTCGGGTTGGCATTTTGCAAGACCCGATCCGAAAAGACGAACTTCTCGGAACTATTTTTGAAAGTCGTGCACTTCCGTACAAACCATCCCATGAGAAAAACCCACATGGGAGCATGACCCAAAGTCGTCATGGAGCATTTCCGCCACCGCCCTCAAGCGGGCAAAACCATTCTGGCTGTATACGGTGGCTGGAAACTAAACGGCTTCGCCGTAAATTCCAAGCGCTTTTTTAGCAACATCGAGCGTTTTTTACAGCGTATCCCGAAAATTGTGAAATGGTTTTCGAACATGATGCGCGCTGTAATTCATCAATGGAGCGTCGATCTCTTTCAATCAGACCGAACAGCACTCCGACACTCGTTCGATCAAAAGCCCGTCACGTCTTTCTGAGTGAAAACCATGGCCCTTCTATGGCCACCGAGATCGCTCGCACCGTTGATCAAATGGAAATCGGCGCTTTCAAAAGCCGCGCTCACATCGTCAAACTGGCCTGTGCCAATTTCGACGGCAACTATTCCATCCTCATATAAGTACTCGGCTGCATGCTTTGCAAGAGCACGATAAAAATCCAGTCCATCCACTCCCCCGTCAAGGGCCGCCATCGGATCATGCTCACGCACTTCGCGCGACAGATCCGCGATGTCTTTATGCGGAATATAGGGGGGATTTGATACAATAAGATGAAACCGCCCACGCACATTTGAAAACCAGTCGCTTTTCAGCGCTGCAAATCTGTCGCTTACACCATTCATGGCCGCATTGATCCGTGCCATGGCCAGTGCGCCTTCCGTAATGTCCAGTCCAATACCGTGCAGCTTTTCAAATTGATGCAACAGTGAAATCACAATGGCGCCGGTACCCGTGCCCATGTCGAGCATCAATGCCCAGCCATGCCGTGCGATCAGCTTTTCGAGATAAGATGAAACCAGCTCAACGAGTGCTTCGGTATCAGGGCGCGGTTCAAGCGTCTCGGGCGAAAGCCGGAAGGGCAAACCATAAAACTCGCGCATACCGATAATGCGATGTACAGGCTCGCCTGCCAACCGGCGCTCCAGCGCCTCGTTCAATTGCGTGACCTGCAATTCATCAATGGGCCTTTCCGGTGAGGAAATCAGCTCAAGTCGCGTTGCGCCAGTGACCCACTCGACAAGAAGCTGTGCGTCAAGATCAGGCGTATCGAGTTCTGCCGCACGCAGTCGCGCGCGGCTTGACGCCATCAGGCTATCAAGACGCTCGCCGCTCACGCGTTTTCGCCCAGTTCCATCAGTAGTGCGGTCTGATGATCGGAGATCAATGCATCGACCAGTTCATCGAGTTCACCCATCATCACGCGGTCGAGTTTGTAGAGGGTCAGATTGATGCGGTGATCGGTAACGCGACCCTGCGGAAAGTTATAGGTACGGATGCGCTCGGAACGATCACCCGAGCCAACCTGGCTGCGGCGCGATTCCGAACGTTCACTATCGGCCTTCTGTCGCTCCATATCATAAAGACGCGCACGCAAGATCTGCATTGCCCGCGCACGGTTCTGGTGCTGCGACTTTTCGGCCTGCACCACCATGATGCCGGTAGGAATATGGGTGATACGCACAGCCGAGTCAGTCGTGTTGACGTGCTGTCCGCCAGCTCCAGAGGCGCGCATCGTATCGATGCGGATATCTTCGTTACGGACTTCAATGTCGATATCTTCGGCTTCCGGCAGAACAGCGACGGTTGCAGCGGATGTATGAATACGTCCACCAGCTTCGGTTTCCGGTACGCGCTGCACGCGGTGCACACCTGATTCGAACTTGAGCTTGGAAAACACACCTTTGCCCGAAACCGTGGCAATGATTTCCTTGTAACCGCCTGCGTCGCCCTCGCTGGCCGAAACCAACTCAACCCGCCAGCCTTTTTCAGCTGCGAAACGCTCATACATGCGGAAAAGATCACCCGCGAAAAGCGCCGCTTCCAGCCCACCCGTACCGGCGCGGATTTCAAGGATCGCGTTCTTCTCGTCGGCTGCGTCTTTCGGCAGAAGAAGAATTTGCACTTCCTGCTCCAGACCCTCAATCCGCTCAAGCACGCCTGGCAGTTCTTCCACAGCCAGCGCCCGCATCTCAGCATCGGTCGATGCGTCATCGCGCATGGAAGCGAGGTCTCGCGCTTCATTACGCGCATCTGTCAGTTCACGGATTTTGCCCACGACTTCCTGAAGCTCGGAATATTCCGACGCAAGCTTCACATAGGTTTCCGAATCCGGATTGTTCGCCATCTGGCTTTCAATCATGGCGAACCGCTTCAGAAGCTGGTCCATCCGGTCCTGTGGCAAGGCAATCATTGTTTCGTCCTAATCAGAGCATTTGAGCCAACATTGCGAAAGGCAAATGCGTAAATACAAAAGCAAACAGCACGTGAATAAGCAGTATTGAGCGCTGCACACAATGCGCGGCACCCAAACATTCCATGCAATTTTCTACGCTATAACGGAATATCGTTGTCTTCGGCAAACTGAAGCAGCAATTCGCGCATCGAATGTGCGCCATTGGGCTTGTCCAGCTTCTCGTTCAGCAATGCATTGAGCTTGCTCACATCAAGCGCCCCAAGCATCGCCTTCACCGGACCGATATTGGCCGCCGACATGGAGATCGAACGGAAGCCAAGGCCAAGCAACGCCATCGCCGTCAGCGGGCGACCCGCCATTTCACCGCACAATGTAACCGGCTTTCCGTGACGATTTCCAGCATCGACAATATGGCGAAGCGTACGCAGGAAGGCCGGAGAAAGCTGATCGAAGCGCCCGGAAATCAGCGAATTACCGCGATCGACCGCCATCAGGAACTGGAACAGATCGTTGGAACCAACCGAGACGAAATCGACAATCGCCATCAATTCATCGAGTTGCCACAGCAGCGCTGGCACTTCGACCATGGCACCCAGCTTGAGATTGAGCGGTAGCGTGTGGGCAAAGCGGGAAAGATGGCGGACTTCGCGATCAATGATCTCGCGCGCGGCCTTCACTTCACTGACTTCGGTTACCATCGGCAGCATGATTTTAAGTTCACGCCCGCCCGCAGCTTTCAATAGTGCGCGCAACTGTGTGCGCAGCAAGCCGGGACGATCCAGTGTCAAACGAATTGCACGCCAACCGAGGGCCGGATTTTCTTCCTGTGCTGTGGCGCGGAAATAAGGAAGCACCTTGTCGCCGCCGATATCGAGCGTCCGGAACGTGACAGGCTTGTTGCCTGCCGCCTCGATCACAGAGCGATAAAGCCGTTCCTGCTGTTCCGCACGCGGGAAGGTCGATGCCACCATGAACTGAAGTTCAGTACGGAACAAGCCGATACCCGCAGCACCCGATGCTGAAAGTTGTGGCAGATCCACCAGCAGGCCAGCATTCATGAGCAGCGAGATATCGACGCCGTCTTTTGTCAGAGCGGGCTTGTCACGCGATTCGCGATAAAGCGCCTGACGACGGGCACGAAAACGAACCTTTTCCGCATAAGCGGCTTCAACATCGGCCTGTGGACGCAGATGCACGATGCCTTGATCGCCATCGACAATCGCCGCATCGCTGTTTTCAGCCATGGAAACAGCACCTTTGGCCTGCCCCACAACCGGAATTCCCATGGCGCGCGCAACAATCACTACATGACTTGTTGCAGCACCATCTTCGAGCACCACGCCGCGCAAGCGTTCGCGCGGGTAATCAAGGAGTTCGGCGGCGCCCATCGAACGCGCGACAATGATTGCATCCTTAGCCAATGATTCAGCTATGGTCTTCACATCGCGGCCCATGAGCTGACGCAGCAAACGGTTCGCCAGATCATCGAAATCCGACAGGCGCTCACGCATATAGGGATCGGTCAGATGCACCATGCGCGCACGTGTGTCGCTCTGAACTTTTTCAACAGCCGCTTCAGCCGTCAAACCATTGTGAATAGCTTCTTCGAGACGACGCACCCAGCCGCGATCATGGGCGAACATGCGATAGGCTTCCAGCACTTCACGATGCTCGCCTTCAACAGCCACATCGCGGCGCGAAAGCATGTCATCAATAGAAATGCGCAAAGACCCGAGCGCCTCTTCCAGCCGGACCAGTTCGGCCTGACTGTCTTCATTGAAGAGATTGGTTACAACGATACGCGGCTCATGCAGCACGACATGACCGAGGCCGATGCCGTCATTGAGCCCATTGCCAGTCACGCTCATCGGACGACCAAGATCCAGTTCAATGCCTGGACGCGCAAAACGCAAGCCGTCTCCCGTTGCAATGATTTCGGCCAGAACCATGGCGGTCGTTTCAAGTGCTTCTACCTCGTCCTCACGATAAGCGCGCTTTGTCTGATTCTGGACAACAAGAACGCCCAAAGTGCGGCCAGCGCGAAGCACAGGCACACCGAGGAATGAATTATAGGCTTCTTCGCCCGTTTCCGGCAGATAGGCGAAAGCCGGGTGGCTCTGTGCGTCGGTCAGGTTTAAAGGGCGTGCGCTGGCAGCAATCGTGCCGACAAGACCCTGCCCCAGACGCAGCTGTGCCAAATGAACGGATTGGGGATTAAGACCTTCGGTAGCGTAGAGCTCAAGCACGCCATCGGCGCGAAGAATGTAAAAGGAGCAGACTTCCGCGACCATATTTTGCGCAATTTCACGGACAATCCGGTCAAGGCGCTCCTGCGGCTCCAGCGGCTCCGCCATCAATTCGCGCAGCCGCTTCAACAGCACGCGGGGACCGGTTGTCAGATCACGCATGATCGTCGGGGGCTCCTCATTCTGGTACAGGCTCAGCTTGTCGCAAAGCCAGTTCCCATTACCCGCCTGCGAAGCGTTACGCCAAATCCTTTGTGAGCATTTTTGACACGCGCGTCTAGTCTCTTCGTCAGAAAATCTGACAAGTTCTGGAATAAGACAATGCCGCCCCCAAAAGCGGTGAGCGGCATCGTTTCAAAACGGGTCTCTCTAGTCCCGGCATCACAGCCGGCTAAGGATCGACTATTTATCAAGTCCATAGACGCCATGCAGTGTGCGCACAGCGAGTTCCGCATAAGGGCCGTCAATCAGGATGGAAATCTTGATTTCCGAGGTGGTGATCGCACGAATATTGATGCCTTTTTCAGCCAGCGCCTTGAAGGCTGTTGCTGCAACACCCGCATGGCTGCGCATGCCAATACCAATCACCGAAATCTTGGCAAGACCGGTTTCCGACTGGATATGATCGGAGCCGATTTCAGCCTTCACATTATCGAGAACGCGCAGCGCCTTATCGATATCCCCGGTCGGGATGGTGAACGTCATGTCGGTTTTCGAACCGTCCTCCGACACATTCTGCACGATCATATCGACATTGATGTGCTCTTCGGCCAGAGGTCCGAAAATCGCAGCCGAGATGCCTGGCCGGTCGGCCACGCGTCGGAGCGAAATCTGAGCCTCATCCTTCGCATAGGCGATACCTGTTACGACCTGCTGTTCCACGATTTCTTCCTCGTCGCAAATGAGCGTTCCGGGCGGGTTGATCGGATCATCCATGCCCGGTGCATTGGGGTCCGTAAAACTTGAGCGCACAAACGTGCGAACTTTATGTACCATTGCAAGCTCAACCGAGCGCACCTGAAGCACCTTGGCACCAAGCGAGGCCATTTCCAGCATTTCTTCAAATGTAATGCGTGAAAGGCGCTTTGCCTTGGGTTCGATGCGCGGGTCGGTCGTATAGACGCCATCAACATCCGTATAGATATCGCAACGGTCAGCCTTAACACCGGCTGCAATCGCCACAGCAGACGTGTCCGAACCACCACGGCCCAGCGTCGCAATGCGATTGTCAGGGCCGATACCCTGGAAACCGGCCACGACGGCGACCTGTCCCATTTCCATGCGACGGATGATTTCCGAACCGTCGATTTCCTGAATGCGGGCAGCGCCATGCGCATTGTCGGTCTTGATTGGAATCTGCCAGCCCTGCCACGAACGAGCGTCAATCCCGATCGCCTGAAGTGCAATTGCCAGAAGGCCGCTCGTTACCTGTTCGCCAGAAGCCACGATGGCATCATATTCGCGTGCATCGTAAAAAGGTGAGGTGCCTCCGGCGACCTTGGGCATGTTCTGCACCCAATTGACCAGTTCGTTGGTCTTACCCGACATGGCGGAGACAACAACAGCAACCTGATTGCCGGCATCGACTTCACGTTTGACGTGGCGCGCCACATTAGAGATGCGTTCCAGATCGGCCACAGAAGTGCCGCCGAATTTCATCACGATGCGCGCCATTTAAGGATACGTCCCGTCTTTTGAAAAATTACATTAACGCCTGCCGAAACCTTATTTTCTTGCGACAGACAAACCCGGGGTCACATAGCTAAAATGTCGCGCTTCCGCAAGGGTGTGATTCCCGTGAAACAATAATGGCCCCGTCAAATCGCTAATTTGATTTGATCCTTGACTTTAACACGCTACCTTGAGAGCAGGACTGCATGCTGCGTCCGCTGGAGAATGACATGACCGAGACTGCCCGCACCACAATCGATGCTTCCGAAATTGAGCATTTTTCGCGCATTGCTGCGCAATGGTGGGACCCGCAGGGCAAGTTCCGTCCGCTTCACAAGTTCAATCCAACGCGGCTCACCTATATCAAGGAAAAGGTCTGCGAGAAGTTCAATCGCGATCCGAACAGCCCCCGCCCGTTTGAGGGTCTGCGCTTTCTCGATATTGGCTGCGGCGGCGGTCTTTTGTGCGAACCGATGTCACGGCTTGGCGCGACGGTAATCGGTGCGGATGCATCCGAAACCAATATTGAAGTTGCAAAAATCCACGCCGCCCAAAGCGGCGTAGAGGTCGATTATCGCGCTACCACAGCGGAAGCCTTGGCTGACGCTGGCGAAACGTTCGATGTCGTTCTCAACATGGAAGTGGTCGAGCACGTTTCAGATGTCGATCTGTTTATGTCTGCGACCAGCGAAATGGTGAAGCCGGGTGGGCTTATGTTTGTCGCCACCATCAATCGCACGCTCAAGGCCTATGGTCTTGCTATCATCGGCGCAGAATATGTGCTGCGCTGGCTGCCTCGCGGCACGCATCAATATGAGAAGCTGGTGCGCCCGGAAGAGTTGGAAGCAGCTTTTTCCAAGGCGGGCCTCACCCTCATCGACAAGCTTGGCGTCACTTATAATCCGCTTGCCGATAGCTGGAGCCGTTCACGCGATACTGATGTGAACTACATGGTTCTCGCCGAACGTCCCGCATGACATTCGATTCTTAGCGCTTCTGCGCCTTCGTCGTCAGCGCCACACCAAAGGCGATGACGACCGCACCGATCCAGGTGAGCGGCGGATAGTTTTCGCCCAAAAACAATGTGCCGGAAATCAGCCCGAGAGCTGCTGCGACATAGCCAATCTGGCTGAGATAAACCGGTCCACCGACCGCCTGTAGCCTGAAAAACAGGGCAAACATACCTGCCGAGGCAATAGCTTGTATCAGTGCCGTCATCGGTGCCAGAGCCAGTGTCTCAATCGGGAAATTGCCGTTGAACAGGAGAATTCCCACAAAAAGCATCACGGACGCAGCCAGATGGCTGCCTGCGGCAAGTTCTGTCGGGTCAGCATTTTTGGGCCAGTCGAGCGTGCGATAGACGTTTCCCATCGCCAGAAACACCGGAATGAGAAGCGCGAGCCCAATCCACAAAGGATCAGCAGGCTTGCCCACTTCTCCGCGGGTCATTGCCACCATGATTGCGCCGATGAAACCTGCCACAATGCCCGCAATGCCCAGCCCGTTAGGGCGGCGCAGACCAAATCCCATTGAGATTACCAGCGTCATGACGGGGGAAAGCGTGTACATAATCCCCGTGAAACCAGCGCCAAGGCGCGGGATAGCGGACAGGATAAGAAGATTGGGCAGCGCGTAAGAAATCGCGGCAGTGCAGATGTAATAACGCAGCCTGCCGCCGGAAAAACCAACCCGCTTTTTACTCAAAAGTATAACCAGCAACAAAATGATACCGGCACTTGCCGAAAACAGGAATGTCCACATTGCGGGGGGAACGCCCGCTTCGGCGGCAATTTTCCCCAAAGGCAAAATGAGGCCCAGCAACGTGCCAGTAGCGACCAGCAGGAAAGGCGCAGATTCCAGAAGTTTCATGCGCCATATCCCCTTACACAATCAATATGTCTAGAAAATCAGTTTTTATCTTCCAGAAACACCGGCAACGGCATCACATCGACTCCGTCTTCGATCAGAGAATGAACGTCTTCCTTGGAAGCTTCGCCGTAAATTCCACGCGCTTCAGTCTCACCAAAGTGGATCTTGCGGGCTTCCTCGGCAAATTGATCACCGACATAATCTGCATTTTCACGAACCGCGCGGCTCAATTCCCGCATTTGCTGAAGTACCTGCTTCTGCGCCTCACCCATTGCAATCGCCACCTGCTCTTTTGAGCGGCTGGTGGAGACGGCAGGCGCCATCAGTGATTTCTGAACTTCTGGCGAATTGCAGACAGGACAGGATACAAGCTTGCGCTCCGCCTGCCGATCGAAATCGGCATTGTCGCGGAACCAGCCCTCAAATTCATGGCCGTGATCGCAATGAAGCGAAAAGCGGATCATGGATTATGCGTCCTTTTTCTCTTTGGCGGAAGCGATCTTAACCGAGAACTCACGCGCATTCTTGAGATTGGGCACTTTGGCGCGTGCGCTCGCACTTTCCGCAATATCAATCTCTGCAACAATCACGGCGGGTTCGTCATGGGCTGCTTCCGCCAGAACCTTGCCCCAAGGCGAAACGATCAGCGAATGGCCATAGGTCTCGCGACCATCCTCATGCAAACCGCCTTGTGCTGCTGAAATCAGGAATGCACCATTTTCGATGGCGCGCGCACGCTGCAAAACATGCCAGTGGGCTTCACCTGTCTGCCTGGTGAAAGCGGCAGGAGCCGTGATCACATTGGCACCGGCGAGCGCCTGTGCGCGGAAGAGTTGCGGAAAACGAATATCGTAGCAGACAGCCATGCCGACATTGGCAAAAGGCAGTTCAGCAACAACGGTTTCTCTGCCTGGCTCATAGGTTGCCGATTCGCGCCAGCTTTCACCATTGTCGAGATCGACATCGAACATGTGAATCTTGTCATAAGTCGTAATCTTGTCGCCCGAAGGCGCGAAGATGCCGCCACGATTGGCAATCTTGCCATCACCGACATCAATAGCCGTCGAGCCTATATGCAGAAAAATACCGTGCTTTTTTGCAAGCGCCGATGCAGCCTTGAACACAAGGTCATTGCCTTCATCACGCAAGCTCGCAAAAAACGCGGTGCGGTCGCGCATCAGCGCGCCGGTCATTTCAGGGGTCTGCACATAATAAGCACCTTGGGCCACGGCCTCAGAAACCAGTTTTTCCAAAGCCTCGACATTGCGAACAATATCGGTTCCTGAACGCATCTGGATAGCGGCGGCGCGAAAGGTGCTCATTGGTATCTCCCTTATTCCAGCTTAGCTCAATGCGCCGGTTGCAAGCAGGTCATCAAGCTTGCCCTGACTGTCGAGCGCAAAAAGATCGTCGCAACCACCGACATGAACCGAGCCCACAAAAATCTGCGGAAAAGTATTGCGGCCCGAGCGCGTCTGCATTTCTGCACGCAGTTCAGGCGTGGCGCCTGCGTTGATTTCGTTGAACTTAACGCCCTTGCTGTTGAGAAGGCCCACTGCACGTGTGCAATAAGGGCAGCCGGGGCGGGTATAAATGGTAACATCAACCATGAAAAACTCCATTCGTTGCCCACTATATAAGTGGCAACGCACTGATCTGGAAGCCCCTCATGCATTCACGAAACTGTATTTACGTGTCGGGTAGGACGCGACTAAAAGTCAACACATCTACACTCTTCGCCCCGCCGCGCAGCAAGGCGCGGGTCACAGCTTTCACGGTCGACCCGGTCGTATAGACATCATCGATCAGCAGAATCCGCCGTCCACGCACATGAATGTTATGTTCTTTGGGGACACGAAACGCGCCGTCGACATTGCGCTTCCGCTCTTTCAAACCAAGCCCTATCTGCTGATTGGTACGACGGATTCGCTTGACCGCTTGCGGTGCAAAAGGCTTGTCGCTTAGCTCTGATAATGTCCGGGCCAATTCCGCCGATTGATTGAACCGTCGCGACCAGAAGCGCCACCTGTGTAAAGGTACAGGCAAAATAACATCGCATTCATCCAGCAATTCTCGCCCTGCCCGCTGCATCCAGCGCGCCATCCAGGGCGCAAGATCGGTTCGGTCATGAAACTTGAGCGCCACCGCCATGCGTTGCGCGGCACCTCTATGCAACACGGCTGAACGCAAACGCCGAAATGGCGGTGGATCGGCAATGGCTTCCGCACTCATGAAATTCTCACCAAAATCATGATTGAATGGAATGCCCAGCACCGGACAATAGGGCTTTTCAATAAAGCGTAATTGCGACCAGCATTGCGGACATAGTGTTCCTGGCTCGGAAACCTGCATGCGGCAGCCGATACAACTTGCCGGAAACAAAATATCCGAAGAATAGCGCAAGCCGCCACGAACGACGCTCAGCGTGTTCGTTTTGATCCTGTACAACAAGCTTTGATGCGAACTGTCGTCATCTGCCATTGCATTCGCCCCCATTCGAATGCATCTAGTCATCGGGTCTTACGCATTATCCTACGCAAAACCGCTTCACACTTTTGCTGGAAATGCGTCTACTTTATCTCAGCATGCTCGAAAGAGAAGACGAAATCGCAATGGCTGCTTCCTCATCTTCCCCCGCCCACGAAAGCGCGATATTTGATCGCGATCTTTTGCTGGCCTTCCGTCGGCGCGCATTCAGACGCGCTGAGCCGGGTGCGGATTTTCTCTTGCGTCGTGCTGTCGAAGATCTGGAAGACCGGCTGGATGCGGTCAAGCGTCACTTTCCTGTTGCTGTCGATCTCGCAGGACATAATGGTTCCGCTGCAGCAGCCATTGCCCGATCCGGCAAAGCCGATCTGATCTTGCGTGTTGAACGCGATGAGGCGTTCTTGAAGGGTCCTTTTGCAGCGATTGTGGCGGATGAAGAAATCTTGCCGCTCAAACCCGGTAGCGTCGATCTCATCGTTTCGCTCATGTCTTTGCACACCACCAATGATACGCCGGGCACAATGGTACAAATCGCGCGCGCGCTTAAGCCGGATGGTCTTTTCCTTGCAGCATTCAGCGGCAACGGGACCTTGGGCGAATTGCGCGAAAGTCTTTTACAGGCCGAAATTGAACTGACTGGTGGCGCTTCTCCACGCGTCTTTCCATTTGCGGATGTGCGCGATGTAGGCGGTCTTTTGC
>Ga0308158_10002122_pt1 | contig 19291 bp, 16 predicted proteins | sample PhyBR2_FD_201038 | JGI IMG/M metagenome (GOLD analysis project Ga0308158, IMG submission 201038) | Phyllosphere microbial communities from UC Gill Tract Community Farm, Albany, California, United States - DLSLB.R2 | ecosystem: Host-associated > Plants > Phyllosphere > Unclassified | place: USA...
TGGGCAAGGTCCCCGGCAATATCGAGGCGATCCGCCCGATGAAGGATGGCGTGATCGCCGACTTCACCGTCACCGAACAGATGCTCAAGCAGTTCATCCGCATGGTGCACGAGTCCAAATTCTTCCGTCCTTCGCCACGCATCATCATCTGCGTGCCATGCGGTTCGACCCAGGTCGAGCGCCGCGCGATCCGTGAATCGGCCCTTGGCGCCGGCGCCTCGCAGGTGTACCTGATTGAAGAGCCGATGGCCGCGGCCATCGGCGCCGGTCTGCCGGTCTCGGAAGCAACTGGCTCGATGGTGGTCGACATCGGCGGCGGCACCACCGAAGTGGGCATCATCTCGCTGGGCGGCATGGTCTACAAGGGCTCCGTGCGCGTGGGCGGCGACAAGTTCGACGAAGCCATCGTCAACTACATCCGCCGCAACTACGGCATGCTGATCGGCGAACAGACCGCCGAAGCGATCAAGAAGGCGATCGGCTCGGCGTTCCCGGGTTCGGAAGTCAAGGAGATGGAAGTCAAGGGCCGCAACCTGTCCGAAGGCATCCCGCGCTCGTTTACCATTTCGAGCAACGAGATCCTCGAAGCGCTGACCGACCCGCTGAACCAGATCGTCTCGGCCGTGAAGAACGCGCTGGAACAGGCCCCGCCAGAGCTGGGCGCCGACATCGCCGAAAAGGGCATGATGCTCACCGGCGGCGGCGCGCTGCTGCGCGACCTGGATCGCCTGCTGATGGAAGAAACCGGCCTGCCGGTGCTGGTGGCCGAAGACCCGCTGACCTGCGTGGTGCGCGGCTCGGGCATGGCGCTGGAACGGATGGACAAACTCGGTTCCATCTTCTCGTACGAATAAGCCGCACGTGGTCTTCCAGGACGGGCAGGGCGTGCGGTCACAAGCTGCGCGCATCTGCCCGTCTTGATATGAACTCCCGCGTTACCACCACCAGAGCTCATGGAATATAGTCCTCCGCCGCTGTTCAAACAAGGCGCGCCCGCGCGTGTCAAGGTGACGGTGTTCGCGCTGATCGCGATCGTTCTGCTGGTGGTCGATGCCCGCATGGGGCTTCTTGCCGGCGTGCGTACGGTCGCCGCGACCGTGCTGTACCCGATGCAGATGGCCGCCATGCTGCCGCGCGATGCGGTGGGCAATATGGGCGTCTATTTCTCGTCGGTCTCCACGCTGCAAAAGCAGGTCCAGGCGCTGAAGAACCAGGAGCTGGCCCAGGCCCGCCTGCTGCAGCAGGCGCAGTTCCAGATGGCCGAGAACATCCACCTGCGGCGCCTGATGGACGGCAAGCAGCAACTGCCCGTGCAATCGCAGATGGCCGAAATCCTGTACGACGCGCGCGATCCGTCGACGCGCCGCATCGTCATCAACCGCGGTTCGCGCGACGACGTCACGCCCGGCCTGCCGGTGATCGACCATGCCGGCGTGGTGGGCCAGGTCACGCGCGTGTTCCCGTTCACGTCCGAAGTCACGCTCCTGACCGACAAGGACCAGGCCATTCCCGTGCAGGTGCTGCGCAGCGGTTTGCGCAGCATCGTGTACGGCCGCGGTCACTCCGGCCAGCTCGATCTGCGCTTCGTGGCCCAGGATGCCGACATCCAGGTTGGTGACGTGCTGGTCACGTCGGGCCTGGACGGCATGTACCCGGCCGGCCTGGCCGTGGCGCGTGTGACGCAGGTTGAAAAAGCGACCGGTTCGTTCGGCCGCGTGGTCGGCCTGCCGCTGGCCGGCATCGACCGCAACCGCCAGGTGCTCGTGATCATGTCGAACCATGCCTTGCCGGCGCGCCCGCCGCAGGAAACGCCGCCAGCCGGCAACCGCCGCAAGTTGCCGGCGATGGCGCCGGTGCCGACGCCGCCGTTGCCCGCGTCGCCGTTGCCGGCGGCCGGCACGCCGGCGGCCGTGCAGTCGCCGGTTGCGCCGGCGGCGCCGGTCACCCCGGGCGCCGCGCCAGGTACTGTACCGGCACCGGCCGCATCGGCGCAGCCCGCACCGAAGCCGGCCGCACCTACGCGGGCCGCACCTACGCCGGCCGCACCGTCCCCAACCCGATAAGCCACCATGCCAGGTAACCGCCCGCATTACATCCTGCTGCCCGTCAGCCCGCTGTTCATCACGTTCAGCCTGGTGTGCGCCTTCATGCTCAACCTGATGCCGTGGGGCCGCTGGCTCGGCGCGCCCGACTTCGTCGCACTGGTGCTGGTCTTCTGGGGCATCCACCAGCCGCGCAAGGTCGGCATCGGTGTCGCCTTTTGCATGGGCCTCCTGATGGACGTGCACGATGCGAGCCTGCTTGGCGAAAACGCGCTGGCCTATACGCTGCTGTCGTACTTCGCCATCATGATCCACCGTCGCGTGCTGTGGTTCCCGACGCTCACCCAGGCCATGCACGTGTTCCCGCTGCTCTTGATGGCGCAGGCGATCCAGCTGATCGTGCATTTCATCGTCTCCGGCCGCTTCCCGGGCCTGCTGCAATTCATCGAAAGCGTGGTGGCGGTGATCCTGTGGCCCGTGATCACCTGGCTGCTGCTGGCGCCCCAGCGCCGCGCCGTCGATCGCGACCACACCCGTCCGATCTGACGATCCGAATCGACCTGAATCGACCTGAATCGACCAATAAGCGCATGACCGAATTCAAAGACAGCGATCGCGAGATCCACCAGTTCCGGATGCGCCTCACGGTGCTGATCGCCCTGGTCTTCATTTGCTTTGGCCTGCTGGTCGCGCGCGTCGTGTGGCTGCAGGTGCTGCACCACGACCAGTACGCGGCCCAGGCCGAGGACAACCGCATCGCGCTGGTGCCGATCGTGCCCAACCGCGGGCTGATCGTCGACCGCAACGGCGTGGTCCTGGCGCGCAATTATTCGGCCTACACGCTCGAACTGACGCCGTCGAAGCTGCAGGCGAACATGGAATCGGTGATCGACGAACTGGCCAAGCTGGTACAGATCGAGCCACGCGACCGGCGCCGCTTCAAGCGCTTGCTGGAAGAGTCGCGCAGCTTTGCCAGCGTCCCGCTGCGTACGCGCCTGACCGATGATGAAGTGGCGCGCTTCACCGCCCAGCGCTTCCGCTTTCCGGGCGTTGAAGTGCAGGCGCGCCTGTTTCGCCAGTATCCGATGGGCGAGGTGGCCTCGCACGTGATCGGCTATATCGGCCGCATCAACCAGAAGGAAGCCGACGCGCTGGAAGAGGGCGACGACGCCGCCAATTACAACGGCACCGACCACATGGGCAAGGAAGGCGTCGAGAAGCGCTACGAGCGCCAGCTGCACGGCCAGACCGGCTACGAGCAGGTCGAGCGCTCCGCTGGCGGGCGCGCCATCCGCACGCTGCGCCGCACGGCGCCCACGCCCGGCAGTAACCTGATCCTGTCGATCGACATCGAACTGCAAAAGATCGCCGAAGAAGCGTTTGGCGACCAGCGCGGCGCCCTGGTGGCGATCGAGCCGGCCACCGGCGACGTGCTGGCGTATGTGTCGCGCCCCGGGTTCGACCCGAACCTGTTCGTCGACGGCATCGATACCCAGAGCTGGAACGAGCTCAATACCTCGCTCGACAAGCCGCTGATGAACCGCCCGCTGTCGGGCACCTATCCGCCCGGGTCGACCTTCAAGCCGTTCATGTCGCTGGCGGCGCTCGAGCTGGGGTTCCGCCGGCCGCAGGATGCGATCCGCGACCCCGGCTTCTTCATGCTGGGCGGGCACCGCTTCAACGACGACAAGCCGGGCGGCCACGGCATCGTCAATATGTACCACTCGATCGCCCACTCATGCGACACCTATTACTACCAGCTGTCCAACGAGATGGGGATCGATAACATCTCGAAATTCATGCGCGAATTCGGCTTTGGCCAGCCGACCGGGATCGATCTCGATTACGAAAAGACCGGCGTGCTGCCCTCGAAGGAGTGGAAGGCCGAGCGTTTCAAGCGCAATCCGGCGGCCCAGAAATGGGTCGGCGGCGATACCATTTCGGTGTCGATTGGCCAGGGCTTCAACAACTACACGATGCTGCAACTGGCGCACGCCACCGCCATCCTGGCCAATAACGGCGTGGTGATGAAGCCGCACCTGGTCAAGATGATCGAGGACGGCGCCACCCGCGAGCGCACGCTGACCGTGCCGAAGGAAACCCGGCGCCTGGCCATGAAGCCCGAGCACATCGCGTTCATCAAGGATGCGATGGCGGGCGTGATCCGCGAAGGCACCGGCCAGAAAGCCTTTGCCGGCGCCCTGTACACCGCCGGCGGCAAGACCGGCACCGCCCAGGTGATCGGCCTGCGCGGCAAGAAATACAATGCCAACGCGATCGATGAACGCCACCGCGACAATGCACTGTTTACCGTGTTTGCGCCGGCCGAGCAGCCACGCATCGCGCTGGCAATGGTCGTTGAAAATGCCGGCTTCGGCGGGGCCGTGGCCGCGCCGATCGCGCGCAAGGTGCTTGATTACGCCATCCTGGGCAAGCGCCCGGCGCCGCCGGCCGAACCAAAAAAGGCCGAGCGCCCCGTCACCGTCAAGAAGACCGCGCCAGCACCAGCGCCAGCGCCCGTGACCGCACCGCTCCAGACGGCCAGCGCGCCCGCCGTCACCCGAACCGAGTAAACCATGGCCCATATTCCAGAACGGCGCTCGCTGCGGCGGCGCCTGCGCCCCTATTTCACGGTGTTCGACCTGCCGCTCACGCTCATCCTGGCGGTCCTGGTCACGATCAGCATGATCACCATGTCGTCGGCCGGCGCTGACTTCCCGGACCGGGTCGAGCACCAGATCCGTAACTTCCTGCTGTCGTTTGCCGTGATGTGGATCGCCGCGAACATCGCGCCGCAAACGCTGATGCGCCTGGCGGTGCCGATCTACACCATCGGCGTGGCGCTGCTGGTCGCAGTGGCCATGTTTGGCCTGATCAAGAAGGGCGCGCGGCGCTGGCTGCACATCGGCGTGATCGACATCCAGCCGTCCGAGATCATGAAGATCGGCGTGCCCCTGATGCTGGCCTGGTATTTCCAGACCCGGGCCCAGGTCGCGGGCTGGAAGAATTACCTGGCCGCCGGGGCGCTCCTGATGATCCCGGTGGCGTTCATCATGAAGCAGCCCGACCTGGGCACGTCGCTGCTGGTGGCATCGTCGGGGTTGTACGTGATCTTCCTGGCCGGCCTGTCGTGGAAGGCCATCGCTGCCGTGTCGGTACTGGGGCTGGCCAGCTTGCCGGTGGGCTGGTCGATGATGCACGATTACCAGCGCGAGCGGGTGATGACACTGATCGATCCTACCTCGGACCCGCTGGGCAAGGGCTTTCACATCATCCAGTCGATCATCGCGATCGGTTCCGGTGGCGTGAGCGGCAAGGGCTATATGAAGGGCACGCAGGGTTACCTGGAATTCGTGCCCGAGCGAACCACCGACTTCGTGTTCTCGGTGTATTCGGAAGAATTCGGCCTGATCGGCAACCTGTTCCTGCTGTTCGTGTACCTGCTGCTGATCGGGCGCGGCCTGATGATTGCGGCCAATGCGGCCAATACCTTCGGGCGCCTGCTGGCCGGGTCGATCTCGATGATTTTCTTTACCTATGCCTTTGTCAACATGGGCATGGTGGCGGGCATCCTGCCCGTGGTCGGGGTGCCGCTGCCCTTCATGAGCTATGGCGGCACTGCCTTTATCACACTCGGCCTTGGCGCCGGCATATTGATGAGTATTCAAAGACACCGTAAACTGGTGAAGACTTAACTAGCAGGAGGACTGCCAATGGGCGTTCGCAAAAACATCCCGGCGGTCGTAGCGGTTGCCTTTCTTGTCACGGCGTGCAGCAGTACCGGTGAACACAAGCGCTTGTCGCCATTCCCCTGGCCGCACAAGCCGACCGCCAAGCATGGCCCCGCGCCCAAGCTGCCGGCCGCCAATTCGGGACGGGGCGGCTACTACAAGGACGACGGCCCGGGCGAGAATCCGCCCGATGGCCTGCTCGAAACGCCCGATGCAGTCGTCATGGCCGAACCGTACAACAAGTTCACCAGCCGCCCTTACACGGTGCTGGGCAAGACCTACACGCCGCTGGGCAACGATGAACGGTTGACCCAGCGCGGCATCAGCACCTGGTACGGCAAGAAATTCCATGGCCAGCGTACCGCGTCTGGTGAACTCTACGACATGTACAAGATGACGGGGGCGCACCCGACGCTGCCGATTCCGTCGTACGTGCGCGTGACCAGCCTGGAAAGCGGCCAGTCGGTAGTCGTGCGTATCAACGATCGCGGCCCGTTTCATTCCACGCGCATCATCGACGTGTCGTACACGGCCGCGCTGAAACTGGGCCTGCTCGGGAACGGCAGTCACGAGGTCGAGATCGAGCGCCTGTTCCCGGGCGATCCGATCGTCAATCCCGCGCAGATTGCCGCCGCGCGGCGTGAAGCGACATCGCAGGCGCAATCGGCGCCGCCCGAGATCGCCGCGCTGATGCTCGAAGACCGGGTGCAGTCCGACAGCGGCGCCGTCGTGCGTCTGGTGGAGCGGGCGACACCGGCACCACAAGAGGCGCCGGCCGCGCGTGCCACTTCGGGCGACTACTACATCCAGCTTGGCGCCTATGGCCGTACTGGTACCGCTGAAGCGATCAGCGACCAGATCGCGCGCGCCGGCGTGGACGTGGGCACGCTCGAAGTGGTGAAGGTGGGGGCATTCAATCGCCTGTACGGCGGGCCGTATCCGACCCGTGCCGAGGCGATCGAGGCGATGGACGCGCTGCCGGCTTCGTTGGGGTTGAAGCCGATCGTCGTGCGGCGCTGACGCCTCGCCAGTCTTTCTGAAACTGCGTTATGCCGCCACGCGCTTGCTGCGGCGACGCACGGCGCCCAGACCGGCCAGACCGGCGAGCGCCAGCAGGATGCTCGATGGCTCCGGCACTTCAGCGGCGGCCACGACTTTCGTGTAATCCAGCAGCAGCTGCGAATTGGTCAGAATCAGGTCACCCGCAACCTGCAGGTTCACCGTCAGCTGGTCGCTGCGCAGCAGTTCGTCGATGATCGACTGGTTCGAGATGATCCCGCTGATGGTGAAGGCGCCGGTGTAGTCGCGGGTGACGGTCGTGGTGTCGGTCCAGCCCTTCGTGTAGAAGTCGTAGCACTGGTAGTAGGCGCAGCCCGTGCCTTCGTACTTGACCTGAAGCGGGCTCGATGCGGTCGTGCTCGACTCAAGCAATGACGTGCTGCCCGTACCCAGTGCAACGCCGCCGATCGACACGGCGGCGCTTTCCTGCTGGCCCGTGCGCTCTACTGTCGCGTAATTGGTCAGATAGCGTGCATAGCTGATCGACGTGTGGGGCATCCAACCCGTCATGTTGCTACCAGTGGAGACTGGCGCCGACGTCGTGAATATATCGGTACCATCGTCGCGGAACGAGAACGAGAACGTCAGGCTGTTGACCGTGTAGTCGGCCGGCAGGAACGATTTGCCACTGAACACGGCGCTGTAATTGTTGTCTGCCATGTCGCTCGAGGCAAATGCGCCCGTCATCGCGATTGGCGTGGCCAGGGCTGCAGCGGAGATGGTGCAGAGTGCGGTCAGCAGAGCGGTGGTGATCAGTTTTTTCATGGCAAACCCCTAGTTTTGAATTTAAGAAACGATAATTCGTATATAGCAATACTTATGCCAGCACAGCAACCTATTGATTATAAACAATCTTATTTTCTTAAAAGAATTTAGTGTAAAGAAATTCGACAGGTTTCAGCGTCTGCGCAACACGTAGGGACGAAAAAAAGCGCACCCACAGGTGCGCCGTTGTTGATCTTGAAACAGGATCAGCTGCAGCGGGTGACTTCGACACCGTTGTAGTTATCGGCGATACCAGTCAGACGAGCGCGCTCGGCAGCCTCGATCTGCCGATACTGATACCCGGCGCGCGTTACTTGCGGTCCGCGTGGCAGAATGCGCACGCCGCGCACGCCCTGACGCTGCAGGTCAGCCACGAGCTTTTGCGCCGCGCCGTCCGATTTGAACACGCCCAGCGAAATCGCATAGCGTAGTGGCGACGTGTCGTTCTGCATGATGAAGAAGTTGGTCACCCCGCGTTCCCGCAGCTCGGCAACGCGGCGCTGGGCGCCTTCGCGGCCCCCGTTCGGCGGCAGGTAGACGAGGCGGCTCGTCACTTCCTGGTACGGGATCTCGATGCGCGACTGGCGCGGCGTGAGGCCAAGCCGTGCGACGCGGGCCTCGAAGCGGCGCGCATCGGCCGTGCTGAACGGGCCGGCCTGCACGCAGGCGACCAGATCCCGGGTAACCGGCGCTGGCGCTGGCTCGGGCAGTGGCGCAGCCACTTCGGCCTGCGGCGCCGGTGCAGCGCTCGCCGCGGCCTGTCTGGCCTGCGTTGGCGTGAGCTGCTGCATGCGTTCGGGCGCGAGCTGGTTCTTCAGGCGCGCCGGCTCGCGCGCCGCATCGGCCGGCTGGCCGAGCAGGCCCTGGCCATACGCCAGCAAGACCCCGTTGGCGCCCAGCAGCGCCCAGAACACGAATTTCAGCACCGCATATCTCCCGTCGAGCCGGTGGCTGCTGCATGCAGGCCGACCAGTACGATGTTATCGACCACCTGGTGCGCAACCTTGAGGGCCGGCGCGATATGGGGCGCGGCGCCACCCGAGACGATGCAGAAGGCGCCGCCCAGGCCAGCGACCGCGCGCTCGATCGCGCCCGCCTGCGCCGAGAGCAGGCCGGACAGGATCGCATCCTGCGTGTTGTCGCCAAACAGCGGCGGTAGCGCGCCGGCATCGACCTGCGGCAGTTGCGCCGTGTTGCGCGCCAGGCTGGCGGCCATCAGGGCCAGCCCGGGCAGGATCATGCCGCCGATGAAGTGGCCGTCGGCGCGCACCGCGTCAACCGTGGTTGCGGTGCCGCAGGTGGCCACGATCAGGTCCTGGCCGGGTGCCAGCGCGCGCGCGCCGATGGCCGCGGCGAAGCGGTCGCAACCGAGCCGCGCCGGGTCGCGGTAGCCATTGGTAACGCCTGCGCGCTGCGGCGTGGACGCGAACCACTCGACCTGCGCACCAGCCGGCAGCAGGGCCGCGATGCGCGCGGCCAGCGCGGGACCTGCCACATTCGAGACCAGCACGCGCGTGGCGCTCGCCCAGCCAGACGCCAATGCATCCAGCCCGGCATGCGCTACCGCGCCAGTGGCCGACCAGGCCCCAGGCGCCGCGCCGTCCTCTGCCAGCGCCCACTTGACGCGGGTATTGCCGGCATCGATCAGCAGCATCATGCTTTCACCCGCAGCGAGACGTCGCCGGCCATGACGGTGATGCGGCCTTCGTCCGTATCGAGCAGCAGGCGCCCGCTATCGTCGACACCGGCTGCGCGCCCTTCGTGCCGCACGACGCCGCCGTCGAGCAGGACGACGGTTTCGCCCTGCCACGCATGTCGCAGGTTCCAGCGCGCGCTGAAGGCGGCGAACCCGCGCGCGGTAAATTCGCGCAGGCAGCCGGCCAGGCCGTCGAGGAGCGCCGCCATCAACGCGTCGCGGTCCATGCGCGCCAGCCATGGCATGCCGGCCGCGCTGCGGCCCAGCTGCGCTTCCATCTCGTCCGGCATCAACAGGTTCAGGCCGATCCCGATCACGGTCCAGGTGCCGCCGCCAGGGGCGGACTGGGTTTCGATCAGGATGCCGGCCAGTTTGTCGCCATCCTTGAGGACATCGTTCGGCCACTTCAGCTGTACCTGCTGGCCCAGCGTGCCAAGCGTGTCGGCCAGCGCCACGCCCACCGCCAGCGGCAGGCCAAGCAGCGCCTGCGGCCCGCCGTCGAAGCGCCAGGCCAGCGAAAACGTCAGCGAGCCTTCGGGCGACGACAGCCAGCTGCGCCCGGCGCGCCCGCGGCCGGCGCTTTGATGTTCGGCGATCAGCAGCAGCGGGGCGGCAAGTGTGCCGGCGCGCGCGAGCAGATCGGCATTGGTCGACCCGGTCTGCGCGACGACTTCAACGGCGACGCCTGCGCGCGACAGGGCGGCGATGGCGGCGGCGTTCATGGCTGCTCCCGGCGCTTCTTGGTCGGCGCGCGCGCAAACAGGCGGTCGAACAGGGCATTGGGCATCAGGCGCAGCAGCTTGGCCACGACGCCCATCTGCCACGGCAGCACGCGATAACTGTCGCCGCGCGCGATTGCCGCGACAGCTCCCGTGGCAAAGCGTTCGGGGGGCATCAGAAAGGGCATGGGGAAGCGGTTGGCACGGGTCATGGGGGTATCGATGTAGCCGGGGGCGATGGTCACCACGCGAATATTCGACGGGCGCAGTTCCACGCGCAGCGCTTCGCAATAGCTGTGCAGCGCGGCCTTGCTGGCGCAGTAGGCGCCGGCGCCGCGCATGCCGCGAATGCCGGCCACGCTGCCGATGCCGACCAGGCGGCACGGCGTCGACTGGGTTTTCATGGGGGCGATGAACGGTGCGAACGTCGCCACCGTGGCATTCATATTGGTGGAAAAAACGGCGTCGAACACGGCCAGATCGTCGGCCTGTTCGGTCAGCGTGCCCTGCGAGATGCCGGCGCAGGCGATGACGATGTCGGCGCCGCCGTTCATGGCGATGAAGTCCTGCGCTGCCGCGGTGAGGGCCGCGCGATCGAGCACATCGACTGCATATATTTGATGGCACGAGGAGTCAGGGAGCGATTGACGCAGTTGGTCGAGCGCGTCGCGCCGCCGGCCGAGCAGGCCCAGCGTCGCGCCGCGCGCCGCATACTCGCGCGCCAGCGCGGCGCCGATGCCGCTCGAGGCGCCGGTGATGAAGACGCGCTTCGCCGGCAGCGACATGGCGGATCAGCGCTGGTTGCGCACGATGGCGACGTCGATGCCGCTGTCGAGCAGCTTGGCGCGCGCGCGGTTGACGCCTTCGACCTGCGTGAACGGGCCGACGCGCACACGGTGCAGCACGCCGCTGTCGGTGCTGCGGTCGGTGATGGCGGCTTCGAAGCCCAGCAGCGCCAGCTTGGCGCGGGTGTTTTCAGCATCCGACATTTCACGGAATGCGCCCGCTTGCAGGTAATAGATGTAGCCGTCGGTGACGGCGGCAGCCGCCGGCGCTGCGGCGACCGTGTTGACCGGCGCCGGCGATGGCGCCGGCGCGCGGCGCGGCGCCTGCATGCCGGCGATCGCGGCGCCCAGTGGATCGGCGTCCGCCGGCGCTGCAGCCGGTGCTGCGGGTGCGGCCGGTGCGGCAGCCGGTGCAGCTGGCGCCGGCTTGGGCGTCTCGCGCACCGGAGTGCGGGTGCCGTACAGCGGCTTGTTCGGATCGTTGGCCTGGCTCGGCTCGAGGTCGGCCGGGCGCCCCATCTTGTTGGAGCGATCGGTGAAGGGCGAGGCGCCCTTGGTGATCACGAGCGCGACCGCCACTGCGATGCCCAACCCGATGATCAGGCCGATGATGATGCCCGTCAGGGTGCTGCCGCGCTGGCGGAGGGGCGAGAAGGATCGAATGGCGGTCATGACGCTTTCTGGTTGGGCAGTGGGATGCAGTGATTACATTTTGTCCGGCGCCGACACGCCGATCAGCGCGAGGCCGTTGCGCAGCACCTGGCGCGTGGCCGCGGCCAGCGCGAGGCGGGCCAGCTTGAGCGGCTCGTCGTCGTCCAGCAGCCACTTGTGCGCGAAGTAGTAGCTGTGCAGGTCGCCGGCCAGTTCGCGCAGGTAGAACGCCACCTGGTGCGGGCCCAGTTCGGCCAAGGCGCGCTCGAGCACTTCAGGGTACGACGCCAGCTTGGCCAGCAGTTCGAATTCCTTCGGCGAGGTGAGCGGCGACAGGTCGACGCCGGCGAGCGAAGCGACATCGCCGCCCCAGTTGGCCAGCGCCGAGCAGATGCGCGCGTGGGCGTACTGGACGTAGTACACCGGGTTCTCGTCGCTCGTTTCGAGCGCGACGTTCACGTCGAACACGAACTCGGTGTCGGCCTTGCGCGAGATGAGGAAGAAGCGCACCGCGTCGCGGCCACGCGTGACGTCGCCCGCGCCCGACCAGTCGATCAGGTCGCGCACGGTGACGTACGAGCCGGCGCGCTTGGAAATCTTGACCTCTTCGCCGTCCTTCATCACGGTGACCATCTTGTGCAGCACGTAGTCGGGATAGCCTTGCGGGATGCCGATGTCGACCGCCTGCAGGCCGGCGCGCACGCGCGCGATCGTGCCGTGGTGGTCACTGCCCTGGATATTGATCGCCTGGTCGAAGCCGCGGCGGAATTTCTGGATGTGGTACGCCACGTCCGGCACGAAGTACGTATAGGTGCCGTCGGACTTGCGCATCACGCGGTCCTTGTCGTCGCCGTAGTCGGTGGTCTTGAGCCACAGCGCGCCGCCGTCTTCATAGGTCTTGCCCGAGTCGACCAGCGTCTTGACGGCGGTGTCGACCTTGCCATCGGCGTACAGCGACGACTCGAGATAGTAGTTGTCGAACTTGACGCCGAAGGCCTGCAGATCCTGGTCCTGCTCGTTGCGCAGGTAAGTGACGGCGAAGCGGCGGATCGATTCGAGGTCGTTTACGTCGCCGCTGGCGGTGGCCGGCTCGCCATCGCTGGCCGAGACGGTCTTTTTGGCCAGGAAGTCGGCGGCGATTTCGGCGATGTAGTCGCCGTTGTAGGCTGACTCGGGCCACTCGGCGTCGCCGGGTTTCAAGCCACGCGCGCGCGCCTGCACCGAGTTCGCCAGCGTGGCAATCTGCACGCCCGCATCGTTGTAATAGAACTCGCGCGTGACGTCATGGCCCTGCGACAGGAACAGCGACGCCATCGCATCGCCCAGCGCGGCCTGGCGGCCATGGCCGACGTGCAGCGGGCCGGTCGGGTTGGCCGAGACGAATTCGATGATCACATGGTGGCCGGCGCCGCTGGTGCCGCTGCCGAATGCCGCGCCCTGTTCGAGCACGCTGCGCGCGACCGATTGTTTGGCGCTGGCAGCCACGCGCAGGTTGATGAAGCCGGGGCCGGCGATGTCGGCGGCGTCGATCAGGCCTGCTGCGCCAGGCTCGGCCAGCAGTGCGGCGACCAGGCGCGTGGCCAGTTCGCGTGGGTTGGTTTTGAGTGGCTTGGCCAGCTGCATCGCGATATTGCAGGCGATGTCGCCATGCGATGGATCGCGCGGCCGTTCGAGCACCACGTTCGGGGTGAGATCGGTACCGGCAACGATCGGCGCGAGGGCGGCCTGGAACAGGGCAACGATTTGTTGTTTTTGTTGGGCGAGCATGGGAATGGTCGAAAATGTAATGAGGCGGCGCCTGGAGGTCAGGCAAACAGTGCACATTATACTAGCTTGATGGGCCGCTTTGGCGGGCTGCGGCGCCAGCGGCCAGCGTAGCACCCGCTATCAGGATAACCACAGCGGCCACTATATTAAGCGTCGTCAAAGGCATAACCGTTACAATGGGAGCCCATTTTCGCAACATTTTATTCGCCATGACTGACAAGCGTCCAACGCTCTCCCTGAAACCCAAGGCCAAGCCGGCGTCCGACCGGCGCGGCGCCGGCGCAGCAGGCCGCAAGCCTGCCCAGGCCGCCGAGCGCGGGCAACCACGCGCACAGGGACAAGGGCAGGGGCAGGGCAGTCAGGCGCAGGGCGAACGTACACCGGCCCAGCCGGCAGCGGCGCCCGGCTATCAGTTGAAGCATCACGTCGTGCGCGCGCCGCGCGAAGAGCCGCGCCTGCGCGCCAGTCATGAAGTGAAGGTGGCGCCGCAGCGCGACTACAAGCCCGACCTCAAATCCGACTCGCTGGCCCTGGCGCTGCTGGGCGCGGCCAGCGCCATCGCCCGCGTGCAGGGCGGCATGGCGCTGCCGCAGGCGCTGTCGATCGTGTTCGGTGCCTACGACGTCACGCCGCAAACGCGCGGCGCGATCCAGGACATCGCCTATCGCACCATGCGCCAGCTGGGCCGCAGCGAAACGCTGCTGGGCCTGATGACGAGCAAGGCGCCCGAGCCGCCGATGCTGGGCGCGCTGCTGTGCGCGGCGCTGTCGCTGCTCGACCCACCCGAGGGCACCCCGGCGCCGTACGAAGCGTTCACCGTGGTCGACCAGGCCGTCACCGGGGCGGCAGCGCACCCTGACTTTGCGCATGCCAAGGCGATGGTCAATGCGGTGCTGCGCCGCTTCCTGCGCGAGCGTGAATCGCTCGTCGAGGAAGCGCTGCGCACGCCGCTGGCGCGCTGGAATTATCCGCAGTGGTGGATCGACACGGCGCGCGCCGCCTACCCGCGCGACTGGGAAGCCGTGCTTGCCGCCGGCAATGCGCATCCGCCACTGACGCTGCGCGTGAACCGCCGCCGGCAGGACGTCGCGGCCTACCTGCAGTCGCTGCAGGATGCGGGCCTGGACGCCGAACAGGTGGGGCCGCACGCGGTGCGCCTGGCGCAGGCAATCAATGTGAGCCAGATCCCCGGCTTTGCCGAAGGCGTGGTGTCGGTGCAGGATGCCGGGGCCCAGCTGGCCGCGCCGCTGCTCGACCTGCAGGACGGCATGCGCGTGCTCGACGCGTGCGCAGCCCCTGGCGGCAAGAGCGGCCATATCCTCGAGACGGCAAATGTCGAACTCACGGCCGTCGACACCGATGCGCTGCGCCTCGGCCGGGTGGGCGACAACCTCGGGCGCCTGGGCCTGGCCGCGCAGCTCGTCACGGCCGATGCCGGCGCGACCGACTGGTGGGATGGCCGTCAATACGACCGCATCCTGGCCGACGTGCCGTGCACGGCGTCGGGCATCGTGCGCCGCCACCCGGATATCCGCTGGTTGCGCCGCAAGTCGGATACATCCCAACTTGCAACACTTTCAGCCAAAATACTCGACAACCTTTGGCAGATGCTGCTGCCGAATGGTAAATTGCTATTCGTGACATGTTCGCTCTGGCCCCAGGAATCGGAGGCGCAGGCGGCTGCCTTCGCGGCCCGCCACGACGCGGTCCGCCTCGATGCGCCGGGCCAACTGCTGCCCGTCGGTGGCGCCGGACAGGATCATGACGGTTTGTTCTACGCCCTGTTCCAGAAGAAAGCGGCGTGAAGTTCTTTTCACTACGCGCATTATTTAAGGCCCCGGCTCCCCCGTGACGTTACGATTTTTCCGCCTTCTCGCCTGTCAGTTGTTGCTGGCGATCGCGTGCGTTGCCATGGGCACGCCGGCGCAGGCGGCCGACGATATCGACATCACCCGCGCAACCATCGAAGCGAGCGACGATGGCTACCGCCTCAACACGGCCTACAACTTCGAACTGAATCACGGCCTGAAGGACGCGATCCAGCACGGGGTCCAGCTGCACTTCACCACCGAGATCGAACTCACGCGCCCGCGCTGGTACTGGCGCGACGAGAAGGCTGTCTCGCAAAAACGCACGATCCGCATTTCGTACGACGTGCTCACGCGCCAGTATTACGTGGTCGTGGTGGGTTCGTTCCAGGAGCGCTTCCAGACCTTCGAGGACGCGATGTTCATGATCCGGCGCCCGACGCGCTGGCTGATCGCCCCCAAGGGGGCGCTCAAGGCCGGCGAAGTCTATGAAGTCTCGCTGCGCATGTACATGGACCGCGAGTACCTGCAAAAGCCGTTGCAGGTCAATGCCTTCAACGACTCGGACTGGCGCCTGACCTCCAGCCGCAAGACGTTCACCTACCGTGCGGAGTGAAGTGATCAGCGGTGGGGTGCGCTACGCGCTGATCGTTGGCGGCGCCATCGTCTCGATCCTGCTGTTCCTGCTGGCCGGCGCATCCGACAACTCGGGCTTCTTCGGCCGTTACTACAGCTGGCTCCTGGGCCTGACCGCCGCGATGGCGTTCCTGCTCTTGATCGTCGTCGTCGTGGCGCTGGGGCGCCTGTATTCCCGCTACAAGGCCGGCAAGTTCGGCTCCCGATTGATGGCGCGGCTGGTGCTGCTGTTTGCCGGCATCGGCATCCTCCCTGGTCTCGTGATCTTCATCGTGTCGGTGCAGTTCGTGTCGCACTCCATTGACTCGTGGTTCGACGTCAAGATTGAATCGGCCATCGAATCGGGCCTGAACCTGGGCCGCGCCGCACTCGACGAATCGCTGTCCGAACTGGGCGCCACCGCGCAGACTGCCGCCGCGACGCTGGCAGGGCAGAGCGACATGACCGCGCAACCCGTGCTGGCGCGGCTGCTGCATGACACCAGCGGCCTGCAAAGCGTGATGCTGGTCGACGCCAACGGCGCCGTGCTGTCGGTCGCCACCGAAGACCGCGGCGCCAACCTGGCGGCCGATGCACCCAATGAACGCATGCTGCGCAGCGCCGGCATGCCGGGCGGGTATGCCCAGGCCGAGGGCGGTGTCGGCCCTGCCGACGCGGGCGACGAGGCCGCAGACGGCGCCTCGAATGCGCTCGACGCCGTGACCGGCCTGCGCCTGCGCGTGGTGATGGCCGTGCCCGAACCGCCCGGCGTGCAGCAGCGCTACCTGCAATTGCTGCAGGCGGTGCCAGTGGGCCTGGCGTCGAACGCCGAGGTGCTGCGCTCGGCCTCCACCGAATACCGGCTGCGCCTCGAAGCGCGCACGGGCCTGCGCAAGATGTACATCGTGACCTTGACCCTGACGCTGCTGCTGGCGATCTTCGGGGCGATCGGCAGCGCCTTCCTCATTGCCGGCAACCTCGCGCAGCCGCTGCTGGTGCTGGCCGAAGGCACGCAGGCGGTGGCCGAGGGCGACCTGTCGCCGCGCCCCATTGTCGAGACCAACGATGAACTGGGCACCTTGACCCGATCCTTCAATGCGATGACGGGCCAGCTGTTCGAGGCCCGAAGCGCCGTGGAGCGCAACCGCGCCGCGCTGCAAAGCGCCAAGGCCCACCTGGAATCGGTGCTGGCGAATATGTCGGCCGGCGTGATCGTGCTCGATGCCGAAGGCGTGGTGGTCAACTCGAACGACGCGGCGTACCGCATCCTGCAGGTGGAGCCGGGCGCGATGGCCGGGCCGCTGAACCGCATCGCCGGCCTCGAACATTTTTCGAACACGGTCACGCGCTCGTTCTCGGCGCAAAGCGCCCACGTGGCCGCCGAGCGCCGCAAGCGCGCGCACTGGCAGCAGCAGATCGAAATTCCGCGCGACGCCCAGCGCAAGACCGGCGCGGCCGACGAACAGGAGCACGACATCGTGCTGCTGGCGCGCGGCTCGCGCCTGCCGGTGGGCGCCGACAGCGGCTTCATCGTCGTGTTCGACGATATCTCGGACGTGATCACGGCCCAGCGCTCGGTGGCCTGGGGCGAGGTGGCGCGCCGCCTGGCGCACGAAATCAAGAACCCGCTCACGCCGATCCAGCTGGCGGCCGAGCGCATGCAGATGAAGCTGGCCGAGCACCTGCCGCAAGCGCAGGCCGACCTGCTCCAGCGTGGCACGACCACGATCGTCAACCAGGTCGACGCGATGAAGCGCATGGTCGACGACTTCCGCGACTATGCGCGCACGCCGCCGGCGATGCTCGACCAGCTCGACCTGAATGGCCTGATCGCCGAGATCCTCAGCCTGTACCTGGCCGACGACGGCAGCGACATCATTCATGCAAATCTTGCGCCGGACCTGCCGCGCGTGATGGGCGACGCGACCCAGCTGCGCCAGGTGATCCACAACCTGGTGCAAAACGCGCAGGATGCGCTGGTCGAGCGCGGGCCGGATGCGCCGGCGCCGCGCGTGGACATCACGACCGAGGCGATCCAGTACACGGGCGCCGGCGGCCTGGCCGGCACCGCGGTGCGCCTGGCGATTGTCGACAACGGGCCCGGTTTCGCGCCCCGCATCCTGGCGCGCGCGTTCGAGCCGTACGTGACGACCAAGGCGCGCGGCACGGGTCTTGGCCTTCCGATGGTCAAGAAAATCATCGATGAACACGGTGGCCGGATCGATGTCGGAAACCGCAGCGATGGAACTGGCGCAGCAGTGTCGATTTTACTGTTAAAGTTAGCTCCCGAAGCAAGCTTGGCTTAAGGACAACTGAACAAGCGGCTGCGTGTTGCCCTGCCAATCGCACCGCGAGGCAGTGCACTGCGCCGTGTTTGTCAGTACAGTGCGTTTTCCGGCCGATCGTGGCTCCGCTCGTAATGGTTTTTCGAACTCCCCTTCAGTGCAAAAAACTTATAAAATTGCACACACGTCGGGTAGAAGATCAGGAAGGTAGAAGAGATGGCGAACATACTGGTAGTTGACGATGAAATGGGGATCCGGGAGCTGCTGTCCGAGATCCTCGGTGACGAAGGTCATGCCATCACCCTGGCCGAGAACGCGCAGCAGGCGCGTGAGGCGCGCGCGGCCGGCGCCCCGGATCTCGTGCTGCTCGATATCTGGATGCCTGACACCGATGGCGTCACGCTGCTCAAGGAATGGCAGCGCGACGGCCTGCTGACCATGCCGGTCATCATGATGTCCGGTCACGCGACCATCGACACCGCAGTCGAAGCGACGCGCATCGGCGCGCTGAACTTCCTCGAGAAACCGATCGCGCTGCAAAAGCTGCTCAAGGCCGTGCAGCAGGGCCTGAGCCGCGCGCAGGAAGTCGCGCGTGCACCGATGGCGCCACCGCGCCCGATCGCGCCGAGCGTGCCAAGCATGGCGCTCGACGGCGGCGGCGCGGCATCCGCATCGGCATCGCCATCGGCGCCGATGTTCGCGTCGGCCAATACGCAGCCGGGCGCCGGCGCGGCCCTTGGCAACGGCGCGCGCATGGTGCATGCGATGTCGCAGGGCGAGGGCACCGGCTACACGCTGTCGTTCGACCTGCCGCTGCGCGAGGCGCGCGACGCGTTCGAGCGCATGTACTTCGAACACCACCTGGGTCGCGAAGGCGGCAGCATGACGCGCGTGGCCGAAAAGACGGGCCTGGAGCGCACCCACTTGTACCGCAAGCTCAAGCAGCTGGGCGTCGAGCCGGGCAAGCTGGCCAAGAAAGGGGGCTGATGGCCCGCGCGGCCACCAGTCTCGTTACCGGTTCGACGGCGGCGGCGCGCGAAGCGGCCATTGCGGCGCTGTTGGCCACGCCATTCGATGCGTCTTCAGCGTCCGTCAGCAGCCCCGCTGCTGACGGAGCCACCTCTCCCGCAAGCCGCCTGCCGGCGCCCGCCATCCCGTTCGACGCTGTCATCCTCGAAGGCCTGGGCGTGGCGGCCACACCGCTCGAAACGGGTCCCGGCCTGCAGGTCATGCGCATTGCCCCGGGCTGCCTGTGCTGCGACGGCAATCTGGTTTTGCGTGTAACATTGAATCGTCTGCTGCGCCAACGCCCTCGGCGCCTGTTCATCGGTCTGGCGAGCAGCGAACACCTTGATCAGTTGCGATCGT
>Ga0308158_10002123_pt1 | contig 19291 bp, 19 predicted proteins | sample PhyBR2_FD_201038 | JGI IMG/M metagenome (GOLD analysis project Ga0308158, IMG submission 201038) | Phyllosphere microbial communities from UC Gill Tract Community Farm, Albany, California, United States - DLSLB.R2 | ecosystem: Host-associated > Plants > Phyllosphere > Unclassified | place: USA...
CCGCAGCCTCGGCGATCGGCATCTCGAGCACCTCGGCGATGTTCTTGCCCTTGTAGTGCACGGCCAGCGTGTCGCGGTTGTATCGCTTGCCGTGGCAGACCTCGCAGTCGACGTACACGTCGGGAAGGAAGTTCATCTCGATCTTGATAGTTCCGTCGCCCGAGCAGGCGTCGCAGCGTCCGCCCTTGACGTTGAAGCTGAAGCGACCGGGCTGATAGCCGCGCACCTTCGCCTCAGGCGTCTCGCTGAACAGCGTGCGGATCCGGTCGAACACGCCCGTGTAGGTCGCGGGGTTCGACCGCGGGGTGCGTCCGATCGGCGCCTGGTCGACGTGCACGACCTTGTCGAGGTTGTCCAGACCCGACACGCGGGTGTGCTTGCCCGGCACCGTGCGCGCGCCGTTCAGCCGCGAGGCGAGCACCTGATACAGGATGTCGTTGACGAGCGATGACTTGCCGGATCCGCTGACGCCGGTGACCGCGGTCAGCAGGCCGAGCGGGAAATCGGCGTTGACGTTCTTGAGGTTGTTCTCGCGCGCGCCGACGACGCTCAGCATCCGCTTCTTGTCGATCTTGCGTCGCTTCTTCGGCGTGGGGATCTCGCGGCGCCCGGAGAGGTACTCCCCCGTCATCGAGGCGGATTCGCTCAGCAGCGCCGAATACGGCCCCGAGTGCACGACCTCGCCGCCGTTGACACCGGCCCCGGGGCCGATGTCGACGACCCAGTCGGCCGCCTCGATGGTCTCCTCGTCATGCTCGACCACGATCAGGGTGTTGCCGAGATCGCGCAGCTTCAGCAGCGTGTCGATCAGTCGGCGGTTGTCGCGCTGATGCAGGCCGATCGAGGGCTCGTCGAGCACGTACAGCACACCGGTGAGACCCGAGCCGATCTGCGTCGCCAGTCGGATGCGCTGCGCCTCGCCGCCGGAGAGCGATCCGGCCGAGCGGCTGAGATTCAGGTAGGCGAGACCGACCTGGAGCAGGAAGTCGAGCCGGAGCCGGATCTCGCGGAGCACCTGCGCTGCGATCTTCGCCTCGCGATCGGTGAGCGTGAGCGTCTCCATGAAATCGCGGGCGTCGGCGAGGCTCAGGTGCGAGACCTCGGCGATCGAGTGTCCGTGGACCTGCACCGCGAGGACCTCCGGCTTGAGCCGGTTGCCGTTGCACACCGGGCACGGCACCTCACGTAGATACTCGCCCCAGCGCGCGCGCTGCGTGTCGGACTCCGCCTGCGCGTACTGCCTCTCGATGTACGGCACGACGCCCTCGAACCCCGAGGCATAGCGCATCTCACGGCCGTAGCGGTTCTTCCACTTGACGGTGACCTTGTAGTTGTCGCCGCGGAGGATCGCGTCCTGCACGTCGACCCGGAGGTCTTCCCACGGGGTGTCGAGCGAGAAGTTGAGATCGGCCGCCAGCCCCTCGAGCAGCCGCTCGTAGTACTGGAACAGTCCCTTGCCCTGCGTCGTCCAGGGGATGATGGCACCCTCGCGGATCGAGAGCTCCTGGTCACCGAGCATCAGGTCGGTGTCGACCGACATGCGGGTGCCGAGCCCGGAACAGGCCGGGCAGGCGCCGAACGGCGCGTTGAACGAGAAGGTGCGTGGTTCGATCTCGGTGAGAGTGAGCGCGTGCCCGTTGGGGCATGCGAGCTTCTCGGAGAACGACTGCCAGGCGTCATCGCCCTCGGCGTCGACGTAGTTGATCTGCACGACGCCGCCGGCGAGGCCGAGGGCCGTCTCCACGGAGTCGGTGACACGGCCGAGGATGTCATCGGCCGCCACGAGACGGTCGACCACCACCGCGATGTCGTGCTTGTAGCTCTTCTTGAGCGTGGGCGGCTCGGCGAGCTGGATCAGGTCGCCGTCGACGATCGCACGGGAGTAACCCTTGGCGCCGAGCTCGCGGAAGAGGTCGACGAACTCGCCCTTCTTCTGCGAGACGATCGGCGCGACGATCTGATAGCGCGTGCGCTCGGGAAGCTCCATCAGTTGGTCGGCGATCTGCTGCACCGTCTGCCGCTGGATCTTCTCGCCGCACTGCGGGCAGTGCGGGATGCCGATGCGCGCCCAGAGCAGACGCATGTAGTCGTAGATCTCGGTGATCGTGCCGACGGTCGAGCGCGGGTTCCGGTTGGTCGACTTCTGGTCGATCGACACGGCGGGACTCAGGCCCTCGATGAAATCGACATCCGGCCGGTCGACCTGACCGAGGAACTGGCGCGCGTACGCGCTCAGCGATTCGACGTAACGGCGCTGCCCCTCGGCGAAGATCGTGTCGAACGCGAGACTGGACTTCCCGGATCCGGACAGGCCGGTGAACACGACGAGGGAGTCGCGGGGGATGTCGATGTCGACGTTCTTGAGATTGTGGACGCGGGCACCGCGAACACTGAGTTTTCCTGAGGTTGCAACCGGGACGATAGGCACTGATCAAGTCTACGAGGGGCCACGGACACTGGCTCCGCCGCTCAGCTCCCGTCGCCTTTCGAGCTCGCGATCAGGACGACGGCGAGGGCGACGAGCGCCCCCGCGCCCGCGACGACAGCCCAGGGTGCATCGACGATCCCTCGCGCGGATCCCAGCATGACGAGGAACGTCAGGGGCTGCGCTGCCGCCTGCACTGCCAGGAAGCGGAGCGCCGTCGGCCGCAGAGCCCGCAGGACGATGCGGGCGCCGACCGGGACGACGAGGATCAGCGTCGTCAGCACGTGGACCAGATGCACGACGAGCACGGCGATCATCGTGCGGCCCGGATCGGGGCCGGCGATCAGCATCCCGATCACGAAGCACGCCACCGACCCCCACGCCGCGAACGACTGCGGCAGGATCACGGCGAGCACGCCCAGCGCCGACGCGGCGATGGACCAGCCGATCAGCGGCGTCAGCGAGAACGCGCCGACGAGGACCACCACGACCAGTGCTGCCCGCAGCACCAGCCACGAGACGGCGGCGCCGGTCTCGACGACGTCGTTGGCCCTCATCGACCGATCCTCGCCGCGGCCTGCATGTCGGCCGCCGCGTCATCGGACCAGACGATGACGTCGACACCCGCCCCTCGGAGGTCGTCGAACACGTTCTCCCGCTCGGCGAGGACGACGCGCAGGGCGATCCGCTGCGTCTTCGTCAACCGCGTGAGGTCGAGGTCGGGCAGCACATCGACCGCGACGACGCGGTGTCCGCCGGCGCGCCACATCATCGCCGTCTGCGCGGCCGCGCCCTCGAAGAATGTGGAGAGGACGTAGATCACCGAGCCGTGCGCGACCTGCGGCGTCCGTCGGAAGCGCGCGTCCTCTCCCGCCTGGCCGATCGCGGCGATGGTCGTCTCGAGCCGGGCGAGATGCCGGGCGCCACCACCGCTGCGCAGAGAACGTCCGCCGTACACAAGCACGTGCAGCGCGACGCGGTCCCCTGCGCCGATCGCTGCCGCCGCGATCGCGCCGGCCGCCTGACGTGCACGGTCGAGCGAGGTGACGCCGCTGCGCTCGAAGTCGCCGGTCCCCCACGACGCCACGACCGCGCCCAGATCCTCCGCGGTGTCCATCGCGATCACCACCGAGGCTTCGCTGAGCGTGGTGGTCCGACGCACCAGGAGCTCGCCGGGCCGGCGCGCGAGGCGTGCGGTCGCCCGCCAGTCCACCCGCCTGAGCTCATCACCCGGTGCGAAGGGATGGATGTCGCGGAAGTCGCCGCCCCGACCGAGACGGCGCCCCTCGTGGGTGCCGTGCAACCCTGTCAGGCTGCGCGGCACCGGCACGCGGTCGAGACGCTGCCGGGGTGGGGCGATGCTGCGCATCGCGACCGCGGGTTCGGATGCCGGAAAGAGCGCGGCGCCGTCGGCCGAGAACCCGCGTGCCGCCGCCTGCACGGCCAGCACGGGACCCGAGTGCAGCACCCGACTGCGTGCGACGATCGTTGCTCCGGACGCAGGCACGATAAGTCGCCGGGTCCGACGTTGCGCCTGCACGAGGGTGAGTTCCACCGCATCCGACTCGCCGCTGACCTCGATCGACGTCCCAATCTCTCCCGCGCCGCCGGGACGCGTCGTGAAGGTCACCGCGACGTCGGCGCGGCGCGAGCCGCGCGTCAGCACGAGAGCGCTCCACATCGCGAGCGGCAGTCCCATGGCGGCGATGTCGGGGCGCGAGGCGAGCAGCCCCGCGGCGCCGAGCACCACGGCCGCACCGATCGCGATGACGAGCGTGGGTCCCCACCGGCCGCGGACGGAAGCGGTCGTCATCCGAGCGCCCTGACGGTGGGCGGCACGGCGACCCGCGACACCGCCGCGGCGACGACCTCCGCCGCGGCGATCCCCTGCGCCCAGGCCTGGGGCGTCAGCGTGAGCCGGTGCGCGAGCACGGGGACCGCGATGCGCTTGATGTCGTCCGGGCGGACGAAGTCGCGGCCGTCGAGAGCGGCCAGGGCTCGCCCGAGCAGGAGCAGCCCCTGCGAACCGCGCGGCGACGCACCGACCTCGACGTGCGGCGCCGTGCGCGTCTCGCGCGTGAGGTCGACGCAGTAACGGGCGATGTCCGGATCGACATGGATGGCCTCGACCTCGCGCTGCAGCTCGAGCAGCCGCTGCGGGTCGAGGACCGCGGCGACGCTCGTCGCCTCCTGCTTCCTGGCCACACGGTTCATCAGGATCTGCGTCTCGCCGTCGGCTGCCGGGTACCCCACCGACAAGCGCACCATGAATCGATCGAGCTGCGCCTCGGGGAGCGCGTAGGTCCCCTCGTACTCGATCGGGTTCGAGGTCGCGATGATGTGGAAGGGCGGCTCGAGGGCGAAGCTGTTGCCCTCGACCGTGACCTGCCGTTCGGCCATGGCCTCGAGCATCGCGGACTGCGTCTTCGGTGTGGTGCGATTGATCTCGTCGGCGAGGAGGAGCCCGGTGAAGATCGGCCCCGGCCGGAAGACGAAGTCTCCGCTGTCCGGCGCGTACACGTAGGAGCCGGTGACGTCGCCGGGCAGCATGTCGGGGGTGCACTGCAGCCGACGGAACGAGAGCCCGAGAGCAGCCGCCAGGGTCCGCGCCGCCAGGGTCTTGCCGAGGCCGGGCACATCCTCGAAGAGCACGTGCCCGCCGGCGAGCACGGTCGCGAGCGCGATCTCCAGCGGATCGTCCATTCCGACGACCACGGTGCGGACGGCGGCCAGGATCTGGGCGCCGGTCTCGGCGATCGCGGCGAGGTTCGTCATTTCTTCTCCTTGGTGGGCGAAAGCCGGTCGATGGCATCGAGGGCTCGTTCGAGGTCGGCGATCGAGGTGTTCTGTCGGGTGATCCCGTCCCAGACGCCGCTGCCGAGCACCGCGTCGCAGCGCACCCGGTCCGCGGGATCGTCCGGGTCGAGTCCCACTCGCTGAAGCCGATGCCGCAGGATGCTGCGCACCCGACGGGTGACGCGCTCGCCGGCGAGCCCGGTACGGGGGTTCAGCGCCCACGCCATACGCGAGATCTCGGTGGCCCGCCGGTCACGGTCCTCGGGGACGTGCGGGGCGTCCGCGCTCGGATCCACCGGAAGCGCGAGCTGCGGGAGCAGAGCGACCGCCCCGCCGGCCAGCGCCCAGCCGATCGCGAACGGGAGCTCTACGCCGAGCGCGGAGAGGACGGCGGCGGCGCCCACGATGGCGGCGACGACGAACAGGGTCTTCCAGCCGCTCATCTCCAGCCCTCCTCGATGCGCTCCAGAGCAACCCTGGCGACGGCTCGGTCGTCCTCCACGGCGGCGTATCCGCCGAAGCGCACACGCTCGTACAGACCCAGAAGCGTCTCGGCCTCAGCCGCGATGCCCGCGCGCCGGGTGATGACGCGCAGAGCGAACTCGGCCGGAGTCTCGCTCGTCCCGCGGATCAGCCCGGCATCCGCCGCACTCTCCTCGAGCCCGACCCATGCGGCGACGATCGCATCGGAGGGCGCCCGTGGTTCCGCGATCTCGCGCAGAGCTCCGGCGATGCCGCGCTGGATCACGGACGCCGCGATCTCTGGCTCGACCGGAGCCGCCTCATGAGCGACTGCGGCTCCGACGTCATCGCCGTCTCGACGACGAAGCGGGCGATCGCGCCACGCGTGCGCCAACGTCCTGATCAGCCACACGATGAGGACGATCAGCCCGACACCGGCGAGCACGACGAGGACGCCGAGGAGGATCGCTCCGAGCACCTCGCCCACCGGGTTCGGCGGCAGGGGCTCCTGCGTGGGTGAGCCGCTCGGCGCAGGCGCAGCGGGCATCGTCTCGGCGGGCCGCGGTTCGGGCGTGCCCCCGATCGGACGGATGCGAGGAGCGCCCTGGATGCCGGAGGCGATCATCACGATCAGGAACAGCCCGACGACGACGAAGAGAAGTCCACCACGCGGTCCGCGCGTCACGCGACGCTCCGCTCGGGGCCCGGTCCGTCGCGTCGCATCCCTTCACCCTAAAGCGTGTGCGCCTGCTCCGGGATCCGGCGACCCGCGAACGCGGACAACCCGTCACGCAGCGTCGCGATCTGATCGAAGCTCATGCCGACAGCCGCCATGACCTGGTGCGGGACGTCGACGGCGCGCTCGCGGAGGCGCGCGCCGGACTCGGTCAGAGTGATGTCGAGCCGGCGCTCGTCATCAGTGCTGCGCTGTCGAGCGACCAGCCCGTCGGCCTCGAGGCGCTTGACCAGTGGGGACGCGGTCGCCGGCTCCATCGCGAGGTCCGCCGCCAGGTCGTTCAGGGTTCGGGGGGCGCGCTCCCAGAGCGCCAGCATCACCAGGTACTGAGGATGCGTGAGTCCCAGCGGCTCGAGGATCGGCCGATAGATCGCCACCACATTGCGTGCCGCGGTCACGACCGCGAAGCACAGCTGGTTCTCGAGTCTGAGGAGCTCATCGGATGCCGTCACGGCTCGAGTATACCTAGACACTAATCGTTAGTACACTAATGAACATGGCATCCTCTTCCGACCATCCTCCGCTTCGCGTCCGCATCCGCGAGGCCGGTGGCCTCTACGCCTGGTTCAACACGAACCTGATCCGATTCGCCGGCCCCGCGTCGGTCGGCCCCTACGAGAAGACCCCGCCTCCGAGCGAAGAGGAACGCGCCGAGCGTGCCTGCCCGCTGTGCGGCGCCCCGATGACCCAGCACGAGATCGATCGGTCCGGACCGAGGACTCTCGTGCACTGCCCCTGACGCTCGGTCCGCTGTCAGCCCTGAGCCGGTCCGTCCTCGCGCGCTGCATCGAGCCAGAACATCAGGTCCGCGTCGTCCGCGACAGCCGACGACGCCACATCGAGCCAGCTGGAGCTCATCGTCTTGGCGCCCATCACGGCTCGCGACGCTCCGGGCCTCGTCATCAGCGCCGCACCATGCTCTTCAGACACCCGCACGAGCAGCACCCCGCCGCTGCGTGCGCCCACGAGGATTCTGCCGTCGACCAGGAATGCGCGGCTGCCGAACATCCGCCGCTCCTCGATCTCCGGATCCGTCCCGAGCAGCGCGCGGACCCGATCGGCCAGCTCCTCCCCTGCAGCATCCATCAGCCGACGACCATGATCAGGCGTGGCCTGCGCGCTCCATGGCGCGCAGCTCCTTCTTGAGATCCTGCACCTCGTCGCGCAACCGGGCCGCGAGCTCGAACTTCAGCTCCCCCGCTGCCGCGAGCATCTGGTCGGAGAGATCCTGGATCGTCGCCTCGAGCTGCTGGGCGCCCTCCGCGGCGATCCCGGTGCGCCGGAGGTTAGGCGTGGGCGACTTGCCTTTGCCGCTCGCCCGGCCACGGCTGGACATCATGTCGGCCGTGTCGGCGCCTTCACGGGCCAGCACCTCGGTGATGTCCGCGATGCGCTTGCGCAGCGGCTGAGGATCGATGCCGTTCTCGAGGTTGTACGCCACCTGCTTCTCACGACGGCGATCGGTCTCTTCGATCGCCTTCGCCATCGAGTCCGTGATCCGGTCGGCGTACATGTGCACCTCGCCGGACACGTTTCGAGCCGCACGACCGATCGTCTGGATCAGCGAGGTCCCTGACCGGAGGAAGCCCTCCTTGTCGGCGTCGAGGATCGCGACCAGCGACACCTCGGGGAGGTCGAGACCTTCACGCAGGAGGTTGATGCCCACGAGGACGTCGTAGACCCCGGCGCGCAGCTCGCTGAGCAGCTCGACTCGGCGCAGCGTGTCGACATCGGAGTGAAGGTACCGCACGCGTACTCCGTGCTCGCCGAGGAAGTCCGTGAGCTCCTCGGCCATCTTCTTGGTGAGAGTCGTGACGAGGATGCGCTCGTCCTTCCCCACGCGGATGCGGATCTCCTCCAGGAGATCGTCGATCTGCCCCTTCGAGGGCTTCACGATGATGTGCGGGTCGACGAGACCGGTGGGACGGATGATCTGCTCGACGACGCCGTCGGCGATTCCCATCTCGTACTTCCCTGGCGTCGCAGAGAGGTACACCGTCTGACCGATGCGGTTCTTGAACTCGTCCCAGCGCAGCGGCCGGTTGTCCATCGCGCTCGGAAGACGGAATCCGTGCTCCACGAGAGTGCGCTTGCGGGAGGCGTCCCCCTCGTACATCGCGCCGATCTGCGGCACCGTGACGTGCGACTCGTCGATCACGAGCAGGAAGTCGTCAGGGAAGAAGTCGAGGAGAGTGTGCGGCGGCTCGCCGGGGGCGCGTCCGTCCATGTGCCGAGAGTAGTTCTCGATGCCGGAGCAGAAGCCGAGCTGCTGCAGCATCTCGAGGTCGAAGGTCGTGCGCATGCGCAGACGCTGCGCCTCGAGCAGTTTGCCCTGCCTCTCGAACTCCGCGAGCCGCTCTTCGAGCTCCGCCTCGATCGTGCCGATCGACCGCTGGATCACGTCGGTGCCCGCGACGTAGTGCGATGCGGGGAAGATCGGCACCGAGTCGAGCTTCTCGATCACCTCGCCGGTGAGCGGGTGCAGCGAGTACAGCGCCTCGATCTCGTCGCCGAAGAGCTCGATCCGGATCGCGTGCTCCTCGTACACCGGGATGATCTCGATGGTGTCGCCGCGGACCCGGAAGTTGCCGCGGGAGAAGTCGACGTCATTGCGGTTGTACTGCATCGCGATGAACTGGCGGATCAGCGCGTCGCGGTCGTAGCGCTCCCCCACCTGCAGTGCGACCATGGCCCGCAGATACTCCTCCGGCGCGCCGAGGCCGTAGATGCAGGACACCGTGGAGACGACCACGACGTCGCGCCTGCTCAGCAGCGAGTTGGTCGTGGAGTGCCGCAGACGCTCGACCTCCGAGTTGATCGAGGAGTCCTTCTCGATGAAGGTGTCCGTCTGCGGGACATAGGCCTCGGGCTGGTAGTAGTCGTAGTACGACACGAAGTACTCGACCGCGTTGTTCGGCATTAGTTCGCGGAACTCGTTCGCGAGCTGCGCCGCGAGGGTCTTGTTGTGGGCGAGCACGAGCGTCGGACGCTGCACCTGCTCGACGAGCCAGGCGGTCGTCGCCGACTTTCCGGTGCCGGTCGCGCCGAGCAGGACGACGTCGGTCTCACCCGCGTTGATGCGCGCCGCGAGGTCGGCGATGGCCTGCGGCTGGTCGCCGGCGGGCTCGTACTCGCTGATGACCTCGAAGGGACGGACACTGCGCGTGGGTTGCATACCTCCAGCGTAGGCGGGGCCGCCGACACTTCGGCTCGCTGCGCTCGCTCAGTGCACCGCATCGAGGCCCGATGCCGCCTAGTCTGGGGGGCGTGATCGAGTTCGTCATCGGCACCAGCCTCGCGGCATCCGCCGGCCTCAACGCCTGGATGCCGCTGTTCCTGCTCGGTCTCGCCGACCGGTTCCTCCCTGCGGTGCAGCTGCCCGCCGGCTGGTCGTGGCTGTCGAGTGACCTCGCGCTGTGGATCGTCGGGGCGCTGCTGCTCTTCGAGATCGTCGCGGACAAGATTCCCGCTCTCGATTCCGTGAACGACGTCATCCAGAGCATCCTGCGTCCGGCCTCGGGCGGCATCGCGTTCGGCGCCGGCGCGAGTGCGCAGACCGTCGCGGTCGACGACCCCGCTTCGTTCTTCTCGACCAACGCCTGGGTGCCCGTGGCGATCGGGATCGCGATCGCACTCGTCGTGCACATCACGAAGGCGACGGCCCGGGTGGCGGCGAACGCGACCACTGCCGGACTCGCGGCGCCCGTGCTCAGCACCGTCGAAGACGGCGCCTCGTTCCTGCTGGCCGCCGCCGCGATCGTCATCCCCGTGGTGGCGGCGCTCCTGCTGGTCGGGTTCGTCGCCCTGGTGATCGTGCTGCTGCGCCGACGCTCACGACGGCGAGCCGCCGCTCAGGCCCGGGCCCACACGTAGGGCGTCGTGGTCGAGACCTTGACCAGCCCCGCACGCTCGAGGATGGGTCGGGAGAACTCGGTCGAATCCGATTGCAGGTAGCGCGTGCCGCGGGCCAGCGCCGATCGCGCCCGCTCCGCCGTCAGCGCCCGGTAGATCCCACGTCCGCGCCAGTCGGACTCCGTTGCACCTCCCCAGAGCCCGGCGAAATCCGTGCCAGCGACGGGCTCGAGGCGTCCGGCGCTGACCACCGTGCCATCGGCGACCGCGATCCACAGCTCTGTCGTCGTGTCGCGATGCAGGCGCTCGATGAGCGACTCCGCGCGCGAGCGCCAGTCCGGATCCTCGAACACGCGGCCCTGCATCTCCCCGGCGGCGAGCACCTCGTCGTCGGTCGTGGCGCGCCGGATCTCGATGCCGTCCGGGAGATCGACGTTCTGGGCGAGCAGCGATGCTTCGCCGATCATGATCGATTCGGGCTCCTCCGGCTTGAACCCGCGGGAGACCAGCGCGTCGTGCAGGCCGGGGGCGCGATCGTGCCCCCGGGTCTTCCATTCGACCGAGGCCACCTCCGGCCGCGCATGGAAGTGGGCGAGGGCGGCGTCGACGAGCCCGCCGACGCGGCCGGCATCCGTCTCGCCGAGATCGGCATAGGTGATGAATCCGCGACGTCCGTCGAAGATCGCGAGGTGCAGCGGTCCATGAATCGTCACCTCTGAGGCATGCGCCGTCTCGGGTCCTGTGCGGAGCTGGGCGTCATAGGCCTCGAGGAATCTCTGCTGCATGGGTTCAACTCTGTCAGAGACGCGCCCCCAGACCTCACGCATGGCCGCTCGACACCCCGCGCAGGGCCACCCCGGCGGCGATCGCCGCAGCCGCGCACATCACGAGAACCGCTCCGATGAACAACGCCCAGCCGACCACGCCGAACACGAGCCCGAGAGCCCAGCCGAACAGACTGGAGCCTGCGTAATACGCGAAGTAGTACAGCGACGAGGCCTGAGACCGGCTCTCCGCCGGCGCGGCCGCCGGTGTCCAGCCGGATGCCACGGCGTGCGCGCCGAAGAACCCCGCCGTGAAGACGAGGAGCCCTGCCAGGACGACGACGGCGAGCGGGGCGATCATCAGCGCCGCGCCCGCGCTCATGATCGCGATGGAACCGAGCAGCACGGGATACCTGCCTCTCGACGACGCGAGCAGTCCCGCCCACGGAGAGGAGATGGTGCCGGCGAGGTAGGCGAGGAACAGAAGGGTCACCAGCCACGCCGGCAGCAGGAACGGTGCGGCGGCGAGGTGGAAGCCCAGGTAGTTGTACACCGCGACGAAGGCGCCCATCAGCAAAAAGCCCTGCGCGTAGAGGGCGAGCTGCTGAGGAGAGCGCAGCGGCGCGAGCAGGCGCGAGCGGATGCCGGGGCCGCTGGTCGCGCGCATCCGACTCGGCACGAAGCCCTGCGCCTGCGGTGCGAGCCACAGGAACAGCGCGGCCGACACCGCGCACAGTGCCGCCGCTGTCCAGACGCCGGTGCGCCAATCCGCGACGTCGGCCATCACGCCCGAGACGACGCGCCCGAGCAGCCCGCCGACCGTGGTTCCTGCGATGTAGCTGCCGGCTGCGGCCGCCGCATGCCTGCGCGACACCTCCTCGTTCAGATACACCAGCGCGACCGCCGGCACGGCCCCCAGCGCCACGCCTTCGGCGAAACGCAGCACCAGGAGCACGACGATCTCTCGGCTGAACGGGGCGGCGAGACCGAGCGCAGTCGCCGCCACGATGCCGATCGCCATCGCCGGCACTCGTCCCCGACGGTCGGCGACCACAGACCACGGGATCACAGCGGCCGCGAGGCCGAGCGTCGCCGCCGACACGGCCAGCGCCGCGGTCGCGGGGCCGACCTCCAGATCGTCGGCGATCTGCGGTAGCACCGCCTGTGGTGAGTACAACTGGGCGAAGGTGGCGATCCCTGCGAAGAAGAGGCCGAGGATGAGCCGGCGGTACTCCCGCGAACCAGGGGCGTGACCCGAGAACGTCACTGCGCGCGGATCCGCTCCCAGAGCGCATCCACCTGCTCGAGCGTGCCCTCCAGGGTTCCTGCCGTATCGATGACCACGTCCGCGATCGCGAGACGGCGGTCGTCCGGCACCTGGGCGTCGATTCTCGCCTGAGCAGCGATTCCGGCCATGCCGCGCAGCTCGACGAGACGACGCAGTCGTTCGGATGCCGGCGCGTGCGCGACGACGATGAGATCCCAGGGATCATCGACGCGGGCCTCCACCAGCAGCGGCACGTCGTAGACGACGACGGCGGCGGGATCGTCCGCGAACGCCTCATCGAACCGGCGCTGCGACTCGGCGCGCACGGCGGGGTGCACGATGGCGTTCAGGGCCGCGAGCCGTTCCGGGTCACCGAACACCTTGTCGCCGAGCGCTGCCCGGTCGAGTCCTCCATCGGGGGCGAGCACGTCCGCGCCGAATTCCTCCGCGATGCGACGCAGCACGGGGGTTCCGGGAGCCTGGACTTCGCGGACCAGCGCGTCCGCGTCGACGACGATGGCGCCGTGCTCCGCGAGGCGCCGGGCGATGGTCGACTTCCCCGAGGCGATGCCGCCGGTGAGAGCGATGAGTGGCATGCCCTCCATCCTGGCATGCGCCGCAGCCCGGCTCTGCGGATACGCGGAACGGGCCGCCATCCCGAAGGATGACGGCCCGTTCCGGGTGAGATGCTTACGCGTTGCCGCCCGAGAGCTTCTCGCGCAGAGCCGCGAGAGCCTCGTCGTCGGCGAGCGTGCCGGCACCGGTCGCCTCGCTGGAGAAGGTCTGGCCGCCGAAGTCGGCGCCCGCCTCAGCCTCGGCCTCGGCCGCCTTGACGACCTGAGCCTTGTGGGCCTCCCAGCGAGCCTGAGCCGCTGCGTACTCCTGCTCCCAAGCCTCGCGCTGAGCGTCGAAGCCTTCCTTCCAGGCACCGGTCTCGGCGTCGAAGCCCTCCGGGTACTTGTACTCGCCGTTCTCGTCGTATTCCGCGAGCATGCCGTACAGCGCCGGGTCGAACTCGGTGCCGTTGGGGTCGACCGACTCGTTCGCCTGCTTGAGCGAGAGCGAGATGCGGCGACGCTCGAGGTCGATGTCGATGACCTTGACGAAGACCTCTTCGCCGACGGAGACGACCTGCTCGGCCAGCTCGACGTGCTTGCTGGAGAGCTCGGAGATGTGGACGAGGCCCTCGATGCCGTCTGCGACGCGCACGAACGCGCCGAACGGAACGAGCTTGGTGACCTTACCCGGCGTGACCTGACCGATCGCGTGGGTGCGGGCGAAGACCTGCCACGGGTCCTCCTGCGTCGCCTTCAGCGACAGGGAGACGCGCTCGCGGTCGAGGTCGACCTCGAGGATCTCGACGGTGACCTCCTGGCCCACCTCGACGACCTCGGAGGCGTGCTCGATGTGCTTCCAGGACAGCTCGGAGACGTGCACGAGGCCGTCCACGCCGCCCAGGTCGACGAACGCGCCGAAGTTGACGATCGACGAGACGACACCCTTGCGGACCTGACCCTTGTGCAGGTTGTTCAGGAACGTGGTGCGCGACTCCGACTGCGTCTGCTCGAGCAGCGCGCGGCGGCTGAGCACGACGTTGTTGCGGTTCTTGTCGAGCTCGAGGATCTTGGCCTCGATCTCCTGGCCGAGGTACGGCGTGAGGTCGCGGACGCGACGCAGCTCGATGAGCGAAGCCGGAAGGAAGCCACGGAGGCCGATGTCGACGATGAGGCCGCCCTTGACGACCTCGATGACGGTACCGGTGACGACGCCGTCGTTCTCCTTGATCTTCTCGACGTCTCCCCAGGCGCGCTCGTACTGCGCACGCTTCTTGGAGAGGATCAGACGGCCTTCCTTGTCCTCCTTCTGGAGAACCAGAGCCTCGACCTCGTCGCCGACCTTGACGACCTCGTTGGGGTCGACGTCGTGCTTGATGGAGAGCTCGCGCGAGGGGATGACGCCCTCGGTCTTGTACCCGACGTCGAGCAGAACCTCATCGCGGTCGATCTTGACGATCGTGCCTTCGATGATGTCGCCGTCGTTGAAGAACTTCAGGGTCTTCTCGACCGCGGCCAGGAAGTCCTCAGCAGATCCGATGTCGTTGATGGCGACCTGCTTGGTGGCCGGGGCGGTCGTTGCGGTAGTCATGTAGTGGGTTGTCCTTGTGAATGGAGACTCAGGCTGAGAGGCAACGGACGCGCACGTCCGACGGCATGCTTCACAGCGGTTGGATTTGATTGCTACGTCACGAGGGCATGCATAGGCCTGCCACGAGTGACAGTTCAGGCTACCAGATATCGCGGGCGCGTGGAGAAGCGGATGCTGTGCGCAGCCGTCGATGGGTGTCGGCCTCAGCGGACCCGTGTGAGGAGGTCCGTCGTCTCGCCGTCCGGCGTGGTCATCCACCATTGCGCGTCGTCGTCGAAGTCCGGAACATCGATGATCGACACCTGCGGTCGGATGTCGCCGGCGCACGTCGACTCGTCCGCCTCGAACCGGATCTGGCCGAGGTTCTCGCCGACGGGCTCGACGAACGCAGCAGCAGCGAGACATGCCGACCAGGTGAGCACGGCGAGCTCGCCGGCTTCGAGCGGCGCGACCGCGGCCGTCGGCTCGATCGCGGTCCCCCGCGCGGTCTCGCCGGTCTCCAACCCCGGAAGCGACAGTCCATGAACATCGCCGTGAGGATCGGTGACGACGACGTCCACGGTCCGCGACGTGTCGACGCCCGACGGCACGTCGACGAAGAGCCCGTGCCGCCAGGAAGCGGTGGTGCAGTCCGCCGTCGGGAAGTCGTTCAGCCGGAGCGATATCTTCTGACCGTCCGCGCGGATGTCCTCGACGTAGGGCCCGCAATGCTCGTCCCACGTACGAAGAGCGAAGGTCGAGACCGTCAACCACCCGACGGCAGCGTCCGTCAGCGCAGCCTCGTCTTCTCTCGGCGTCGATCCCGCACTCGTCGGCGTGCGCTGCGGCTCAGGCGCGGTGCATCCGGTCGCCAGAATGCCGACGCCCAGCGCGATCACGAGTCCCATCATTCTGCCCATATGAAGAGGTGTCGCCGCGAAGCGGATCGTCTCATGCCAGACTGTCGACGTGCCAGACCGTCTGATGCTGCTCGACACCGCTTCGCTCTACTTCCGCGCGTTCTACGGCGTGCCCGACAAGGTCACGGCACCTGACGGCTCCCCCATCAACGCCGCCAGAGGTCTGCTCGACATCATCGCGAAGCTGATCGCCCTGTACCGGCCCACCCATGTCGTCGCCTGCTGGGACGACGACTGGCGCCCGCAGTGGCGAGTCGACCTCATCCCGAGCTACAAGACGCACCGGGTAGTCGAGGTCATCGAGGTCGGGCCCGACATCGAAGAGGTCCCGGATCCGCTCGAGGCGCAGCTCCCCCTGATCCGCGAGACGCTCGGCCTGCTCGGCATCCCGATCATCGGCGTCCTCGCCCACGAGGCGGATGACGTCATCGGCACGCTCGCCACGAAGTCGACCATCCCCGTCGACATCGTGACCGGCGATCGCGACCTGTTCCAGCTCGTCGACGACGCGCGCGACGTGCGCGTCATCTACACGGCCCGCGGCATGAGCAACCTCGAGGTGGTGACGGATGCCGTGGTCGTCGCCAAGTACGGGGTGCTGCCGTCCCAGTACGCGGACTTCGCGACCATGCGCGGCGATGCCTCGGACGGGCTCCCGGGAGTCGCGGGAGTCGGCGAGAAGACGGCGGCGACCCTCCTTCAGGCGCACGGAGATCTCTCCGGCATCCGCGCTGCGGCCGAGGCCGGGGAAGGCATGAGTGCCGGCGTCCGGGCGAAGATCCTCGCCGCGTCCGCCTACCTCGATGTCGCCCCGACCGTGGTTGAAGTGGCGAAGTCGCTCGACGTCGAGCCCCCATCCGCCGGCCTTCGCCCACTCGACCCGGCGGAGGCGGACGCCGCGACCGCCGTCGCCGAGAAGTGGAATCTGGGTGGATCGATGACGCGCGCTGTCGCCGCGGTCGCCACGATCGGCGCCTGAGTCAGCTCGTCCAGGCGAGCAGTCGCTCGAGACCCCACGTGGTGATGATCCGGCTGGCGGGCACCCCCGCCCGCTCCGCGCGCTGAGCCCCGTGGTCGAGAAGCGAGAGCTGTCCCGGTGCGTGAGCGTCGGAGTCGATCGAGAACAGGCAGCCTGCCTCGAGCGCGATCGCGATCAGCTCATCGGGCGGATCCTGTCGCTCGGGACGGGAGTTGATCTCGACGGCGACGCCGTACTCGGCGCACGCCGCGAAAACCGCTGCCGCGTCGAACTGCGAGGGCGGACGGGTGCCGCGATCTCCCTCCACGAGCCGTCCTGTGCAGTGCCCGAGGACGTTGACACGCGGGTTCGCCACAGCGGCGATCATGCGCGCGGTCATCGGCCCGGAGTCCATGCGCAGATGCGAGTGCACCGAGGCGACGACGACATCGAGCTCGGCCAGGAGCTCGTCCTCCTGATCGAGCGCTCCGTCATCGAGGATGTCCACCTCGATGCCTGCGAGCATCGCGAAGCCGTCACGCGATTCTGCGCGCACGAGCGGAATCTGCGAACGCAGCCGCTCGGCGGAGAGCCCTCGGGCGACACGCAGCCGCGGCGAGTGATCCGTGATGGCCTGATACTCGTGCCCGAGGGCGCGCGCCGCCGCAGCCATCACGGCGATCGAAGTCGTTCCGTCGGACCAGTCGGTGTGGGCGTGCAGATCGCCGCGAAGGGCCGGCCGGAGCGCGGAGACGATCTCGGGCTCCACGTCGCCGCGCAACTCGATCAGGTAGGCCGGCACGGCTCCCGACTGCGCCTCGCGGATCACTGCGAAGGTGGACTCGCCGATGCCCTTGACCGCGCGGAGCCTCGTCGTGTCCTCTTTCACGTCGTCGGGCAGGTCCTGGAACGCCGCTGCCGCGACCCGGAACGCCTTCGCCCGATATCGGGACGCCCGCTCGCGCTCCAGCAGCGAGGCGATCTCGAGCAGTGCGTCTACGGGTTCCACGGCGATCCTCAGGCCGAGGCCAGCTCCCGGCTCACGCCGATCCATTCGTCGAGTTTCGCGACAGCGCGTCCGTCGTCGACAGCCGCGGCCGCGCGTTCGTATCCCTCACGCAGTCTGTCGAGGATCGGGCGCTGCACCTGTCCGGCGTCTCGAGACAGTTCGAAAGCGACGATCCCGGCGGCGGCGTTCAGCAGCACGATGTCACGCACCGCACCCTGCTCGCCCTCGAGCGTGCGACGCAGGACCTGCGCGTTGTGCTCGGGAGAGCCGCCGATCAGATCGGCGAGCTCGGCGAGCGGGATGCCGAGGTCGCGCGGGTCGAGGTCGTGCTCGTGGATGTCGCCGCGCGTGACCTCCCAGATCCGGCTGTGCCCCGTGGTCGTGAGTTCGTCGAGTCCGTCATCGCCGCGGAAGACGAGAGCTGTCGCCCCTCGAGTGCGGAAGACGCCGGTGATCAACGGCACCCGCTCGATCTGCGCGACGCCGACGGCGTTGGCTTCCGCACGGGCCGGGTTGCAGAGCGGGCCGAGCATGTTGAAGACGGTGGGCACCCCGAGCTCTGCGCGCACCGGTCCCGCGTGCTTGAACCCGGGATGGAATGCACCGGCCCACGCGAAGGTGATGCCTGTGCGATCGAGGATCGTCGCGACCGCCGCGGGGTCGAGTGTGAGCTCGAGTCCGAGTGCGCCGAGCACGTCGGACGAGCCGGACGCCGAGCTCGCCGCCCGGTTGCCGTGCTTCACCACAGGGATGCCCGTGGCGCCGATGATCACGGCCGCCGTCGTCGAGACGTTCACGGTGCCGACGCGGTCTCCGCCGGTGCCGACGATGTCGAGGACGTCGGGCGAGACGGGCAGGGGCACCGCCGCTTCGAGGATCGCGTCGCGGAACCCGACGATCTCGTCGATCGTCTCTCCCTTCGCGCGGAGAGCGACCAGGAAGCCCGCCAGTTGAGCCTGGGTGACCTCGCCCTGCATGATGCGGCGCATCGCCCAGGTCGACTCCCACACACTGAGATCGCGTCGCTCCAGAAGGGTGGTGAGCACATCGGACCAGGTCAGGGAATCAGCCATGAGTGCGATCCTATCGGCGCCGGGAAAACGTGCAGTCCGTTCGACATCGCGCCGGAGGAAGACGACATCCGCCCGTTTCCCGCGGATTCACCGCCGATTCGCAGGCTTTTCTTAGGGTCTCCTAAGTCGGAGCGGGGCAAAACGACGCCCTCCAGTGCAAGAATCACTCCCGCGGATCGGCCATAATGGAACGGTGACGACCTCAGCGACGTATGCCCCGGCGGCGAGAACGATCAAGCGGCCCAACCCGGTAGCTGTCGGAACCATTGTGTGGCTCGGCAGTGAGGTGATGTTCTTCGCGGGACTCTTCGCGATCTACTTCACCCTTCGCAGCACCTCCCCTGAATTGTGGGCGGCGCGCACCGAGCTGCTGAACGTTCCCTACGCGTTCGTCAACACGGCGATCCTGGTCTTCTCCTCGTTCACGTGCCAGATGGGCGTGTTCGCCGCGGAGGACCTGCAGCCGTATCGCATCGCCAAGGGCGAGAAGAACGCCGCCGGCCGACGACGCCTCTTCGGCTGGGGCATGGTCGAGTGGTTCTTCCTCACCTTCGCCCTGGGCGCGATCTTCGTCTCCGGTCAGGTCTGGGAGTACGCGCAGCTCGTCGCAGAGGGCATGCCGATCAGCGCCGACTCCTACGCCTCGGCCTTCTACCTGACGACCGGGTTCCACGCGCTGCACGTGACCGGCGGGCTGGTCGCGTTCCTCCTCGTCATCGGCCGCGCCTACGCCGTCAAGAACTTCCGGCACAAGGAGGCGACGTCCTCGATCGTCGTGTCCTACTACTGGCACTTCGTCGACGTCGTCTGGATCGTGCTGTTCGTCGTTATCTACTTCCTGAAATAAGAGCGGAGCTGATCCCCGAGATGGCACGAGAGAAGAAGCGCCGTTCCACCGGCCGTCG
>Ga0308158_10002125_pt1 | contig 19285 bp, 21 predicted proteins | sample PhyBR2_FD_201038 | JGI IMG/M metagenome (GOLD analysis project Ga0308158, IMG submission 201038) | Phyllosphere microbial communities from UC Gill Tract Community Farm, Albany, California, United States - DLSLB.R2 | ecosystem: Host-associated > Plants > Phyllosphere > Unclassified | place: USA...
CGCGACATCGCACCCCACCTGACGACGGACGACGACACCCCTCAGGGGGAGAGGACCAACTATGGACAAGCAGACGGTGGTGGTCCTCTTCGGCGGGCGTTCCAGCGAGCATTCGATCAGCTCCGCCACGGCGGGCGGGGTTCTCGGCGCGATTGACCGCGACCGCTACGCGGTGATCCCGGTCGGGATCACGCGTGAAGGCTCGTTCGTCCTGGAAGACGACGACCCCGCGAAGTTCCCGCTGGACGCGGCGCACCTTCCCGAAGTGGTCGACAACGGCAGCCGGATCCTGTGGCCCGAGCCCGGTGGCGATCGCACCCTGCGGGTCGTACGCACTGACGGCACCGTCGAGGGGCTCGGCGAGATCGATGTCGTCCTCCCCATCCTGCACGGGACGCACGGCGAGGACGGCACGATCCAGGGCTACTTCGACACCCTCGAGGTCCCGTACGCGGGCGGCGGCGTGCTCGACTCCGCGCTGTGCATGGACAAGCACTTCATGAAGGTGGCTCTGCAGGCATCCGGCATCCCGGTGGCGCCCTGGGTCACGGTTCGTGCTCGGCAGTGGGACGCGGATGCCGCGGGCGTGCGCGCCGCGGCAGAGGCGCTCGGCTCGCTGCCGCTGTTCGTGAAGCCGGCTCGTGCGGGCTCCAGCGTGGGCGTCTCGAAGGTGTCGGATCTCGCCGAGCTCGATGCCGCTCTGGCGCTCGCCTTCGCCGAGGACGACAAGGTCCTGATCGAGATCGGCGTGTCCGGGCGAGAGATCGAGGTCGCGGTGCTCGAAGGCGCCGATGGCGTGCGCGCGTCCCTCCCCGGGGAGATCGTGCTCACGTCGCGCGGCTTCTACGACTTCGAGGGCAAGTACCTGGGCGGCGACGGCGTCGACGTGGTGTGCCCTGCCGAACTCACCGCCGCTGAGATCGACGCGATTCAGCAGATCGGCATCCGCTCCTTCGAGTCGGTCGATGGCCGGGGACTCGCGCGCGTGGACATGTTCCTCACGCCTTCTGGCGAGCTCGTCGTCAACGAGCTGAACACCATGCCCGGGTTCACGCCCATCTCGATGTTCCCGAAGTGCTGGGTCGCCTCGGGCCTCTCGTACGGCGACCTGATCTCCGAGCTCATCGAGGCGGGCCTGCGCCGCTGAGATCTGTCTACGGGCGCGGAGCTTCGGCTCTGCGCCCGTGGCACGGATTCATCATTCGACCCGCTCGGTGCACTTCGCGGTCGACGGCTGGAGCCCCGACTGGATGCTGGTCGAGAGCTTCTCGACGATGGAGCGGAAGTCGATGTCGGACCCGCGCTTGATGATCACCTCGATCGCGGGATCGCGCCCGTAGGTGACGAGGCGCTGGCGCTCGTCCTCCTGGGCGAGCACGAGCCAATCCACGCCGCCGATCGTCTGGCAGACGAGATCCGACGGCGCGGGCACCTCGACGCCGCACCTGAGCACGACCGTCGGAGCGCCCCAGGCACCGGTGGCCTGCGCATCCGTCCACACCCGGTCGAGATCGCCGATCGCGTCGGGCAGCAGCACGGAGACGTCCGCGCAGGCGGCGTTGTTCGCGTCATCCGCGGGATCGACGTGAATCGTCGTCGAGCATCCGGTCAGCGCGCCGAGGAGGATCAGGGCTCCCGCCACGACGGCGAGACGACGAGAACGGGGCATGCTTCCAGGCTACCTTTGACAGCATGCCCTCCCGACCCGACACCGACGATCCGCGCCTGGGCGATCTCTCCGAGGGAGAGATCCTGAAGGCGATCCTGAGCCGTACGGCTCAGGCGACGCACACGATCATCGGCCCCGGTGACGACGCGGCCGTGATCGCCGCGCCCTCCGGAACCGTCGTCGCGACCACAGACACGCTCGTGCACGGTCCCGACTTCCGTCTCGCATGGTCGAGCGGCTTCGACCTGGGCTGGAAGGCCGCGGCCGTGAACCTCGCCGACGTCGCCGCGATGGGCGCTCGCCCGACCGCACTGCTCGTCGCGCTTGCGGTGCCGCGCGATCTGCGCCTGTCCTTCGTCGAGAGCCTCGCCGACGGCTTCCGCGAGGCGTGCGCCGCGCTGGCTCCCGGTTGTGCGGTCGTCGGCGGCGATCTGACGGTGTCCGAGACTCTCACCGTCGCGGTGACGGCACTCGGCGACCTCGAAGGACGGGCTGCGGTCACGAGGTCGGGAGCCCGCCCCGGTGACGCCGTCGCGGTCGCCGGCGAACTCGGTCTGGCTGCTCACGGCCTCGCCGTGCTGTTCGGCCGCTTCCGTGACGGTGAGATGCCGATTCCGGTGGACCCGGCGCTCCTCGCCGAGGGTGAGCGTGAGGCGGTCGCCGCGCAACTGCGCCCGTCGCCGCCGATCGGGCTGGGGCCGTTCGCGGCCGTCGCCGGCGCGACCGCCATGATGGACGTCTCCGATGGACTCGCTCTCGACGCGCGGCGGATGGCGGCGGCATCAGGCATCACCATCGCGCTCGACGGCTCCGCTCTCGGCGGCGATCCGGTGCGTGCACTCGCAGGGGGAGAGGACCACGCTCTGCTGGCGGCGTTTCCGCCCGGCGTCGTGCCCTCAGGGTTCCGGGTGATCGGCGAAGCCCGTCAGGCGGGTGACGAGGCGCTGCTCTGCGACGAGGCGCCTGTCGACGTCTCCGGGTGGGACCCCTATCGGGACTGGGATTCGGCCGCCGGCTGAGGCTCTGCCCACCACAGCGTGGTGTCGCCGTACGCCTTGTCGCGCAGCAGCCGCAGGCCGGCCGCGGCGAAATCCGGCGGTGTGGAGCGCTTGGCGCGCTCGACCACGACGATCGCGTCGGGCGACAGCAACGGCGCAAGAGCGACCAGATCCGCATTCATCGCCTCGTCGGCGATGTCATAGGGGGGATCCGAGAACACCAGATCGAAAGTGCCCGACGAACGGACGAGGAACGGATGCACGGCGCTCTCGTGCACGCGTCCGAGAGCGATCCCGCCGGCCTTCGCCACCGTCGCCGCGTTGCGGCGCACGATCGCGGCCGCCTGCCGTCCCTTCTCGACCAGATCCACGCTGGCGGCTCCCCGGCTGAGAGACTCGAGTCCCAGGGCGCCTGACCCCGCGTAGAGGTCGAGCACGCGCGCTCCGTCGAGAGCATCCGCCGATTCGAGAGCGCCGAAGAGCGATTCGCGCACGCGATCGCTGGTGGGGCGGGTGCCCGCGCTCGGCACTTCGAGACGCGCCCCCCGTGCTCTGCCTGCGATGATCCTGGTCACCCGTTCACGATATCGGCAGGCGACGTCGGCGCCTGTCTCTAGACTCGGATCATGCCGCTCACGCTCGACTCGCCCCTCGCCGAGGCGCTGGGCACGAACGTCGCGAAGTCGCTGACCCGGGCTTTCGGCATGGAGACCGTGGGAGACCTGCTCTCGCACTATCCCCGTCGCTACGCTGACCCGGCCGAGCTCACGCCGATCCGAGAGCTTCCCGTCGGTGAGAACGTGACCATCGTCGCCGAAGTGCTGTCGTCGAGCGCCAGGGCGATGCGCAACCGCCGAGGCGCGATGGTCGAGGTCATCATCGGCGACGGCATCGGGAAAATGTCGCTGACATTCTTCGCCAAGAACCTCGACCAGGCCAAGTGGCGGGCGGGGCAGCTCGCCGTCGGCCGACGGGGCATCTTCTCGGGCAAGGTCGGCGAGTTCAACGGCGTGACCCAGTTCTCCCACCCCGAGTACGAGCTGTTCGACGACGAGGACGAAGCCCGTCGGCGCGCTGACGCCCGTGCCGCCTTGCTGATCCCGATCTATCCTGCGACGGCCAGCCTGGCCTCGATGCAGATCGCGAAGCTCATCGCCCGCGTCCTCGACGACCTCGGGCCGATCGCCGAGCCTCTTCCCGACGTCGTCCGACTCAGGGAAGAACTGCTCACCGCGCGCGAGGCGCTCGAGCAGATCCATCGTCCGAAGACCCGGACGGACATCGATCCCGCCGTGCGCACACTGCGCATGCACGAGGCGCTGTCCCTGCAGACCGCCCTGTTGCAGCAGCGCGACGCTGTCAGGGCGTTGTCGGCGACCGCGAGGCCCGCGCGGCCCGGAGGTCTGCTCGAGCGCTTCGACGCCGGCCTGCCGTACACGCTCACCGACGACCAGCGCACGGTCGGCGAGCAGATCGCGAAGGACCTCGTGGGCGCCTGGCCCATGAACCGCCTCGTGCAGGGCGAGGTCGGGTCGGGCAAGACCCTCGTGGCGCTGCGGGCGATGCTGCAGGTCGCCGAGTCCGGTGGCCAGGCCGCCCTGATCGCGCCGACGGAGGTGCTCGCGGGTCAGCACCTGCGCTCGATCGCCAAGATGCTCGGGCCAGAGCTGAGCCCTCTCGTGATGCCCACGCTTCTCACCGGCCAGATGCCGGCGGCCGATCGCCGCAAAGCGGCGCTGCGGGTGGCCTCGGGGCAGGCGCTCATCGTCGTCGGCACCCATGCGCTGCTGGGGGAGAAGACGACGTTCGCCGACCTCGGTCTCGTCGTCGTCGACGAGCAGCACCGGTTCGGCGTCGAGCAGCGCGAGGCTCTGCGTGCCAAGGGATCCAGCCCGCACGCTCTCGTGCTCACCGCCACGCCGATTCCGCGCACGGTCGCGATGACGGTGTTCGGCGATCTCGACACCTCCGTGATCCGCACCATGCCCGCGGGCCGCGCCGGCATCCAGTCGTTCGTCGCGCCTCTCGCCGAGCATCCCGGCTGGTGGCAGCGCGTGTGGGAGCGTGCATCCGAGGAGATCGCGCAGGGGCGCCAGGTGTTCGCGGTGTGCGCGGCGATCGACACGACGAAGAAGACCGGAGAAGCGGGTGCCCTTCCCGCTCAGGAGGGCGCCAACGGCCCTCGGTGGGGAGTCGTTCAGCTCGACGAGGCGCTCTCCACGCATCCGAAGCTGGGCGGTCTGCGTCGTGCGGTGCTGCACGGCAAGATGCCCTCCGACGAGAAGGACGCGGTCATGCAGGCCTTCGCACGAGGCGAGATCGACCTGCTGCTGGCCACGACCGTGATCGAGGTCGGCGTCGACGTGCCGAACGCCTCGACGATGATCGTGTTGGATGCTGATCGCTTCGGCGTCTCGCAGCTGCATCAGCTGCGAGGTCGCGTGGGCCGCGGGGGAGTGCCCGGCCTGTGCCTGCTGGTCACAGAGGCGGAAGAGGGCTCGGTGGCGAGGGAGCGGGTGGACGCCGTCGCCGCGACACTCGACGGGTTCCAGCTCGCCGAGGTCGATCTCGAGCTGCGAGGCGAAGGCGATGTCCTCGGCTCCGTGCAGGCGGGCGCGCGCTCGTCCCTGCGACTGCTCCGTGTGGTGAAGGACTCCCGGCTGATCGTTCGGGCCCGCGAACTGGCCGAGGTCATCCTCGCATCCGACCCGGCTCTCGCCGAGCATCCCGGGCTGCGCGACGCGATCGAGCGGCGCGTGAGCGACGAGGACCGCGCCGCGCTGGCGAAGAACTGACGTGCCCTAGGCTGGATCCATGCGCCGTACCGAGCGATCGAAGGAGTCCATGTGAGCAGCCGGATCGCCGTCGTCCCGGGTTCCTTCGATCCGCCGACACTCGGCCACCTCGATGTCATCCGCCGGGCGGCGAAGCTGTACGACGAGCTGCACGTGCTCGTTGTCCACAACCCGGGCAAAGAGGCGATGCTGCCGATCTCGCAGCGTCTGGCCCTGCTCGAGAAGTCGATCGCCGAAGACGGGATGAGCGGCAACATCGTCATCGGCTCGTGGAGCATGGGTCTGCTCGTGGACTACGCGCGCGACGTGAACGCGGGTGTGCTCGTGAAGGGCATCCGCTCGCAGATCGACGTCGCCTACGAGTCGCCGATGGCCATCGTCAACCGGCACCTCGCCGACATCGAGACCGTCTTCCTGCTGCCGGATCCCTCGCATGCCATGGTCTCGAGTTCGCTCGTCCGCCAGGTCGCCGGCCTCGGGGGAGACGTCACGCCGTTCGTGCCCCCAGCGGTGGCCGCGTTCCTCGACACCGGAGCCCGCGGCATCTGACTCGGGTCCTGTTCAGCCGGGAGCCGGTAGCATTGCGGGGTGCGTTCCCGTATGAATGGTCCTTTCGTCCTGCCCGTCCGCGACATCGTCCGACGCCCGGGCGAGATGCGTGAACACGAGTTCACCGTCACCCTCGCCGAGCAATGGGGTGAGGGCATCGTGTCTCTGCCCCAGGGATCTGCGCTCGATCTCGATGTGCGTCTCGAGTCCGTTCACGAGGGCATCCTGGTCTCGGGAACGGCCGATGGAGAGTACTCGGGAGAGTGCGGTCGATGCCTCACTCCCATCACTCGGCCAGTCGAAGTCGAGTTCCAGGAGCTTTTCGCGTATCCTGGTGAGGAAGAAACTGACTTCGAGGTTCAAGACGACCACGTGGATCTTGAAACTCTGGTCAGGGATGCGGCCGTATTGTCGCTTCCTTTTCAGCCGGTGTGTCAGCCGGATTGCCTGGGGCTCGACCCGAGAACCGGCGAGAAGCTGACCGTGAGCACCGGAACGGAGCAGGCGGCTCCCATCGATCCTCGGTGGAGCGCGCTCCAGCAGATCACAGACCAAGACGGTACGGCAGAGAGCCGTGCCGCCGAGAAAGAAGAGAGCTAGTCATGGCTGGTAACCCCCCGAAGCGCAAGGTTTCCCGTTCCAACACCCGTTCGCGTCGCGCGCAGTGGAAGGCGGCCCCCGTCGCTCTGGTGAAGACCGTCGAGAACGGCCAGGTCGTCTACAGCCGCCCTCACCAGGCCAAGGTCGTCACCGACTCGCAGGGCACCGAGCTCTTCCTCGAGTACAAGGGCCGCAAGGTCGCCGACGTCTGAGTCGCTCGTGACTGACGTCACAACCGGCGAAGAGACTCTCTCGCAGAAGCTCCGTGTCGATATCGACGCGGAGCTTCTGGAGTTGGCGCTCACCCATCGCTCGTATGCGTACGAGCACGGTGGGATCCCGCACAACGAACGCCTGGAGTTCCTCGGCGATTCGGTGCTGGGGCAGGCGGTGACGGTCATGCTGTTCACGACGCACCCCGAGCTCGACGAGGGGTCGCTGGCGAAACGACGCGCGAGCGTCGTGTCGACGGTGGCGCTGGCCGAGGTCGCGCGTGGCATCGGGCTCGGCAGCCATCTCCTGTTGGGGCGTGGCGAGGAGCAGACGGGCGGGCGCGACAAGGACTCGATCCTCGCCGACACGATGGAAGCCGTCATCGGCGCGACCTACATGTCGGCCGGTCCTGACGCGGCGACCGATCTGGTGCTGCGACTGACCAAGCCGCTGCTCGCCGACCCCGAACGCTACGGGGCCGCGATGGATCCGAAGACCAGTCTGCAGGAGCTCGCCGCCCGCACCGGTGCGACGCCTCCGCAGTACGCGGTCGAGGCGAGCGGTCCGGATCACGATCGCCGGTTCATCGCGACCGTGACCGTGGGCGACGTCACGATGACGGGCAACGGCACGAGCAAGAAGACCGCCGAGATGGCGGCTGCGCTGAACGCCTGGCGCGTGCTCAACGCGCGTGCCTGAGCTCCCTGAGGTCGAGGTGGTGCGAGCCGGGCTCGCGCCTGCCGCAGTCGGATCGCTGATCACCGCGGTGAGCGTGTTCGATGAACGCGCTCTGACCCGGCATCCGCTCGGCGCCGCCGATTTCGTGTCACGCCTCGAGAACCGGACGATCGTCGGCGCTGCGCGCCGGGGGAAGTTCCTCTGGCTTCCTCTGGAAGGCGGCGCGGACGCTCTCATCGCGCACCTCGGGATGAGCGGGCAGATGCTGCTGCGAACACCGGATGCCGCAGCGGAGCGTCACGAGCGCATCCGCATCCATCTCGAGCATCCGACTCACGGCGAGCTCGCCGTGGTGTTCGCCGACCAGCGCACGTTCGGATCCCTCGCCGTCGATCGCCTCGTGGCCGACGGACCGACGCTGATCCCGTCGCAGGTGGTGCACATCGCCCGCGACCCTATCGATGCCGCCTTCGACGACCGAGCCTTCCGCGCCGATCTCGCGAAGCGCGGCAGCGCGGTCAAGCGTGTGCTTCTCGATCAGGGTGTGATCAGCGGCGTCGGCAACATCTACGCCGACGAGTCCCTGTGGGCGGCTCGCATCCACCCGGAGACTCCGGCGTCGGCCCTGTCGACGCAGGCCGTGCGTCGGCTGCTCGCCGAGATCCGCGCCGTCCTCGCCAAGGCGCTGGCCGAGGGCGGCACCAGCTTCGACGCGCAGTATGTCAACGTCAACGGGCAGGCCGGCTACTTCGCGCACTCGCTGAACGCCTACGGGCGTGCGGGGGAGCCGTGCAGCCGCTGCGGACGGCCCATCGTCCGCGCCGCGTTCATGAACCGCTCATCGCATTACTGCCCTCGGTGTCAGAGACGAGGCTGAGCCCGACGCTCGGTCGGAACCAGCCCATCACGCTGTGACAGCGATCGCGCGGATCGAGATCAGGATGCCGGGCAGGTCGACTCCGAGTTTCGCGACGTATCGCGCCGGGGGATCCGACGGGAACCATCGGGCGTACTCCTCGTTGAATCCCATGAAGTCCTCCGGCCGCGCGAGCAGAATCCCGAGTTCCACGAGGTCGTCCATCCCCGACCCGCCGGCCTTCAGGATCGCCTCGCAGTTCGAGAGCGCCTGGCGCGTCTGCACCTGAATCATGCCGCCGGCCAAGGCGCCCGTCTTCACGTCGATGCCGACGGTTCCCGAGATGTACACGTGGTTCCCCGCTCGCACAGCCTGGCTGTACAGAGGTGAACTCGGAGCATCCGTTGTGGCGATGATCTCTCTGGGCATGCTGAACTCCTCGTCGAGCCGTCCCCCTGATGGCCATCATCGTGACAGAAGACGACCGGCTGCGGAAGAGCGTGTGCTCCGAGCCGTCAGCCCTCCTGGTCGACGATGCTCTTCAGCACGCTCGTCGCTCCCATGCCGTTGGGCCAGCCCGCATAGAACGACAGATGCAGGAGCGCCTCCTTGAGCTCGTCGTCGGTGACGCCGTTCTGACGCGCGTAGCCGAGATGGAACTGCAGCTGGTCCATCTTGCCCATAGCGGTGAGGGCCGCCACCGTGATCAGGCTGCGGTCGCGCTTGGTGAGCCCGTCCCGCTCCCAAACCTCGTCGAAGAGCACCCGGTCGGTGTAGTGGACCATCCCTGGCGCGAAGTCGCCGAAGGCGTTCTTCCCGCCAGACCAACCGGTGCTCTGCTCGTCCTTGCTCATGTCTGCTCCCGTCCGGCGCATGTGCGGCATGCGACCGTCTTCCATCCAACTCCGCTCGTGCGCATCGTGGGAGGCTCTCTCCAGGGGTGTACTGACAGGGACTGGCACGAACCAGGGGGTCGAGGCGTAGCGTCGGAGAATGACCACGACCAGCGATGACTTCACGCAGATCTTTCCGCTCGGTGAGCCGAACGACGCCTTCGCGCAGTACTTCACGGGCCAGAGCTACCTGGCGCCGCTCGCGTCGGGGAGCGTGCCGGTGAGCAACGTCACCTTCGAGCCGGGCTGCCGGAACAACTGGCACCTCCACCACGGTGCACACGGCGGGGGAGACCAGATCCTGATGTGCACGGCAGGGTCGGGGTGGTTTCAGGCCGAGGGCGAGGAGCCGGTCAGCATGGAACCCGGAACGGTGATCCGCGTGCCGGCCGGCACCAAACACTGGCACGGCGCGAAGGCTGACACCTGGTTCTCGCACATCGCCTTCATCACTCCGGGTGACGAGGTCAGCAACGAGTGGCTGGAGCCCGTCACCGATGAGGCGTACGGCTCGCTGCCGGCGACGCGCGCCGACGACTGAACCGAGCCGACTCCGTCAGTGCTCGCCCTTGATGACGAAGTACGATCCGCGGATCTCTCCGGCGAGCTTCGACCTCTGTCGTGCGAACTTGAACGCGGACAGCTCCGCAGGGATGTCCATGCCCAACGCGAGCTTGAATCCGACGGCGCGCTTCCCGCCGTCCTCGACCGTGTACATGACGTTGATCGAGAGTCCCGAGGCGTAGAAGACATAGCCGAAGCGGATGCCGCCGGCTTCGAAGCCGCTCACCTCGAGGGCGGGGCTTTCGATGACGATGCCGCGTTCCTCACGGAGAATCTCGGTCACCCACGCCAACGTCTCCGGATCCTCGTCCGGAGTGCTCACGGTGAAGGGCGTGCCGTACTTGTTGGTGATGTAGCGTGCCTCGTTCGCACGCAGACCCGCCAGTGCCTCCGCGACAGGCGAGGACTCCAGACCCGCGGTCGAGACGTTCACGAAATCGACGACTGTGCTCATGCGGCCATCCTCTCAGACGAGCGACGAGAGGAACGTCGCCGACGGGGCGAAGAACGTGGTGCCGGTGTGCGCGACGGAGAAGTCCAGGATCCGGTCGTGCAGCCCGGGCGGATCACCGATGAACATGCGCTGCAGCATCCGCTCGATCACCCACAGTCTGCGGGAGTATCCGATGAAGTAGGTGCCGAACTCCCCGGCACCCGGGCGCCCGAAGGGCATGTTGTCGCGCAGGATGTCGTGTTCGCCCGAGTCATCGGTGATCGTGGCGAGGGTCTTGTGCGCCTGTTGCGTGCCGACCGCGGCATCATCGAGCTCGACGTTGTCGGCCTTGCGCCGGCCGATCACCGCCTCCTGCTGCTCAGTGGTGAGCGATTGCCATGCGTCCAGATCGTGAAGGTACTTCTGGACGACGACGTAGCTGCCGCCGGCGAACGCCGAGTCCTCGGCCCCGACCAGAGTCGCTTCGGGGAGGGCGGGCCCCACCGGGTTCGCGGAGCCGTCGACGAATCCGAGAAGGTCGCGGGCGTCGAAGTACCGGAAGCCCGAGACCTCGTCATCCACCGTCACCGCTGTGCCGAGCTGCTCGAGCATCAGCCTCTCGAGTTCGAAACAGAGGTCGGGGCGTTCCGCGCGGATGTGGAAGAGCAGATCGCCCGGCGTGGAGATCGCAGTATGCACGCGACCGCTGACTTCGGGGAACGGATGCAGCTCCGCCGGCAGCGGGTGGCCGGTCAGACCCCTCCAGATGCGGCTGCCGACGCCCACGGTGCACGACAGCCGCGCATCCAGATCGCGGAAACCGACGGACTTGACGATGTCCTCGACGCCGGCGACGATGGCGCGGACGTCGTCGAATCGCGTCTCGTCCACGGTGAGCACCAAGAAGATCGCACTGCGCGTCAATGGTGCGTCCACCTGCTGCGGCGCTATTGGCACCCGGCGCTCTGGCATCTGGCCTCCTCGTCGTCGCGAGCAGACTAACAGGGTCGGCTCACGCCGCGCGGAACGAGCGGGACAGCACAGGTGTGGTCGCGCGCGTGCTCACCCAGACAACCGCGATTCCGACGGCGACGACGAGCGTGATCGTCAGCAGCGACACGGGCGCGACGATCAGGGCGATGCCCAGCAGCGGGAAGACGAGGATGCCCGCGCACAGTGCCGAGCCGATCGAGGTGAGCAGCAACGGCGCCATGATGGCACGGGTGCGGGCCCTGTCGACGGTCTGCAGCGGGACTCCGAGGTGATGCAGACTGCGATGCAGCTCACGAGCGTCGAGGATCGCCGAGGCCTGATTGACGCCGACGGATGCGGCCACCATCAGGAATGATGCCACGAGCGTGATGATCAGCCCGGTGCGCATGTCGCGCGCGAGGGCGAGATCTGTCGCTTCGGCACCTGCAGAGTCCATCACCCCGATGAGCGAGACCCCGGTGCCGGCGAAGACGGCCATGAAGCTCGCCATCGAGATGCCGCCCACCTGCCGCCACGCAGCCTTGGGATCGTCGAGGACCATGCGCGCGGCGAGCAGTCGCTCGGGGACCTGGGCGCGCTTCAGCCACCCGCGAGCGCTCACCTTCAGCGCCCAGGGGCCCACGAGATTGAGCACCGCGAGTCCCGCGGCGAAGAGAAGTGAGACCACGACGATCGTCGTGACCATTCCCGCGATCTGCGGCACGATCTTGGCGAGACCGAACGCGACCGCGACAGCACCCGCGCCGAGGACGAATCGGATCCAGTGGGCTCCGGCTGCGGTGGTGCGCATGCGCACCCCGAGTGGGGAGATGACGACCCGGCGCAGGCCGACGGCGGCGCTGAGCACGGCGAGGACGACGACACCACCTACCACCGCGATGACGTGAACAGGAGCCAGGAGCACGGCCTGCCAGCCGAGAGCCTGACCGCGGAACGGGATGAGTCCGATGAGCGGGCTGATCAGCAGGTATCCGACGACGCCGGCGATCGCGCCGGCCGCAGCGAGCAGCGCCGACTCCGCGACGGTGGCGATGCCGACGCCGAGTGGCGTCACCCCCAGAAGTCGCAGGGTCGAGAGGCGTTCATCGCGGCGCCGTGCGGCGAGCCGTGCGGCTGCCCCGCCCAGACTCATGAGCGGGACGAGAAGGAGGGCGAGGGCGATCGCGGCCAGGGCCTGGTAGATCGGAGCGTACTCGTCCTGCCATCCCCAGAAGCTCTGCGCGCCGCCGATCACGGTGAGCACGAGCGTCGTCACGACGCCGAAAGCGATAAGCGGAAGCGCGATGAGTCCACCCTGCCCCGGAGAAGGGCGCACCAGCATCGCGAGGACGCGGGCGTTCATGCGTCCACCGCCGTGGAGACCACGACTCCGTCGCGCACCGCGATGGTCCGCGAGCATCGTGCGGCGACGTCGCGATCGTGCGTGACGACCACCAGGGTCCGGCCCTGCCCTGTCGTCGACCACAGCAGCGCGTCCATCACCTCCCGCGACGTGTGCGAGTCGAGGGCGCCGGTCGGCTCGTCGGCGAACACGAGCTCTGCGCCGGTGGCCTGCGCGCGAGCGATCGCGACGCGTTGAACCTGTCCGCCGGAGAGCTCGCCGATACGGCGATCCTCCATGCCGGCGAGACCGAGGGCACCGAGCCATGAGGCGGCGTGCTGAACGGCATCCGCTCTCTTCACGCCGTTGATCATCGACGCCAGTGCGACGTTCTCGACCGCGGTCAGCTCGGGGATGAGCAGTCCCTGCTGGAAGACGAAGCCGAGCCGTTCCCGTCGCAGGCGCGATCTCGCCGACTCGCCCATCCCGGTCAGCTCGATCGCCCCTCCGGCGGACGGATGGAAGGTCACCGATCCGCTGTCGGGCGTGATGATGCCGGCCAGAACGTGCAGCAGCGTGGTCTTGCCGGATCCGGACGCGCCCATGATGGCGACCGATTCACCGCGGGCGATGGCGAGGTCGACACCGGCGAGCGCTCGTGTGGCGCCGTAGGACTTGGTCAGAGCGTGTGCGACGAGGACGGGGCTGTTCATGCTTCCAGCCTCGCCGCACGCGCTCCTCGGATCGTCGGCCCGGGGGCTGATCCGTCTACATCGGAGGGATGATGTGTCAGAGCCGCTTCTGCCACGCACCGGCGTAGGACACCGGCACGAACCCGATCGCCTCGTTGATGTCGAGCATCGGCCGGTTCTCCTCCGCGTTGAACGTCGACACGACCGGAGACGTCGGCACGAGTTCGCGCCAGCGCAGCAGGTTCGCGCACTTGACGATCATGCCCAGCCGGTGCCCTCGGTGGTGCGCGGCGACGAGCGTTCCGAACTGATGCGTGACTCCGGCACGGTCCGCGGCGACCAGCAGCTCGTTGTATGCCACGATCTCTCCCGTGGGCACGTGCTCGACGGCGGTCACCGAGACGAGCTGCCCTGCGGCGGTCAGCGTCGCTTCGCGTCGCACGACCCGCGCCGCGTCGTACTGCTCGGCGACGAAGTCCATGTCTCCGCTGGGTGCATCGGTCGACAGACGAGCGAGCACGGCGGCGTAGCCGTCGCGCAGCTCGGGTGGAGTCGGCATCGTCCATGCAAGCACGCGATAGTCCGGGCCGGCGAACGCAGACGCCTCCGTCAGCATCCGCCGCACGTCGGTGTCGTCGGAGCGCAGGTCGTACTCGCTGTTGCGCTCGACCTGTTCCAGCGTGTATCCGGCGTCGGCGATGACGTCGGCGAGCGGCGTGGCCGGGATCCGTCCCCACCCGGTCGCCGGCACCAGCATCCGTTCGTGCTCCTCCGGTCGATGCAGCGTCCAGGACTGCAGGATGCTGCGCCCTCTCGCCACCGCGTCCTCTTCGGCCCGGGCCAGGAGCGCCTGCTCCACACCGTGGCCGGCGCGCGCCGCGGGCACGAGGATGTCGAGCTCCGCGGTCGACGCGCCCTCCTCCTGCGCGTAGGCGAGCGTGATCATGCCGACGACATCGTCGTCGACCCGAGCCACGAAGCCGAGATGCAGGCTGTCGGTGGGGTCCTGCCATTCCGAGAGCATCTCCGCGGCTGACGGCGACAGATCGGGCAGTCCGACCTGCTCGTCGCATATCCGCCGGCTCAGATCTCCCAGGAGCCGGAAGTCCTCGGCGTCGTCGGCGTCGAGGGACGACGGCACACGCAGCGCGGTGATCGAGATGGTCACGACAGGTCCTTCCTCCACGCGCCCTCGTAGGCGACGGGGACGAAGCCGATGGCCTCGTTGATGTTCAGCATGGGCCGGTTCTCCTCGGCATTGAAAGTGATGACGCGGGGGCTGAGCGGACGCTGCGCCCTCCAGGACAGCAGGCCGGCGGTCTTGACCAGCATTCCGAGTCGGCGCCCTCGGTGCGAGGACAGCACGAGCGTGTCCTCCTGATGCGTCGTCTCATCGGCGCGAGGGCCGATCGCGAGCTCGTTGAAGGCGCACAGCTCTCCGGTCGCGGCATGCTGCGCGGCGGTGACGAGCACGGTGTTCCCGCGGTCGAGGTGACGTGCATCGTGGCGCGAGACGCGCTCGGCGTCCCACTGCTCCTCCGGCATGTCGAGGTCGGCGTCTGGGACGTCGGTCGACATGCGCTGCTTCATGCGCGCGTAGCCGTCGACATATGCAGAGGGCGTCGGCAGCGTCCACTGCACGATCCGGTACCCGTCGGCCATCTCCTCGGCGGCGTCCCGCAGCGCGGCGACACGGCGCATGCTGTCCTCCGACATCTCGAGGATGCTCACCCGCTCCACCTGCTCGAGTGCGAACCCGTGCCGAAGGAGGAACCGGGCATGGTGGTCGCGCGGAACCGAGCCGAACCCCGTAGGGGAGTCGAGACGCTCCTCCCCGTGATCGGTGTGCTCGGTCCACAGCAGCAGCTTGCGGACGCCGGCCTCGTCCGCCGTCCTCTCGATGTACGCGAGGACGGCCGTTCCGAGGCCACGGCCCCACATGCGCTGCAGCAGGTTGATCGTGATGTACGCGGTCTGTCCGCCGCCGTCGGCGACGATGTTCAGCACGGCGACGCCGATCGTCTCTCCGTGCTCGACGATCGACCATTGCCGACGCTCGAGGTCGGCGTCCGACCGCAGCAGCGGCAACAGAGCGTCCGGTTCGAGGTGCTCGTCGTCGCGTCCGGTCGTCTCGCGCAGCGAGGCGTTGCGGACGCGAGCGTAGTCCAGCAGGTCTCCGGCGTCCGCCGCATCCGCCCGTGCGGGAAGCACGAGCGGATGCAGCGTCGCGGATTCGGTGAGAGCGATCATCGTGCAGTTCTCCGGTCAGCGCAGCTGGCGCTGCATGTGGTATTCGAGCAGGATGCGGCTCTCACCGGTCGTGAGGTGCCGATCGCTGAGGAACAGCGGTTCGGCGGGAGTGATGACGCGTTCCTTCACGGTCTTCGGCCGCTGAGCCCTCTCGAGCAGCCAGAGGCCGATCTTGAGCGACAGGCGGTCTGCGAGAGCGAGTTCGCGCAGATCATCGGGGGCGGGGATGTGCAGGACCGTCGGGTCCTGGATATCCGGAGGGTGGGTGGTGCTGTGGTGCAACGTGGTGTTCACGGTGTGTCCTTCGAGGTGAATGGTGGTGAGGAGTGGCGGAAGGCGCCGACGATGCGGACCGATCTGCGATCGGGGGCGGCGCGGGAAGGAGTGATCTCCCTCGCGGGGATCAGCGGATGCCGGGACGGCGGGAGACCGTGATCGGCGGAGCGATCAGGTGCGAAGCGCAGTGTCGCGTCGACGAGATGACCCACCTGTGGCGGGCGAATTCTCCGACTGCGGTGCTACGAGAGCGTGCAGCGCCGAAGACCCGAGGTGGTCACCGAGAACGCAAAGCGCGGCGTGGAGTGAACACGCGCGGCGAGGCCTGTGGCCTGGGCGTTGAGCTGAATCATCATCGGTAACCTCCTTTCACGGGTCGATCCGTTGGTACCGTAGCGAAGGCTCTCAGGCAGAGTCAAGCACCGGGCGTGTCGCCCGGCGTGTCGCGTTCACGGGATCCCCGCGCGGGATGCTCGTCCGAGCGCGTGATTCCGGTAGCGTGATGGCGTGATTTCCCCTGGACGAGTGGCCCCCCTATGCATCTGAAGAGCTTGACGCTCAAGGGGTTCAAATCGTTCGCGCAGCCCACGAGCTTCGTGTTCGAACCCGGGGTCACCTGCATCGTCGGCCCGAACGGATCGGGCAAGTCGAACGTCGTCGACGCGCTCGCCTGGGTCATGGGAGAGCAGGGGGCGAAGACGCTCCGCGGCGGCAAGATGGAGGACGTCATCTTCGCCGGGACGTCGACCCGTGGCCCTCTCGGCCGTGCCGAGGTGCAGCTCACGATCGACAACGCCGACGGCGCGCTCCCGATCGACTACGCCGAAGTCACGATCAGCCGCACGCTGTTCCGGAACGGGTCGAGCGAATACGCGATCAACGGGGAGAGCTGCCGTCTGCTCGACGTGCAGGAGCTGCTGAGCGATTCGGGTCTCGGCCGCGAGATGCACGTCATCGTGGGACAGGGGCGCCTGGACACCGTGCTGCAGGCCTCGCCGGAGGACCGACGGGGGTTCATCGAAGAGGCTGCCGGCATCCTGAAGCACCGTCGACGCAAGGAGAAGACCCTTCGCAAGCTCGACGCGATGGAGACCAACCTCACGCGCCTCAGCGACCTCGCCGGAGAGATCCGTCGCCAGCTCAAGCCGCTCGGGCGTCAGGCCGAGATCGCCCGGGAGGCGCAGACCATCGCCGCAGTCGTGCGCGACGCGAAGGCCCGCATCTTCGCCGACGATGTCGTGGCCCTGCGGACCGCGCTCGCCGACCACACGCGCACGGAGCAGGAGCGGCACACCGAGCGCCTGGTGCTCACGGACCAGGCCGAGGCGGTGCGCGCCGGCATCGCCCGTCTCGAGCGTGAGCAGAACTCGGTCGCCGTCGATCAGGCGCGCAGCGTGGCCTTCGGTCTCGAGCAGGTGCAGGAGCGGATGCGCGGGCTGTACACGCTCGCGAATCAGCGTCTCGCTCTGCTCGGCTCGGACGAGGATGACGCCGCGGTCACCGCGGTCACTGTGACGCAGGCGGTGATCGACGAGGCCAAGGACGAGATCGACGAGATCTCCGCGGGGCTCGGCGATGCGCAGGATGCCGCGACGGCCGCGAGCCGAGAAGTCGTGCACGCCCGCGCGGAGCTCGACACCCTCGACGTCGACATCGCCGAGCAGAGCGCTCTGGTCTCGGAGTACGACATGCGTCTGACGGCTCTGCGTGGAACGGCGGAGGCCGCAGCATCCGCGCTTGCCGCCGTTCGCGGCGCGGTGCTGCGTCAGGAGAACGCGCTCGAGGCTGCGGACATCCGCCGCCGCGAAGCCGCTGAGGCACTCGAATCGATCGCCGACGCGGAGGCTCCGGAGGGCACGGCAGCCGAGCATGCTGCTGCGTACGAGGCCGCTCAGCGGGCGGCGACGGCGGCTGAGACCGAGCGCGAGGCACTGCGTGAGCGTCTGCATGCGGCCGAGCGCGAGGTGGACGCGCTCACCGCCAAGGCCGCGGCGCTCGACAGCGCGCTGGCCGTCTCGGGAGGAGCCGCCGAGATCGTCAAGGCGGGAGGGCCGGGCATCCGCGGGCTGGTCGGAGACGCGGTCCAAGTGCGCGCGGGCTTCGAGGCGGCGGTCGCCGCGGTGCTGGGGCCCCTCGCCGAGGGTGTTCTGGTCGGTGCGCCGTCGGACGCCTTCGCTGTCGCCGTCGAAGCTGCAGACAACCGCAGGGGAGTGGTCGACGTCGTCATCGCCTCGGCTGCGGGGCAGGCGATCGATCCTCCTGCTGTCGAGGGCGTCACGCCCGCCGTCGACACGGTTGCCGCTCCCGACGGGGTGCTCGCGATCCTGTCGCACGTGCTGATCGCCGACTCGCTGGACGCTGCCCGTTCCGCGCGTGCGGCGCTCGACCTCATCGGAGACGCCAGCACCACGATCGTCACGGTGGGAGGCGACGTGATCACGGCGCAGACGCTGCGCACCGGCGCGGGTGGCGAGAGATCTCGCCTCGAGCTGGCAGCCGAGCGCGACGCCGCGAAGGAACGTCTCGCCGAAGTGCAGATCGTCGTCGACTCGCTGCGAGAGGCCCGCGAGGAGGCCAGCGAGCAGGTGGAGACGACCCGTCGGCTCGCGAAGGACGCTCTGCGTGCGCTGCGCGAGCACGATGCGGCCCTCGCGACCCATGCCGAGCAGGTCAACCGCATCACCGTGCGGCACGAGTCTGCGGTCGCGGAGTGCGAGCGGCTCGAGACGGGGCTCGCGCAGGCGCAAGCCGCGGTCGCAGATGCCGAGGCGACGGCGCAGGCCGCGCGGGCGGAGCTCGATCGCGCCGTCGAAGCTCCCCGCCCGGTACTCGACGCCTCGGCCCGTGACGGACTTCTCGAAGCGCTCGAGCTGGCTCGTGAAGGGGAGGTGCGCGCTCGGCTGGAGGTCGAGACGCTGCGTGAGCGGGTGCGAGCCGCTCAGGCACGGGTCGCCTCGCTCGAGCGGCAGCGAGAGCAGGAGCGGGATGCGGCGGCCGAGGCCGCGCGTCGGGCCGTGATCCGCAGGGCGCAGCGGGAGGCGGCATCCGGCGTCGCCGAGGAGCTGCCCCGCATCCTCGATTCTCTCGACCGTTCGGTCACGGAGGCGCGCATGGCGCTCGCGGAGGCGGAGACGGCGCGATCGGCTCAGAACGAGGAGCTCACGGCTCTCCGGGCGCAGGAAGCGACTCTGCGGGATCGCCTCGCCGGCCTCACCGAGAGCGTGCACGGGCTCGAACTGCAGATCCACGAGAAGAAGCTCCATCTCACCAGCCTTCTCGACCGTGTGGCGTCGGAACTCGCGCTCGATGAAGATATTCTCATTGCGGAATATGGGCCCGACCAGCTCGTTCCGCACGACCCGCTCACGCCGGCCCCCGACGGGGAGCACATCGAGGGCGGGACGGTGCCGTTCGACCGTCGGGTCCAGCAGCGCCGTCTCGCCGAGGCGGAGCGCAAGCTCGCACAGCTCGGACGGGTCAATCCGCTCGCGCTGGAGGAGTTCGC
>Ga0308158_10002127_pt1 | contig 19283 bp, 14 predicted proteins | sample PhyBR2_FD_201038 | JGI IMG/M metagenome (GOLD analysis project Ga0308158, IMG submission 201038) | Phyllosphere microbial communities from UC Gill Tract Community Farm, Albany, California, United States - DLSLB.R2 | ecosystem: Host-associated > Plants > Phyllosphere > Unclassified | place: USA...
TCCAAACGCAACCGCAACGGGGAACGGCCGAGCCAGCCGGCACATGGAACGCGATAGACCTCGACCTTTCGCGTTACGACAGCATCGCCACCCGCTTCAGCGCCGCGAGCGCCGAGAGCACCTCGTTTCTGAAGTCGGGGATCGAGACGCGCAACCGCGCCTTTAACGCGATGATCGACGAAATCGAGCAGGTCGCCACCCGCTCGCGCGCGCCGGTCCTGCTGATGGGGCCGACCGGTGCAGGCAAAAGCCAGTTGGCGCGGCGCATCTACGACCTCAAGCGGCTGAAGCATCAGGTCAAGGGCGCGTTCGTCGAAGTGAACTGCGCCACGCTGAAGGGCGACAGCGCGATGTCGGCTCTGTTCGGCCACAAGAAGGGGTCATTCACCGGGGCAACAGCCGATCGCGCCGGACTGTTGCGGACGGCCGATAAGGGGATGCTGTTTCTCGACGAAATCGGCGAGCTTGGCCTCGACGAGCAGGCCATGATCCTACGCGCGATCGAGGACAAGCGCTTCTTGCCAGTGGGAGCAGACAGCGAGGCAGCGTCCGATTTCCAACTATTGGCCGGCACCAACCGCGAACTGGGCCGGGCCGTAGCGGACGGGCGCTTTCGCGACGACCTGTACGCGCGGCTCAACTTGTGGACGTTCACGCTGCCCGGTCTCGCCGACCGCCACGAGGACATCGCACCCAATCTGGATTACGAACTCGACCGCTTCGCCGAACGCGAAGGAACGCGGGTCACCTTCAACAAGGAAGCGCGAGACCGTTACCTGACCTTCGCCACCCATTCTGACGCGCGCTGGACCGGCAATTTCCGGGATCTTGCGTCCAGCGTGACCCGCATGGCGACGTTCAGTCCCAGTGGACGAATAGACGCCTCTTGCGTGGAGTCGGAGATCGCTAGGTTGAGACGGCTATGGTCGACCGGTACCGCCGTCGACGAAGGGCTTGGCAGCATTGTGCCGGCAGAGCGAATGGCCGAGCTTGATCTCTTCGACCGTGTTCAGTTGGCCCATGTCATCGACGTCTGCCGCCGGAGCCGCTCGCTGTCAGAGGCGGGGCGAATGTTATTCGCTGCATCGCTGGCGAAGCGGAGCTCCTCCAATGACGCCGACCGGCTGAGGAAATATCTCCAGAGGTTCGATCTGACATGGCCAGCTTTAAACGACAGTCACTAGACCGAAGATGCTGCGCTCATGACGTTCTCAGCGCTGATAACGAACGATCGCCTTTGCCGTGCTGTGAGTAACTCAGACCCAATAGTGGACGTTCAGCGGCACTCTGCCAGACCCTAAAAGCCGCCGTTCGTTCACGTCGGTCGGCATTTTTTAAGCTCTGAGAATGTCTCCGGTTGCGCGCAAAGCGACCTTCTGCCCTAGGTAATGCCGATGCGCCTGAACCTTCATGAACATGCTGCCTACCGCGACCAGTTCGCGCTCGTCGAGGAGCGGTTCAACCTCTTGTTTGACGACGAGCCGGCATTCTCTCGCGTGCTGTCTGCCGGCCTCTCGTTCATGCATGCAGCCAATGCTGAGGCAAAGTTAAGCCTTTTAAAAAGCAACCTCTTTTCGGAAGAGTTGCTGCAGGCGATGATTTGCGGTGGCGAGAGCTACAAGACTGGACCTATTGACTACATCTGGCGCCGTCTTGTCGGCCGCCAAATCGTCATTCGTGCAACCGGCCACATGCCGGGCGCGTTTGTCGATCACAGTCTCGTCCTACCACTTCTTCTCGAGTATTTGAGATCTCATACTCTGCCGAACATCTTCATCCCGCCGTCGGCCTTCGTGTCGCGCTATCGAGACGCACTAGTCGCTGTAGACGTGCGGACCGCCAAGGGTGTGCTATCACGTGGAAGTGGCTTCTTCGCCGTCCCTGCGCCCGGCGCTGCTCCTAAGCTGTACACCTGCAGGCACAACGTCGATCCCGGCGCCGGGATCGATCTGGTGGCAGTCACCACGGCCGCCGGCACTAAGCTGCGCTTCGGCCCGCCCGCGCTTCACTCGAGTGAGGACATCGCCGTCATCCCAATTGAAGGCCTTCGGGAGCACGAGCCGCTATTCCGGTTCCGCGACGAGACGGAGATGTTCGACGATGTCTATACGCTCGGATATCCGATGGTGCCTTGTGCGCAGACCGATGTGATCGGGCATCGCGGCGAGATCAATGGCACCGCTCAGCTGTTCATCGGCGGAAGTGACATCCTCATTATCTCTAATCTCGTGTCGCCGGGAAATAGCGGGGGCCCGGTGCTCGACCGCGACGGCTTTTGCGTCGGCATGTCGACCAAGTGGCTTGAAGGCGAATGGGACGGGGAAAGGGCAAGGTTCTCCGCTGCCATCCCCGCCGCGCTATTATCCGGCTTCTGCGCGTGAAATGCGGGTCCGACCTAGTGAGCAGGCGGACCCAGTTGCAGACGTTCAGAGCGCCCGTCCAGTTTCCCAAATCCGGCCATTTGTTCAGGTCGATCTAATGATCGCCGTCGTCGAACGAGATGGTCATCTGGCAGGTCCTAATTTGAGCGATTTATCCATGCCAGTTTTCGGGTGAATAAGTTAGCTTGCGCGGTAGGCGCAGGTGACGAGCTTCGCCTGCCGGTCGGCAACCGAGCGGTTTTCGCTCGCCTCTTGCGTGACCAGCATGTTGCGCACGTCCCGATAGCTCGTCGGCCGCGTCGCGCAGCGTATTTCACCGGTCATCAGATTATGCCCGACCTTTGGATCGCTGATCTGGAAGCTGACTTTGAGCCCGCTCGTTATTACGGCGGCGCCGGGAAGCCCCACGGTGTACCAGATGTTCGATCGGGTGATCGACGTCCCGCCCCGATCGTCGATCGCAACGCGCAGGATGAGCGGCAGCTGATCAAAACCGTTGGCCGCCAGCTGCGCGGCAGAGACGATCGCCGGCATACCTTTCTCGGACGACGTGATTCCCGCGACGAATTTGTCGATCGTGTCGATCATCGCTTTGTGGACTTCGCTGTCGCACTGCCGATTGGCATCGGTCCAGCTTTGCAGATCCGTCAGAAGGGCAAACGCCGGGTTTGTAGCCGGATCGACCGCTAGCTTCTCGTTGAGCACGATCAGCCAGTCATTGCTGGCTGGTGCGAAGGCTGGGGTTGCTGTCGCTAGGTCGAGCCACTTGGGCCGCTGTGCCCCTCCCATAAGGATCGCATTGACCAGCGTCCGATCATCCGCGCCTAGCTTGATCGCCCCGACGCTGACATCGCTTGCAAGTGCGGCCACAATGTCGGTACGCGCAAACCCGAATTTCTTCGTCTCGCTGGACCCGGCGCCTTCCGCAAAATAGCGCCCTCGCCCACTGGTCGTGGTTTGCTCGACAACGATCGGGGCCTTGCGGCATTCCGCCACCGGCAGCGCATAGGCTCTGGTTTTCAGCGCCTGCATGCGCTGGACCACCCAAAGCGCCATCGAAAAGTCGACGGTGTCGTCCTTGGCGAGCACGAGCACGGCGCGGTTGCCATTTTTGGTTCGCGCCAATTCAGTGATCTGCCGAATGGCTGCGCCCGCCTTGAGCATGGCATCGCTATCGAGCAACGACGCCTCTATTGCTCCAGCACCGTCTCCCATCGTCGTCTTACCGCTCGCGGCGGCAATGCCCAGACCCGCCGCGATGCCCGTCTTCGCGACATCGTCATCAGCATGCGCGGGTGCGCCCACGGCAATCAGTACGGCGCACGCGCAGATGAACTTCCATTTGGATGTTAAAGCCACGACAGTTCCCCCGAAATGCTGATCCCTCAGCCCTTGGCTATACGGAATTGTATCAGCTTCGCAGCGCGTCTGCTTCATCTTTCTCCATCAGATCGGACGGATTCGAATAAACCGACCAAGTATCTCTCGGGCTACTGCCGGGCGCGCCGAACAATGTCTTTGGGGACTAAGCCGACGAGATCAGGAGGATTCGATAGAACGATATCTGTCCTCAACAGCTACGAACGTCGGGAAGCAGTTGCGCGGATGCGTAGACCTACTTTCCGCCATTCATCGCTGTTGGGGAGATTCCCGTAACCCGCCGTTCGTTCAGGTGAATAGGCCCATCGCCGGCCTTGCTCTGAACCGCAATGTCGCCTGTGGACTGTTGGGCAAAGCCGAACACTCGGCTTAGACCGAGCCCCGTACCGTGCCAATGGCCTTTGGTGGCGCAAAACGGTTCGAAAATGTGTTCGAGCTCGTCGGCAGCGATCCCGGTGCCGGTGTCGGCGATCGAGATGGCGACATGCGGCTGCACAGTGCGCGGATGATAGCCCACTGCGGGTCGCTTATCTACCACGCAAACGGCCGGGGTCAGGATCCCTTCCGGGCAGAACAATAGTGCCACGCGGGCGATATGATGCGCGGACCCTGCCCAGCCTTAAGGCCGGCAGAGCACGCCCCGCTGTATCCGTGTTCCTTGCAGGGCGTTGCGGGCTCGGAGACCCAGCAGAGGGATCCGGGGAGACTGTCGGCTCACTGGCAGGGGACCACTTTCCTCACATGAGAAGTTTGGTATCTTCATGTTGTTCGGGGTGGACACCGAATTGCCGGCGCGCCAACAGTCAGGGCATGGCATCTATCTTCATTAGTCACGCGGTGGCGGACAAGAAGCTCGCAGAGCTGCTAGCGAACTTCCTCAAGCAGGCAATCGGTGTTCCAGTCGCCGAGATATTCTGCTCTAGCCTTGCGGATAACGGCATTCCATTCGGGACCGATTTCAACACCTATATCCGGGAGCAGATCGAGGCGCCGAAGCTGGTTCTGCTCCTCCTGACCCCGGCGTATCTCGAGAGCGCCTTCTGCATGATGGAGCTTGGTGCTGCCTGGTCGCGCGAACATCGTACGCTGCCCATCGTCGTGCCGCCTGTGGCGTTCGATACCGTGACCAAGACCTTGGGCCTCAGGCAGGCATGGGACATCACCAAGAAAGAGGGCCTAATCGATCTGCGGAAAATGATCGTGCCGCTGATCACACTTGAGCCGCGTGGCGAGCACGCGTGGGATGACAAGCGGACCGCGTGGAAAACCGATCTCAAAAAGGTTCTCAGGTCGCTAGCCCCCGCTCGCAAGATCAATGCGGCAGCGCACCAGGTGATTACCGAACGGGTCGACGAGCTCGAGGAAGAGGTGTCCGACCTTGAAACTCAGCTCGACCGTCAGAAGGATCTGGTAGCGGCGCTGGAAAAGGCCAAGGACAGGAAAGAGATAAAGGCCATCAAGGCTGCACATGCTGGTGGGGACGGCCTGCAGGAACAGTTCGACGATCTGCTCAACGAGGTAAAGTTTGCGCGCCCGGACGACACGCCCAACGTCGTTTTCCGCCATCTGCTGATGGCGCACTATAGCAAGGAGGGCACAATCGACTGGCAGGGCTCAGATGCCGAGTTCACGGCTGCCGTCCACCGCAATCTTCTGCGCGCCGACGAGGGCTACCCAGTTCGTTGGGATTCGAAGAAGCTGCGTCCGTTGGCAAAGGCGCTTGATAATATCACCGCGTTCCTCGGCAGCGAGGACGGCCGTGAGCTGACCGAACATTGGGAGGACAGCATCCCCTGCGAGCCGGATGACATTGATTTTTGGAAGCACCATCTTCCGATTTGATCAATGGCCTGGCCGCGCGTCTATATAGGCGTTCATGAGAATACATCCGGATGTCGGCGAAGAGCGCCTTGTGCCCTTCCTCGGCATCAGCGCGGCATTGAACGAGCTTGTCATCCTAAGGCATTCCGATCGACCGGACGAGCGGTAGTCTCAGGTTATGATGCTCAAGCGGAACATATCTGCACGCCGCTTGTATGGTCGCAGGAACCTCGTTCTTTTCATCGCTCAGAAAGGTGTGCCGTTCGTAATATCCGGTGGCGGTCGATGGAAGCCTGCAGGATACCGCGGCTGAGCAAGATTCCTTTGGCTTTGTCAGCAATGACCCAGAAGTCGCCACTCAGGGGGCTTATGCTGGACCAACATGCGCGCCCCCGTTGCGAGGGCGGACGTCTTACTGGCGGCCCGCCTGCGTCACTGATTCTGCGCTGCTACGATGCCCCTCCTTGCCGTAATTAGACCGGCTGCAGGGCGTCTTTGCGGCAGAACAATGGGCGCAAAGCGGAACTAACTAGCCAGACTCCAACCATATCGGATGATTAAAGGTGCTATCTTTATGAAAGCTATAACTATCAAGATACCCCATACGCAACTTAGCCCAGCGGGAACAGCAATGCTCTGAAGACCCCGAGTCCTCTTCCCCTTCATCTCCTCCTGATACACTCTATAAACAATATCATGAGAAAGGTAAACCGCTCTAAGCGCGTCAATCTTCTTCGAAAGGGGATATGTTATTTTAAACTGCACGATACAGTATAGAATCGCCCCAACTGCGACGGTCAAAGACACGATCGGTTCTGAACTCACACAGGTGGCATATGCAGCAAGCGCCATTGAATGGGCTACGAGTGCATAATTGAACCTTTGAGCAAGTAAATTGTTTGCAGCTGCAAGATATTCCCACGCGCGCGCGATTTCAGCTTCGGAGGGCGGCGTGGGCTGATGCGGGTTTGTAGTCATGAGCGTTACTCTGCAACAGCTTAAAGGTGATGTCGAGATCAAGTATCACTGCGACCGACGCGCGTAACGAACGGCGGTTTTGACTGCCATCGGTCGGAAGCCGGCTGCCAGCTGAGGCGCCCCATACCCGGATACTGAAAGGACCGTTGCCGCTCCCTAACTTCGGTGATTCGTTTATTTCAAACCCGACGTGATCGGGTCGAGCCGCTTTGCCCCGTTACAGCAGATGCGTCCGCGCGCCGCGAGCGCGTCGATCACCTTGCTGGACCCGACCGCCCCGACGATCACCAGCGTCTGGGATTACGTGATCGATCGCCTCCAAGTGCCCACCCATCCCGCGACCGATGGGGCCGAGCGAGACCGGACGCGTCGCCTGATCTCTTCGATCTGCCCGCTGGGATGAACGAGGACGGCTCGATCGAGTACGAACCCAACGTTCTCGATGGTCGTAAACACCTCCTCGCGGTCGTGCTTGTGCGTGTCCGCACGGATATGGCCCGTCGCCACGGGTAGCCGAGTAACCTCGTATTCGTGGCTGCCATCGACGTCAGAGAGCACGAGGGTGCCCGCCTTCCTGAGCACGCGACGCATCTCGGAGAGAGCGGGTCGAACCTGTGCCACGTGGGACAGCATGCGAGTGCAGATGACGGTGTCGAAGCGGCCGTGGGGGAAGTCCAGGTTGCGGGCGTCGCCCTGCTTGAGGAGGATGCCGGGAAGTCGATTACCCGCGACCGAGAGCATGCCACCACTCAGGTCGACGCCCACCTCGTCCCGGCAAAGGTCGCGTAGATGCTCCAAATACCAGCCGGTGCCGCAGCCGACATCAAGGAGGTCGAGCGCCTGTTTGCGGCCGCGTCGCTGCCGATCAAGTGCGTCGCGCACCACCGGGTACTCGTGCGCCCGCCAGAACCGCTGCCAAGACCAGTCGTCGTAGAACCGAGCCGACAGATCGTAGGCCGCCTCGACGGGCAGCACCAAGCTAGCGTCGTCGGGTCGGGTTGCGGTGCTCATTTCACTTGGCCTTCTCGAGCTTGGCAAGGCGCGCGTTTAATTCGTCCAGGCGCCGCTGCATCACCACCTCATCCGGAGCCCTCGGCCCCGCGGTTAGGGTTGTGCGGTCGCGGAGCACTTCCTCCGCCTCTTGCCTCGCGATCTTCCTGCCATCGGGAAAGACGTTGTCCTTCAACCAGCCGCCCCCGGCGTTGACGAGAGTGAGCAGGGCCAGTGCGGCAGCTGCCCAGCCGAGCGTCTTCCACGCGGCCTTTGGCGCATCCTCCTTGAAGGAAGAGACCGCATCGCTCTTTGCCTGCCCAATGCCTCGTACGGCATCACCCTCGGCAATGTTGAGCCTGTGGGATGCGTCCGTGCGGGCTTGGCCGACCTCGTGCAAAGCGTCGGCTCTCAGCTGACCAAGGTCGCGCGCGGTCTCCGCCTTCGCATCCGCGCTCACGCGCCTAAGCTCGGCCACGATCTCTTCCCGCTGGCGCGAGAGGTCGGTCGCAAGGTCGCCCACCTGGAGGAAGGATCCGGGCTGGTTGGCCGCGAGTTCCCTCAGTTTTGCGTCGTAATCAGTTGTGCTCGTCCTGGAAGTGAAGGGCTCGGCAACGGTGCCGCGCACGTCCATAAACACCATCTTCGCGATGACCGTCTCCCGCTCGATGATGACCTTGCCGTTCCCAAAATTGACGAAGAGGCACGCGAGGTCGCCATCGTAGCCCGGTTCGACCATGCTCATGTTGACCAGCATGAGCCCCTTCCGCGAGAGGGTGTTGGTCTGCCACCAGAAGCCGACCACGTCGTTAGGGATCGAAACTCGGTCACTCGTCCGAACCCACACCATCTTCCCAGGCTGTACCGTGATGCTCGAGAGACCCTCCGGCGTCTGGAATTCGATTGGATCGCAGTCGTCGCCCGCGATGAAACCGCGGCCGGGTCGGAACGAATAGGAGCACTCGCTGGCCCAGACCGGATCGCCGCCCGGCACGAGTTCGCCTTTGGCGATGCATTCCCGGATTAGCGTGTCCGACAGCACAGTCATATAAGGCCTCCCGCGCCGCCGCAGCCCCGAGCAGGCCGGTCAGCCTTTATACAGCTACAGGTAAGATCAAGGAACGCCTGTGTGTAGGTTTGTGGCGAATGCGTCCTGGATTGACGGCAGCTGCACTCGGCGGGCGTTGTTCCCGCACATCGGAAGGGGCCGTTGCGACGAACGGTTCGTAATGGCTTAAGCTGGTCTTCCACCTGCCGAGCTTGTTGATAGCTTGGTCGCCATCACAGACGCCTTCGTTCAGAAGGCGATCAGCCGCGATGACGTGGAGCGTAAGAAGCTTTTTCTGATACCTTGACGGCAAGTTATATTCTCGCGAGCGAACTCGACTGACAGGCATCTTTTGTCGTTAAAAGTCCTACGCTGGACACGACACCGCTCCCCTGGTCAGAATCCGGACATGGCATCGATCTTCATCAGTCACGCTGTCGCCGACGAAAAATTTAGTCGAGCCCATGATCGCCTTTCTGGACCAAGCAATCGGGGTACCGAGCGACGTAATCGTTTGCTCAAGTCTACTAGATCATGACATTCCGTTCGGCGAAGATTTGAACGCTTACCTCCGACCGGTTCAGGTCACAGCGGACACCCACACCTTGGCGGGCCGGCCGGCTCGTCGCAGAACATCTGCGATGTGGCTGGTGAGGCCGACATCGCCGACGACCGCAATGCCGCTATCAGATGGAAGCTGCGTCAGGAGCTGCCGAAGCTTGTCCAAACCATCCTCGACGCGGAACTCGACCCAAGTTGCGGCCTCGCCGGGCACAACCGCTTTAGCTCTCGACTCGGTCGCACCGCGGTGGAGCTGCACGACCCAGACGCGCCCCCCATCATGGACCCACTCGAACTTCACCGGTCCGAAGATGGAGTGAAGCTTCTCGAACGTGGCGGTAACAGCCGCTTGGACGGAGACAGGAAGGGTCTGCGGAGGCTCCACCCCAAGCATGAACCGATCACCCTCACCAGCTCGCCCTTCAATCGCGAGCGTTCCGTCGCCAGCCACGATCGCGGCCCCCGAGTGCTGGGCAGGCACTGCGTCCTGTCGCAAAAGTGACGCGATCGCGTTGCCGTGAGGATCCTCGGCGGCGAGCAAGGCGAATGGATCCGTCCATCCCTTTATCGTCGTGTAGAGGCCAGGCTGGGGCTCGACCGGGCAGGTTCTCGTCCAGACCTCAGGCGTGCCAGTCGCCGTGCCGAAGGAGAACGGCGCGATCCGTCGACCGATGACGAGAGTGCGGGGAACTGGCACTCCGGCGAGATGCGCCATCAGAAGGCCGAAGGCCTTGTCACCGAGCATCCGGCTGAAGTGATTCGGCCAGTGCATCCTGGCTTCGCCTTCATCCGGCAGGTCTACCTCGTGCTCCCAAAGGAGAGTATGTCCGTTGCGCCATCCACGGGGCGCGGGATGGATACTGAATTCCGACCGTTCGCCGTGCGCACTCTGCACGTCGGGCCGGAAGCCGTAGACGAGCTCGAGAAGTCCCATAGCCATGTCATATGGCAGCGACACGGTGCCGCCCTTTTCGACACAACGAGGTGTGTCGTCTGGCGCAAACTCAACGACGCCGCCTTGGACGACGCCCGAGACGCCACCGTCGTGGATATCGACGGTTTCGTTTAGGATCAGATGCAGCCCCTCTGCGGCGAGCGTTTCCGCGGTCGATGCCACAAGGTCGGCCGTTTCCAGTCCGTAAAAGAACTGACGGCTTCTCGGATCTTGCGGACTGTAGCTTCTGACGTTCACGGTGCCCTGTGCGGACGTTCGCAGCAGTTGTGACGCCGCATCGCGCAGGCTGTCAAATTTGATATTCGGCTCTTGGCCCGCAAGGCGGCTGAAGCTCTGTACGAGCCCTCCAGGACCGGGCCGGTACGAGACGAACTGCGCAACGTTCGCGCGGTTCGCCAAGTGGTCCAGCACCTCGTCCTTTTGAATGTTCATCGTATCGATTTTCCTTTTGTCACTGCTGTACCCTACGGCCCTCAGCCATCGGAACCGGTAGGATTCGTTTTTACGATCGGCCACGTTCCGCCGATCCCTCTTGTCTGAATGTGGTTATAGGATGGTGACCGCTCGCGCGGAAATAACATCTCGCACCTACAAGGAACCTATCGCGCGCGATGCCGCCGCATACGTCGGTATCGCGTTCGGTTCTACAGCGAGATGCCGACGCCGACGTCTCGTCAGTTTCAACCCGACGAACGGAATGGCGAAGGCCGGAAGTTCCTTATGATGTGGGCGCATGCCGGCGCGGATGTCAGATGGAGACGTCGCGAAGCGGCCAGGGGCGCCGTCCCCTTCTCATGCACGGGCGGCGCCGAAAGCTTCAGCGGCTGCACGAAAGCTATGCGAACGCCACACGGAGTGGCCGGTCGGTCGGTCCCGGAGCGTAGAAAATTTGGCGTTGCCGCAACACGGGCACAGGTCGAATAAATTTTTACCGGTGCCCAGGCCCGGTGTTTCAGGGATGATCGGTGTCGGCTGCCGCCGGACTGCGCCAAATCTCACCGAGCACTTGGTCATTCTGAACCGAGTGCACCGCCAAGACGAAGTCGGCGACGTCGGGCACGGAATGGTCCACGACGAGCTCCACCACGTTGTTTGCGTCGATCCGCGTCTTTGCGCGCTCGGAGTATGGGAAGTCCGCGATACGCCTGAACGTCTGATTTCCGCGCGGCCGCGGGTTGAACAGCGTGGCGCCGCTGTTGATGGGACTTAGCCAGATCCGCTCCCGATGAGCAGCCACAAGCTTGGCGGTGTCCAGAGTTAGCACGGTCTGGCGCACGTCGCGGTAGGCCCGGGCACTCAATAGGGTCCAGATGCGCTGGCGCGACAACCAGAAGAAGGTTCGCGAATTGAGCAGTTCATACCAGTCCGTTGGCGTCAAACCATCTTGGAGGCACCCAAGGAGTGCGCCGTCGGACATCGGCTTTTGGTCGCGCAGTACAGCCTTAGGCCGCGCTGCGATTTCGAGCGGCACGGATTCGGGCCGCCTGCACGAACCGAGCTCATATCGAAGTGGTCCTTGCACTCCGTAGGCATCCAGCAACGCGGTGGCGCTCATGAGGCCGTGCTCGCGAATTGCCGGCCAAGCTCCGTCGTGCGCCATGTGCCAGAGCCGCGGATATCGCGCGATCAGTTCAGCCTCGATCACTTGGCAAAGTCCTTCTCGATGACACCATGCAAGTCGAATTCCTTTGATATCAACGTTACCGGAACCCCGGTCACGGCTTCCAGTCGAGCGATGAACTCAAGCGTCTCGGCATTCAAGTCGTCGAACTTCTCCGCTTTCCGATTGTCGATTCCGAGGTAATCGGCGAATGTCAGCGCGATGTCGGTCGCGCCATTGAGCGTGGCCGAACGGCGGATCTGGGCCCAATCGAACTCAGCCATCCTGCGTTGCGTACCCGAAATCGTGCCCTTCTCGACCTTTAGGAATTCGTCGAGCGGAATTCCGGACCGCCTGGCCACCTCCGCCATTTCGATCTTGCGCCCCATCCACCCGGACGTGCCGCCCACGCGGATTGGAAAAGTCCGCACGACGAGGATCACGCGACGGACCCTATGTGGAGCGATCCCGGCATCTGAGAGGCAGCCCGCAGCAGAAGTCTCGCGCGAGGTTACGCTTGGCCAGAAGCCGTGGTGGACGCTGAGTAGTGTCCCTTGGGTTCCCTCGAGAAGCACCCGCTTGCCGGACGCGAAATGGCGGTCGAGCTCCGCTCGCACATCACGGACGAAGACCTTGAGCTGCGGCACATCCCGGGCTAACTTTACCTCCGGTCCAAACATCGGCAGGGTTCCGCGGTTCGTGATCTTCCTGGCCGTGGCGGCACCGACCCCTTGCTTGGTCGAGGCGATCGAGGTCAGCGCACTTCCCTCAAGCCGGCGATCCTCGTCGTCGATGATCATCGCCTGCGGATCGATCGAAAGCCGTTCGGCGGTCAGCCCTTTTTCCATAATCTCCATAAGAAGCTGCGGAAGCCAAATCGTGGACCCGGCCCCGATCAGGATCGCGGCGTTCTTGTTGGTCCCGGTACCCGACGGCAGCTGCACGTACTTGTAGTACGGCTCCTTTACCAGATGGCCGGCGTTTGGACCACCAATGCGCATGAGAACATCGTAGTCATTGGCAAGGTGGGCGCAGACGTTGCCCTTGCCCTCGCTTCCATATTGTCCACCGACGATCACGTCGACCAGCTTGTCCCATTCCGTGCCTGTTTTGCCCTCGCGGAAAGCCATGGTCGTGTCGGCGAGCGTACGCGGGTCGACCATGTCGGTGTCTAGCACAAGATCGGCGGCCTCGCGAAGCGTGCCGATCTGCGCCTCCGTCGCGTTCGCGCGGACCTCGGCATAGGTCGCGAACTCCTTCAGCTCGATTGGACGGGCAAAGTACCGGCGCTCGAGCTCGGCATCCTCCGCGTGAAGATGGACGTGGAGGACCTTTTCTCCCCACCGCGTCTTCAGGGCTGCTACCTGGCCGCTGATCCGCGCGGAGTCGAGCAGCAGCACGTCGTCGGGCGCGGTAGTCGCCTCGACCTCGGCGACCGCGTCCGCGACCCAGTTGCCTCCGGTCTCTCGGTCGAGTTCTTCGCCGGAAAGCTGCAGTGCCTTCCGGTCATTCGCGATGTGGTGGTGATTCTGTATCCATGCGCGTGTCGAAACCCGGATCGCCCCGTAAACATCGGTCAGCTGCTTTGCGAACGAGGACTTGCCTACAGCGACAGGTCCCGAAAGAACGATTATAAGACGCATGTATTTCCCCCAGCGCTCGAATCATCGGGCCTAAACTAGATGGAGACTTTTCCTTACGTGTTCAAATTCTAAAAGAAAGCGATCCGGCTCTGCTGAAATCGCATCGGTCGCGCGGAGGGTCCATGATGCTGCAGCAACCTTGGCACCGCGGTGGTCCCATGCAATGGGGGGAGATGAACTTCATGCCCAGCAGCATCGTCGCCGTGAACGTGGCGCATGGTCCGACCATCACCCTCGCAAGCGGCAAGATCTTTGACTTCCTCAACCCACACGGTAGCGATTTCGACATCCAAGACGTGGCGCACGGCCTCGCGCACGTCTGTCGCTACGCAGGTCAGTGCCGGGACTTCTACTCGGTCGCGGAACACAGCCTGCTGGTGAGCGATGTCGTCACGGAATACCGCTATGAGGCGCTGCTGCACGACGCGGCGGAGGCCTTCATCGGCGATATCACGCGACCGCTCAAGCAGTTACTCCCTGAGTACAAGCGGATCGAAGCTGAGGTCGAAGATGCGGTCGCAGATCGCTTTTCACTCGATCGCGGATACCGCAGCGTCGTCAAGGCGGCCGATCTGAGCGTGCTGGCAGCGGAACAGGCCCAGGTTATGGCGGCGGGTACTGATATGTGGGCTGCCGAGGCGAACATCATTCCTGCCAACATCGTCGTCCGCTATCTCGCGCCGCGTGAAGCCAAGCGCCAGTTTCTCGAACGTTTCGTCGAGTTGAGCAACTTAAGGTAGTAGGCGGGCTGCCTCAGATTGTGGGCGGTAGCAATTTGTCGGGCAGCAGGCGTCATACTGGGCCGATCCGAACAAACAGGCGGCCTAGGTCATGTCCCCCATATGCGAACGCTCGCTGGGGCGTCGGGCCGTCCAAGTTCTGCCGTTAGTTCGTTCATCTCACGCTGGCGCTGTCCCCGGATCGCTAGGGAACTTTGCCGAATTCGCGGCATACGGGTGTCACAGCCGCTCGGTGGTGACACCTTGTTGCCGTATTGGATTGCAGTCGAACTAATCTGGAGCGCCAAGGGGCAAAACATTATTTCGTTCGGGCTTATCCGATTGCCAGCTTTGTGCCTGCGATGTGGTCGATTTAGCGGGATCACCGATGAGATGGTAGCCGGGCATCGGATCAATCTTGATGCCGTCTGCGCGCTTCTGAACCGGGCGGCGCTAGTGGTTGCGCACAACGCCAACTTCGACCGGCGCTTTCTCGAACGGCTCAGCGACATTTTCGTGCTAAAGCCCTGGGCCTGCTCAATGTCCCAAGTCAATTGGGTCGAGGAGGGGCATGAAGGTGTAAAGCTCGCCTATCTCGCAGCAGGTGCCGGGTTCTTCTATAGCCGACACCGGGCCGCGCATGATTGCCGTGCAGCGATCGAATTGCTCACGACGCCATTACCGACCAGCGGCGTACCGGCGATGCGCCGGTTGCTTGAGAAAGCGCGCCGGCCGAGCTGGCGCATCTGGGCCGAGAACTCTCCGTTCGACTTGAAGGATGTTCTCAAGGCCCGCGGTTATCGCTGGAACGGCGACAATCCCCATCCGCGGACGTGGTATATTGACGTTGATGACGGAGTCCAGGACGAGGAGATCGCGTTCCCGCGCAAGACGATTTACCTACGTGATGTCGAACTGCTGATGCGGGAAATCACCGCGTTCAACCGCTTTTCGGATCGCGCTGGATTGGACAACATGACGTATCCAAGGGGGATGCATGCACATTTCAAGACTGCAGCTGGTCAACTACCGAAACTTCGCCCGCGCCACGGTGAAGTTCGAAAAGGGTGTGAACACGATCATCGGCGAGAATGGGTCGGGCAAGACCAACCTGTTCCGTGCGATCCGCCTGCTGCTCGACGACAATCTTCTGCGCCTGGCGCACCGCCTCGATGACCGCGACTTCCACCGCGGTCTCAACGACTGGCGCGGCCACTGGATCGTCATCAGCCTTGAATTTACCGACGTCTCGCAGGACGAGACGATCCAGTCGCTGTTCCTACATGGGGTCGGCAACGTCACCGACGCGACGGTCGACCGGGCGACCTACAATCTGATCTTTCGACCCAAGGCCGCTATTCGTCAGAAGCTGGCGCAACTCGCCGCGGGTGACCAAGCTGCCTTGGCAGCGATCCGCAAGGAGATCGGTCTCGCCGACTATGAGACAGTGTTCACCGGTAAGAGCACCACCGATTTTACCGACCCCGCGATCTATCGAATGCTGGTAGGAGACTTTGACGAAGTCGTTTTTCCAGACCAACTCACTCCTCCGGAGATTGGCGGGGTCGTCCCTGGCATGTTTTCGATTGCCCGCGAGATCGGCTTCACCTTCATCCAAGCGCTTCGTGACGTCGTCGCCGAATTCCAGAACAACCGCACCAACCCCTTACTGACTTTGCTCAAGAGCAAAAGCGGCGCGATCGATCCCGCCGCCTTCGCCCCAATCAGCAATCTGGTCCTCGATCTGAACAGTGCGATCGAGGGGCTCGACGATGTGCGTTCGATCCGAACCGATATCCGTGAGACCATCACCGACGCCGCGGGCGAGACCTATTCACCCAAATCGCTCTCGATCCGTTCGGACCTGTCGGACGAAGCCGATCGCCTGTTCCAGTCCCTAAAGCTTTTTGTCGGCGAAGCCGAGGCTGGATATGAGGGCGGCATTCACGAGTTGAGCCGCGGTGGCGCGAACCTCATCTACCTCACGCTTAAGCTGCTCGAATTCAAATACCAAAAGGTCAAGCAGACGTTCGCCAATTTCCTCGTCGTTGAGGAGCCTGAGGCGCATATCCACACTCACATCCAGAAGACCCTGTTTGATCGTCTGAACTACGACGACACCCAGATCATCTATTCGACGCACTCGACCCATATTTCAGAGGTCTGCAACGTCGAGAACATCAATATCCTTGGGCGCAGCGGCGGTGTCTGCGAGGTCTATCAGCCTGCCGCCGGACTCGAGCCGATGCAAATCGGTAATATTCAGCGCTACCTTGATGCCGTACGCAGCAACCTACTGTTCGCCAAGAGCGTGCTTCTGGTCGAAGGCGATGCCGAAGAAATCCTCATCCCCATCCTTGTTAAACAGGTGTTCGGCCTCAGTCTCGACGAGCTCGGTGTGAGCTTGATCAACATCCGCAGTACCGGGTTCGAGAACGTCGCGATCCTGTTTCACGATCAGCGCATTCGTAAGAATTGCGCGATCATTACCGATTTCGATCAGGCCTTTATTGGTCTAGCGCCTAATCCCCTGGACACCGAGAACGAGCAGAAAGCCAAGAAGCGCGCACTTGCATCGCAGACTGCGGGAGCAGGGCGCGCCGGCACGTTGAACACTTTCTGTCACGGGAACAACTGGCTGACCGCGCATTTCGCGCATCACACATTCGAGGTCGATTTCATCCTCGCTGGCAACAGCGCCGCCGTCGTCTCGGTTCTGGGTGAAGTTTACAGCGATCCTGCGACGATCGCGCAGGCTAAGGCCGAGCTCGAGTCCGGCGACATCACGCAATATGGCACGCGCGTGCTGACCATGGCGAAGCACGTCGGAAAAGGCTGGTTCGCGATCATTCTCGGCAAGGCGATTACGTCCGACGTCCATATCCCGGACTACATTCTGGATGCGTTGTTCATGGCGCACCGGCCGGTTTCTGACGAGATCTTAGCCAGCATCATCGACTATCGCTTGAAAGTTCAGCTGAAGACCGTTGGCGTTCTCCCCGCGCAGGCCGCGGCAATGCGGGTCCATCTTGATTCCTTTCGATCGGGTGACATCGATTTCGCCGCCGTCCGCACCGAAATGCTCACGGCGTTCCCGGGCGACCGCATCAACACCATCCTCGCGACCCTTTGATGTTCGTCTGGAACACCGATGACCTGAACGCGGATCAGGTGAAGGCGATCGAGCAGCCGGGCAGCGTCTTCCTCACGGCATGCCCCGGGAGTGGGAAAACGCGGACGCTTACCTACAAGATCGCGCGGGAGCTATCGCTCCTGGCCTCTGACAAGCAGCGCGTCGTTGCGATAACCTATACCCACCGAGCGGCGGACGAGATCCAAGAGCGGATCGAGCAGCTCGGAGTCGACACCAGCCAACTGTGGATCGGGACGATCCATTCCTTCTGCCTCGAATGGATACTGCGACCCTATGCGATCTATCACCCAGAGCTAAAGAACGGTTTCCGTGTAATTAATGCGCACGACACCGAGCGCGCGCATGAGGCTTTGTGCGGCATGCACGGTGGCAAAATCAGCACATTCGACTGCGGCCATTATTTCACGCCAGCTGGCTACGTCGTCAGTTGCGATGACTGGAAGCAGGCCAAGGTCCATGTGCTGCTTCAGCAATATTGGCAGGATCTACGTGCTAACCGACAGGTCGATTTCGAACTGATCCTGGCTTACGCTTATGACCTGATCCGCGACTTACCCTCTATCAGCGTCCTGTTGGGTTCGATTTTCGCAACGGTGCTCGTCGACGAATATCAGGACACGAAGGAAATCCAGTACGCGATCCTTGGGTCGATCCTGAAAGCGTCAAACGGGAAGGCGATGGCTTTCATCGTCGGCGATCCGAACCAAGCGATCTACGGATCGCTTGGTGGCTATGCGATCACGCCCGCCGAATTCTCCAAGCTGAGTGGGGTGATTTTCAAGGAACTCGACTTATCTCAAAACTATCGGTCGTCTGACCGGATTGTCGGCTATTTTGAGAACTTCAATCAACTCAGCTCCAAGATCACAGCCGAGGGCGAGTTTAAGTATTTCGCGAGCGTTATATCGTTTGACTATTCGACCGACCGTCACACGCTCCAGGCCGAGATCGTCCGGTTGATCCGCTACAATGTCGAGACGATAGGCATTGCACCGGGACAAGTTTGTATTGTCGGGCCGCAATGGCCGCCATTGGCGGCTATGACGCGCCAACTCGTCGCCGCACTGCCCGATTACAGCTTTGCAGGGCCCGGCATGGTACCCTTCGCTCGAGATATAGACAATTTCTGGTACAAGCTTTCGCGTATCATTCTGACTGAGGCGTCGCCGCAGCTTTACATCCGTCGCGGCCGCTGGGCGGGAGAAGTCATCGCTGGGCTGGAGCTAGCCGGGGTCAACATCAGCGGAATCACCCGCAAGTCGCTGCTGCGTGCGTCGAATGGCATCACTTCGACCGAGACCGACGGGCTCAAATATCTGCTCGAATGTTTCAACGCATTGCTAGCAGCGCTTAACATCGATCGGGCGACGTCCCCGATGCTGGTCGAGCACTATGACGCCTTCGTCGAGGGATCGCAGCGGCGGATCGACAAGCTGATCGCAGTTGGTGCCAACGCGATTGCCGAGGTCGCGATGTTCCGAAAGGTATTTGCTGAGAAGACCGGGATCACCGTCTCCACCATTCACGGCGTCAAAGGCGCGGAATATGAGGCGGTGATCGCGTTCGGCTTGCTCGAGGGCATGGTCCCGCATTTCAAGGAGAGCGACAAGGTCTCGTCCGCCAACAGGCTCCTATACGTCATCTGCTCGCGCGCGAAGAAGAACCTCCATCTCATATCCGAGGCAGGTCGCGGGCGGGGCAGGAGCAACGTGTACCTGCCGACCGAGGTTCTGCTTGCTTGCGGCTTTTCTTATGATCCGGTGCCTTAGAACATGGCAGAGAACTGAACGGCCGGTCACTTTGCATATAACGCCATCCGCAAGCAGCTTGTCGGTAAATGGCTCAACACATGCCTTTCAGTAGCACCTAATTCCACCTTCGGGCGCCATCTGAACGAACGTCCGCTTCTGACGATCGCCGCCCGAAAACGGTCTGGCCGCTTTCCACCAATCCCGGCCATTCCGCTCACGCCCATTAACGGACATTCCCATATCTGCTACACAGACGCAGATGGCCAAGACGCCCGACCCCAATCGTTTTCACCGAATTGTAG